>POVV01000555.1_pt1 | contig 22698 bp, 8 predicted proteins | sample 1560271 | NCBI WGS metagenome assembly POVV01 (sample SAMN08337232, study PRJNA429181) | Bioreactor metagenome, whole genome shotgun sequencing project. | biome: cows' rumen and soil; feature: anaerobic; isolation source: anaerobic chemostat enrichment culture, galacturonate as sole carbon source...... | reverse complement strand
ACAAAGGTTGATTGTTACCTGTCAGTTCGGTACTACCACGTATAATAACACGTGTGCTACCAGAGGGTCCTCCAGCAGTCTGGCTTACAACAAGCCCCGGAATTTTCCCTGCTAGCGAGTTAATGACATTGGTCTCTTTCGCTTTGTCCAATTCATCACCTTTCACCTCACCCATCGAGTATCCCAAGGCTTTTTTCTCGCGTTTGATACCTAATGCTGTAATGGCAACTTCTTTAAGGATATTTTCCTCTTCCAGCATTACGACGTTCAATGTCTTTTGTGAAGTAATTTTGATTTCCTGTGTCGTAAAGCTAATGTAGTTGACAACAAGGACAACACCTGACGACACTTCGAGTGTGTAATTTCCATTGTTGTCTGTTAAGACTCCTTTATTCTGTCCTTTTATAGAAACAGAAGCCCCAATAAGAGGTTCTCCGTCTTTATCGGTTACAGTTCCCGATATCTTCCATGGATTGGTTTGCTGAAGTTCGGAAGTTACTCGAGCATCTGCACTGTTTATGTTTATGGTGAACATAGACAGCAACAAAACCAGTAAAAGTAAAGATACTTTTGTTCTTCTCATAGTTTTAAATTATAGATTAGAAATTATAGATTGTTTCTGATCAGAAACTGAATGCAATATTACACTTTAACCGGTTCACCATCGGTTCAAAATCTAACATAAGAAGGTTTAAATTCTATCATTTAACTATTTAAAAAGACAGAACAGCTCTATGATAACTCTGAAAATAAGACGCTTGTGTTACTTTATATTTTACTAGGACTTTCTCCATAGTACTTTTTAAAAACAGTACTAAAATACTTACTATCGGAAAATCCTGTCATTTCGGAGACTTCTTGTACTGTATATTTGCGAGTAAATAAAAGTTCTTTAGCTTGCTTTAATCTTATAGAACGGATAAATTCGTTGGGAGATTGATTAGTAAGTATTTTTAATTTTTCGTATACAAGAGTACGGCTCATTGCCAATTCACGACACATATCGTTAATTGTAAAATTTGTATTAGATATATTTGCCGTTACAATATTAATGCAGTTTTTCAGGAAATCATCATCAATAGAATTCCCTTTTACATCTTCAATTGTTGTTACATCCTGATTCGAAACCTCTTTTAAATTCGTCAGAGTAAGGTAGTATTGCTGCATTCTTTTACGAGTATTCATAAAATTATGAATCTTTATTTTCAATACTTCTACATTAAATGGCTTAGTTATATAATCGTCTGCTCCATACTCCAAACCTACCAACATTTGCTCTTTATCGGCTAAGGCCGTCAGCAATATTACCTGGATATGAGAAGTTTCTATATTATTTTTTAATAATCGACATAACTCATTACCATTCATTCCCGGCATCATGATATCAGAAATCACCAAATCGACAGTATGATTACGAAGAAACGACAGAGCATCTTCCGCAGACGATACACTCTGTATATTGTTGTCAGCCGACAACGTATGCGTCAAATAATTTCGCATGTCGTCGTTGTCTTCTACCAGCAATATTTTATAGGAATCAAGTCTGTGTTTTCTGGTTGCAGCATGTAGTTTCATGTCGGAAGTCGAAACTTTGGGCAAAGCTCTACTTATTATATTTTTTTCCTGCGATATACTTTCTTTTAAACGTAAACTGAGAGTAAAAGTTGTACCTACATTTTCGTGACTGATAAACGAAAGTTCTCCCAACATAAGCTCTACAAGTTTTTTCGTAAACACAAGTCCAATACCACTACCTACTTCTTTCGAGTTTATGGCATTATTCGCTCTATAAAAATGTCTGAAAATCTTACTTTGTTCACTCTTTGATATACCTATCCCATTATCCTCTATCTCCAATATCAACTTTTTATCTTTCTTCTGAAGGCGGACATGTACCTCTCCGTTTATACCTGTATATTTAATTGCATTAGATAGTAGATTGTCGAGAATACGATCCATTTTTTTGACATCTATCTCTACATGCATATCTTCATCAGGGATAACAGTTTGCAAATGGATACTTTTATTATGAGCAAGTATATCTAATCTATCTACTCTATCTTTTAAATAAATGCCAAAATCACAAACATCAAGTTCTAATGTAGTAGAAAGCTTACCCACTTTTTGAAAGTCGAGTAACTGTGTAACAATAGATAGTAGTTTATCGCTATTCTGCATAGCCATCCGAAGATAACCTTGAGACTTAGCTGACAATCCACCTTCTTTTTCCAAGTCACTTAATGGTGCAATAACGAGCGAAAGAGGTGTGCGTATGTCATGAGCGATATTAATAAAAAAGTCGATTTTCTCTTCGGACTGCTTCTTTAATAATTTCTCCCGGTAATAATTCCACATCCAGTAAACTACCCCTACAGCTACGAGCAAATATAAAATCCAGGCCCATATTGTATTCCAAAATGGTTGATTGATAACTATAGATATACTCCGTTCGGCTAGGATATCTCCTTTACTATTACTTTTGCTCCTTACAATGAAGGTATATTTTCCCGGAGGAACATTCATATAATCGGCAGTCAACACATCTCCTTTCGACACCCAATCTTTGTCAAAACCTTCTAATTTATACTCATAAATATAATTGTCTGGATCATAAAAATCTATAGTTATAAAATCGAATGAAAAAGTATTCTGATCATAATCAAGTTTTATGAACGACACATCGTTTATTGAGGCTGAAAGTATCTCGGGTTTGTCTTTAGAGGTAACTTTATTATAGAAAAGGCGAAAATCAGTAAGCTGCAAACTTGATGATAATGAATCCCTTATGACCTTATCTGGATTAAAAATAACAACACCATTTCTGCTTCCAAATGCCATTCTATTTCCCGACAATGTAGAAAAGGAATTAAAAACAAACTGTTTTACAGGTAGTTCATCAATATTCGATATGAATACTTTCTTTACAGGATCAAATGTAAACATTCCTCTATTGGTACTAACCCAAAGTTTACCTTTTTTATCATCAACCATTCCATATATATAATTTGAAGGAAAACCATTATAGGTCGAGAAATTCTCAATCTTTCCTGATGGTATATTAAAGCAATTTAACCCACCGCCATCTGTGCCAAACCAAATATTATCGTTTACCTGTACGCCTGTATAAACAAAGCTATTGCTTTGTACTCCATATTGTGCCGGATTAGCAAAATATTGACGAAACTCTTTTGTTTTTCTATTCAATAAATAAAAACCACTTGTAGTAGAGACAAAAAGTGTATCTTGATTGATACTGGAAATAGAGTTTACTTGATAAATTTCAAAATAAGAAAAGCGTTCTTTACCCTTACCATCTTTCGATATACATGTTAGAGGATTATACAGTCCTCCAAACCAGATATTGTTATCTGAATCAAGAGCCGATGCGTAAATACAATCAGCCTGTGGCATATTTTTTAGAGAGCGAATATGACGGATATTCCCAGTTTTCTTATTAATGCTGTAGATTCCAGTACTAAATCCCCCACACCAAATATTACCTGAATCATCTTCAGTTATAGTCAAAAAGGTATTTTCTCCTTCAAAATAATGTTTCCAATTTCTGGCTCTAGTATTATATCTGCTCACCCCCGATTTTGTAGCATACCAAAGATCTCCATCTCTGTCTTCACAAACAGAATGCACATAATTATTCATCAAAGACTCTTTATTGTAAGGCGTGTGTCTTATCCAATCAAACATTCCGGGCTCTTTAATAATGGTTACTCCTCCGGTATACGTTCCTACCCAGATATTTTTCTTGTCAACCAATATATCATAAACACCATTACCCTCAATTGCTTCTTTTCCTCTATAAGTATCAGACAGAAACTGTTTGGAGATCTTATCGTATATATTGACCTTATACACCCCACGTCCATCAAGCCCAATCAATAAATTTTTGTCATCGAAGTATTTAATAACTTTAATTGGTACATGAGGAATAGTATGTACATAATCGGGTGTGATATCTTTCTTTTTTTGTATATCCCAGACAAATAACCCCGAGCTGAAAGTTCCTATCCATAAGGAATTATCTGTTCTGTTGTAATAAATCGTTGTTATATGCTCGTTATGATACAAAGTTTCATCTAATATCTTTTTATTATCTGTATCAAAGAATACCAGACCATTGTTTGTACCTATAGCTAAAATAGAATTTGAAATAGAAGTAATAACGTTCGAAAAATGACCTTTAATAAACATCGTCATCTTATTGACAGGATTATTATCAGGATTATAATAAGCAAGACCTACTGTTGTTGCCATCCACAACTTACCTTTTGAATCCCAAAAAATGTCATTTAGCAAGAGATAGCCGTCTGTAACAACAGCGGTATAGAATAAACTGAAGGAATCGGACTTTGCATCGTATTCATATATCTTACCACTATCAGTAAACGCCCATAAGCGGTTTTCTTTATCTTTGCGGAGAAAAATCTGCCGTCCTTGATTATCCGATACAATATCAGTATTAGTAAGCGAATAATATTTCAGATTTCGTCCATCATAGCGACTGATCATAGAACGAGACGATATCCAGATAAAACCATCTATGTCGAGAGCAATATTAAAAACAGGTTGGTCGATTGAATTGTTTTTGTCGAGTATTTGCTTATTGTTATATGGATTGGCTGCAAGAAATTTTCCCTGTAAAAAAAGAAAGCAAAATAAAACTATTAAAAAGTTAGGCTTGTATAATGAGAATGGCATGTTATTTCTGCTATTTTTTTTGTAAAAATATAAAATAATAAGAGGTAATCAAATAAGATTCAATATAGTGAAAATAGGTTCTTTATAAAATATATAAGAATTATTTAAAAAATTGCTATCATATTCTTTAGGGATAAGCACTAAATAGATCAAATAATTAGATTAGAGAAAATATCCTTATTTTTGTATTTTATAAAACATTCCAACACTTTGTTTTTAAGAGAATACAACTCAAAAAATGCCTATTGGAATGAATATGATCCAATAGCAATATCCACAAAAGACATTTTCAAATGAAGAATATATTATATTTGCTTATCTTCATCTTATCCATATCAGGAGCAATGGCTCAAAATATTACTTTTCGAAGTCTTACTCCGGAAAATGGCTTATCCCAAATTTCGGTAAATGATTTATATCAGGATGAGAGAGGTTTTATATGGATAGCTACCAGAGAAGGAGTAAACTGCTATAACGGAAATAGGATACAAACCTATAAACTCCAAAAAAACAATCCAAACTCTCTATCGTCAAACAATATATTGAAATTATCCGGCAATAAAAACGGAAAAATATACCTACTCTGTATTGATGGGATATCGGAATGGGATATGAAAAAAGAGAAGTTTAGCACCATATTGGCTTCTACTAATGTTACAGCAATACATTATAATAAGTATCTATATATTGGAAGAAAAAATGAATTATACATTTATAACGAAGGCCAACAACCACAATTATATTACAGTCTACCTCAAAAAAATGATATAATTTCGGCAATATTCATTGATAATAAAGAGCAAATATGGATTGCAACATCAAACAATGGACTTTACAGGTTAAATAAATCAAAGAATCAATTGACCCACATTATAGAAAAAGCAAATATTACCAATATCTACATGGACAATGATGGTGATATATGGGCTGGCAGTTGGGAACATGGACTCTTCAGAATAAGCGGAGAACAGATACATCGTTACCTTCATAATCCGACTTCTAATAGTGTATCATCCGACTTTGTGCGTTCTTGTTGTCAAGATGATCAGGGCGACATATGGATAGGCACATTCGTCGGATTAGATAAGTTGAATAAAAAGACTGGACAATTCACTCATTATTCAATGGATCAATCCAGTGGTATGACACATAATTCCATCTGGAGTATGATTAAAGATCATCAGGGGACTATTTGGTTTGGAACTTACTTTGGTGGGGTTAATTATTTCAGTCCAAATTATGAAATCTATACAAGGTATAAGCAATCACCAATTGAAAAAGAAGGACTCAGCTTTCCTGTAGTGGGAAATATGCTTGAAGATGATAAACATAACCTATGGATTTGTACAGAAGGTGGTGGTGTAAATGTTTACAACCGAAAAACAAAAACATTTAAATGGTACAGACACAGTGAAACTAAAAACAGCATATCTCATAATAATGTAAAGTCTATCTATTATGATTCGAAAAACGAGACTATGTGGATAGGTACTCATTTGGGAGGGCTCAACAAGCTTGATTTGCGTACAGATATTTTCACTCATTACAAAGCCAACCAAAATGACACAACGTCCTTATGGTCGAATATTATTTTAGACATTGTGCCTTATAAGAATGACTTAATTCTCGCTACCGAAGATGGAGTATGCCTATTCTCTCCCACAACAGGAAAAAGCAAACGAATGTTTAGAAACACGGAAAAAGGAAGAGCTATAAAAATGGTTGCTGATCTGTTTTTTGATTATCATGGGACTCTATGGATAGCTGCTACAGGTGAAGGTCTTTATTCCTACAATATGGAAACAGATGAACTTATAAATTATAAACATAATCCATCTGATCCACATAGCATTAGCAACAACAACATCAATAACATTGCACAAGATCACTATTATAACCTATGGATATCAACATCTGGAAGTGGACTAGACTTATTTAATTATGAAACAAAACAATTTTCCAATTTCGATTCTCAAGAAAATGGTATTCTAAGTGACTGCATTTATAAAGTTTGTGAGTCCAGATATGGTAAACTACTTTTAATTACCAATCAGGGATTCAGCCAATTCGATTATGCCCGAAAGACATTCTATAATTATAATATTGAAAATGGATTTCCTTTGTCTTCAATTAATGAAAACGCATTATACCTGACAAACGATGGCGAAGTCTTTTTAGGAGGAGTACAAGGCATGGTATCGTTTTATGAGAAAGATCTTAACTTCTCTAAGACAGATTACAGGATTATACCTTACATGCTAACCGCAAACAACAAACCCGTTCTGGTAGATGATCAAACGGATATTTTACATGAAGCCCTTTCTCTTAATCCATCCATCACTTTAAACAGTGATTATTCAGTATTCAGTATAGAATTTGCCACAACCAACTATATTCCGGCTAACAAGGATAAAATAATATATAAACTAGAAGGATTTTCTCAAGACTGGGTGAATACAAACGGACAACAGATTATTACCTATACTAATCTTAATCCGGGAAAATATACTTTGGTAATAAAAGCGGGAGAGCCAGATGAAAAAAATGTACCTGAGACACGTTTAAGTATACAAATATTGCCTCCGTTCTATAAAACAACATATGCCTACCTAATATATTTTATACTAGCCATTATAATTCTTTATTTTATCATCAGATCTTATAACAGTCGTATAAAACTACAGGAATCTTTAAAATATGAACAAAAACATATAAAAGATGTCGAAGAATTGAATCAATCAAAACTTCGCTTTTTCACCAACATTTCTCATGAATTTCGAACGCCATTGACTCTTATCGTAGGGCAAATGGAAATGCTTATGCAAATAGAGCCATTTACACCGAAGGTATATAACAAACTGTTGTCTATATATAAAAACAGTCTTCAGATGAGAGGTCTTATAACAGAGCTACTCGACTTCAGAAAACAAGAACAGGGACATATGACAATAAGAGTTTCGGAACATAATATAGTCGATTCTCTCAACGAAAACTATTTGCTCTTCCATGAATATGCTGGTACCCGCCAAGTAAACCTCATTTTCAAAAAAGAAATAGAAGATTTGACCGTATGGTACGATACAAACCAGTTTCAGAAGGTAGTCAATAATCTTATTTCAAATGCATTCAAACATACTAAACCTGACGATACGATCATCATAACAATACGAAGATCAAACGAAAATGCAATATTTGAAATTGAAGATACCGGCGATGGGATCGATGCTAAAGATATTGACCAGATATTTAATAGATTCTATCAGACAGATAATGTTTCTTCGGGAACAGGTATAGGCCTAGCTCTTGTCAAAGGAATTATAGAGCTTCATCACGGAGCTATATCAGTAAAAAGTGAGAAGGGTAAAGGTACAATTTTTACGGTTTCACTCAAATTAGGGAAAGATCATTTCAATGAAGATCAAATTATTGAACACGAAGATTCCATTGAAAGGGGCGAGATTCTACTAGCAGAAGCCGAAGACTACTCTTCAGATCAAGCCTTCTATCCCTCTGTTGAAGGAGCAAAAATGCTCATTGTAGAAGATAACAACTCTCTCAGAGAGATGCTCATCGGGATGTTCAAACCTTTTTATATTATTTTATCGGCATCTGACGGAGAAGAAGGATTGGAGATGGTTCGAAAAGAAATGCCGAATATCATACTAAGTGATGTTTTAATGCCCAAAATGTCGGGTGTAGAATTATGCAAGCAAGTGAAATCAAATATAGAAACTTGTCACATCCCTGTAGTATTGCTAACAGCAAGAACAACTATAGAGCATACAATTGAAGGTCTACAAAACGGGGCAGATGATTATATCACCAAACCGTTTAATATAAACGTTCTCATATCACGATGTAATAATCTAGTCAACAGTAGAGTCATTTTACAGGAAAAATTCAGTCAGCAACCTCAAATGACCCCATTAATGCTAGCAACAAACAGACTAGATAAAGACTTCATTGATAAAGTAATGAATGTTGTTGAAGAAAACATAAGTAATCCCAATTTCAATATCGATATATTAGCTGATACATTGGGGATAGCTAGAACAAATATATATACAAAAATAAAAGCAATCACAGGACAAACACCCAATAAGTTTATTCTAACTATTAAATTGAAAAAGGCTGCTTTCATGCTTAAAAACAATCCCGAATTAAGAATTTCGGATATTTCGGATATCACAGGATTTACAACTTCCGGATATTTTGGGAAGTGCTTTAAAGAAACTTATCATATGACTCCTCTAGCATACCGAACAGGAGAACAAGATTCAACCCAAGACTAAAACACTAAACAGCAACACACTACAAAAACGATGTTATAAAACAGGTTGTATAATATTATCAATTATATGTACAATTCTACCATCCTTTTCTATAGCAGGAGCATAATTTTGTATCAATCAAAAGCATTCTTGGCTCTAATTAAAAAAGTAATTAAAAAATCTATGGAAAAACGAAAACACACATTTGCCAGACGCTTATGGATATTTATCCTAAGTCTCTTTTTTATAGTTCAGGCAAATGCTCAAAACCCTTTAAATGTTAGAGGAACTGTCGTTGACGAAACGGGAGAACCACTTATTGGAGTTACTATTAAGGTAAAAGGAAACGAGAAAAGTGGAGTATTAACTGATATAGACGGTAAATTCAGTATTACTGTTCCTAAACCTGCAGATATACTAATTTTCATCTATGTTGGTTATTCTGCTGTGGAAATGAAAGCTGATGCTTCCAAACCCATGACACTCGTAATGAAAGAAGACTCTAAATTTCTGGACGAAGTTGTGGTTATAGGATATCAGGATGTACGTAGACGCGACCTGACTGGATCAGTGGGAAAAGCGAATCTTGACGATATGTTGAAAGCTCCTGTACCTAGTTTCGATCAGGCTTTAGCCGGGCGTTTAGCTGGTGTACAAGTTTCTTCAGGTGAAGGTATGCCAGGAGGAACAATGAATATTGTGATCAGGGGTAATAACTCTCTTACCCAAGAAAACTCACCACTCTATGTAATAGATGGATTCCCTGTAGAGGATCCGACTGTAGGTGCATCAATAAACCCTAATGATATAGAATCGCTAGATGTTCTTAAAGACGCATCTGCTACAGCTATCTATGGTGCACGAGGAGCAAATGGTGTAATAATGATTACTACAAAAAAAGGGAAAGTAGGAGCCCCACAGATTAGTTATGACTTCAATGCCGGTGTAAGCTGGATATCCAACAAAATAAAAATGATGGATGCTTACGAATTTGTAAAACTACAATCGGAAATATATACAGCTGCTGATATGTCAGGAAATTTCGGTTATTTTCAAACATATAATGGCAAAACATATACATTAGATGACTATAAAAATGTACCTCAATACGATTGGCAAGATATGATATTCCGCGATGCATGGCAACAAAGTCACAACTTGTCACTTACAGGGGGTACTGCCGATGCTCGTTACAATGCTTCATTTTCTTACTTTGACCAAGATGGAATTGTACTGCGTTCCAATTATAATAAAATGCAAGGCCGTTTAGGTTTCAATGTAAGAAAAGGTAAGTTGAATACAAACGTCTCTGTTAATTATAACAGATCTGTATCTTCGGGAGCAAGCCCTTCTCAATCTTCATATTCGGGTATGAATAACCTTTTCTATAGTGTATGGGGATACCGACCTGTTACTCAACCGAGTGTTGAATTAAGCAGTTTATTAAATAACATTCAGGATGAAGGTATTGAAACATTGAACGATTACCGTTTCAATCCTATTATGGATCTACAGAACAGCCATCGTAAAAATTTCATTACATATTTACAACTCAATGGATTTGCTGAATATGAATTTATAAAAGGTCTTCGCTTGAAAGTATCGGGTGGATATACTACAGATAACAGGCGCAACGAAACATTCAACAATTCAAAGACGCGTTACGGCTATCCGGGTTCTACCAGCGGAGTAAATGCAACATTGGCAACCTCAGAAAAAGTAACATGGTTGAATGAAAATACGGTTTCCTATAATACAGTAATAGACAAAACTCATACCATCAGTGCCGTTGCGGGTATCACACTTCAGGAATCACAATATAAGTATAACAGTGAAACGATGAATCAGATTCCATTCGAATCATTAGGTATGGCTGGTATGAAGCAAGGTCAATTCGGCAACTCGTCTTCGAGAATAGAAGACGAAGCTCTACTGTCCTATCTTGGTCGTGTAAGTTATAACTATGCATCAAAATATTACTTTACAGGATCGATGCGAGCAGACGGTTCTTCTAAATTTGATAACAACAACCGTTGGGGTTATTTTCCGTCTATGTCTGCAGCATGGTCTTTCTCAGAGGAATCATTCTTCGATGGACTTAAAGATATAATTCCATCTGGAAAATTCCGCTTTGGATGGGGACAAACAGGTAATAATCGTATTGGTGCTTATGATAGATATGCTTTATTAGATATGCTTCGCGCTACAGAAGGCAATTACACGACATCAAGTGGTATAGCTCATGGAGTATATCCAATTAACAATAATGTCAACTCAGTTGGTGTGGCTCCGCGTAATCTTCCAAATAAGAATCTGAAATGGGAAACGACTTCTCAAACCAATATTGGTCTCGATTTAGTTTTCTTACAAGAACGGATTAATGTTACAGCCGATTGGTATAATAAAGTTACTTCAGATTTATTATTCTTCACAGAGCTACCTCTATCTTCGGGTTATGCCGGAGCAATGCGAAACATTGGAAAAGTGAGGAATCGTGGTCTTGAATTTACTATCAATACTACAAATGTTTCTACTAAAGACTTTAAATGGACTACAAACTTTAATATTTCATTCAATAGAAACAAAGTTTTGAATCTTGCCGAAGATATAGAGTCTAAAACGACTATCGCGACATTCGATCAAAACTTTAATGCCACTCCGGGTTACATAGCCAAAGTAGGTTTACCCATTGGTATGATGTACGGATATATCTATGAAGGAACATACAAACTGGATGAGTTCGATTTCGTAGGAGGAAACTATATTTTAAAACCGGGAATCTCACATTACTCTTCGGAAGTAAATACACAACCCGGATTTCCAAAATACAGAGATATCAACGGTGACGGTATAATAGATTCTAATGACCGTACAATCATAGGTCGTGGCGAGCCTAAGCACATCGGAGGATTTACTAACAATTTCGAATACAAAGGATTTGATTTGAGCATATTCTTACAATGGAGTTATGGTAATGACATATTGAATGCTAACCGCTTAATGTTTGAGAATGGCTTCAACAAGAAAAAAGATCTCAATCAGTTTGCCTCTTACGCCGATCGTTGGACATTTGACAATCCGAATAGTGATATACCAAGAGTAAGTACGTCTTCATCTAATCTTGTATTTTCGTCACGTGTAATCGAAGATGGATCTTATTTAAGATTGAAAACTCTGTCATTAGGATATACCCTACCGTCCAAAGTATTGAAAAATATTCATATAAGCAGAGCCCGTGTTTATGTATCAGCTCAAAACCTGATTACATTCACTAATTATTCAGGCTACGATCCGGAAGTTTCTATTAGAAACAGCGCTTTGACACCGGGACTTGATTTCTCTGCATATCCAAGATCTGCTTCATTTACATTTGGTTTAAATCTTAATTTCTAATCAATAATTAACCCGCAAGATGAAAACTATAAAATATATTATACTATCGTTATTATGTATGGGGTCTATTTCATGTAACTTCTTGGATAAGGAACCGTATGAACTGACGCCTGAGACATATTTCAATAACGAAACAGAATTGAGCTCCTTCCTGATAGGTGTATATAATCCGCTTATGCAAGAATCCTTTTATGGGAATAACTATCCGTTGTATATAGCCGGAGGAGATGACCTAACCTTCTATCAGAGATCCTCTCCATATAGTAGTATTCTATGTGCAAATGCAAATAGTGCGAATGCCGATATCATGACCTATTGGCGTATTCTTTATGATGGTATCAATAGAGCAAACATGCTTCTGGAAAATGCTGACAAAAATACTGAAATCAGCCAGACAGTTAGAGACAAAGCTAAAGCAGAAGCCCTATTCCTTCGTTCTTTTTATTACTTCAACCTTGTTCAAGGTTGGGGAGATGTACCTTTACGCCTTAAGTCTGCACAAAGTGTAGAGGGGTTAAGTATTCCGCGTACAGATAAACAGATAATTTATGATCAGATAATAGAAGATATAAAAAGTACTATCCCCAATTTACCTAAAGCCAACGAACTGTCTCATACAGGTACAGTGTCGCAATCTGTAGCTCAGGGAATACTCGCACGCATCTATTTGTTTAGAGCCGGGGAACATTATAGGGATAATAAAGCCAGTGATAGTAATTCTCAAAAGTATTTCGAAGAAGCGAAGTATTGGGCAGAACAAGTGAAAACAAGCAATTTGCATGGTTTGGTAGATTCCTACAGTCAGGTATTTACAGATATGTGCTCTGATCAATATAATAGTACAGGAGTAAGAGAAAGCCTTTGGGAAGTAGAAGAAGCTGGAAATCGTATCACATCTGCAAATTTTTCGGCAGGAAGAATTGGTAATACCTTAGGATTCGGAAGTACAAATGACTATTCTGCATCAAACACTTATAAGAATTATACAGGGATGAAAAACCCCGGTTATAGTTATCGTTTTGCTTATGCATCTCTCAAGCTATATGACATGTATGAAAATCAAAAAGACACAATACGTGGAACTTGGAATATTGCACCTTACGAATACAACTATGCTACTACAGGAGAAAAAGAAGTCACAGGCCGCATTTATTATGAAGGTAAAAGACCAACAGGACTTACTTCTGTCGAAGGGATGCCTTGTACTGATTATACAGCGGCACAAAGTGTGAATAAAACCCGTTGTGCAGCTAAATATCGTCGTGAATTGGAAGTTGTAACACCAAAAAATAAAAACTATACACCGATCAACTTCCCAATTCTGCGCTACAGCGACGTATTACTTATGCTTGCTGAAGCCGAAAACGAAATAAACGGACCTACTGCTCTTGCATATGAATGTATCAATGAGGTTCGTGAGAGAGTTAAATTAACTCCTCTGTCAGGATTAAGCAAAGATACATTTAGAGAAACGTTGAAAGACGAGCGTGCTATGGAATTGTGTTTTGAGGCATTACGCCGCTGGGATTTAATTCGTTGGGGCGAATTCTACTCAAAGATGACAGATATGGCGAACTATATAACCAAACCGGGCTGGAATTCAGGTCATGCGTATGCTGCCAGCTATTACAAAGTAACTCCAGCGTACAACTATTTTCCTATACCTGATTGGGAGATATCTACAAATAAAGCGGTAACTCAAAATACGGGATGGTAAGCTATTAGAAACAACATGCAAAAAGTAAAAGTTATGCGATATAAAATATATATACTTTCAATTCTCTTCATATCTTTTTTAACTGGATGTGAAGATGGTCTAGAAGAAAAGGTTAAGTTTGACATGACTGTCGTATCCGAAGGAAGTTCGATGATAAAAGATACAATAGTGGTAAAGAAATCGACAGATGTTCAATTCAATTTTTCAGGGAACCCTGATTTTATAACCTTCTATAGTGGCGAAAGCGGACATGTATACAGTAAGAGAAACTTAACAGAATCTCCTATAGATAAAATTAATTCAAAACTCGAATTTTCTGTCAAGACACAATATGGTAATGCTGCTACCGTAGCAGGATCACTCAAGGTTTTTCTATCGAACGAATTCGAAGGACTATACAAAAATGATAAACAAAGAGACTCCATCAGTGTAGAAACTACAAAATGGGTCGATGTTACTGAGGAATGTGGAATACCACAAAAAGTAGGAATAACCTCTGGTGTATTGACCCTTTCTTTGAATGAATATCTTGGAAATCGTTTAGCACTTGCATTCTTATACAGCCCTAAAGATAATTCACAAGCTCAACCGGTATGGGAGATTTACAATCTTAAAATTATAAATACAGATAAAGAAACAGGAGAAACTGAAGGGCGAATCCAGACTAAAGACTTTGGATTCACTCCTTTAGATATGTATGCTGTAACAAATGCGTATAAAACTGTAACTGACAATACTGAAGGAGTTTGGAATACAAGTAAGGCTATTTCAGATCCATCAACAATTAGAATCCATTCCTCAAGTACAGGAAAGCCACTTCATAAAGATTGGCTAATTTCTAATCCGATTATTATTAATGCTCGCACTCCGGATGGAGGTGTAGGTATCAAAACGATAACCAATCGTCTGGATAGTTACACGCATCAATATGATAAAGCAGGCGTTTACACTATAACTATGATCGGACGTAATAATAACTTTGAAGCAGCATCAGAAGTAATCAGAGAAGTTGTGATAAAAGTTGTTGAATGATAAAGAAACTACAATAAAAATCCAGAAAATATAAAACATGAAAAAAATCTTTCTCTCTGCTCTAGCAATCTCTCTATTATCTGTAAGCTGTAAGAAGGCTCCGGAAGGAAATTCATTTATTGCCGATAACATAGCCAATACAGTAGCTCAGCATACGCTGCAAACTGATATTATAGAGAAGTCTGGTAAAATACTCAACCCAAAAACAATCGATAAAAATGGAAACATTGTCTATATACCTATAGATGATTGGACTAGCGGATTCTTTCCAGGTAGTATTTGGCTAACTTATGAGCTGACCAAAGATAATAAGTGGTTGCCATTGGCTGAGAAATACACAGAAAGTCTTGATTCTGTCAAATATCTGAAATGGCATCACGATGTTGGTTTTATGATTGGTTGTAGTTACCTGACTGGGCTACGTGCTACAAATAAACCCGAATATAAAGACGTAATAATTGAAGCTGCGAAATCTTTGTCAACACGTTTCCGCCCTAATGCAGGAGTAATTCAATCGTGGGATGCTGACAAAGGCTGGCAGAGTCAACGTGGATGGAAATGTCCTGTTATTATCGACAATATGATGAATCTGGAACTGCTTTTCGAAGCCACAAGATTTTCAGGTGACTCTTCTTTCTATAAAATTGCAGTAACTCATGCAGATGTAACGATGAAGCATCAGTTCCGTCCCGATTTCAGTTGCTATCATGTAGTTGACTTCGATCCCGAAACCGGAGAAGTTCGTAAACGTCAGACAGCTCAGGGCTATTCAGACGAATCTGCTTGGGCAAGAGGTCAGGCATGGGCTTTATACGGATATACAACCTGCTATCGCTACACACAAGATAAGAAGTATCTTGATCAGGCTGAAAATGTATATAAATTCATTTTCAATAATAAGAATCTCCCTGAAGATCTTGTTCCATATTGGGATTTCGATGCACCGAATATTCCGAATGAACCTCGTGATGCATCTGCTGCTGCTGCCATCGCTTCCGCATTGTACGAATTAAGTACATATATCAGCGATAAAGGCTATAAAGAAACAGCTGATAAGATAATGAACAGCTTAAGCTCAGAAAGTTATAGAGCTAAAGTCGGAACTAACGGAAATTTCATTCTAATGCACTCTGTTGGTAGCATTCCTCATAATTCGGAAATAGACGTACCTCTAAACTATGCAGATTATTATTTCCTCGAAGCGCTGAAACGCAAAAAAGATCTAGAGCAAAATAATAGTTGAGATCAATAGAAAATAAATGATGAGCTATTCTAAAAACAAAAGTCTTTTAATCGGAAGTGTCAGCCTGCTGGCACTTTCCGCTTATGGGCAAAAACATCCGAATGTAATTTACGTATTTCCTGACCAGTTTAGGAATCATGCATTGGGCTTTTGGAACGAAACAGGATTCAAAGACAAAGTGAATTTTACAGCGGATCCTGTCCATACTCCAAACCTGAATCAGTTTGCAAAGGAATCAGTTGTCCTTTCATCAGCTGTAAGCAACTGTCCTTTAAGCAGTCCTCACAGGGGAATGTTACTCACAGGAATGTATCCGGATGGTAGTGGAGTAACACTTAATTGTAATAGTAACCGTCCCATAAGTTCGCTAAAAGAAGATGTAGTAGCTATAAGCGATGTTTTCAGCAATTTTGGTTACGATTGCGCTTATATAGGCAAACTACATGCCGATTTTCCCACACCAAACGATCCTGAAAATCCGGGACGATATGTGGAAGAATCTAAGCCTGTCTGGGATGCATATACTCCTCCTGAACGTAGACATGGTTTCAATTATTGGTATTCATACGGCACATTTGACGTTCACAAACAACCTCATTATTGGGATACCTATGGCAGGCGTCACGAAATAAAGGAATGGTCGCCTAAACATGAAGCTGACAAAGCAATAGAATATCTGATAAACAAAGACAATGTAAGAGATGGTGAAAAGCCGTTCTTCCTCATGGTATCAATGAATCCTCCACACAGTCCGTACAATTCTCTTGACGATTGTATGGAAGAAGACTACAACCTTTATAAAGATATTCCTATTGATCAACTATTGATAAGACCCAATGTTGATCTTAAAATGAAAAAAGCCTCTGATAGTCGTTTCTATTTTGCTTCAGTAACAGGTGTCGATCGCGAATTTGGGCGAATATTAGCGGCATTAAATGATCTGGGGCTTGACAAAAATACCATTGTCATATTTGCTTCCGATCATGGAGAGACCATGTGTAGTCAGGGAACTGATGATCCGAAAAATTCTCCTTATACCGAATCCCTGAACATTCCATTTATTGTTCGTTATCCAGATAAGATTCAACCAAAAGTAGATAATCTTTTATTATCCACTCCTGATATCATGCCAACAATATTAGGGCTTTGTGGACTCAATAAAAGTATTCCGACATCAGTTCAGGGGCATGATTTTTCTCCTGTTTTTTACGATAAAAAAGCAAAACGGCCTAAAGCGGCACTATATATCCAGAATATAGACGGAGAAAAAGATACGGATGGCATTGTTAAGTCTTACTTCCCTTCTTCGCGAGGCATTAAAACTGACAGATATACCCTAGCTATTTATATAGATAAAATAACAAAACAGAAAACGAAGACCTTGTTTTTTGATGACAAAAACGACCCGTATCAACTAAACAATTTGAATATAAATCAACATCCTAAGATTTTTAAAGAACTTTGTAAAGAATTGGGCACTTTATTGAAAGATGCCGATGATCCTTGGTTCAGAGAGCAGATTCTTTCTGAATTGATCCCTTACAAATAATTTAAATAAGCCATCAAAAACACAATGAATTATATAAAAAGAAAAGTATATACAGGTTTGTTGCTTGCCTTACCATTATTTTGTTCGGCACAGCTAGTAAAACACGACAGAATATTATCTTTCGAGGATAATGTAGTCCCATCTTATATAAACAGTATAAATTCTAAACTTTCAATATCTCCGTTTCATTACAAAGATGGCAATCATTCTCTTCAATGGACATTTAATGCAGGAGGAGAACTAACAATATCAAAGGATCTTCATTTCGAAAAGAAAGATCCAACGGGATTAGATACATATCTGTCTGTTTTCGTTATATGGATATACAACGAAAAGCCTATTGATACAACTATTGAATTTGAATTTACCAAAGACGGTAAAAGATGTACCTCTTTTCCTTTTAATATAAATTTTAAAGGATGGCGTGCCGCATGGGTGTCCTACGAGCGCGATATGTACGGAAAGCCGGAAGAGGGCATGAATGAAATACGAATTAAAGCCCCTGCAAATATTTCCGGAGAATTATTCTTTGATCAGGTGGTTACTGCCGCAAAAGCCGATCATCGCCATCAGACACCTGACAAGCAAATTCCATTTATAAATAAAGAGACTAAAAGTCATTGGTTAGTACTTCTTAAAAACTCGGAAATAAAACCTGATATTGTCCTAGAAAACACTATTTCCAGTCAACAAAAGCAAGATATAAAAAAAATAGAAGAACGTTTCAGTGATATTATTTACACTCCATCTAGGCTTTCCGAAAAAGAATTAGACTTAATCCTAAAAGAGTTTAAAGCCTACAACATAAAGTATACTACAAATGGAAAGGTATCTGGTTTACCTCTTTTCTTTGGTAGAGCCCATGAAATATTTGAACGCATTGTACCTGACTGGAAAGATGTTTATGATAAGAAGGGGATGGAACTTCGGAAATATTTCACTCTGATGAACCGTGTAGCCATTGCTTACAATAATGCTACCAATGAAACAGATAAAGAAAATCTGAAAAATATATTTATTTCTATGTATGACCATGTACAGGATCAGGGAGTGGCCTATGGCAGCGGATTAGGAAATATAACTCATTACGGATACAGTTTTCGCGGTATCTATACAGCTTATTATTTGATGAAAGATGTTCTCCGCGAAACGGGAAGGCTTGCTGATGCAGAAAAAACGCTTCAGTGGTACGCTATGACAAATGAAATATTCATCAAACCTGAAAAATATGGAATAGATATGGATGCCTTCAATACGACCACAACCGGACGTATCAGCAGTATATTGATGATGGAAGATTCTCCCGAAAAAGTACGATATTTAAAAGTATTTAGTAGATGGATAGATAATGGTTGCATGCCTGCCGTTGGCCTCGATGGCGCATTCAAATCAGATGGTGCGGCATTTCATCATTGTAATAACTATCCGGCATACGCTGTTGGAGGATTGACCGGCGCCACGAATATGATCTATTTACTCAACCAGACATCTTTTGCCATATCGCAAACAGCACATGAGACGGTTAATAATGTACTTTATACGATGCGTTTCTACTGCAATAAAACACATTTTCCTCTATCTATGTCGGGACGTCATCCGGATGGTAAAGGAGAACTTGTTCCTCTGCAATATGGGCGTATGGCTATGGCTGGAACTCCAGACGGTAAAGAACACATAAACAAAGAAATGGGTGCAACATACCTGCGTTTGCTGTCATCGTCTGATAACACTCAGAAACCAGAATATATACCTGCTACGAATAACAAGACAGAACTTAAAATAGCCCAATTACTCATTAAGAGTGGAATTATTCCTGAAAAAGACCCTAATGGAAATTTAGCCTTGGGGTACGGCTGTATATCTGTTCAGCGAAGAAAGAACTGGTCTGCTGTAGTTCGTGGACATTCTCGATATTTATGGGCTGCAGAGCATTATTTGGGAGCAAATCTGTATGGGCGTTATTTGGCTCATGGGAGTATGCAATTACTTACAGGTCAAGAACCCGTTACGCCTACAAGTAGTGGATGGATACAAGAAGGATTTGATTGGGGGCGCATACCGGGAACAACTACCATTCACCTGCCTGTCGAGCAATTGAAAGCAAATATATTGAATGTAGACGAATTTTCCGGATTTGAAGAAATGCTATATTCTGATGAAGCTTTTGCCGGAGGTATATCACAAAATAAAACAAACGGTGCATTCGGAATGAAGTTACACGAACATGACAAATACAATGGTTCGCACAAAGCCCGAAAATCATATCACTTTTTTGATGGTAGAATCATTTGCTTAGGTTCCGATATAGAAAATGTAAACACTGACTATAATACGGAAACTACTATTTTCCAATTAGCTGCTACTGATGATAGCAGTAAAGAATACTGGAATAACTATAAAAGTAAGGAAATCTATTGGATAGACCATTTAGGAACGGGATATTATATACCTACGAAGAAAGAAAATAAGCTAAATTTTGAAAAAAACTTCCCGCAACTCTCTCGCAGACAGAATACTGAAGAAGAGACATCAGGCAATTGGGTTTCGCTAACCATTGATCACGGGAAAGCCCCCAAAGGACAATCATATGAATATATGGTTGTGCCTCAAACCAAGGTGGTTAGAATGAGTAGACTTTCAAAAAAAGCACCTTATAAAGTCCTACAAAAAGACAGAAACGCACATATAGTAAAAGATATTGAAACCAATACAACTTCTTATGTTCTATTTGAAACCCCTCATACCTTGCCTCAGGGATTAGTACAGAAAGCAGATACTTCTTGTCTAATTATGGTAAAGGAAAATAAAAAGAATCTTATGCTTACTGTATGTAACCCTGATTTAGCCCTATACCGTGGTGAGGCAGATGAAATATTTGACAAAAATGGAAAGCGAGTTGAACGAAGTATATATTCTCGTCCGTGGAAATTTAATGAAAGTAACGAAATACCCGTTACTGTAACATTAACAGGGGAATGGAAAATGCAGCAAACAGAGAATTGTAAAATAATACAAGCCAATAAAAAAGAAACGATCCTATTGTTTTTATGTAAAGACGGAGCTAGTATAGATATCGAATTATATAAATAAAGCATTAACTTTAAAATCTGAACCAACAAAATAACCATGAAACACTCACTATTTCTCACTCTATTATCTTTCAACCTGTTTTTGATAGCACAATCTGATCCACGTATTCCTCCTACAAAGGATTTAATCCGGTACAATCCATCTAAAAATAAGATGTACCAGAAAGGTTGGATTGATTTCAATAAAAATGGAAAAATGGATGTATATGAAGATCCGACAGCCACGATCGAAGATCGTATCGAAGATTTGCTGAGTCAGATGACGATAGATGAGAAAACATGCCAGATGGTTACCTTATATGGCTATAAGCGTGTACTAGCTGATGATCTACCAACTCCGGAATGGAAGAATAAATTATGGAAAGACGGTATAGGCGCTATTGATGAACATCTGAACGGATTTCAGCAATGGGGTTTACCTCCGTCGGATAATCCTTTTGTATGGCCGGCATCAAGACATGCTTGGGCGTTGAACGAAGTACAGCGTTTCTTTATTGAAGAAACCCGTCTCGGTATTCCAGTAGATTTTACGAATGAGGGTATCAGAGGTGTAGAAAGTTATATAGCTACCAATTTCCCTACTCAATTAGGATTAGGACATACATGGAACCGTGACCTTATCAATAAAGTCGGATATATTACCGGACGAGAAGGCCGATTACTCGGATATACAAATATTTATACGCCAATATTGGATGTCGGCCGGGATCAACGGTGGGGTCGCTATGAAGAAGTATATGGCGAAAGTCCTTACCTTGTAGCGGAACTCGGTATTGCCATGACTAAAGGGGTACAAAGAGATTATCAAGTTGCTGCAACAGCTAAGCATTATATAGCATACAGCAACAACAAAGGCGGACGCGAAGGCATGGCTCGTGTCGATCCGCAGATGTCGCCACGTGAGGTAGAGAATATTCATGTTTATCCATGGAAACGAGTAATAGCCGAAGCTGGATTACTCGGAGTAATGAGTGCCTACAATGATTATGACGGCTTTCCTATACAAAGTAGCTTCTATTGGCTAATGACCCGTCTACGTGGCGAAATGGGATTCAAGGGATACGTTGTATCTGACAGTGATGCCGTTGAATACCTTCATGCAAAGCACGGAACCTCTGAGAATATGAAAGAATCCGTTAGACAATCTGTCGAAGCCGGATTGAATGTAAGATGTACATTCAGATCTCCAGACTCATATGTCTTACCCCTTAGAGAATTGATTCATGAAGGTGGACTCAGTATGGAAACGATCAACGACCGTGTAAGAGATGTATTGAGAGTAAAATTCCTTATTGGACTATTCGATGCACCTTATCAAATGGATTTGAAAGCTGCCGACAATGAAGTAAATAGTCTAAAAAACCAAGAGGTCGCTTTGCAAGCTTCACGCGAATCGCTTGTATTACTAAAAAATGAGGAAAAACTACTTCCTCTATCTAAAGACAAAATCAAAACTATCAGTATTTGTGGTCCTAATGCTAATGATGCAGCCTATGCATTAACTCATTATGGTCCATTAGCAGTTGATGTTGTTTCTGTTTTAGATGGATTAAAAGCGAAAGTTGGTGCTCAGACTGATATTCTTTACACAAAAGGATGTGACATTGTTGATGCTAATTGGCCAGAGTCGGAGATACTCCCTACCCCATTAACTTCGGAAGAACAACAAGAAATAGATAAAGCTGTAGCCA
>POVV01000554.1_pt1 | contig 22716 bp, 14 predicted proteins | sample 1560271 | NCBI WGS metagenome assembly POVV01 (sample SAMN08337232, study PRJNA429181) | Bioreactor metagenome, whole genome shotgun sequencing project. | biome: cows' rumen and soil; feature: anaerobic; isolation source: anaerobic chemostat enrichment culture, galacturonate as sole carbon... | reverse complement strand
GGCAAATATTGTCCGTTTCTTTTCTCTTTCTGGTATCCCGGTAATGTGATATGTCCCGGCATAATGGTTTTAACTCCGCCATCAATCAATGCTTTGAATACTTTTCCGTGATATTTTTTCCATACATCATAAGGCATAGAATTACATGTAGTCAATAAATGTTGATCGCGGTAATCTACCCCATCGCCCGGAAAGTGCTTGATCGTTGCCGCTACCCCATTGTCCTTCAATCCTTTGATCTGCTCACTCAACAATCGAATAGCTTTATCCGGATCATCTGAAATACTGCGGGTATTTGTAACAGGGTTGAAAGGATTTATATTCAGATCGGCAACTGGATGTAATACCCATTTTACTCCGACTGACTTACTTTCTTGTGCAACTGTTTTTCCATACTGATAAGCTAGCTCTGGTGAGTTCGTAGCACCAAGAGCCATTTCATTAGGGAAGGATGTCATACCGGGCAATGTCACCCCGCTTTCATAATCTTCCTGAAAGATCAGAGGTAATTTGCTAGCTTCCTGATATTCGGAACACGTCTTTCTTATATGATCCAGATATTGATCGCGCTGTATGCCATCCCATAATTTCCACCCCATGAAAAATCCTGATACAGGATATTTTTCGAAGTAAGCAGATAATGATCCGTTTCCGAGTTCCAATTCTTTTTGTCGATCAGGAAGCATCAACATCAATTGTCCGATCTTTTGTCGTAGGGTTAATGATTTCCAAGTTGTATCGGACAACGACAATTCTACTCTCTTATTTCCAGATAGATATTCATCATCAACAGATTTTTGTTTACAGCTGAAAGTCAATAAACAGACAACTATTAATATAGTAAGTGATAGTAAATGCTTCATGTTTGACTATTTTATTTTTTTGTTATGCGTCCTATTTTATTGAATGGAATTGCCTTGAATTCGGGAAGTTTGTCAAAAACAATAGAATTACTCTTCAGTGAAAAATCTAACTTTTCGGCATTAACAAATCCTACATCCTGATCTGTAATAAGATTTTCATCAAGAACAGGCCCCCACTCTTTCTTTCCGTTATGAATTAGTTTCATACGTATAAAGACATTATTTTTGATATCGTTATGTTTAGGAACAGCGGGTTTGTCTTCGAAATAATGTATCATCTGGGGATATGCTTTGGCAAAAGGTGCTTTATTATAATTCATTGCATTCATCCTTATCTCGAATATACCATTGGGCAGCAGTGAGTTTTTAGCCCAGCTTTCGAGGCGATTGTCAATATGAAAGGCCATTTCAGAATCAATAAATATGTTGTTATCCACTTTATTATACTGCCCTCCGCCTATCAGAACATTTCGCGTGCCGGCTTTGTAGAATATATTTCCGTACAACTGTGTACCACAAGCTCCGTCATCAAAGTACACTCCCATTGTGATACCGATATTCCCTATATTCTTTAAAAAATTGTAGCGAATAATATTTCCAAATTCCGAAGGATCACGTCCTAGATAAACAGCTCCCTGATCGTCCATAAATTTGCAGGCTCCATCTATGACATTATACTCTATTATATGATCGTTCCCATGAATATAGATAGCTGTTGCCTGACAGGTATTGAACTGGCAATGCTGCACTTTATTTCCAACTCCGTCTACATTAACTGGAGACTTATAGGAATAATCTAATCGTCCGCAATTGGTAAATTCACAATCATAAATATAATTACCGGCTTTCTCTAGAGTCAAGCGATTACCACCTCCTATACTGATACCTCCACAGCCTGTGTTCTCTATCAAGCAACTGATGACACCGTTATTCTGTCCTCCATCCCGATCGAATGTCGTATTTTCATACAAATAATCATACAAACTACCGAGACCTCCCGAAAGCTTTTCTGAAGGTAGGAATGGATTTACTTCATCCGGATGACGATATATAGTTGCTGATTTACTTCCTTTGCCGATGGAGACGGCTACAACTCCCATATTACGAATAATACAGTTTTCAATTTTGTTCGACTTGGTATTTTCCATATATATGCCAATACCTCGTCCTGCTTCAAAAGAAATATCTTTAAATTCTGTATAACTTGCCCCTTTCAGTGCAACTAATGGATCTTCCAAAAGCGACACCATTATTGTATCTGTCGATTTTATTTCTTCAAAAGGATAGAAGAATAACAATCCCTTTTTGTGATCGATATAGTATTCACCGGGATCATCCAGTTCTTCGATAAGATTGAAATAGTAATACTGATTCCATTCATGTTCTCCCGAAATGCCGAACATATGAGCATCAGCAAATTTTACTTCCCCCGTATTCGGGTCAATGCTCTTTACTCGAAGTTGGTCGGTGGCCCAAGCGTATTTATAATTTCCACAGGTAAAGATATCTGAAGCATCACTCCAAAGGGCAGCTCTATTTTTATCAAAGCGAATTGCTCCGGGATAAAAATTTTTGTCCACCATGCCTGCATCTACGACATCTTCGGGCTTTATGTATATCAAACTTTTATTCGGATATCTGGACAAATGAAAAGGCTGTCCGTTAATAAATAGCTCCATAGCCGCATTGACATATGGCCTGCGAAATCCTGTTATCTGATTTTGCCCATAATCAGAAAGTCCTAAAGCCTTGAGATCGATTACTCTTATTTTGCTGACAGCTGCCTGATCAATAAGCCTATCTTTTTCAGAAAAGCTTGTAAGTTGCTGCACAACTTTAGGGGAGATCTTTCGACCTCCCGTAATTGTGACTTTTTCTCCTCTAAAGGATTGATAAGAAATATTACATGCTTCAGTACCCGAATCTTCATTTGTCAGTTCAAAGCTCTCGGCCAATTCATATGTACCACCTCTTATCCATACTATTATTTTGCTGGCTTTATTCTTTTCGAGATAAATACGCACAGCTTTCTGAGCTTCCTCGAGAGAAACAAAAGGCTTTTGTATAGTGCCTGCATTTCCTTGCTTGCCCTCCTGTGAGACGTAAAATTCTTTTACAGGATTAGCTGCTACTAGCTGTCCGATAGTTAACAGAAAAGAAAAAGCGATCAAAATATATTTCATAAATAAACGATTTTAATAGATCAAGGATTAGTTAATCCATCCGTCATTTTGTTTCAGATTCGGGTTAATTTGAACTTCTGATGCAGGTATTGGCCAAGTATTAATATAATCTCCCTTAAATGAATAGGGACTAACTATACCTCCCCACACTTGTTTGCTTCCGTTGCCTTCATAGAATGTACGTTCTTTCCATATTTTCCAGCGTAATTGATCAAAATAATTCACCCCTTCGCCAGCTAATTCTATGCTTCGTTCGTTCTGAATACGCACTCTAAGGTCTGCCTGTCCGGTTACTGTAGTTGGTGTATTGGAATTCAAGAGAGCAACACCTGCTCTTTTACGAACTTCATTCACTTTATCTGTAGCTTCTGATACTAAACCTTGCTCGTTCAATGCTTCTGCCCACATGAGTAGCACATCGGCATAACGAATTACAGGCATATCTATCGGGCTGTAATCTCGGCTAATAATACCAGTTACCCCTTCTATTACAAATTTGCGATATAAATAATAGAAATAGTTTTGAGTATCAGTTTGTATATCTCCACCAACTAACGCCTGAGCTCTGTACGGCCATCGCAGAGTTGCAATTGCTACTGTTGCAGTATTGTTGTATGCTCCGGTAAATGTAGAATAAGGAGTTATAACTGTAGATGCCATACGTGGGTCTCTGTTTTGATAAGCTTTCAAAACACGTGCTTCATTACCTGTAGGCAAATAGAGACTCATTTTGGCTCCTCTCAATCCTGCGGCAGTTTGTTCAGCAGCAGTCAGATTATCACGAAGAAAGAATACTTCTCTTTCGGCAACAGTCAGACTTGAATATTCAGGAATAACGTCGTTCCAATTAAATTTAGAGCCATCTACATTTTCGTATAAATCGACTAAATCCGGAGTTGGCATATAATAGTTCCAATCAGAAGTAAAAGCTGAACGGCTACCATAATAAAGCTGAACTGTACCTCCATAACCTTGTTGACCTATATTTTGGATAGAGAATATCATTTCAGGGCATTGCTCGTTTGTAACTGTAAATAGTGTACTATAGTTTGAGAAAAGCGAATACCCACAATCTTTTACTTTACTGAAGTCTGCTGCCGCAAGATCCCATTTTTGCAGATACAAATAGACTTTACCACGCAATGCATAAGCCGCCCCTTTTGTAATATGACCGTAATCAGCTACACCAGACGCATATTTATCAGGCAGATTTACTTCACTGATACAGTCTGTAAGGTCTGTTACAACTTGATTCCAAACTTCCTCCTCGGTAGAGCGTGCCTTTGTAGCTTCGTCTGAGGTAAAAGGTTCCAAATAAATAGGTACACCCTTGTACAATTGGTTTAATCTGTAATAGAAATATGCCCTGAAGAATTTACATTCGGCAATGTATCTTGCTTTCTTTGTCTCAATAGAAGGTGATTTTAGAGGAATATTCTTAATACCATCATTAGCTCGCTGAATTCCTTCGTAAAAATTCTGCCACATGTTAGAAAATAGTCCATCACTAGGAGTAATCGTTCCTCTTAATAATGCCTCATCAAAGCGACACTGTCCCGTAAATCCGAATCGATCGGTTTCGTACAATTCGTATGGAGAAGTAGTACCGCTACTACCGTTACCCAGCCTCATTGAAGCGTACACCCCGGCCATACCAAGATCGGTTAAGTTATCAGTTGTCCACATGGTTTCGGATGAAATAGCTGAATAAGGTGATGTATCGAGTAAATCGGCGGTACAACCTGTCATTAAAATTATTGAACTTATAAATATAAATATTCGTTTCATGTCCTTAATCTTTTAGAAAGTAATGTTTAAACCTAGTGTATATTGTCTCATCGTAGGATAACTAATACTAGCTCCCACTTCCGGGTCAATACCAGGATAGTGTTATGGTCAATAAGTTTTCGCCCCCAATAAAGACACGAACATTACTCATTGATGCTTTTTTAGTCAAGCGTTCCGGAATAGTATATCCCAATTGTAAGCTCTTTAGTTTCAGATAAGAAGCGTTATATAAATAAAAATCACTAGCTCTTGTATTCTGAGGGTCTGTAGTTTTTAGTCTTGGATAATGCCCATTAATGTTATTTGCAGGATCTGAAACATTCGCCTCGTTGTAATAATAGTGATCGTCTGCAACCATAGTAGGTACAGCCTTACCCAATCCAACGGTTGACAAATTCATATACAATTCACTCCAATAATATGACATTCCTGCACTGCCTGCCCATATCATCGACATATCAAAACCTTTATATGATAGATTCATATTGAATCCATAATTTATAGATGGTGTTGCTCTTTTTCCTGTAAACTTCTGGTCATAAGTATTTCCATAAATACCATCGCCATTAGTATCTGCATAAATTAAATCTCCATACCATATTTTTGACTTACTGATATCTCCGGAAGGTTGGAAGTTATATCCTGCATCCTTCATCATCTGTAACCATTTCATATCCTGTTCGGTTCTGATCATTCCATCTCTAGGTCCTCCATTTACATTAACAGAGCCATCAGAGTTGGTATAAGTTCCGGTTCCTTTATATATAGGATAGAGGTAATACTCGTTGATGCTATGACCTTCGAGAATACGTTGTGTTGTCCCTGTCGACACAGAGCCTAAATTTGAAGTATAGACCTTATTGCCATTCGCATCCGTTATATACCCTTCATCTAATAGCCCCTTATATTTTTTCACTTCATTCGTATTATAAGCTATATTTCCGGACACACTATATCTGAAATCATTCACACGCCCATTATATCCTAGGGTAAATTCGATCCCTTTTTTATCTACCTCAGCGATATTTTGAGTAGCAGCAGTGGCTGTACCTGTAGTAATTGGTATAGTAGGAATAAATAAGATACCTTCTGTAAATCCTTTGTAAACATCGAGTTCGAAATTCAATGCACTATTTAAAAGATTTCCACTCAAACCAATATTTGTTGTTGTTGTTGTTTCCCACTTCAAATTAGGGTTCGCACTCTTTTTCTGAATAAGTCCACTGATAGGAGTACCGTTGAATGAATATTGAGTAGTGTTATAAGTAGCCTGATAATCGTAATTTCCGGATGCATTATTCCCTGTCTTACCCCATGATACACGCAACTTCAAATTATCTATATATTTTTTCATACCTTGCATAAAAGGCTCTTCCGAAATCCTCCATCCACCGGAAAACGCAGGAAAAAATCCCCATCGACTTGTTTTTGAAAATCGCGAAGATCCGTCGTAACGAAGAACTGCTTCAAAAAGATATTTTTGGTCGTATGCATAGTTTAAACGACCAAAATATGAACGCAACGCATAGTCATAAGCATCACCTGAAATAGTCGTCATTGTAGTCGCAGTATTCAGGGTAGTTAACGATTCGTCTAACAGACCTGTTTTCCTTGCTAAGAAGTTATACAGCTTAAAATATTGCTGGTTATACCCTGCCAAAGCACCAATATCATGTTTTTCAGCAATAGTTGTATTGTACTTTAATACGTTATCCAATATTACATTATAGCTTTTATATAATGAATATTGAGTATAAAGCTGACTTGGACTTGCCGCAGCATTTCCAATTGTATTACTCGCAAAGTTCCATCTTTCGCGAGGTACATTATGAATATTATTCTCAGTGAAAGAGTTATCATAATGCGCTTTAGCTTCCATACGCAAGCCTTTTGCAATATCAAAATTGGCAAAAACAGTTGTGTTTATTAAAGAAACGGTATTGTCACCCCCTAACGAATACAGAGAAGCTAAAGGGTTATTTGCTGTTGCTGACTCTTCCGCTGCTGAAGGATATCCGTATTTGCCGTCGTATTTCGGATATACTCCGGGAACAGTTGCTGTCAAGTACTGAAATACAGTGTTCATGTCAACAACACTTGAATTTTGGACAGATCCGAATGTTTGTGTTCCCACTGTAAGGAATTTAGCCACTTTCGACTGTAAGTTTATACGAAGTTGGTATCGTTCAGCACCAGTATTAGGCATAGTACCCGGATTCTTCATATATCCGGCAGACAACAAAAACTGTGTATTCTGGTTACCTCCTCTCAAAGCTACATTATGATTTTGAAGGAGTTCGTTCTGGAATACCTCTTCAGCCCAATTAGTATTTGGATATGCTACATAATTAGGAATACCAGCCGATGTTAATTCATTTGGATTTGCGTTGGCATTTTTCCACAAATTAATAGTAGCATCGGTATATACCGGATTTTGTCCGATATTTGAATAACCTTCATTCACAAGTTGCATGTGACGTACATAGTCTGTAACAAAGCCCGGTAGATTATTTGGTTTTGTAGCAGATACACTCCCCGAATAACTAACAGTAATTTTCCCTTGGGTTCCACTCTTGGTAGTAATCAATATTACTCCATTAGACGCCAAAGATCCGTATATAGCCGCAGTAGCAGCATCTTTCAATACAGATATACTTTCTACATCGTTCGGATTTACGCCCGTGGTTGATCCTACAATTCCATCAACAATTACTAATGGAGCTGTATTATTTAGAGTACCTGTACCACGAATCAGAATATCGGCTCCATCTGCGCCCGGTTTTCCGGATGTATTACGTACATATACGCCTGTAGCCAACCCAGCTAGTGCAGATGACAAGTTTGTTACAGGTCTACTATCAAGCGACTTTGAACTGATTGTTGCTATAGAACCGATTACATTCACTCGTTTTTGTGTGGCATATCCTACAGCTACTACTTCATTAAGAGCAATAGCTTCATCCTGAAGCACAACATCTACGTTTGTTTGTCCCTTTACAGCAACATCCTGTTTTCTCATACCGATAAGTGAGAATTGCAGTATTGAATTGTCTTCTACTCCTTGTAGTGTAAAAGCGCCATTCTCATCAGACATAACTCCACTCAATCGATCCCCTTTTATTACAATGCTTACACCCGGTAATGGAGCTCCTCCTTCATCTTTGACAGATCCGGTAATTTTACGTCCGCTTTTTTTTGTTGGTGATCCCTCTATTACATCCTGCGGTTTCGGCTTTTGATAAAGAACAATCAGGTTGTCCTTATCTTTTTTATAGCTAATATCAGCCGAGGATAAAAGTTGCTCCATAACTTTGTCGATAGAGGCATTACTCACATTTATACTACAGAGCTGATCCAGTCCTTTGAGACCTTCATTGTAGAAAAAACGATACTCACTTTTAGATTCGATCTGCTTTAGAACCTCTTTTAATGGTTGTTGTTTTACATCGAGGTTAATTTGTGCGCTCATGAAAGACGGGAAAAAGATTAGCAATACAACAAGGTATCGCATAGCTGAGTGCCGCCATCTGATTTTCGCAGAATCATTAATTTGCATTCTCATACGTATTAAATTTAAAGTTAAAAGGTAAAAACACTCTCTTATTAATGTATACAGTTCAGCCCTCAAAAACCACTACTGTATTTCAGATTTTAACATATTCAGATAAAAAAAAGACAACCAAACTAGTTTGAGTTGTCTTTTTATGTCATATATCAAGTTTCATTATTTGTACAGTACAACCTGTTGATCTTCTATCCGGAATTTTAGGGATGACGCCAATCCCAATATATTCAACATACTTTCGAGGCTACTATTATTTATTGTTCCAGTAAAATACTGATCTTCGATACCCTTTGTACCGAATACTACCTTAACATTGTATGTACGCTCGATACCTTTAGCTATTTCTTTTAACGATTCTTTTTCGAAGCGTAATTCATTATTTCGCCAACCGACAAAATCAGATGCATTTGTAACATATTTAACCTCATTTTTCAGAGAACTCTTGTTGTACTCTATCCTTTCGTTTGGTGATAAAATAGCTTCTCCTCCAAGAGTTTCTACTTTTACCTTGCCGTTTACCAAAACAGTAGATATGGTTTCGTCCTCGTCATATGCTTTCACAACAAATGCTGTACCTAATGCTTCGACCGATATACCATTACATTTTACACGAAAAGGCATGTCTTTGTTATGGGCAACTTCAAAATAGGCTTCTCCGGTCAGAGTTAATTCCCTTCCTTTTACATTGAAGTCCGGTGTACATATTAGTTTCGATTTTGAATTGAGCCAAACCTTAGTCCCATCCGGTAAAATAGCGGAAGCTTTTTGTCCTTGTTCAACAGTAAAGGTATATGGAGATAAAGGTATGTCAGAAAGTTTTTCATTTGATGAAAAATAAAAATACGAGCCTATAACTGTTAATATTGGCAGCATTATACCGGCAGCAACCAGCCACCATTTCCGCCTTTGCTTGATTGAAGGTTTAGGTTCGACATATGGTTTCACCTCTTGTTGAATATTGCGAAGCATCTTATATTGCAACGAAGCATCAATATCAGACGAAGAGTCCTCGATTTGCTGCTGCAACCAAGAAGAAAGTCCCGGATTGTTTTTTATCCAATCCGTTAGCCGGGCAATTTCCAAATCCGAAGCTTTGCCATATACATAACGTTCAAAAAGTTCTATACATTCTTCTGGTCTCATATATCAAGCCAATATCATTGCTATTCTAATATCTATTTTCTTAGATTAAGTGTAACGAATTACTTAAAATCTGTAATTTAAATTATTCCTTATAATTAATATACAGTTATCTTCCATTTTTCCACTATCTAAAAATAGAAAAACATCCACAAAAGTAAAACACAACTACTATAATATTTAAGTTTATCTTTCATATAAGCCAGAGATTTAGCCAATTGTGTTTCAATTGTACTTTCCGAAAGGCATAATTGTTGAGCAATAGATTTATTCGAATATCCATATTTACGACTTAAAACAAAAATTTCTTTTCGCTTTGGCGGCAAATCTTCTGTTAATTGGTCTATAAAATCTTCCAATAATTTCCGGTCGATGTCTTTTTCTGTTACATTATCATATTGTAGATACGCATTGTTCCTCAGATATTCGGTATATACGAACCGTACTGTTTCGTGTTCATAATCATTGAGCAGAAGATTCTTAGCTATGGTACACAAGAAAGATAGAAACGACTTTTCGGGATCTATTTTTGCGTGTTGTTCCCATATCCTGACAAAAGTACGCTGCACCAGTTCTTCTGTCACATGCCTATTGCCCTGCGTCAATTTCATTATAAAATTATACAATTTCCCACTATAAAGGAAGTACATGTGTTCAAATGCCTCGTTACTTCCTTGCGAAAGCAATAGCAATTTTTCTTTTTCATTCATGGCTGTATAATCTAAATACAATTTTTGATTCTAATTATAACAGATAGATTTATTTATTAGAGGTCTTTAGATTCTTAAAGATGAACCAGCGCGTATCAGACAAGGTTAATTTTAGAAAAAGATCAGTTCCGATAACTGTTTTAGAGTTTATCCAACATCTCCTTCAATATATATCTGGAATAAAGAGCAAGGAATATTGCTTTCTGATCTTTCCATTTGCAATACAAGCTGATTCAGTTTCATTGGTTCCGAAAAATTGATCCGGCATATTGTCTGATAGTTATCATTTACCTCAGCAATCAGATTTTTTTTCTCATCCAGCAATTTAAAGTTTCTAATACAGAAAGGAATCCTGCTCTCAGGATGTCCCATTTGTACCGATTCCATAGGGTGATCAAAATCCGTATCGAAATATAGTGTCACTCCTTTCACTGTTTGTTGAGAAGACCAGCTCAATATCAGTTCAGGATATTCATCTTTTAAGGCTGCAATCCAGGCATTTGATTTTATAGTCGGACGCGTAAACCCGTTTATTATATTGATTATATCAAAATCGGTAATTGCAGGCTGAATATTCATTGCTATATTATGCCCTTCGGGACGCCTCTCGGGACACCAGAATTCAAAACTGTCAATTCCCGAGCCTAAAGGCGGTTCTTGTTTTCCATGATTATTAACTGCAAGGTTGAATTTATTGAACACACTTAGCAGACCTGTATATCGCTTCGTACTTGTTCTGATTTTTATAAATTCATTTTTTGTAAAAGTAATAAATATATATTGTTTTGCAAGAAGGGTTGTATTAGAAGATATTTTCAATCGTTGTACCCCCGATTGCAATGTATATTCCAACTTTCCGGCAGTACAATCAGGCGTGTAATTTTCTGGTTTTTCGGCATATCTCAGTTCGATATTGAGAGTAGTCGGTTGTAATACATCCAGTTCTACTTCAAAGTCATAATTGGTTGATGGATTTAGAGGCAACATCTGCGCTACGGAGAAATCAAGTCGATACCACGATCCGTCAAAAGGAATTTCATCTAACTCTAGTGTACTTGAGGCTTCAATTTGTGCAGAACCTGCTAAATTTCGTCCCTGCTCTATCGGGATATGCGGAATACTCTGCCCTGTGAGATTAAGGGACTGTTGCAATGCTCTCAATTGATTTTCGTCAAGAATATCTCTAGGAGACATCTTGTTCTTAAGACATTGAGCAGCGGCCATTCCGACAGCTTGTGCACCAAATGCAGATGTAGCCATTACACGCGACGAGCCGTGTGCCACATGTGAGGTACTGATATTACGCCCTGCAAAAAAGAGGTTATCTATATCTTTGCTAACAAAGCATCTGTATGGTATTTCATATATACCTTTCGAATGATACTGTGTACATCCGCTTTCCTTGCTATAAACTCCGTCTGCGGGATGGAGATCGATTGCCCAGCCACCAAAAGATACGGCATCGTTGTGATGTCGTTGTTCAATGATATCTTGTTGAGTCAATGTATATAACCCATCAAATCTTCGACTTTCACGTTTTCCGGGAATTACTCCGACCCATTCTAAAGTCAAGTTCTCTACGTTCTTGAAGTTCCCTGAATTTTTAATGTAATTCCAAACTCCATATACGACACTCCAAAGTTCCCATTTGATTTCCTCTGTATCGTGAATGGTATCTTTGCGCCCTCCGTATTCCAACCACCAAAATTTGCATCCATGTTCACCAGTATTTATATTGCCGAAGCGCGGAATTTTTGTGATGTCTTTCAGAGCGTAAGATGGTGCTATATATTTGACTGGAGCTCCGGTATCCCTGCTGTAGAAATAGATAGAATGCCCCAAAAGCTCACCGTATTTAGTGACGTCCGGAGCAAATTTCTCTCCATACTTCAAACTATCTTCTGCACCTATGCGATATCCGGCACCAGACATATATCCAATTACACCATCGCCCGAAGCATCACAAAACAGAGGTGCCGTTATGGTATATTTTGTCTCATTTTGGGAATTAAATCCGAATATCTTTTTAATTGTATTTGCTTCTGATTTTTCAAGATCATAAACCACAGTATTCAGCAGCAAAGTAATATTTTTTTCTTGCTTGATTTTATCCAGTAGAATCGTGTCGAAGATAATAGGATTTCCCTCTTTATTCTTATAGAGATTTTCGACTAATATTTCATCGATAACTCCTCCTTCTCTCGACCAACGATTGTTATTGCCCATGTGCGAAGTAGCACCCAACACCCAAAGTCGGACTTCGCTCGAAGCATTCCCGCCTAAGACCGGTCGATCTTGCACTAGTATTACTTTTATACCTGCACGAGCAGCTGTTATTGCAGCACATACGCCGGACATACCTCCTCCGACTATAACAAAATCGGTGTCGAAAGCTACGTTCTTAAATGATCTTCCGTTTCTATCTAATTTTTCTTCTATCATATACTCTTTTTATCTTTTACATCTGGTTTTAAAGAACCACATTTTACTAAAATGAATCCTAACAAAATGAAACCGACACCTGTACTTGCTACGAATATTTTATAAGAAGGAGCCAATAGACCTAGCACAAAAATTGCAAGTCCGATAAATATTACCCCATAACCAATGATCCGCAGACTGTATTTATTTTCTTTTTTCGCAGCTAACATATCTTGTTCAGACAGTAGATTACGCTTTTCCTGATTCTCTTTTTCCCAAGCCTTATACGAAAGATACATACCCGAAGTCTGTTCTTTTGTCTTGAGGTAAACTTCAAAGACTGTCATACAAAGTATAGGAAAAACCACCCCCAATACCATTTCTTGAGTTCTATCGAGTGAGAGATTGAACAACAGAGGACTAATAAACTTGAAGAATCCATTTACCCCTAAACTCAGGAACATAGAAGTAAGCACCGTGCGAGATGTCTGCCTTTTTGAGAAAAGAGTCCATACGATAGGCAAATATAGAGGAACACCGGTAAGTGCAGCAAGACTGATCACAACATTCACAACTCCACCCATATGCGGAATCAACAGTGCTAAAAGAATACTAGCAATACCAAAACCTATTGTCGACAATCTGGCTGTCAGCATTAATGTTTTATCTGAACTTTTAGGGCGTAATCGTTTAAAGATATCGTTGGTAATAACCCCTGATGCGATGTTCAATTTAGAATTCATAGCACTTGTAGTTGCAAAGATCATACCTCCCATCATTAAGCCTAAAATACCTTTCGGCAGAACGTCCATACACATCATCAAATAAGCACCTTCCGATTCTAGAACGCTCAAAGATGAATTACATGCATGATACAACATCGGAGGAAGCATCCACAAAATCGGGTTTACGACATACAAAGCGGCAAAGAGCCATCCTACCTTCTTGGAGTCTCTTTCAGTTCTTACACAGGTGTAACGCTGTACATAAGCCCAATTTCCTCCAAGAAAGATGGTATTATATATACCGAAAGCAATAATAAAAGTGAGAGTATATTCTGCATTAGTCAAGTCGAAAAAAGAAGCCGATGTTTGTGAAATAAAATTGGTTATTCCATCAACCCGCTCTATCGATAAAGGTATAACAATGATTAGTGCAGCGGTAAGAATTATGCACTGCAATATATCGGTAGAAACGACAGCCCACAATCCCCCGACGGATACATAAAGGATGCAAAAAAGACCTAGCAGTACAATGCATAAGCTTAAGTCGATCCCTGTAGACACTTCTACTATTTTGGCTACAGGATAAAGAAATGATGCTGTGAGAAACAGAGAGATAAATAAAAACAAATAGGTATATATCTTTTGGGTAGATATTCCCAAACGTTTGTTTATATACTCTGCAACTGTAAGAGCTCCCGTCCGGTGCCATCGAGGAGCAATCCAGCAACCGACCAGCAAACCGGCAATAGCCATAGTCCACTGAATGGTTATCGAAACCCATCCATACATATATGCCACAGATCCCCAGACCACAAATGTTCCGGCAGAATGAAAACCCATAAATAAGGATAGACCACTCATTTGCCACGGCACAGCACCCCCGGCAGCAAAGAAAGATGTCATGTCCTTTCCTCTTTTCGAGAATGCCAAACCTGCGCATAGGACTCCAATAGTAAGCAGAATGATTGTTAGAATATCTAATAGACCCATAGATTATATTTTTCGGTATTTTGATTTATAAGGAAATTTTATATGACAAAAGTATGTACAAAAAAATATGCTGAGCTTCCTTATATGTAAAAACTCTGGAAACGTTTCCGAAAATTGGAATTCAGTTTTTTATAAAAGAGGTGCACCAACTAAAATTGTTTATACGAAAGGGATAAGAGAGGATATGTTTATAAAAACTCACTTTCAGATTCTTGAATATTTTTATCTTTTACTTCGGGGAAGAGTGGAACTCCGGATATTCAGTTTGGCATCCAGTACAATTGTCTCCATCTGAGAAGTGTAATTTTCTATTTGTTTCAGAAGCCTTTCTGCTGCTATTTTACCTATTTCAAATGTAGGCTGTGAAACACTGGTTAGTTCCATTATTCTTCCGATGGGTGATTCTGAAAATCCTGCAACAGCAATATCGTTAGGCACATTTAGCCCACGATTTTTCAATTCGAGTATACAACCAATTGCAATGGGATCATTTACGGCGAAAATAGCATCTGGTTTCTCTTTTAAGATCATCAGATAATCAATTCCACTTTTGGCTCTATCCTGTTGTACCCCCACATGCATAATCATTTGTTCTTGTATTGGAATGTTATAAGCCGTTAAAGCATCAAGATAACCTTGCAAACGCTCCTTGGTAACCGATAGATCCGGATTACCTGCTAAATGAGCTATTTGTTTATATCCACATTTTATCAGATGTTCTACCGTTTTGAATGCCCACTTTCTATCATCAATGATTACCCGATCCGCTTGTAACTGAGGCAATACCCTATTTACAAATACGATAGGCATTCTCTCCTGTATGAGTCGTTCATACAAATCTATATTTTGAGAATCCTTGGTGACGGATACAATCAACCCTTCGACCATACTATCCTCAAGCATTTCTACATTTTTACGTTCCAAAATGGAAGATTCATTGGATTGGCAGATCAAAGCCTGATAACCTCGTTTATTAACAACCTCTTGTATGCCAATGATTATTTCGGGGAAAAAAAAAGTAATGAACTCAGGAACAACAATCCCAATCATATTATTCCTCCTTTTCAAAAGATTACGAGCCTGTATATTAGGTTTATATCGTAGTTCCCGGGCTTTAGCCAAAACCCGCACTCTCGTCTCCGGATGAATCTCTCCACTATCATTTAGAGCTCTGGAGACAGTAGCAATAGAAAGGCCTAACGAATTGGCTATTTCTTTTATAGTTGTTTTTCGAGAAGACATAACCAGTCTATATTATTTGCTATCTGCATGATAACAATTTGTTTTTCATTCGAATCGCAATTAAGGTATGCTTGCAATTCTTTTTAGTATATTTGGTGCCGTAAAGTTGCAAAGATATACAAATTTCAATATTGTTATTGATTAACGAAAGTAAAACGAAAGTATTATCAATACTGGATCATACACAGAAACGTAGACCCTACTTGCAACGATAGTTCTGCCTAACCTTTCGGTCTGTGCTTTTATTAGTTAAAATATTATATTTATTACACCATGTTGAGAAAGATTTCTTTATTATCAGTCTGTTTATTTATTTACATTTCAATTTTTGCATCAAATGACACAATACGTGTCTTAGCAATTGGCAATAGTTTTTCGGAAGATGCTATCGAGAATTACCTTTATGATTTAGGTAAAGCTGATGGGGTAACCTTCATAATTGGGAATATGTTTATCGGCGGTTGTTCTCTGGAAAAACACTGGAATAATGCAACAAACGATCTTGCTGTTTATTCATATCGTAAAGTTGAAGCAGATGGAACCAAAACAGTTACTCCTGATGCTAAGTTATCTCAAATAATCCCGAGTGAATCATGGGATTGCATATCATTTCAGCAAGTAAGTTCTAATTCCGGTATATATGATACCTACTTTCCTTATTTACCCAATTTATTTGATTACGTCAAGGCTAAAATTACGAATCCGAATGTAAAATATATGCTTCATATGACATGGGCTTATGCTAAAAATTCTACACATAAGAGTTTTGTCAATTATAATAATGATCAACAGCTAATGTATACAGCTATTGTAGATGCTGTTAACCAAGTGGCAAAAACAGTAAACATAGACATTATCATTCCATCCGGCACTGCTATACAAAATGCACGCTCTTCGAGTTTAGGAGATACTCTTTGTAGAGACGGGTATCATCTTAACCTTATTATTGGGCGTTATATTGCGGCATGTACATGGTATGAAAAGCTAACCGGACGTAGTGTTGTCGGAAATTCATTTGCGCCAGAATCATTATCGAAGTCCGAAATATCTATCGCTCAAAGAGCAGCTCACAATGCAATCCTTTATCCGAACTCGATATCTCAGTAACTCACCAAATTCATAATAAACGATTTAACTAAATCAACAAGAGATAAGAGTCTCTTATACTGAATAGTTTCCGACAGAATAATCATGAATAAAATCCCAACACATAGATTATCAGAAATATTCAATGGAAATAATGCTTTTATTGTGCATGTATCCAATAAGGAAATGCGCTCAAACATAGATCATCATATGTATGACGAAAAGCACTATCGGGCGAGACATGCCCATAAGGATGACTATTATATTTTCTTTTTTGTAAAAAAGGGTCAGGTAAAGATAACAATAGATTTTGTCGATTATGAGCTTGTAGCTAATACCATTCATTGCATCATGCCGGGACAAGTACATATGCCTGCTAGCTACATAGATACGGATGGTTGGTTTTTAGCAGTCGATAGTCTTTTGGTCAAAAATGAATATAAGGAGATTATTGAGAAACGATTACTTGCAGCCAAGGTGACACAGCCAAATGCACAAGAAATAGAGGAGCTTACGAATTGCTTAACTGTCATAGAACAAAGAATTAGCAGGAATGAACATTTGGTAGAGCGCAGTATTTTGTCTGATCTGATCTCTGTATATATAGGCATGATAGCCGATATTTATCGGAAATTCACCCCCACATCACTGAACAACAGAGCTACAGAAATAACCTTGCAATTTAAGTCACTACTGGCAGAAAACTTCCACTCGATAAAACGTCCCTCACAATATGCCGAGAGGATGAACCTGTCACTTGTCTATCTGAATGAAGTTGTAAAGAAAACAACCGGGTTTTCTGTAAGTCTTTGTATCAGAGAAGAGGTAATACTGCAAGCTAAACGATTGCTATACTACACAAACCTTACTATTAAAGAAATATCTCAAAAAGTAGGCTATGATGATTGGGCCTATTTCTCGCGCCAATTTACAAAGTCTACAGGTCTCAGTCCTTCCGAATTCAGAAAGAAAAACCTCGATTAGTCCAACTTATTCCTTTTTCTCTCTATTTTCCGACAAACCTTACTTCTGTAATTTTGCAGAGGTAATAGTTGTTCTGTTATCTTATTTCAATTCAAGTAAACTAGAGAAAAAATGAATATATTTTTGATTGTATTAGCTGCATTTATTTTGCTTATTTTTATTGGGCATATACATAGAAAAAAACAGGCAAAGAGTAAAATCTTACTCATTATTGAAGAGAATTGTACAGGATGCCAGAGATGCGTAAAAAGATGCCAACGCAGAGCATTGGAAATCGCAAATAAAAAAGTAAGATTAAGTCCAGACAGGTGTACTTCCTGTGGAAACTGTGTCCCTATGTGTAAATTCAGTGCTTTGGAAATAGTGAATCGGAAATAAAAGAGTATAAATAAATTTCATATTTACATGAGTAAAGAAAAATAAATCTTTAAATCAATATTATGAAAAGATTTTTTTTATTGCAGATTAGATAAATACAGATATTTTTCATCTACCGTCGACGAAAGACTTACAATAAAATTATAACCATTTAACATGTATCTTCTATCGGATATTCCATTATCTCTCCAATTGAGAGAAAACAATTATACTCCCCATTATACAGAATAATCGTATCAATAATTCTGTATAATGAGGAGGTAAATCTTTCTTAAGAGTCAAATACTATTATAGATTACAATTTAAAAGGAGTTTTCTTGAGATATATCTTATAATCCTTAATCATCCCCGGCTTACCAGTCTCAGGCCGAGGCAGATAAGAGAATCCCGATACAACTTTATCTTCTCCCAGATCTATAACTATATGATGAGGGTATTTTGCTTTTGTTGTTGAGTAATTCGTATGCCAGAAAGTAGATTCCTGCAAATCAAAGATATTACTGGCTATATTATTTGCAACCTCTGTCTCTTCACTATCGGCATATACAATCTTCCAATGCTGACGCGATATCGGTTTACCGTCCTCTCCTAATATTTCTAATTCTGCCATCGAGGCATAATTGTCTCCTCCATGTGAATTTAATGCCTCCAAACAAAAGTAGCGAACTTTATCCTGCTTTTCGAAAGTGATATGTTGCCAGCCATTGCCACGACCAAAGCTACCTTCGAAAAAAGGTACTTCTTGACTCAAATCCAGTTCTTCTCCAAGTTTACGATGAGCATAAGCAGCAGAACTACCTTGTAACATGTCTAGAATAGGCTGACGTAGTCCTTGCGATATAGCTTCTTTGGGAGATGCCATATCTAAAACAATAACTTCATTAACTCCTTCTTTCAGCCAGCAACCCGGAATATATAATGTTTGTTGAGGGCCTATTTCCCAATAGCGTCCTATAGCATGTCCGTTTACCCAAACCATACCTTTACTCCAGTTACTCATGTCCAGGAATGTATCACCTGTCTTCGTCAAGGTGAAAGAAGAACGATAATAGGCTGGATGTTTTAGCTTATTCGCAGATTTCCTATAGCTCTTATCCTTTGCAAAAGAGTAATCTACAGGAATATTGTAAACTTGCCAACCTTTCAGATTTTTGATATCTCCTTTATCATTTTTAAGTTCAACTTTCTTTGTTATACCTTTCCAGTCATAGATTCCTTTTCCAAAGTTCATCCGCCCCATAGCTTCCACTAAGATATCGAGAACGGCTCCTTCTTTTACGGGAGGCAATAAAACAACACCTTCTCCTTTGAGCCGGCTAAGTGTTGCTATTTTCTTTCCATCTATATACACCTGAGTCCAATCGTGTGCTTCTGTTATAATGAGGCTTTGTCTGTCATCCGATTTCGACAATTTAGTGCGGTACAATATGCTACCCCATCCCTGATCGAAATATTCCATCGATTTAATATCTTCGGAATATTTAGCCTTCGGCAGGTTATCGAAGATCGTAGCGACTTCTTTAAATTCGAAACGGGGAATAGCGATAGTAGGAATGGAATCGGGTATCTCGTTCAAGGTTTCACCTTCCGGCAAATATTTTTCCAACAGATTGCGTACTTCAAAATATTTAGGGGTTACCTTCCCTGATTCATTGATAGGTGCATCGTAGTCATATGACGTTGTTGTGGGTGAGAAGTTAGGGAAATTTGCTCCGCCCCAATGGCCAAAGCTTGTCCCTCCGTGCGTCATATATAGACTAAATGATATATTCTGATCCAGCATCTCCTTAAGGCCGCCCACCAATGCTTGGGCACTGCGCGTTTCGTGTTTTGCTCCCCAGTGATCGAACCACCCGGACCAGAATTCACTACACATCAGTGGGGTGTCAGGTCGCAACTCTTTCAGCTTTCTGAATTGGTCTTCGATATTAGCTCCTGTCCCAAAATTGATCGTCCAGACTAAATCATCCAAGGCATTATTCTGAAAATTGGAATTCCAGTCGCATTGAAACAACGGTACTCCGGTAAAACCGGCATCTTTTACTATGTCACGAATAGCGGCAACATAAGGTTTATCTGTCCCGTAGGCTCCATATTCATTTTCAACCTGTACCATTATTATATTTCCTCCTTTGGAAATCTGCAAATCAGCAAGTTGTTTTCCGACCTCGTTCATAAAAAGGCGGGTTCTTTCCATATAGTAGGGGTCTTGAACTCTCAATCCAATATCTTCTTTCTTCAGAAGCCACCAGGGAAGGCCTCCCATTTCCCATTCGGCACAGACATAAGGACCGGGACGTACAATTACGTACAGACCATGTTTTTGAGCCAGACGACAAAATTCTGCTACATCATTGTTTCCTGTAAAGTCGTATGCGCCTTCTTTTTGTTCATGTATATTCCAAAAGATATATAAACAGATGGTATTCATTCCTAAGGCCTTACACATCTCAATGCGATGTTCCCAGTAGGCTCTGGGGATTCGGGGATAGTGAATCTCTGCCGCTTTTATAACGAATGGTTTTCCATTCAACAAAAAGGTTTTATTCCCGATTTCAAACTTTTGATCAGATACCGTTTGCGCTGAACCTTCATAAAGAAACAGGCTTAGAATAAGAGATAATACAATTCTTTTCATAAATAATTGATAACAAATATCGTTTGTGTAAATTTTAAACTATTTTTCTTGCACCATTTTTGATTACGACATCATATACCTTTGGCTTAATTCTGAACTTCTGCTCGTAATCGGTAACAGCACGTTGTATAAAGGCATCATGAAGTTCATTTTTGACAAGATTAATTGTACATCCACCAAAACCGCCACCCATCAGGCGCGATCCGGTAACACCACATTCTCTCGCTATATTATTCAGATAGTCAAGTTCCGGACAACTTACTTCATACTTCCGGCTAAGTCCAATATGAGTTTCATACATTTTCTTTCCTACAGTTTCGTAGTCACCTTTTTTGAGTGCATCACAAGCCTCTCCCATACGTTGGATTTCCTCTATTACAAATTCGGCTCGCATATAATCCTCTACACTAACCTCATTGGCCACTTCCTTGAGCATATCTATTGTTGCATCGCGAAGTAGCTCTACCTCAGGGTGATATTTGCGGATATAAGATGCTGCATTTTCACACGAAGTACGACGTTTATTGTATGCAGATGAAGCTAATTCGTGAGCAACACAGCTATTTAGTAGCACCAAGCGATAACTTTCGGGATTGAACGGAATATATTCATATTCCAAGGAACGACAATCAAGACGTATCAATGACCCTTCTTTTCCAAAGCAAGAAGCAAACTGATCCATAATGCCACACTTTACTCCCACATAATTATGTTCTGTAGCCTGACCGATCTTAGCCAATTCAAACCGATCAAATTTTAGAGAGAAAATATCGTTAAGGGCAAATCCAAAACAACTTTCCAATGCTGCCGAAGAAGACATACCCGCACCGAGAGGCACTTCTCCGGCAAAAACACAATCAAAACCTTCGATCTGTGCGCCTCGCTTCATCATTTCGTGACAAACGCCGAAAATGTATTTACCCCATTGCTTAATAGGGATATCATCAAGGCTAAACTCGTCCATTTCCGACAAGTCCATAGCATATGCTCTTACTCTCGCTTTCGTATTGTTCGGTTTAATAACACAGTAGATTGCTTTGTCAATAGCTCCCGGCAAAACAAAACCGCCATTGTAATCGGTATGTTCTCCAATCAGGTTAATACGTCCAGGTGCTGTATAAACAGCTCCTTCTGAACCGAACAAACTTTGAAATTTTTCTTTGATAACACTTAAGTCCATGACTTTATATTTTATTTCAACAATCTTTTCATTTCCGATTTATTCATCTCTAATATTTGTACCTGTTGAGAGGTAATATCAGCCTTACCTTCACCGTCTATCTGTTCTGCATTTTGTACAAATAAGTGCAAAAGACCTTTAGACCTCCATAACTCAGTATCATAACTAGGCTCCCAAGAACCTACAGAGAACGGAGTCAGATCACTTATGCTCCACTGAGGATTATTGATATTCTTACAACTAGCAACAGAGACCTTCGAGCCTCGTTCTTCATCTCTGAATATCAAATAAAGGGATGTCTCTTTTTTATTCTTTTGGGCTATAATCTGGGGACGGGAAACGGGAATACGCTTTGTTCCCCCTCCCTTTAAAGAGAAAGGAGTGATTCTAAAATTAAGATTAAATATCCGCCATTCATTATTCATTTTGGAAACAATGCGATATTGAGGTATATCTGAATTTTGATCTCTCCAATAAGTGGCAATGTACACATTACCATCCTCATCAGTAGTCATTGATGTTTGATTTATCAATTCACTATTTTGTGGTATATTAACAGCATATTCAGCCGTAGACGCCTTTATCGGTAATGCATATATATTCCCATTTGAATCTGACCATGTTTTGCCACCATCCTCCGATCTGGCATAACAGATATCATGGTTAGTCTCTACAAGCCAAAATTCTCTCCAAACCCACGAGACATGAATAACTCCTTTATTATCTACACAGGCTTGCCAATAAGCATTCCTCTGATTTTCGCCATCAATAAGATTCTGCTGTATTTGAATCCATTGTTGCACTTTCCAATCATATCTGTTCA
>POVV01000553.1_pt1 | contig 22762 bp, 19 predicted proteins | sample 1560271 | NCBI WGS metagenome assembly POVV01 (sample SAMN08337232, study PRJNA429181) | Bioreactor metagenome, whole genome shotgun sequencing project. | biome: cows' rumen and soil; feature: anaerobic; isolation source: anaerobic chemostat enrichment culture, galacturonate as sole carbon... | reverse complement strand
TCGTTTAGATGAATCGACCGGCAGTATGCCTTATTCGACATTAGCCGAGACTTATGTTCAGATTTACAAAGATTTAGATGATGCTATTTCTCTTTTTAAAAGTAGTGGTGTAGATCGTCAGGATGAAAAGGTTTGGATTCCTAATATAAATGTAGCTCATGCAGTTTATGCTCGTGCTGCCCTGACTAAGCAAGACTATAGCAAAGCTCTGTCTGAGGCCAAACTTGCTCGTGATGGGTATCCTTTAATGACCAATGCTCAATATCATGCTGGTTTCTGTAATCCTACCAGTGAATGGCTGTTTGGTAGTTTCGGTGGCTCTCAAGAGAATAACTGGTATTGGGCTTATGGAACCCAATATGCTTGCAACGGCTATCAGGCTAATGCTACAGGTTCTCCTACCGGTGCTGGTTCCATTGGGCGTGAACTCATCAATCGCATCCCTAATAATGATGCTCGTAAAGCTCTATTTTTGACTGAAGATAAATTTCCAGGTTATGATTGGAATAACGAAGATGTATTAGATCCAGAGTATGCTATTTTTTGGGATGATAATTTAATAGATGAGGCTTATGCTTATATCAGTAAAATGGCTGTTTCTGGTTTAGATGCACCTTATAAGCCCGGTTATTATTATCTTGGTGGCCACCTGAAATTTTATGTCTTTGATACTCCAGGTGTAGGTTATTTGCCGTTTATTCGTTCTTCGGAGATGGTGTTGATAGAAGCTGAAGCATCTTTTTTCTTGAATGATATTACTGGCGCTCAAAAAGCATTGGAAAATTTGAATGCAACTTCTGGTCGTAATCCAGCATACACTTGTACTAAAACAGGGGATGCTCTGTGGAATGAGATCATGGATTATCGCGAACTTGAACTTTGGGGAGAAGGTTCTGCGTGGAGTGACTATAAACGTTGGAATCGCCCTGTTATACGTAAATCTGTAGCACAAGGAGGCAATGCTTCTTCCGCTGTAGCAATCACGATCCCAGCTGATGGCGTTAACAAGTGGACCTGGGATGTTCCTCTGAATGAAACGGATTATAATGATGAACTTAAGTAATAATATACTTTAAAGAATCACGAATATGAAAAAATAGTTGTTTAGCTTAAGCTAAACAACTATTTTTTTGCTCTTTTTTATTTTTAACCCCTATTAACGCGATCTTTACTTATTCTCATATAACTTTGTTATCTAAAATTATTCTAAATAAAGATGTTTCAAGAGATAATTGTTGGATTGATAGGGATGGCTGTAGCTTTGATAGTTATATATAAAGTATACAGGTTCTTTTCTACAAAAAATGGACAAAAGAACAGTTGTGGATGCTCAAGCTGTGGTTGCAGTACAAAGCCTAAGCACGTTAAATATTGAGAATTTATTTGGATTCTGAGAAGATACTCTCTATCTTTGGTATAGAATTCGATGATAGCTTAAGTCGTATTGGTCGATTGGGAAGCTCATCAATTAATAAAATGACCGAGACAAGCTTTTGATTCCAATGGCGGGCCACACCTTCGGGTTGCTTAGCGCGGTGGATTACAAAGGGGTCGAAGCACTCAAATCCTGTTTTACGGAGTTTCGGTATATCCGCCAATGCGACTTTAATATAGAGAAGGAATTGCTTTTTAGTGATTCCTTTCTTTTTTATAATGTACTTTATTTCACATTTTCTTTCTGTCATATTTTCTTTTATTTTGTCTATTAGTTGTATATTTGTGGGCTAATAATATTGATTGTTGTTATTTTATTCAAACAAAATGAATACCCTAGAAAAGCTGACAGCCGAGAAACTCCTTAGTATAAGGGCTATCAAACTGCAACCGTCTAATCCCTTTACATGGGCATCAGGATGGAAATCTCCAATTTATTGTGATAATAGAAAACTCATATCGTATCCTCGTATACGTACATTTATAAAGACCGAATTATGTCGGCTTATACTTGAAAATTTTCCTGAAGCGGACGCAATTGCGGGTGTGGCTACAGGGGCTATAGCTCCGGGTGCCTTAGTTGCTGATGCATTAGGGTTGCCTTTTGTATATATTAGATCTACGCCTAAAGATCATGGACTAGAGAACCTAATAGAAGGCGAATTGAAACCAGGTAGTAAGGTTGTTGTTGTAGAAGATCTAGTTTCAACAGGAACAAGTAGTTTGAAAGCGGTAGAAGCGATCCGTCGCGATAGTTCTGAAGTTGTCGGTATGGTTGCAAACTTTACTTATGAGTTTCCTGTTGCTACAGAGAATTTTAAGAAGGCAGATGTAGCATTAATAACATTGACAAACTACGACGCTGTTCTTCGTGAGGCTTTGCGTACAGATTATATTGCCGAATCCGATCTTGAGACTTTGCAAGAATGGAGAAAATCTCCGGCTGATTGGAAATAAACTAATTGTATTGAATGGCTGAGTTTGTAAGCGAAATAAAAGTAATACCGTATTCCGATGCGGATATCTTTGCTGTGCTTTCTGATTTGAATAATTTGGAACTGGCTAAAGATAAAATACCTCAAAATGCAGTAAAGGATTTATCATTCGATCAGGATTCATGTTCTATTACTGTTGATCCTATAGGTAAGGTTAAGTTTGTCGTAACTGAGCGTGATCCTAATAAAACTATAAAATTTCAATCAGAGCATTTGCCTTTCGATGTCAATATGTGGATACAGCTTGTGGCTTCGACAGAGAGTGAGACTAAAATGAAGCTGACCATTAAAGCAGATCTGAATCCTTTTATTAAGCCAATGGTTTCTAAACCATTGCAAGCCGGATTAGATAAGGTTGCTGATGGTTTGGCTGATTTGCCATATTCTGATATATTGAAGAGCTCAAAAGAATAAGTAGATGAAACTTTGGGAAAAAAGCATTAAGGTAAATAAAGATGTAGAATCTTATACCATAGGACGTGATCGGGAGATGGATGTATATTTGGCTCCTTATGACGTGTTAGGCTCTATGGCACATATTACTATGCTGGAATCTGTCGGTCTACTTGATAAGAAAGAACTTCCCCTTTTGTTAGAAGAACTGAAAGTCATCTATCAATTAGCCATTGCTGGCAAATTTGAAATAGAAGAGGGAATAGAAGATGTTCATTCTCAGGTTGAGCTTATGCTCACCCGTAAGTTGGGCGATATCGGTAAAAAAATACACAGTGGACGTTCACGGAATGATCAGGTATTGGTCGATTTGAAGCTTTTTACACGTGACCGTATCCATATGCTTGTGGATTCTGTTTCAAAACTAATAGAGGTATTACTTAGCCAAAGTAATAAATATAAAGATGTTTTGATGCCGGGCTATACGCATTTGCAAATAGCTATGCCTTCATCTTTCGGTCTTTGGTTTGGTGCTTATGCCGAGAGTCTTGTCGATGACTTGCAACTTCTGCTTGCAGCATATAAGATTTGCAACAGAAACCCTTTGGGATCGGCAGCCGGTTATGGTTCATCATTCCCGCTTAATCGTCAGATGACGACTGATCTGCTGGGGTTCGATTCAATGGATTATAATGTGGTCTATGCACAGATGGGACGAGGGAAAATGGAGCGTACTGTAGCCTTCGCTCTTGCAAGTATTGCAGGTACATTGTCCAAACTTTCTTTCGACGCATGTCTGTTTAATAGTCAGAACTTTGGATTTGTTAAATTACCGGATGAGTATACTACCGGTTCGAGCATTATGCCGCACAAGAAGAATCCGGATGTATTTGAACTGACTCGTGCAAAATGTAATAAACTGCAAGCTCTGCCTAATGATATTACATTAATAATAAATAATCTGTCGTCAGGTTATTTTCGTGATTTGCAGATAATAAAAGAATTGTTCATTCCTTCTTTTGAAGAGATTAACGATTGTTTGCAAATGGTTACCCGTATGATGGGCGAGGTAAATATAAACGAACATATACTGGATGATCCTAAATATCTGTTGATCTTTAGTGTCGAAGAAGTAAATCGTTTAGTACTCGAAGGTGTACCTTTTAGAGACGCTTATAAACAAGTCGGATTAGAAATCGAGAAAGGTAATTTTAAACACAATAAAAAAGTGGCCCATACTCACGAAGGCAGTATAGGTAACTTGTGTAATGATAGAATTGAATTGCTTAAGCAGCAGATTGTCGATCAGTTTGATTTCGATAAGGTCGTTGCTGCTGAAAAGAAATTAATAGAATCAAGATAAGATATAGATTACATTCTATATCTTTTTTATTATAATACGTTCAGACGGATGGAAGAATCAGAAATTATATTGGCGAGTTTGTCAGGTGAAGACAAACCTGGAGTAACAGCTGCTCTTACAGCTGTATTGGCTCAGCACAATGCAAATATCCTTGATATCGGGCAGGCCAATATTCATCATTCTTTATCTCTGGCTATTATGTTTGAGGCCAAAAATACAGGCGATGTTATCAAAGACCTGCTATTCAAGGCTACTGAGCTGGGGGTTATTATTCGTTTTTCTCCTATAGAGAAAGATGAATACATGCGTTGGGTGAATTTACAGGGAACTAAGAATCGTTATATTGTGACTGTTTTAGGCAGGACACTAGATCCTACTCATATATCAGCCGTAGCTGAAATTAGTCAGAAATATAAACTGAATATTGAAAAAATAATTCGTCTTACAGGACGTGTTCCGTTAAATACCTCGGAACGACAAAGCCGTTCTTGTATCGAACTGTCAATCAGGGGGACGGTTGATGATGTTCAGCAACTGAAGCATGACTTTATGAGCCTTGCTGACAAAATGGGGATTGATATCGCATTTCAGGTCGAAAGTATGTATCGCCGTATGCGACGCCTTATCTGTTTCGATATGGATTCTACTCTTATACAAACCGAAGTAATAGATGAACTGGCAGAACGTGCCGGAGTAGGAGAGGAGGTAAAAGCAATTACCGAATCTGCGATGAGAGGTGAAATTGACTTTACTGAAAGTTTCAAAAAGCGTGTTAGCCTACTGAAAGGTCTGGATGAGTCTGTAATGAAAGATATTGCAGAGAATCTGCCGATTACAGAAGGAATGACAAGGCTTATCCGTATTTTGAAAAAGAGCGGATGTAAGTTGGCCATTCTGTCGGGAGGATTTACCTATTTCGGTAATTATCTGAAAGATAAATATGGATTTGACTACGTATATGCCAATGAGTTGGAAATAGAAGACGGAAAACTTACCGGAAACTATATTGGCGATGTTGTGGACGGTAAACGTAAAGCTGAATTATTGCGCCTGCTTGCTCAGGTGGAAAAAGTAGATATACATCAAACCGTAGCAGTAGGAGACGGTGCAAATGATTTACCCATGCTTGGAATTGCCGGATTGGGGATTGCTTTTCATGCAAAACCAAAAGTTAAGGCGAACGCTAAACAATCGTTATCAACTGTCGGTCTCGATGGTATTTTGTATTTCCTTGGTTACAGAGATTCTATGCTCGAAGGAGAAGTATAGTATTTATTATATACAGAATAGGAAAAGGGCTACAATTGTAGCCCTTTTCTGTTTGTTATCGTTTTTAACTATCCAATATTCAAAGTTGTTTTATCTTTTCATCTACTATTTTTATACTTTGTTCCACTTCTTTTCGGAAACCAGATTCACTATCTTCTAGGTTTTGAAGAATGTGATTGTAGTTTTCTAAGGCTTTGTCGTATTTCTTTAATTCGAAGTAGGTGTTTCCCCGATTATAATAGGCGATGGGCGATTCTTCTATTTTAATGGCTTTCGTAAAATCATCTAAAGCTTCTTCATAGTGTTCCATTTTTTCTCTCACCAATCCTCGGTTATTATATGCACTGGCATAGTCGGGCATCAACTCTATTGTTTTATTCAGGTCTTGTAGAGCTTTCTCGTACAATCCCATATTGCTGTATATTGAACCTCTGTTGTAATACGCCATCCCATCTTTAGGGTCAAGATTTATGATCTCCGAGCAAGTATTGAGCGTTTGCATTTCATCACCCATATGGTAATATACGGTTGCTAAATGCGTGTAAGCCTTCAATAAAACCTTATCACGCCACTCCGTATCTTTCTTATATTTATTATCATTGTTGATCCTCTCTATCAGAGTGTTTAGCATATTTGCTTTCTCTTGAGGCGTATTTAATCTGTTTAGAGCAAAGTATATGTCATTATTAAATTTTACTAAGCTTTTCTCTCCTTGCTTTTTTCTTCTGGCTATAAGATAAAACATCAAAGCAAATAAGAGGAACATAGTGCCAAAAATAGCTATAAACCCTATAATTCCTATATTAACAACAGATGTTGAACTACAAGATACAAATAATAAAGGGAGAAACAGAGTAACAATATATTTCATATTATAATACAGGTTTAGATAACAAATTTAGATAAAAAGATCTTTTAGGCAACGATATATTATCCAAACCTTAATCCTTAAAAAGGATATTTAAGATATGAAAGATTTTTTAGGGCTCGCCTTTACCATTTTGAAGAGCTTGTCAGATGGTCGTATTTTTTCGTTTACTTTCATCGAAAATTTTTCACCTTTTACAGTCTCTTCTACCGATTCCAAATCTACGCGTATTTCCTCTACTGTTTGGAATACAGCTCCGGTAGTTGGCCCTGTAATAAGTATCTCGTCACCAACTTTAAGCGATTGTGTTTCCATGAGGAACTCTGCAACACCTAAGTTTGAGAAATATTTTAGTCCCTTACCTATATATACTTTTCGTTTGGTTGCTCCCGAACCGTAGTTGCTCGACCACTCTCCCAGTCTTTGTCCAAGATAATAACCATCCCAAAATCCGCGGTTGAATACAGTAGCTAGGCGCTCATCCCAGTTATCGACCTTCTCGTCAGTGAATGTTCCTTCACAATAAGATTTGACAGCTTCCTTATAACATTCTACTACCGTACGTACATATTCAGGACCACGGGCACGACCTTCTATTTTGAATACGCGTACACCGGCATCCATCATTTTATTCATAAAATGTATGGTTTTCAGATCTTTCGGAGACATGATGTATTCATTGTCTATCTCCAACTCTATCTCGCTGTCTTTGTCTTTTACGATATATCCTCTGCGGCATAATTGGTTACACGCTCCCCGGTTGGCCGAAAGGTCTTTCTCATGTAAGCTCAAATAGCATTTTCCGGAAACAGCCATGCAAAGAGCTCCGTGTGAGAACATCTCTATCCTGATAAGCTTGCCGCTAGGGCCTTTTATATCTTGTTCTACAATATCTTTATAGATAGCAGCTACCTGATCGAGATTTAGTTCTCGAGCCAAAACAACTACATCGGCAAATTGTCCGTAAAACTTTAAAGCTTCAGTATTCGTAATATTCAACTGAGTGGATAGATGAACTTCTACGCCGATGCTACGTGCATACATCATAACGGCTACATCGGAAGCAATAATAGCAGACAAGTTGGCTTCTTTTGCTGCATTGACGATTTGGTGCATCAGATTGATGTCATTATCATAAATTATAGTATTAACCGTCAGGTAACTTTTCAGATTATTTTCTTTGCATATTGTCGCAATCTGTTTCAAGTCGTCAATTGTAAAGTTATTTGACGATTTAGCGCGCATGTTAAGTCCTTCTATACCAAAGTAGATTGAGTCTGCACCGCCTTGTATTGCAGCAGCCAGAGAATCGTATGACCCTACCGGAGCCATTATTTCAAAATCAGATATATTCTTGTTCATTTGTTTGATTTATTCAAAGCCTTAGTTTGATAAAGCGGATACAAAATTATCTCTTTTAAATGAATCAGGCAAGGGTATATAGTAATTCGTTTTATTACAGATAATTTGAAGATTTATTATATTTACAGATTATTATGATTGAAAGAATGAGAAAAATATATCTGTTACTTTTAATATTTCTTATAATGGTATCGTGTAAATCACAGCAAGAAGAATCTTATTTAGATAGAGATTTTGTGTTCACAGTAGAATTTTATCCATCTTTTACTGTGCCTTGTAAAATTGTTTTTCAAAATGAGGGTGGCCGTAAGGTTTTATCTATCGATACTTTCTATGATAAGAGACGTTTAGAGTATGTAAATGATACAGTAAGGTTAAAACCAGAGAAAACGGAAGTGTTGTTAATTGACAAATGGTTTAAAGAATATTATGGCGATACTGTTTATGTTAGTCATATGGAAAAAGTAGAGGTCTCCAATAAAGAATTTCAGCGTTTCGTTGATAGTGTATTTCCTATAAATCTGACAAAGCAAAAAAGTTTAGAAAAGGGCGTAATTCTAGACGGAATAACGATTTATTTAAAATTTGAAAATGATAGTGTCAATAATTGTTTTAGTCTTCGATGTCCTGATCCAGAGGATTCTGTAGAATTTACAATTATAAAGACAATGTTTGATTTAATGGAAAACAATTTTAAACTAGAGTCCACAAATAATTATATAGAAACATTAAAAGGTTACTTTGATTTTGGCTTATGCGTAAAACACATTTCAGATGATCCGTTGGAATATCGGTTTTATAGTCATTTGTCTTCAACTGAGGCTTTTGAATTCTATGGATTAATGAAAAGTTTACCAAGAAATAAACCTGTAATTTTCGATTTCTCAAATTTGGGAGGAATGGGAACTATGTTTTATGATGATTTTGCGAAATATGTTAAAGAGAATCCCGATGTATATTGGATTATGGGTGAGTATTTCGAAGAGTTTGCTAAAGAAGTAGGTGTGCCGCAGAATCGAATTTTTAATACAAGAGAAGACGGTATAAAAGCTATAAAAAAGAAGGAATATTAATTTTAGCTTTGATAATATATTTCGCAATATCAATACGTAAAAGCACCTCGTTTTAAAGGTGCTTTTACGTATCGAAAAGTTTATATTAGTTTGCTAGACCTTTGGCTGTTTCCATTAAGCGAACAAATTCACGTCGATAACCTTGTTCGTCTGAGCCAAACCCTTTTTGTGCAAGGGCTATTGCCTTGTCATAACTTCCAGTTCCTTTATATTGAGAATCTTTCATTAGTTGTCCAAACATGGCAACTGCTGATGCAAAGCGAAAATCGTCGGAAACATTGTCGCTGTTAGAGTCTATTAGTGGTACCTCTATTTTTTTACTTGTATCACTGTTTGGCTGTTTATATCTTAGTTTTACAGTCAATAAATCAGGATGTAAACCATATGAAGATAAGTCTGTTTTTATTTCTTTCTGGTATTTTAGAGGATCTACATTCCCTAACAGTTTACTCTTAACTCCGACAGGAATTACCTCGTAAAAAGCAGTCACAGTGTGTCCTGCACCCATTTCTCCGGCATCTTTCGTGTCATCGTTGAAGTCTTCCTTATTTAAAAGACGAGTTTCGTAACCGACTAATCTGTAGGCTTGTACTTTGCTTGGATTAAATTCTATCTGTAATTTCACATCTTTAGCAACTGTGTACATTGTTGCGCCGAATTCATTAACCAGAACTTTGTTTGCTTCTTGTAGATTATCTATATAGGCATGATTCCCGTTTCCGGCTTGTGCCAGAGTTTGCATTTTATTGTCTTTATAGTTACCCATGCCATACCCTAAAATAGACAAGAATACACCGCTTTTGCGTTCTTCTTCTATCAACTTTTGCAGTCCGTCGTTACTCGATACACCGACATTAAAGTCGCCATCTGTACAAAGTATTATACGGTTGTTACCACTCTTGATGAAGTTTTTCTTTGCTATTTTATAAGCTAACTGTATCCCAGCTCCTCCGGCAGTAGAACCTCCAGCACTCAGGTTTTCCAAAGCCTCTTTAATTTTTTGCTTGTCTTTTCCCGAAGTAGACGGTAAAACTTCTCCTGCTGCTCCGGCATAAACAACGATAGCTACTCTATCTTTCTCACGTAGGTTATTTACGAGTAATTTCAGAGACGATTTTACCAGATCGAGGCGTGTAGCTCCATGCATTGACCCTGACACGTCGATGAGAAACACAAAGTTTGATGCAGGAAGATTATCTCCTGCCATATTTCTTGCTTTAAGGCCTATTTTTACTAGTCTGTTTTGGCTATTCCATGGACAATTTCCGACTTCAGCAGAAATTTTAACAGGGTCTGTTCCTGTTGGTTCAGGATAATTGTAACTAAAATAATTTACTAGTTCCTCTATGCGGATAGCATCTTTCTCTGGAAGCGAACCTCTGTTGATAAACCGGCGCATATTGCTGTATGATGCTGCATCTACATCTACGGAAAATGTTGAAAGAGGCTCTGTCTTTGCCAATTGGAATTTATTTTCAGTAAACTGGCTGTATTCTTCATTCTTGAGTTGATCGTAGTCTGCTTCTGATATGGAAATCTGCATTTTACTTTCTCGTATTTCTTCATCGGAGTATATTGTAGGAGGAACAAAACGCATTTTATTTGTGGATATATCTTCGCTAAGCGTATTACTCTCCTCGATGGGAGCCATTTTTGGCATATCTACCGTTACATACGCCTCATCGACATATTCCTTTTCTTTCTGTTTATTTGTTCCGCATGATAAATAAAGGAGTGCAGACAATATAACTATACCTGTTTTGTAAATATTCATGATTCGTTGATTTTTAGGTGAATAATTCAAATGTTTATCAGATAGATTTATTTTTGAACCAAATTCCATAAAAAGGCAGAGATATTTTATTCATTCTGAAATAAGAAGTAACTTTGTAACCTTTAAATATTAGGCTATGGACTGGGGAGAGAATCTCATTGGACGATTGAAGTGGTCTGATGATATAATTAACAGGGAAGAGAAGGAGTGCGTGGCTGAAATGATAGCAGCTAAAGCCTCTGATGGCGATGTGATTGGTGCAGGTTCAGGATCTACTGTCTATTTGGCTATGTATGCCATAGCTAAACGGATGAGAGCTGAGAATCTGACTATTCAGGTCATTCCGTCGTCTTTGGAAATTTCCATGACCTGTATACAACTTGGTATACCTCAGACAACACTTATGGATAAGAAGCCAGACTGGACATTTGATGGTGCAGACGAGGTAGATTCGGATAATAATTTGATAAAAGGACGTGGTGGTGCCATGTTTAAAGAGAAGCTATTGATTTGTAATAGCAAAAAGACTTATATACTAATAGATAAATCGAAACAGGTTTCTCGTTTAGGTCAGAAATTTCCTGTGCCAATTGAGGTATTTCCCACATCTTTACTTTATGTAGAAAATGAATTGAAGAAATTGGGAGCAGCAGAGATAACTCTCAGATTGGCTAAAGGAAAAGACGGAGCAATAATAACAGAAAACGGAAATTTTATTTTGGATGCCAGATTCTCATCTATTGATAATACATTGGAAAGCCGGATAAAGTCTATTACGGGCGTTATCGAAAGCGGCCTGTTTATCGGTTATGATGTAGAAGTATTGGTTTCCTGATTACGGAGAAAATTTGAAATGAAAATAGCAGCATTGGTATCGGGTGGAGTAGATAGTTCTGTAGTTGTACATCAGCTAAAGGAACAGGGTTATGATCCTACGATATTTTATATACGCATAGGTATGCAGGACGAACAAGGATTTATTGACTGTCCTGCCGAAGAAGATATTGAAATTACAACATATATAGCAAAAAAATATGGTTGTAAAATGGAAATAGTTTCCTTACACGAAGAGTATTGGGAGAATGTGGTTAGCTATACCATTGATGCAGTAAAGCGTGGACTTACCCCCAATCCTGATATGATGTGTAATAAGCTTATCAAATTTGGTTGCTTCGAACAAAAATGGGGACATGAGTTCGATAAGATTGCAACCGGGCATTATGCTACTACAACAGAGCTTAATGGGAAAAATTGGCTTTCTACTGCGAAGGATTATGTGAAAGATCAAACCTATTTCCTTGGGCAGATTGACTATCTGCAAGTTTCAAAATTGATGTTTCCTATTGGTAACCTATTGAAGAGTGAGGTGCGAGAAATTGCTTCTCGTGAAGGATTGCCGTCGGCTCAAAGGAAAGATAGTCAGGGTATTTGCTTTTTGGGGAAGATAAACTATAATGATTTTATCCGCCGTTATCTAGGCGTGCGTCCCGGTAAGATAGTGGAGCTGGAAACAGGGAAAGTTTTGGGTAAACACGAAGGTTACTGGTTTCATACTATCGGGCAACGTAAAGGACTAGGTTTGAGTGGCGGACCTTGGTTTGTAATCAAAAAGGATACAAAACGAAATATTATTTATGTATCAAATGGTTACGATCCGGAAACTCAATATGGCAATGTTGTGAACTTAGCGGGATTCTCCTTTATCACAGAAGATATATGGGGCGATTTTGAAGGCTCTCGTGATGTTACTTTCAAAATACGCCATACACCCGAATTTACAAAAGGACGAATAGAAAAGATCGAAGATGTTTATCGCATCTATTCAGAAGATAAAATACAAGGCATAGCAGCTGGACAATTTGGTGTTGTTTATGATGCTGAATCAAAATTATGTATTGGCAGTGGTATGATTGCTAATGATGAATAGTTCAGAATAAATTAATTACGACAAACTTTTAACCATGTTTCTTTTTGATGATCTAGCACAGATACAATTCGTTGATATAATAGAGATCCTCGGTACTATTGCATTTGCCATTAGTGGTATTCGTTTGGCATCTGCTAAGCGTTTCGATTGGTTTGGAGCTATTGTTATTGGATTTGTAACCGCAACAGGTGGCGGAACGCTCCGCGACTTACTATTAGGCGTTCCTCCATTTTGGATGCAGGCAAGTCGTTATATTTGGTGCACATTACTTGCATTTATTATCGTAATCTTTTTTAGAAGATATCTGGTACATTTAAACAATACGATCTTCTGGTTCGACTGTATAGGTCTCGGATTGTTTGTTGTAGTAGGATACGAAAAAGCAATGGCTCTTGAATATCCGGTTTGGGTATGTGTTTCTATGGCTACTATAACAGGTATTGTCGGCGGTATGGTCAGGGACATCCTGATTAATGAAGTTCCAATTATTTTCACTCAAGAACTGTATGCCGTTGCTTGTATTTTGGGCGGAATATTATTTAGTATTCTGAATTATTTGCAGGTGGATTTGGTTATTACGGAAATAGCAACAGCCGTATTTGTTGTTATTGTGAGAGTTATTGCTACACGATATCATTTAAAACTTCCAGTACTAAAAGGAGAGGATTAACTATCAAATTCGCGTTCTAAGTCTTCTAGTTCTTTTTTTATTTTTTCGAGTCTGTTTATAACCTGTATCTTTCGGGTTTCTTCGTCTCGTTTTTGTTTGAGTGTTTGTCTGGCTCCCTCCAGTGTCAATCCTTTTTCTTTGACCAGATGATATACTACTGCAATATTCTCAATATCATCTTTAGTATATTGCCGGGTTCCGCCTTCGGTCTTTCGAGGATTAATAATGTCGAATTCGGTTTCCCAAAAGCGAAGCAGAGACTCATTTACTTTAAAATGAGATGCAACTTCCTTTACCGAATAGTATAGGCGATTACTCTTTTCGAAATCGATCTTCATAACTATCAATCCATTACTTGTCCATGATTGGCTGCTACTTGTAGCATCTTATCATATTCTTTAGGGCTCAAGTCCATAAAGTAATATTTTGCAGGGTTGTCCGGTTGTCCTTTTACATGTACCTCATAGTGAAGGTGCGGTCCTGTTGATTTTCCTGTATTTCCTACTTGACCGATAAGTTCTCCACGCACAACCTTTTGTCCGGCTCGAACTTTATAGTCGTTGAGGTGAGCGTAAAGAGTTTCATAACCGTATCCATGATCGATAACAATACACTTACCATATCCCTGCTTCCAGTCGGCGAGAGTTACTGTTCCATCTGCAGTAGAATATACCGGAGTTCCTATATTAGACGAAAAATCCATTCCGGAATGAAAACGGGCAGTACCATAAATAGGATCTATGCGCATGCCGTATCCCGAAGCCAGTTGTTTCAGGTATCTGTCGGGTATAGGTTGTATGCTTGGAATATGTTTGAGCCGGTCTTTCTGTGTCTTAGCCAGTTCCAGAACTTCATCGAAGGAGTTGGATTGGATATATACTTGTCTGGATATATAATCCATTTTTTTAGAAGTCTGTATTATAAGATCTGCACTGGATAAATCTGTCAGGTAATCGTATCTGCTGGCACCTCCTGTACCCGAACTGCGGATAGAAGACGGTATTGGGTCGGCATGAAATATAGCACGATAAAGATTATCGTCGCGTTGTTGTATATCTTTCAAAACATTAGCAGCCTCATCCATACGCCTTGATAACAATTCGTATTGAGCATCTTTAAGCTTATCATTCTTTTTTTGCTCTTCTCCCCATGGTGTTCCTATAAAATAAACGAAGGCAATCAAAGCTCCAATGCCAACAATGATACCCGATATAAGATGCCGAAAAACAATAAAGATTTTATCCTTTAAGCTAGGATAAATTCTTTCGTATGTGAGATTCTGTGGATTGTATCGGTAATATACCTTTCGCTTCATTATTTAAAATCGTGATAATTATAGTCACGAGTTCGACAAAAGTAAAGTTTTTGAACTATTTTTGCAAATCGTTTACATTAAAGAATATAAACAGACTTGTAACCAAGTTACATGCAATTTGTAATTAATATGATGACTTCTAAAGAAATTCGTGATTCATTCAAATCGTTTTTTGCTTCTAAAGGGCACCAGATTGTAGCATCTGCTCCTATGGTTATCAAAGGAGATCCTACATTGATGTTTACTAATGCCGGTATGAACCAGTTTAAAGATGTTATACTGGGAAATGCTCCTATCAAATATCCACGTGTCGCGGATTCTCAAAAATGTCTTCGTGTAAGCGGTAAACATAACGACTTGGAAGAAGTAGGCCACGATACATATCATCATACTATGTTCGAAATGCTTGGTAACTGGTCTTTTGGAGATTATTTCAAAAAAGAAGCGATAGAATGGGCATGGGAATATCTGACTGAGGTCTTAAAACTGGATAAGAATCGGTTGTATGTTACCGTCTTCGAAGGAAGTCCTGAAGAGGGGCTTAGTAGAGATGATGAAGCAGCCGGATATTGGGAAAAATATTTGCCTAAAGAAAGAATCTTGAATGGGAATAAGAAAGATAATTTTTGGGAAATGGGTGACACTGGTCCTTGTGGGCCATGCTCAGAAATACATATAGATATCCGTTCTGATGAAGAAAGAGCGAAAATAGATGGAGCTACGCTAGTAAACATAGATCCGGATGTAATAGAAATCTGGAATCTTGTGTTTATGCAATATAATAGAAAGGCGGACAAATCGTTAGAGCCTCTTCCTGCGAAAGTAATTGATACAGGTATGGGATTTGAACGCCTGTGTATGGCTGTTCAGGGCAAAGTGTCGAACTATGATACCGATGTTTTTCAGACTATAATTACAGCTATTGGAGAATTGACGGGATATAAATACCGACAAGACAACAAAGTTGATATAGCTATGCGTGTGATTGCCGACCATATTCGTACCATTGCTTTCTCCATCACAGATGGACAGTTGCCGTCGAATGCCAAGGCTGGTTATGTGATTCGCCGTATTCTTCGCCGCGCTGTACGTTATGGTTATACCTTCCTTGGTCAGCATAAGTCTTTTATGTATAAGTTGATTCCGGCATTAATCGAAACTATGGGAGATGCCTATCCGGAACTCGTTCAGCAACGAACTCTTATAGAAAAAGTGGTGAAGGAAGAGGAAGAATCTTTCCTTCGCACACTCGAAATAGGTATCAAATTATTGGATAAACAAATAGCTGATAGCAAAGCTAAAAATTCTACTGTATTAAGCGGATCGGATGCTTTTACTTTATACGATACATACGGTTTCCCTCTCGATTTGACAGAACTTATCCTACGTGAAAGTGGAATGACTGTGGATCAAAAAGGCTTTGATGCCGAAATGCAGAAACAAAAAGACCGTGCTCGTAATGCCGCTGCTGTGGAAACCGAAGACTGGGTTGTGTTGAAAGAAGGTAATACCGAATTTCTAGGATATGATTTCACAGAGTGTGAAACCGAAATACTTCGCTATCGTAAGGTAAAACAAAAGAATAGTGAATTTTATCAGATTGTTCTTAGCCAAACTCCGTTTTATGCAGAAATGGGGGGGCAAGTCGGCGATAGTGGCTGGTTGATCCACGATGATGAGAAAATAGAAATAACAGATACAAAACGTGAGAATAACTTGGCTGTACATTTGTCAAAGAAGCTTCCGCAAGACATAACTGCGACTTTTACGGCATGTATCAATACAAAAAACCGTACGGCAACCGAATGTAATCATACAGCAACTCACTTGCTTCACGAAGCTTTGCGTGAAATATTAGGAACTCATGTCGAGCAAAAGGGTTCTTTTGTTTCTCCGTCTGTTCTCCGTTTCGATTTCTCTCATTATCAAAAACTGACAGATAAGGAAATACGTAAAGTAGAACGCTTTGTTACTGCTAAAATCAGAACGGATATAGCACGTGTAGAAAATCGTCATGTTCCTATTGAGGAAGCTAAATCGATGGGAGCAATGGCTCTTTTCGGAGAAAAATATGGTGATGATGTTCGTGTGATTAGTTTTGGTGATTCTGTTGAACTTTGTGGAGGTACGCATATATCCTCAACAGGTCGTATAGGCTCGTTCCGTATTATAAATGAAAGCTCTATTGCTGCCGGTATACGCCGTATAGAGGCTATCACAGCCGAGGCATGCGAAGATTATTTTTATACTCAGCAGGATGTGTTAACAGAGATGAAATCTTTACTGAATAACGCTCCTAATCTTACGCAAACACTTCGTAAGTTTTTTGAAGAAAATAGCGAACTCAAAAAGCAAATGGAGGAGTATGTGAAGGAGAAAACTATTCAGGTAAAAGAGTTGATTATAAGAAAGAAGGAAATAGTTAACGGTGTGGATGTATTTGTTCTGACAAATTCAATACCTGCGGAAATAGTGAAAGATATTGCATTTCAGATAAAAGGTCAGTTCCCTGTAAATAGCGTATTTATAGGAGCTACCGATGCTGAAAATAAACCTTTACTAACAGTTATGCTCAGCGATGATTTGGTAAAAGATCATGGCTTGAATGCTTCTCAATTGGTTCGTGATGCAGCTAAGCATATCCAAGGAGGGGGTGGGGGACAACCGCATTTTGCCACAGCCGGAGGTAAGAATGCAGATGGCTTATCGAATGCCTTGAATGAAATTATTAGTAAGATAAAATAAATCGTCATATAAAATAGCAGAATCCAGAGATTCTGCTATTTTTGTATTTAAGAAACCTTCTATTTATACATTTATACTATGAGACGAACATTTATTACTGCATTGAGTATTCTTTGTACTCTTTCAATTTATAGCCAATCATTAAGCAAAAGTTCCGAATATAGGAAGATTCATCTATCCATTAATGCAGGATGGGATTTTGTACAGGGTACGTCAAATACTACCCTTTCGAATGACTTTACACTCCCTCTCACTAAAAAAGGATTTACTCCGGGGATTGATGCCGCTTATTTTTTTACGAAAAACTATGGTGTTGGTATAAAATATAGGTTTTACAAAGCGAGTAGAGAATCATCTTCATACTCAGAGTATACCGACTCGGAAGGGACTACTTATGAGATACAGTCTAGTTCATTTAAAGATAAGACACATATGGTTGGTCCTGCATTTTTTGCCCGATGGTCTTTAGGTGATTCGAGGTGGATTGTTTCAACGAATGCCGGGGCGGTTTATGTACATAATGAACTATCAAAAATACGAAGAGGAGTTACACGCCTTTATATTTCAAATGAACCAATATTTGGACCTTCAGGTAATAATTCAACTCAAGTTATAGGTTATGGTGACCTTTCAGGAAATACTATTGGTCTTACTTTATCGGCAGGTATTCGTTATCAGATTATCCCATTTTTGGGTGCAGGGATATCGGCGAATGGGCTTTTTGCTTCCATGTCAAAAATGGAGCAAGTAGATATTTCTCGTAAGATAAACAGGATAGGTGTTTCGGCTGCAATAGATTTTAGCTTTTAGCAAGATCTTTTACCAGATTCTTGTTTTTACGAACCCCTTTAGTGTACCCATTCCTATGGAGACACCTGTACGTATGAAGAATTGTTCTTTTCCTGCTGTCACATTGAAGTCGTAACCTGCTTTTACAAAAAAGAATTTATAATCAAAATATATATTCGGGGTTATTACAACACCATCTTTGCCATGCCTGAAATTGAAAAGATATCCGGCATCACACCCGATAAGGAATGTACATTTGTTATTGTTGAAAAGCGATTCGCTGAGGAATGACGTTAACTGTATTGGTTTAATATTTAATCCCGCAACAGGAGAGCTTCCTCCGGTATAATCTATTCCACTTGATATAAAAGAATTTAAAGGGTTCCTCTTATGCCAGACAGGAAAAGAGGCGCTAGCTGCAAACTGAAAATCGTTACCTTTTCCTTTAGCATCGGCATATTGAACTCCAGCTCCGATGAATTGTGCCGAGCATGCAAGAGGTAATATTAATAATAGAAGTACTATTTTGATTGCTTTCATTTGTATCGCTTGATTATCATACAAAAGTACAGTTTATTTTTTGAAATCTAACAAATAGTAATTTCAGAAAACACTAGAGACCCGCTGAACTATATTGCACAATTGATATACCTCGTTGATTTTTAGCTCAAAGTCTGTATATTCAGGAGAAGAGTTCAATGAATGACAGATTATATAACCTTTTTCTGTATTTTGCTCTGCAATTTGTTTGCACAATATCGTATTATCAAGTACGATAATCCAGTTTGGAAAATCGTCTGTGTGTAACTTGTTGCGCCAATGTTCCTTGCTTAATTCACGTGCCAGTACAATATCTCCATCGCATAGACTGCGTTTTGTATTATCATCCATACTATCTCCTTTTATTTCAAAAGCAAAATAACGTCCGAGCCCTATTTTATCGACAATAAAATCGAATTCTTCAAATTCTCCACCAAGAAATTCCGCGTCTCTGTATTCGTCTATATACTTGGCATATGCTTTGATCGGAATAAAGGGAACTCGCATCCTGTACTTTCCGTTAGACATTTCATAATATTTTACTCCCGATTTTGTTATCAAATAAGGAGTTTCTCCTTTTAAATCTTCATGTCGGATCATTCTTCCTTCTCCCTTTAATAACCATTGTTCGTTAACATTGAAGTAATTGGCAAGAATGGATATATTCGACTTGTTGGGGTTGGTTTTTCCTTCAATATAGTTTGCTATAGTTCCTTTTGTAATGGATGTATCTTTCCAAATCCGGTACGCTGTAATGCCGTCCTTTTCAAGCAAGTATTTTAATCTATTTTTGAATTCCATCTTTTATAAGTTTGTAAAATGAAGAATGAAATATTTTATGAATAGCCTTTTCTGAAAAATAAGAAAGGTTGCCTTTCAGCAACCTTTCTTGTATATTGTTGTGATGAAATTATAGCCCTTCTAACTCATTCAGATTTTCATCTACAGCTTCAATCTTTTTCACCAATAAATCCAGTTCGTTTTTAAGGTTTTCAATTTTATTATTTACATCCTTAAGCAATCCACTGGCCCCTTTCGATGAAATAGACAAGAAATTCATATTGTTTTCATATGTCTGAAGATCGGCTTTCACCTTGTTGTATTGGTGTAGCAGATGGTCTCGTTCTTTATACAAAGATCTTTTCGGATTATCCTGCTTCGATAAGTTATCTTTAATGTTTGATTTAAACGATTCAAATCTACGCTCAGTTTTATCCATCTTGAGTCTGTCATAATGAGCATCTACTGCTTGATGGAATTCTTTGTATATTTTATCTTTTTCTTTGAAAGGAACAAATCCGATATTGTGCCATTCGTCAGCTAATGCTCGAACTGTGGCTAACAACTCGGTAGGATCCAGAGTCTGATCTACATTCTTAATCTTTTCTATGATTTCTTTCTTTGCAATCAGGTTGTCCAACTCTTCGGTTTTTTGCGAAGATTCGTTCTTTTTCTTTTGTTCAAAGAAATAGTCACAAGCCGATACAAATTCTTTCCATATAGCATCAGAATATTTTCTAGGTACAGGACCTATTGTTTTCCACTCTTTTTGTATAGAAATAAGTTTATCAGCTGTCGATTTCCAGTCGGTGTTATCTTTCAATTCTTTGGCTTGCTCACACAAGGCACGTTTTTTATTCAGATTCACCTCCATCTCGTCTCTGACTCCTTTGAAAAATTCACTTTTCTTTTCAAAGAATGCATCGCATAGAGCACGAAATTCTTCAAATATTTGGTTGTTTACCTTCTTCGGTACAAAGCCTATCGTTTTCCATTGCGATTGAAGTTCTATAACTTCCTTGCTTTTTTCATCCCAGTCTTTAAATGATGTAAGTAGACTGTAATCGATAGCTTTCAGAGCCTCACAAATAGCCGTTTTTGCTATAAGATTATCGTCTTCTTTCCCTTTAAGGGATTCGAAGTGTACCTGATAGTTCTTATTGATGGATGTAGATGCATTTTTGAAGCGAGTCCATATTTCTTCGCGTAATTCACGTGCCACAGGTCCTATCTCGCGCCATTGCTGATGGAAATTCTGTAATTGGTGAAATGCAGAAATGGAATCCGGCTCTTCAATTAGTTTTTCTACTGATTCACAAATAGCAGTCTTAAGTTCCAGATTCTTTTTGAAATCGTAATCGCGGAATTCGTTATTTATTTTGATCAGATCATAGAATTTTTCTGTATATATCTGATACGATTTCCACAAATCCTTTTCTTTTGACTGAGGTACCGAAGTTATTTCATTCCATTTCTGTTGCAAATCCTTAAATTCTTTATACAACTTGTTGAAATCGTCAGAACTTTCGGTCAGAGTCTTTATTGAATCTATTATTTGTAATTTCTTATTATAATTATCTTCTTTTAGCCTTTCTTCTTCGGCAGCTAGATTAGCCCGTTTTTCCTTAATGTCGCTGAGGAATGTTTTCAATACATCTTCGCTAGGATCAGGCGCTGGAATAAATGCTTCCGCATCGTTGCCGGCTTCAATAAATTCAGCTTTCTGAGCTTCTATATTGGCAGAACGTAATTTATAGAATGCTTGCTTAAGTGATTCGACCTCGGCACGTGAAGGCACACCCGATTGAGATGATAGATTTTTAAGTTTTTCTATAATCTCTTCTTTAGTCAAAGAAGATGTATTCTTCGACGAAACTTCCGGAATACTTTTCGATTCTTCAGACTCACTTTCCTCTGTATTCAGGTTTGTATCTTCAACTTCTACAGGTTTTTCTGTTGTTGCCTCAATTTCAGTTTCTTCGATTATTGCATTGTTTTCCTCAACATCTGCGGGTACTTCGTCTGCTGCTTCGACGTCAGTTACTTCAATTGTTACAGCACTTTCTTCAACGTTTGTAGGTTCGATATCTACTTTCTCCTCTTTTGTTGATTCTACGTTTGCTCCTTCAGATAGATTATTCACAGGCAATTCTGGATTTAGGTTCTCGTTCATATAGTTAGTTTTTGGTATACGGGGCTACCCGATGCTTTTCACTTTGCACGGCAAATTAATGATTTTTTTTTGTTATTTCAACTATTTGGTGGTAGCTTTTTTCAATATATGGCAATAAAAGCCTTTTATTGTCAAGAATTTCTCTCTTTTTCTCTTTGTTTCCGTTTTTCTTCAGCTTGTTTCTCTTTTTGTTTTCGTTCTTTTTCTTTCTGACGTAAACGTTGTTTTTGCAGACGTTCTTTTTCTCTCCTCTCAGCCTCTTTTTGCTTACGGGCATTTTCTTTCGCCTTCAGAATGGCTTTAGCGTCGTCCTTTTTCTGTTGCTCTTCCAGTTTGCGTTGTTGTTCTTTTTCTCTTTGTACTTTTTTTATTGAGTCTTCTGCTGCTTTCTCTGCTCTTACAATAGAGTCGCTCTTAGCTTTCTCTATTCTCTTGATGGAATCTGTACGATTTTTTTCTATAGCTTTTAATTCTTTTTCTCTTTGTTTTCGTAGCTTTTCTTCTTCCTTCAACGCTGCTTTTTCTTCTTTAGTAAGACTTCCCTTACTCTTGCTGAATAGGCTCTTAATTCCATCAACAGGATTATTTATGATGTTTTCTACTCCTCCGATTATATCCCCGGCCTTTTCCAATTGATCTTTTGACAAGATATCGTCAGCGGTAACTTCTTTATTGTTTGTCTGTTCTTTTTCTTCTTTAGGCTGTTGGTCTATCGGTTTTACAGGCCTAATATTTGTTTGAGTCGGTTGCTCAGGCTCTTTTTCTTTTTCCGGTTCAGTTTTTTCCTCTTTGCTTGTTTCAATAGCTTCCGGTGAATTTTCTATATCATATCTACCCTCTTTCCAATAAGTAAGGAGTTGTGGCAAAAGATCTTTGTAGTGCTCGCTAAAGAATTCTACATACTGATTCAAGCCTAGTTTGGGCATCACCGTCGTATAGTTTTCAGCAGAAATAGGAAGAATAAAAATGGATGGGTCGATATCCTGAATCAGCTTATTTTCATTGAAGGCTTTATTCAGATAAGACCTGATAGCTGCAAAAGATTGAAATCCTTTTACCTGTAATACCTCATATGGGGGATCTGTATCGAAGCTCAGATCATAGGTTTGTATTACATAATTTGAGAAATTATAATCGGCAACCTGATAGAGTAGGTCGTTGCGGTCGATAGTCTTTGGTTTAAACATGAAAAGAAGTATATACGGCACATCCAATGTATCCGAATACTGTAACACTTTTCTTGTTCCTGTTTGTGTCGTATCGGTGCTTACGTAAGCTTTATCCCAATTAAA
>POVV01000552.1_pt1 | contig 22803 bp, 14 predicted proteins | sample 1560271 | NCBI WGS metagenome assembly POVV01 (sample SAMN08337232, study PRJNA429181) | Bioreactor metagenome, whole genome shotgun sequencing project. | biome: cows' rumen and soil; feature: anaerobic; isolation source: anaerobic chemostat enrichment culture, galacturonate as sole carbon... | reverse complement strand
AGATTGGTATCGAAAGTAGCTTGCATTTGCGTACCATTCGGGATGAACTTGTTGAACACGATGCTGTCTACCTGGTCTTTGCCTTCGAGGCAGAAGACGATGGGACCACGCTCAATAGCCAGTTTGCCACGATCATCTTCTACGTTGTCGTTGGCACGGATACAACGTACATTCATCGGAAGTGTCAGTTCTATTACATCATCGGCTTTCCAAGTACGGACGAGAGTTGCATAGCCATCGGTTTGCGAAGCATTCACTTGCTTGCCATTTACAGTAAGTGTATAGGTAGGAGCTTTTCCTGTATAAGTATACAAATCGGTGGAAACAGGGGCATCTAGCGCCCAACTCGGGAGGCGGAGGCGGAGGGCAAACTTTTGCTCTGTCTTAGGTGTGAGGACGAGAGTTATTTTGCCATTCCACGGATAGTCGGTGGTTTGCACCAAGGATATGTCGTTGTGTTCAGTCGCAATGTCCGCCTTGCTTTGAATGTATAAGTTTACATACACGTCATCTCCTTGCGTAGCGTACATATAATGAGGTACAGAGGCCATGAAGCGGGTTACATTGCCCGGGCAGCAGGCACAACCAAACCAGCGCTGGCGTTCGTGCTGTCCCATACTTTCGAGGGGATTGTCGTAGAAGAATTTATCGCCACTAAGCGATACACCGGAGATTACACCGTTGTAAAGAGCACGTTCCAGTACATCGGCATATTTGGCGTTGCCCGTTGCGAGGAACATGCGGTAGTTCCAATATACGTTGGCTATTGCAGCGCAGGTTTCGCAGTAGGCAGTGTGGTTGTTAAGCTCGTAATTGGGGCCGAAACCTTCGCCCTGTGCACGTGAGCCGATGCCACCGGTGATATAGAGTTTCTTACTTGCCATGTTCTCCCAAATACGGGTGAGGGCGTGGAAGTAGGCAGTGTCGTTGGTGAGTGAGGCTACATCGGCCACGCCGGAATAGAGGTATCCGGCACGCACGGCATGACCCACAATTTCGTCTTGTTGCAGAATGGGTTTATGATCTTGGCTGTACTCGTTTAGATGGTGCCCATCTGTACCCCGTCCAGTCTCTTCGACAAAGTATTTTGCCATTTTAAGATACTTCTCGTCATTGGTAGCTTTATAGAGTTTGGCAAGAGCCATTTCGATGATGGGGTGACCAGATGGGACGTGCTTCTGTCCTTCCCCAGGGCCGAAAACTTGGCAGACAAGGTCGGCGTTCTTGATGGCTACATTGAGCAGCGAGCGTTTGCCAGTAGAACGGTAATGGGCAACAGCGGCTTCGTACAGATGACCGCTGTTGTAGAGTTCGTGGCTATTGATTTTCTGCCAGCGCTCTGTGCCCCACCAGCCGGAGAGGCGGGCACATTTATTGGTGACACAAGTTGTGAGGTAACCGTCTGGTTCCTGGGCGGCAGCTATCAGGGTGATAACACTGTCGAGGTAAGCATCGAGTGCCTTGTCGTATGTTACGGCGAGAGAGTAGGAAGCACCTTCTATAATCTTATAGGGATCGGTATCGTCGAAGGAGAAATCGCCTTGATGCTCTCCCTTCTTCAATCCGCCGGCAATGGCGAAGTTGTCGAAGCGTCCGTTCTTCTCGCATTCGCGGAAGGCGGAGGGGATGGATACAGTACGATTGGTTTCGATGCGAGGACTCCAGAAATGATCGTTTAAGTGAACTTGAGTAAAGGAGACCTCTTTGATAGGGGCATCGGGCTGAATGTATGCTTTGTTGCAGGAGGTCATGCCCAGAAGAGCCAGGCAGCTAAAGAGGTATGGGAGTTGTTTCTTCATAATAATAATAATATGTGTTTTTATTGCGATTCGGCATTAGCATATGACAAAGGAAAGAGTTTTGTAATTAAGAGGATGGAATAATAATCTATTTGGATGCGAAAATAGTCGATATGACATATTGTAAAGGTGGATTTAGACAATTGTTTCATCAAGTTGGATTATTATTGGAGTTATTTTATTCGTGAGTATAGCTTCCGGAAGTATCAACAAATAAATGATCGAGAGTAAAGCAAATAAAAATAAGTACGATCAATTAATGGATGGTTTCTTTTTATAAGTAACTGGTTCTTATGTGGATATATTTTTTTATTCAGTGATTGATACCTACCTTTTCGTGCATCACAAGACTTCCTATTTAAGCATGTGTTAATAACGTATTCTTTGCTAGCAAGAGTACGTACTTTTATCTGATAGGAATACGTACTCTTGCAAAGATGGATGTTGGGGAAAAATAAAATTGTTAAAAATGTTAATTGCACAAATCGGGTCGATTGACTCCTGCGTGCTTGCAGTGCCATTGTTATACCTCACCTTCTTTATGCAAAAATAATCCGAACGGATAGAACTAAAATCTAAAGTCCTCATCAGAGCACATTTTAGGATTGATTATTGGACTATTCTTTCATAACATTATACTATTGCTCGCTTTTGGCTTCTTTTTTTTTTCTTACTTTGTACACAGGTAAATCAGCAAACTTATGTATTATGAAAAACAAAACCGCTATCAAGCTTATTGCTGCGTCTCTGCTGCTGGTGCTTGGAAATAATCGATTGGAAGCAACATCCGGAAAGAAGTATGAGCTCACCTCACCCAACGGAAAGTTGAAAGTGGAGGTCACAGCTAGAAACGGACTTTCTTATCAATTAATGTGCGGCAACGACACTATCGTCTCTCAATCTAGCATAGGGTTGATTCTGCAAGACGGAATTGCAATAGGTAATCAAGTTTCGGGTATCGCAAGAAGAAGGAAGGTGGCCGACAATGTGGAATCACCCTTCTATCGTTTCAAGGAGTTCGTTGCCTCGTGCAACGAACTAAACTTGAAACTGAACGGAGGCTTCGGCGTCATCTTCCGTGCCTACGATGAAGGTGTGGCCTACCGCTTCTATAGCACCCGGAAGGCGGACTTCACCGTCAGAGAAGAGATAGCCGAGTTCAACTTTAACCACGATTATACCGCTTGGCTGGCCTACTCCACCAACGACAAGAAGCCCATGGCGATGGCGTTTCAAAATATCTACGATGTTACGCCCTTGTCTCAAGCCCAGTTGAAACCTGCTTTTCTGCCTGTAACGGTAAATTGCGGCAAAGTGAAACTGACATTGCTCGAATCGGACTTGGAGGCTTATCCAGGTATGTTTGTACAAGCCTCCTCCTCTTCTTTTTCTTTAAAAGGTATCTTCGCTCCCTACCCCTCTAAGACCGACTTCTACCCTTGGCGCAGACAAGAATATGTGATCTCTACCGAAGATTTCATAGCCCGTAGTTCGGGTGCTCGTAACTATCCTTGGCGTGTATTGGCGGTGACAGAACGAGATACGGATATGCCCGTCAACAACCTCGTTTACGCTTTGGCATCGCCGAATCGCATCGGAGATACCTCGTGGATACGTACTGGAAAGGTGGCCTGGGACTGGTGGAACGACTGGAACCTGAAAGGTGTACCCTTTCAGGCAGGTATCAACATGGATACCTATAAATATTTTATAGACTTTGCCAGCCGCAACGGCATCGAATTCGTAGTGCTGGACGAAGGTTGGTACAAGCCCCAAAGCGGTGATATGCTGACTGTAATCCCCGAACTCGACCTTCCTGCACTGATAGCCTATGCCAAGCAGAAGGGAGTAAACCTCATTCTGTGGACGGTATTCAACGTACTCGATACTCAGCTCGAAGCCGCGTGTGCGAAGTACGCCGCTATGGGTATCAAAGGCTTCAAGGTCGATTTTCTCGATAGAGACGACCAAACAGCCGTCGAAATGATCTATCGCATAGCCGAAACTACCGCACGGCATCGGCTCACCCTCAACCTGCACGGCATCTACAAGCCGACTGGTATTAACCGTACTTACCCTCATATTATCAACTTCGAAAGCCTCTTCGGCATGGAGGAAGTGAAGTGGACGGACATTAAGAACAACATGCCCCTTTACGACGTTACCTTTCCTTACATCCGCATGATGGCAGGTCCCGTAGATTATACTCCCGGAGCCATGCGCAACGCTACGCAGAAAGATTGGCGAGCGGTATATTCTTCGCCTATGAGCATGGGTACCCGTTGCCATCAACTGGCAACTTACATCGTCCACGACTCGCCTCTCACCATGTTATGCGATGCCCCTACGAATTACTTGAAAGAGCAGGAATGCGTAAACTTCATCACCTCGCTACCCGTTGAAACGGACTCTACGTTTCTAGCCTCCGGTGAAATAGGTAAATATATCGTTAGTGTACGCAAGAAAGACATTAACTGGTACATAGGCGGCATGACCAACTGGGACGAACGCGACGTGCAACTCAACTTCTCCTTCCTTCCCGACGGCATGAGCTATACCGCCACTCTCTTTACCGACGGCATCAACGCCAACAAGCAAGCCGAGGACTACCGTATGGAACAACTCACCGTAGATCGCAACACTCGCATGACGCTACATCTCGCTTCGGGCGGTGGCTTTGCCATGAAGCTGGAACACCGACCTGTAAGAAGAGTCGTTACCAGCATCCCCGATGGAAAGAACATACCTGCCTTTTACAAGAACAACCGCTTAGAATACATCTACCAACAAGCTAAAACCAAAGGTTTGTGGGAAAACACATATACCATCAGCAACAAAGAAGAATGTTTTGCCGAATGCGTGCAGTCTTTCTTCAACTGTAAGCGCTATGCCGAGCCCGCCAACAGTACGCACAACTCCATGAACCAGCGCACAAAGCCTATGACCCGAATATGTATCGCTCGCTGACCGAGTACTTTTACAAAATACAAATACCTATTAATAACTAATAGACAAATGAAGAACAAACTATCCTTATTTGCGGTTTCGTTACTCTTTGGAGTAGCTTCTGCCTTTGCCCAACCTGCCGCCTTCGATACTCCTAGTGCTGGCAACCCCGTAATCCCCGGTTACTTTGCCGACCCTACTATCAAGAAGTTCGGAGATACCTATTATATGTATGCCACCACAGACGGTAGCGGTGCCGGCTTTGGTCCCGCCCAAGTATGGACGAGCAAAGACTTCATCAACTGGACGCTGATGCCTATGAATTGGCCCAACAGCCATTGGATATGGGCTCCCGACGTGGTTCAGCATGCTGCCGATGGCAAATACTACTACATCTACTGTCAGCCTTGTAATCTCTATTGTGGTGTGGGTGACACCCCCCGAGGTCCTTGGAAGAACATCTTGGGTGAAAGCGAAGCCGTCCTTGTACCCGACCGCTTCGTCACAAATGCCATCACCCTGGACGGACAGACCTTTGTAGACGATGACGGCTCCGTTTATTTATACTGGGGTACCTGGGGCATTTATAAAGGTTTTGGTTGTGGTGCGGGAAAGATGACTTTCGACATGAAAGGCTTCTCCGAAACCCGTCTTATTCCCAACACCGAAGCCACCGACTTCTTCGAAGCTCCCTTCGTACTGAAGCGTAACGGTGTGTACTACTTCATGTATTCTTCCGGTTCTTGTCATGACCACACTTACCGCGTGCAATACGCTACGTCGGACAAGCCACTCGGCCCTTATACATACCGGGGCTGTATTCTCGAAACTAATGCCGATGGTACCGTTCACGGCCCGGGACATCACAGCATACTCAAAGAGGGTGACGATTACTACATGGTATATCATCGTCACGACAACCCGCACTCCAATCGCGGCTTCCATCGTCAGCTTGCAATAGACCGCATGATGTTTCTACCTGATGGCAGCATCGAGAAGATTACGCCTACCCACGAAGGGGGCAAACCGGGCACATTTGCCCCTTCTGTAGTGAAGTCTTCCAATTTGGCACTGGGCAAAAAGGTACGTGCATCCTCTTATTATGATACGAATTTCCGCCCCGAATATGCCGTAGATGATAACAACGGTACTTTATGGCGCCCCCGTGGTATGGGACAGGAATGGATTGAAATAGACCTAGGACGCAACGAGCAGATTCAAACCATCTGGACGCAATTTCAATACGCTACCCAGTTCTACCAATATCTTATAGAAACTTCCCTCGACAGCCGTCACTGGGATATCTTCTCCGACAAGCGGAACAATCACTTGGCAGGTAGTCCGATGGTGGACTTCGGAAAGACCAAAGCCCGCTACGTTCGCATCAGCTTTACTGGAGGTCAGAAGAATGGTTTCGGAGGATCTATCTGGAACATCAAAGTATTCTCTGGCATCGAAGACTCTGCTCCGCAACAGTGGATGGGGCTCACCGCAGCCGATTGGAACGGGCGAGAATGGCAGAATAACCAGGGCATGTTGGGAGGTGCATTCTCCTTAAAGGAAGGCAGCGCCCGCCTGCAACGTATTGACGGTCGGGATGCCCTGGTACTGGAACCGGGCACGGTATTGGAATACCGCCATCCGCAGCTTTCACCTAAGAAAGAACATACATTTAGTGGGTTAGTTTATCAAGCAGGTAAGTGGCAAGGCTACGAAGCCGAGGCTGCGCTGTCATTAGGAGTCATCTCTCTGAAAAGCGGAGCCGAGCCACTTATCCTCACCAACCTCCGTTACTACAACTGGCAGCAGGATCCTGCCGAACGTGTATACGACGCTACCACTGACATTGTCCGTTTGCCTGCCGCCGACTGGCAGAAGCGAGGCCTTGTGGTGAGCATCACCGCCGATGGCTTTGCCGCAGGAGATACCGTACAGTATCTGCCAAATACAGTATCAAAAGGCTACTTTGCAGGCGAACGTTCCGCACTTATCGTCAAAGAACGGGAAGGAAGAAAAGCATTCTGCTTCGACGGCAGCCAAGTGTTCCGTTCCAGTTTCTCGTTGCCTGCCACCTTACGCGACAATGCTCCTTATACCCTCGAAGCTTGGGTGCTGAACGACTCCATCGCCGAGAACGAATGTGTAGTCGACTTCACCTCCTCGCACGACGAATTGGAGAAGATAATGCTTGTAAACGGTACCGAACCCCGATGCGGCATCATCAACCACTACGGCTGGTACGAAGATGCAGGTTACAAAGAGATGAAAGCCCTCACAGGCAAGTGGCAGCACATCTACATCTGCTTCGACGGACGCATAGAGAGGGTGTACATCAACCGCCAGCTTGTCAGTGAAAAGGATATCCAGTTGTTGATTAAGCCTTCGCAATACATTACGCTTGGCAGAAACGCCGAAGGAAACTGGCCTTTCAGCGGACACCTGCATTCACTGAAACTATGGGATGAATATATTCCGATGAAATAATAATATTTAACAAGAAAACCATGAGAAACTTATTCGTAACCGCGCTTTTGGCCAGCACCGCCTTATGCGGTCAGGCGCAAGTAAAGAACCAATTCCACGGGTATCCCATCGATCCTGTGCCTTTCACTTCGGTGAAAGTAACTGACTCCTTTTGGGGGCAACGTCTCAATGCCAGCCGCAAAGTAACCATCCCCTTGGCTTTCAGTAAATGCGAAGAAACCGGACGGTATAAGAACTTCGTCAATGCTGCCCACCCCAGCGATACCATCACCGTAGGCGGACTTGCTTTTGACGATACCGACGTGTACAAAACCATCGAAGGTGCCAGCTACTTATTGCAAACTTACCCCGATAAGAAACTGGAGAAATATATCGACAGCGTATTGGTAATCATTGCAGCAGCCCAAGAGCCCGATGGCTATCTCTACACCAGCCGTACTATGAACCCCAAGCATCCTCACGAATGGGCAGGCAGCAGACGCTGGGAAAAAGTAGAAGACCTCAGCCATGAGTTCTATAACCTTGGTCATATGGTAGAAGGTGCCATCGCCCACTATCAAGCTACCGGAAAGCGTAACTTCCTCAACATCGCTATCAGGTACGCTGATTGCGTGTGTCGTGAAATCGGTTCTAACCCCGGACAACAAATCCGTGTGCCTGGCCATCAGATAGCCGAAATGGCACTTGCCAAACTCTACCTTGTCACCGGACAGCAGAAGTATCTGGATCAGGCCAAGTTCTTCCTCGATCAGCGCGGGCATACCACCCGTACGGATGAATACAGCCAGGCCCACAAGCCCGTAACCGAACAAGATGAAGCCGTAGGTCATGCCGTACGTGCCGCTTATATGTATGCCGGTATGGCAGACGTAGGTGCACTGACCGGTGATACCAACTATATCCATGCCATCGATCGCATTTGGGATAACATTGTGAGCAAGAAGCTCTATGTCACTGGTGGTATCGGTGCCACAGCTGCTGGCGAAGCTTTCGGAAAGAACTATGAACTGCCCAATATGTCGGCCTATTGCGAAACTTGTGCAGCCATCGGCAATGTGTACGTCAACTACCGCTTATTCCTGCTTCACGGCGAATCGAAGTATTACGATGTGCTGGAACGTACGCTGTACAACGGCTTGATTTCGGGCGTATCGCTCGACGGCGGCGGTTTCTTCTATCCCAATCCACTGGAAAGCATAGGACAGCACCAACGTCAGCCTTGGTTTGGTTGCGCTTGCTGCCCCTCCAATATCTGTCGTTTCATCCCATCACTGCCGGGCTATATCTATGCGGTGAGAGACAAGGATATCTACGTGAACCTTTTTATGTCCAACACTTCGGAATTGAAGGTAGGTGGTAAATCGGTTACACTTGAGCAGACTACACGTTATCCCTGGAATGGAAATATCTGTATCGGCATCAATAAGAATAGTGCTGGACAATTTGCCTTGAAAGTACGCATCCCTGGGTGGGTTCGTAACCAGGTAATACCGAGCGACCTTTATACCTACAGCGACTGCAAACACCTGAAATATAACGTAACAGTCAATGGTCAGCCTGTAGAAAGCAAACTGGTGAATGGTTACTTCTCCATCGACCGCTACTGGAAGAAGGGTGACCAAGTAGAAGTACACTTCGATATGGAACCCCGCACTGTACGTGCTAACAATAAGGTGGAAGCCGATCGCGGACGCATTTCCGTAGAACGCGGCCCAATAGTATATTGTGCCGAATGGCCCGACAACAGCTTCGACATCTTCAGCATATTCATGAACCGAAACCCCAAGTTCGACCTGATAGAGAAGCCCGACTTACTGAACGGCATCAACCAACTAAAGACCAAAGCTCAAGTACTAGGATACAACGATGCAGGCAGTTTGACAACTACGGACGTGCAACTGACTCTAATCCCCTACTATGCCTGGGCGCACCGTGGTTCGGGGCCAATGTCCGTCTGGTTGCCACAAGAATTGAGCGCATCACGCCCCACCATGCCTGCTACTCTGGCTTCGGAAAGCAAAATAGATGCATCGCACAAAGCCCGCTCCATCTCCGCTATCAACGATCGCCTAGTACCAAAAGATGAAAGCGACCGCTCAATACCCTACTACCACTGGTGGCCGAAACAAGGAACCACGGAATGGATTAGCTACGAGTTTTCGGCAGAAGCAACTGTATCGAGTTCCACTGTCTATTGGTTCGACGATGCTCCTTGGGGAGGTTGTCGTGTACCTGCCGATTGGAAAATTTATTATAAGGATGTCACTGGTACCTGGCAGCCCGTTACCGGAATCGATAAATACGGCACCGAGAAAGGTATCGGAAATCTGGTGAACTTTGACCCAGTAAAGACCTATGCCGTGAAACTGGAGATTGTACAACCGGAGAAGCATTCATCGGGTTTGTTTGAATGGGAAGTTAAATAAGAAAAAATGATATGAGTTTTTTAAATTAGGTTTGTTAATGATAGCCATGTTCCTCAATGGGAGCATGGCTAAGGTGTTCTGCTTTGACATCAATCCGCAATGGAATATCTGTTTTGGTATTATGCAATGTGTCCGAAGGACATTCATGGGTAGCGGTAAATGTGGATAAGAAGCAGAGGAAAGAACTGTTTATGAACTAATTATTTAAATGAATTTTACAAAAGATACAACACGAAACGGGCATAAGTCCTTTTTTATCGAAAGGAATCTTTATAAATCTCCAAAAACGTCTCGTTGGTCATTGCCACTGGATCGAGTCCGAAGAGTGCCCCCATATTTTCGCGAGCATTTTGTACAAAGCGTGGCAGATCAGCTTCTGTAATCTCCCACTCGCTCATCTTCAACTCGCTTACGCCGCAGGCTTTTTGCATATGGGCCAGCGCATGGACAAAATCCATCGGGTCATTACTTCTCTGTCCCGTCATAGCTTCAGCCATCTGCATAAAGCGTTCGGGAACCACCTGAGCAAAGGCAGTGAAGTAGGCAATAGATAGCATAATCAGCCCTGCACCGTGAGGCAAATCGGGGTAATAGGCACTCATGGCGTGTTCGAGCGAATGCTCCGACGTACAGCTTGAAGTAGCCTCTACCATGCCTGACAGGGTACTGGCCAGTGCCACGCTACTTCGTGCTTCCATATTCGCTCCATCAGCTACTGCCATAGGTAAATATTGATAGAGCAAACGGATACTTTTCAATGCGTACAAATCGCTGATGGGCGATGCAATACGGGCGATATACCCCTCGGCAGCATGAAAGAAAGCATCGAAGCCTTGATAGGCTGTGAGATGGGCAGGTACCGAAACCATCAATTCCGGATCGACAATGGATAGTACCGGAAAGGTGGAGGCATTGCCGAACCCAATCTTCTCGTTGCGCTCTTCGTGGGTAATAACCGTCCATGGATCGGCCTCTGTGCCTGTTCCGGCTGTTGTAGGAATGGCAACGACGGGCAGCGCTCCTCCCACTGTGGGCTGTCTCTTACCTGTTCCGCCGTGAATATAATCCCAGTAATCACCCGGATTACAGGCCATCACAGCAATTGACTTGGCAGAGTCGATAGAGCTTCCTCCGCCCAGACCAATTACAAAGTCGCACTGCTCTTCTTTGCAAAGTGCAGCTGCTTCCATGACATGGGAGCGGATAGGATTCGGTAGTATTTTATCGTAAACGACTGCGGTGGTTCCGTTCTTGGCCAGTAATTCGATTACTTGATTCAGATAGCCGTACTTGCGCATCGAAGTGCCCGAAGAGATAACGATGAGCGCCTTCTTACCGGGCAACAGCTCGGTAGCCAACTTCTTGATACTTCCACAGCCAAACACCAGATTGGTGGGAATGAATTGATTAAAGATCGATTGTTTCATAATGAATGGGTTAGAGTTTCTTCCTTTGATTTATGAAACAAAAGTAGACATAAATACTGATATAGCGACAAACATACTTCTTTAATCGTCTAAACAATTAACATATTATGTTAACCGTTTAGGCGATAAGTCTACGTCCGTTTTCGGCGATTTTACTCTTTGATGGCGTTGACCGGGCTTTGGCGGATGGCAACCCACACCTGCCGGGCAACCGCAAGCATAACGATGCTGCACGTAAGCAAAAAGACGAGTGGCAGCAACCATCCGTAAAACGGAGTACGATAGGCATACGTATCGAGCCATTGACGGATGAAGAGGTAGCCCAATGGCAGCGCCACAGCATTGCCGATCAGTGCCATCCATATGTATTCTTTGAGGAACAGCTGCAGGATGTGGCCAAACAGCGCACCGTTTACTTTGCGGATGGCAATCTCCTTCCTACGCTGTTCGGCCGAAAGGGATACAAGTGCGTAAATACCATACGAAGAGATGAGGATACAGAGCGATGCCAACAGCAGAAAAATGCCGAACATAGTTTTTTCGGGGCGGTTGAATAGATTCATCAGTTCAGTTAGACTGACAACCCGTTGCTCATCGGCTACCTCATCTTTGTCGTACTTTTGATATATGGCCGCTACATGGCTCAATGCCTGCAAGGTGTGTTCGGGGCGTATCTTGACGTAAAAGTACCGGAAACCCATGTAGTCTTGAGCTGCCTGTGCGTTGTCTTGGAAAACGAAGAATGTCTTTTGCACTCCGTGCTGCATCGGGCAATAGTGATAGTCGGCCATGATACCACTCACGCGATAAGGTGTGCGGTTTGTTTCTTTGCTATCCACCAGAATCGGGCGTCCGCTTAATGCGGGAATGTTCAGCTCGCGCGCTCCGGTTTCGTTGACCACTACATCATACGTACCTCTGTTCGTTATCCACTCTCCCTCTTTCATCTTCATCCCGAAAAACGAGAGAAAGTTCTTCTGTACCACCATGCAGTTATCCTCGACCGACTCATCTATCTCTCGCCCTTCGATAGGCAAGTGACTTACATAGCTGCAATAAAAATCGGGACGCGCTAGTAAGAGCGGTTGTGTGAGTGCGGTTACCTCTTCGATGAACGGGCTTTGTTTCAGCTCTGTTATAAACGGGCTGCAATCGGTATGATAGGTTGCATCGTAGCCAAGGTCAATTTGCCAGATGTGGTCAGTTACCAACCCTTTGTCGGTCTGTGCCATGAGCCGGTATTGAAGGTAGAAAGAGAACGAAGTAATCAGAAAGAGCGATCCGATGAAGATTTGTCCGGCTATGAGCCCGTTGCGCAAGACTTGCGAATGGGCGTTCTGCTTGTGCTTTAACAACGTGGCAATGGGCAGGAGGCTCAATAAAAGAAACAGGATGCTCGTTGCCGGATAAGCCACCCATGCAAAGCGGATGACCTCTGCCGGCGTGATGCGCTGTACCAGCTATTGCTTTCGTACATCAATTGTGTGTATTCTTGATAGAAAGGAAATACAAACTCAATCAGCGCCATCGACAAGACAAAGGCTGCCAACAAAGGGAGTGCCAGTTCGAGCAGGCTCTTGCCAATCAGGCTGCGAAACGACGCTCCCAGCGTGATGAAGGTAGCGGTGTAGCGCATCTTGCGTTGCTGCTGCCCAACGAAGAGTACCAATAAGTTCATCAGCGAACTGACAAATGCCAGCAACCCCGCCGCTGCCAGAATCTTGATGTTGCGAAAGCGGGCATCCAACTCGGGCGAACACACGATGTGCAACTCCGACAGCGAGCGAAGATGAAACCGCCATTGCGAGTAGGTGGTCCATTTAGTATCGTCCTCTTTCATTCGGGAAGCAGCGATCTTTTGTTTCAACGCCGCTATATCGGCATGAGGATATACCTGCACATAGGTTGTGCTGCGTTTCTGGCTATTACTCACCGGAGTGGACAGGCAAAGGTAGTCGAACTTAAAATTACTGTTCTGAGGATACTCCTTCATCACTCCTATTACTGTGAAAGATACCTCCTTGGTCATTCTTACGGTTTTGCCCACGCAACTACTGTTGCCAAACAGATATTCCGCCATCTTCTGCGTCAGAATGACCGAACGCCCGTCGAAAGGTATTCCCTGATAGCCTCCATCGATGAGGTTGCACTGAAAGATGGTAAAGAAGAGCGAGTCTACACGCATGCCGATCCATGATTTCTCTTTGCCATCCGGTCTGTAAGACATTTCGCTCACCCGGCAGATTGTTTTTATCTCCGGAAATGCGGCCATCTCCTTTTCCATGGATTCGTGCAGTTGGTTGAGTTCTCCATTGCCTTTCAATAAGCCACTGGTAGTGATGGCGTAGGTTTGTGTGTGACGGGGATGAAACGTATCGAAATTGTTTTCCCAATAATACCAGTAGCCACCCAGCAGAAAGGCTGTAAAGCCTATGGCAATGCCCAGTATACTGATGATGCTTTGGGCTTGATGTCTTTGCAGGTTACGCAAAGCGATTTTTAAGTAGTGTTGTATCATATTTGTGGCTTGTTCAATTTAGTTTAAAATTTATTCACTTTTAATTATTTCTGCGGGGTTCTGTTTTGCTGCCTTCCATACACGCCAACCCACCGTAAGCAGAATCAGCAGTGCCAGTGCTGCGAAGAGAACTACATATATCCACCAATCGAGCGTGGTTTGTTTCACATAGTTTGTTAACCACGATTGCATGATCATATATGACACAGGAAAGGCAACGGCAGAGGCGATGAGCAACAGCCACAGGTACTCTTTGACAAATAAAAGCCCGATGATTCGCGCCGAAGCACCGTTCACTTTGCGTATAGCCATCTCTTTGCGTCGTCTCTCGCACGATAGGGTGACTAAAGAGAAGATACCAAAAACCGAAATCACCACACAAACCAGGGATACCGCACTCAGTAATTTCATCAACGTATCTTCCGATTTCAGGTATTTATCGTATTCTTCGGCAAGGTTAATGATTATGATTCGGCAGCCGGGATATTCGTGGAGTATGCGGGTCTTGATGGCAGCTACGGTTTGCTGCCACGTTCCTTCCTCAAACTTGAAGATACGTTCAGTGGTTTGTCGCTCACGAGCCACCTGCGGATCGTATGATGAGAGATAGACGACCGGCATCACCGGCATCACTGGCGAATTGTAATGAATGTCCTTTATCACCCCCACCACGATGCGTTGCGACGATATCTTCTTTCCTATCGGATCATCCCACCCAAATGCCTTAACAGCGGTTTCGTTGATTAATACCTTTCCCTTAAACGATGTGCTGTCGGGAATGCTGCCCCGAAGTAACTGAATGCGAAAAAACTCCATATAATCCTCTCCCATCACATCCTCTTCAAAGGTAATCGGTTCGCTTTTCTCTGCATGGTCTTCCCAATTATTCAGTGTATAGGTTAGGATGCCATGCTTCGGAATGGGAGCGGAATAGATTCCGGGAGTTAGCGTTTGCACTACCGTGGGTATTTGCGCTAATACCCTGTCCAGCGTTGTGGCATCGGCATCCATCAGGTAGCATGTGCCGATGTTTCTTCGCTCCCATCCTATCTCGGAAGAGGTACGGAGAAAGTGCAACTGTTTAATGATGGTTCCGGTACAGAAAATAAATCCCACGCTGACCATGAGTTGAAACAACAAGCCCGTCCGGCGAAACAGATGCCCGATAAGGCGAACACCTCCCCCGCTGATATGTTGATGAAGCGTATGGGCACGATGGATATAACGTAACCAAAAGAAAGAAAAAAGAAACGTGCTCCCCGCCAACAACAACAGGTACAGTGCACTCTCTTTGTAGAAGAAAGCACTACCCTCTTCGATCTGCGAGAGGGCTTTGAAGAGTGGTAAACTGAGTTCGATAAGTAGCATCCCGACAAGGAGCGCTAGCAACAACAGCAACAACAGCTCGAATAGCAGTAGTACCAGAATACTGCTGTTCGATGCTCCATTTACCTTGCGTAGAGCTAGCTCGCGCCTACGGATACGGATGCGAATACCATAAAGAATAAGGTAGTTGAATAAGCCACAAGCAATGACCAGCCCTCCGATAAGTGCAAACAAACGTACATGATCGAGCTTGACCGCCACTTCACGGATAGGATGTGTGTATCGCAGGGCTGTAAGCGGAGTTAGGTAGATTGGCATATCGCGAAGTGCGTTATCTTTATGTACCTTCAACTCTTGTAATTTGGTGCGCAACGAGGCGATATCGACGTCAGAGCGTAAGCGCAGCAATGTATAGCCTCTACTTACGTTCCAGCTATCGGATCGATGAGTATCAGAGGCACATGCCAGCAGATCGAAAGGAATATTGGTATGCTCTCCCCACCTTTCTACGATAGCACCGACCGTCTTCCTCTCCCTGCTCTGCCCCAGATAAATGGATTGGCCGATGGGAGACGCGTCGCCAAATACAGCCTGAGCCGCCTGACGGGTGATGGCTACTTCGGACGAGTTGAGGTAAAAGTGACCATTGCCATCTACTATCTTGGGGTGTAAAAGAGAGATGAAAGCCGAATCTATCTCCAGAACATCCATTTGTGTTTTTACCTGCTCTGTTGCTATATCTCTGTCGTACAACCAATAAAAGTGACAGGCCGTCTCTATTTCTGGAAACTGATTCTTAAGATGTCCGGGCAGCAATCCTGACGTAGGGGACGCAATTTGATTGCTCTTAATTAGCTGATCCGTCTCAGCCAGATATAGTTGTTCGGCTCCTAGATGAAAGTCGTCATAAGTCATGATATAACGAATCCACAAAGATGAGAGTGCGAAACAGGCTAAACCAAAAGCAAGGCCGATGATGCTGATAGTCGTTTGTATTTTATACTTCAGCAGGTTACGCAAGGCAACTTTTAAGTAGTGTATAAGCATTCTTCTTTTGTTTTACTCATTTACAGACTTACTTCGGTCACCACGTGTCCGTCGAAGAGATTAATCACCCGTTCGGCATAGCCGGCATCGTGTTGTGAGTGCGTCACCATGATGATGGTTGTTCCCTCTTTGTTGAGTTCGCTCAACAGTTCCATCACCTCTTTGCCATTCTTCGAGTCTAGGTTTCCCGTAGGCTCATCGGCCAGTATGAGTTTGGGGTTGGCTACCACGGCACGGGCAATGGCTACGCGTTGCTGCTGTCCGCCCGAAAGCTGTTGTGGGAAGTGCTTGCTGCGGTGGCTGATGGCTATACGCTCCATCGCTGTCTCTACCCTGCGCTTGCGCTCGGAAGCGGCAATGCCCATGTAGAGCAGTGGCAGTTCGATGTTCTCGTAAACGTTGAGCTCGTCGATCAGATTGAAACTCTGAAACACAAAGCCGATAACGCCCTTGCGTAGATTGGTACGTTGCGATTCGGTATACTTCGACACCTCTTTTCCATTGAGGTAATACTCGCCTTGGGTCGGATTGTCGAGCAGCCCCAAGATATTGAGCAAGGTAGACTTACCACAACCCGACGGGCCCATGATAGCTACAAACTCGCCTTCTTTCACCTCTACGCTAACTTGGTTGAGTGCGTATGTTTCTACTTCCTCTGTTTTGAAAATCTTTTGTAAATGAATAGTTTTAATCATGGTAGTATGTTTTTGAATATAATTAGGCATATATCAAGGGCCGGAAAGTGTATTTTAAGGTATGCATAATTAGTGGTTTTCGTCGTATTATTTCAATAACAGTTCTTCTGCCTCGCCAAAGGTATCATATCCTGTCGTAATTACCCAATCTCCGGGTTGCAAACCTTCGGAAATTTCGTATTGCTGTGGGTTTTGACGACCAATGGTCAATGGCACTCGGGTGGCTTTGCTCTTGGCGGCATTGAGTTTGTAAATCCACTGCCCACCGGTATGTTGATAGAAGTTGCCCCGTGCAACAACGGTGGCTTGTTCGGGCTGCCCCAATTCGATCTGCACGCGGAAGCTCTTGCCTACACGAACGTTGTCGGGCATTTCTGCCGTGAACACGAGATCGACGTCGAACATACGTTCTTTTACCTCCGGTACTACCTTGGTGATGCGCAACGGATACTTCTTGCCCTGATAGTGAATCGTGGCCGGCAGTCCCGTGGTGATGCGGTCGATGTAGTATTCGCTTAGCGAAGTGTGAAGCTTGTATTGATCGAGCACCTTTATTTCGGCAATGCTTTCGCCCGAAGAAACTTGCTGCCCCGGAGTTACCTTGACAAAGCTAAGTTGTCCCGTCACGGGAGCTTGTACGATAAGGTTGCTCAGACGCTCTTTGGCTCGTTCGTACTTCTTTTGCTCGCGCAGGCGGTCGTTGCGTATCAGGTCTTTGCGAATAGCGGTAACGGCCGAATCGTGGCGTAGGCTTTCGCGTTGCAACACGGCATTTCGCTGTTTATAGCCGTACTCGTCGGCTGATACTTCAAGCTGTGCTTTGCTCTTGATGCCCATGCGAAACTCCTTTTTGTCGAGATCGAAACTCTTCTTCAGCCGTGCCAGTTCGTAGTTGGTTTGCAGGGTCTGTTGTTGCAGATTCAGGCTCTTCTGTTCCATCTCTATCTCCTTTTCGCGGTACGTGATGAGTTGCTTTTCCCAATCATCGTGCTGATCGTCGATACTGCGCAGCAAGTCCGGGTTGGTGAGCACCAGAATGGTATCGCCCTTTTGAAGCAGGCTTCCCTCCTCGGCGATAATATGCTCTACACTACCCGCCTCACGGGTGTTTATTTTGATCGTGAGAATAGGCTGTACCAACCCTTCTACATCGACATACTCCATAAACTTGTCGTTGCGCACTTCGGCTATCTGCACATGAGCTGAGTCGATACGCAGTTTGCGCGGCCCTGTCGATAGAACGAGCAGGTACACCAAAAAAGCGGTAAAGAGTATACCGCCGGCCAGATAGTATTTGTAGCGGAAGTACCAAGGTTTCTTTTCAATTTTTATATCCATGAGTATAGGTTGCTATATATAATGTATTGATAAATCGTATGTCAGTCGATTAATAACTGCTCGTTTTCGGTGAGCGCCATGTTCGTTTCAAAGTCAAAGAGCGTCAGGCTGCGTAGCGTATAGTACAGGCTCCAATAGTTATATAAAGTAGCCAGATAGGCGCGCCGGGCAGCATCTTTCTCGCTGATAGAGGCATTCAGATCGAGAATGGTCGACTCCCCCAACAGGTAAAGGCGGCGGGCTACATCGTTGCGTCGCAGTGCCGTTTCGTCGGTACGGGCAGCTATGCGTACACGCTGTGCTTGCAGGTTGAACTGCTTCACCAGTTTGCGGATATTCAATTCAAAGTCCGTTCGGCTCTGTTCTACCTGCGTATAAACCAGATCGCGCTTGGAACGTGCCAGCCGCACCTGTCCTTTTCCACGTCCCCAGTCGAGTATCGGAAGTGAAATACCCAGACGGATGTATTGCTGATCGAGCGGACGTTGATAGGCATCGCTTAGCTTTCTGGCCGTCTGCGTGAGCCCGAAGCGTAAGTATACATCGGCTTTTAACCCGGCATTGGCACGAGCCTGTGCTACGGAGCTTTCGCTCTCCAGCTTGCGACGCTTCATGTTCTGTATCTCCGGACTGTTCTCGTTGGCTAGCAACAAGGCTTCGGTCAGCGCCACTTGGAAGTGTGGCACGCGATCGTTCACCTTCACCGTTAGTTCCGCATCGTCTTGAATGCCGAGGTACGAGCGCAATGCTTGCATGCAATTATCTACTTCGATACCGGCATTCATGCAGTTGGTTTCTTCGGTGAGCTTGTTCAGCTCCAGTTGCAGCATCTCGTTTTCGGTGATGGTACCGATGTTGTATCGTCCCTGTGCATAGCGGTAAAGAGTATCGGCATGGGCATAATTGATGGTGGCTGTTTGGTAGTTACTCTGTGCGTTGGCAAGGTCGAAGAATCTTTTGGTAGCTTTCACAGCGACCAGTTCGAGGGTTTCGACATACGTTTTACGTGCCTCCAGGTAGCGAATCGGTTCTATGCGGCGGTTCCACTTCAGACTATTGTAGCCGAAGAGCGACTGGCGATAACCAAGGTTGACAGGCGATGTTTGCCACGAGGTGGTGCGCTTGCTGAACAAATCCATCCGTTGAGCCGAGGTTTCGAGAAAGAATGTTCCTCCCGTCCATGATACGTTTTGGGTGAGGCTCAGGGTAAGATCGGTATTAAGCAGGTTTTGCTCTACGAAATTGACCGATCCGTCGCCCATTGTTATTTTGTTAATGGCACGATCCAGATAAGGGTTCGAGGTCAGAGACAGCGTAGGCAGGTAGTTGGCTTTGTAGTATTTATAGTTCCAGTATTCCGATCGGAAGCTGTGTCGCGCCGTTTGTGCATCGGGCGATGGTCTGCTCGAGCGACAGCTCCATGGGTGCAGGTTGCGCCGATAGGGCGATAGCCAAATTGCCATAGATCGACAGGAATAGTATTTTTAAATTCATGTGTGTTTCTTTTGTAAATATAGTTTCAAAAGGCGTGCCAAGATTATAACTGATTGAATATGAAATCGTATGATTGTTTTTATTGTAGTAAACAGTGTGCATTTTCGCACAAAAATAGTGCGAAAGTGCACACTCAACACATGAATATAATACCTATCTTTGTCGCAGGACGGAACGGATACGATAAAAGGGTCGGACGATATGGGGCGGATGGTCGGAACCTTTGCCCCTTATCGTCCGACCATCATAGGCAAATCATCCGACCCTTTGCCAATGTATGATAGCTTGATTCTAACTAGAAAAACAGATAAATAGAATGAAACAACTGGGAAAAATACTCATTGTAGATGATAACGAAGATGTGCTTTTCGCCCTTAACTTACTGCTCGAGCCATTGGCCGAGAAGATCAAAGTAAGCACTTCGCCCGACCGGATGGAACATTTCATGACTACCTTCGAACCGGATATCGTGTTGCTCGATATGAATTTTAGTCGCGATGCCATCAGCGGACAAGAGGGCTTTGAAAGTTTAGAACAGATATTGAAAATAGATCCGCAAGCCATCGTTATCTTCATGACCGCTTATGCCGATACCGAAAAGGCTGTGCGTGCCATCAAAGCCGGAGCGATTGACTTTATCTCGAAGCCTTGGGAGAAAGAAAAGCTCCTGGCAACCCTTATCTCGGGCATGCGGCTGCGACAATCCAACCGCGAGGTTAATCTGCTCAAAGAACAAGTCGAGGCACTCAGCCTGCAAGGCATGGCCGATGATGAGATCATTGGAGAATCGCCTGCCATGAGAGAGGTCTTCGATACGGTTCGTAAACTGACTGAAACCGATGCCAACATCTTGATATTGGGCGAAAACGGAACCGGAAAGGATATCATCGCTCGCCTGCTCTATCGCAATTCATCCCGGTACGGCCGTCCGTTTGTTACCATCGATCTGGGTAGCATCCCCGAACAACTTTTTGAAAGTGAGCTTTTTGGTTATGAGAAAGGAGCCTTCACCGATGCCCGCAAAGCAAAGGCGGGGCGCATGGAGGTGGGCACAGGAGGCACCTTGTTTCTGGATGAGATTGGCAACCTGTCGCTTCCGATGCAAGCCAAACTGCTGACCGCTATTGAAAAGCAACAGATCAACCGGCTGGGTGCTACACAATCCGTACCGATTGATGTGCGGCTTATTTGTGCCACCAATGCCGATATACGCCAAATGGTGAGCGACGGCAGTTTCCGGCAAGACCTGCTGTACCGCGTCAATACCATCGAAATACATATTCCCGCCTTGCGCGAAAGAGGAAACGATATTCTGCTATTGGCCGACTTCTTCTTAAAGCGTTATGCACGTAAATATAAGAAGGAGATGAGCGGTCTGACGCGCGAAGCAAAAAGTAAATTACTGAAATATGCCTGGCCGGGCAATGTACGGGAACTACAACACGCCATGGAAAGAGCAGTTATTCTGGGAGATGGATCGCTACTGAAACCAGAGAACTTTCAATTTCATGCTGCTCAGCGTATGCGGAAAGACGACGACGAGCCCTTAAATCTTGAACTACTCGAGCGTAAAGCGATCGAAAAAGCGTTGCGATTGAGTCGTGGAAACATGACGCAGGCCGCCGAATTCTTAGGGGTTACCCGCTTTGCCTTGTATCGTAAACTCGAAAAATTAGGCTTATGAAACGATATGCAGTACTGGTAACGATTCATATTATACTGATAACCGCCTTTTCCATCACAGCCTATGTTTTGTTTGAAAAGCAATTGTGGTTTAGCTCTCTACTTGCCATCGTCTTGTTGATTGCTACCTGCATACATTTATACCTGATGCAAATGAAGCAGACGGCGATGATGCATCGTTTGGTAGATAGTATTCGCTTCAATGACCTGACCCAGACTTTTCAGCCTTCGTTTAGGGATCGATCGATGCGGGAGCTTGCCGAAGAACTGTCGCAAGTCATAAAGAGCTTTCGGAGCCAATTGCTCGACGAGGAAGTGAAGCATCAATTTTATGAGAATCTGCTTAATAAGGTCGACACGGCGGTGCTGGTAGCAGATAGAAACGGATGTGTGTTATGGATGAATCAGGCTGCTACAACACAATTGGGGCAGGAACCACAGCTTCCGGCGGAGTTATTGAAAGTTCCCATCCGCGAGGCACAAGTGATCGGTATTCACCGAAATGGAGTGTTGCAGGAGATGGCTATTTCTTCTACTCTTTTCGTAGCACAAGGCAAAGAACAATTGCTAATCAACCTGAAAAACATTCACTCGGTACTCGAACGCAATGAAATGGAAGCCTGGCAGAAGTTGATACGTGTACTGACCCATGAGATCATGAATTCCATCACTCCTATCATCTCTTTATCAGATACGCTTACCGAGCGATCTGCTTCTCAACCCATGAATGAGAATGAATATCGGATCATGTTGCAGGCCATGCAAACCATTCACCGGAGAAGTAAAGGGCTATTGGATTTTGTCGAGAACTACCGAAGGCTGACGCGTATTCCTCGACCGGCATGCACGTATGTAAATGGAAATGAGCTGTTATCCGATTTGCAGAAGCTTTTTATGGAGGCCGATATTCGCTTTCAGCTACCGGAAGAAGAACTTACCTTGTATATTGATCGCGCGCAAATAGAACAAATCGTCATCAATCTAATAAAGAATGCACGAGAAGCATGTATGCGCATCTCTCATCCCGAAATAACGGTGAACCTTGCTAAAGATGCATTTGGAAGTATTTTATTAACGGTTCGAGACAATGGAGAAGGCATACTGCCGGAGGTTATGGATAAAATTTTTGTTCCGTTCTTTACCACCAAGACTACCGGATCGGGAATCGGCCTTAGCCTATGCAAACAACTCATGAATCTACATGGTGGCACCATAACGGCTTGCTCGGAAAAAGGAAAAGGAAGTTGCTTTACGCTGACTTTTGCGCATCATGCATAGAAATGCAGCATTCTACCTAAAAAAAATGCCTGCTGCAAATGTGTGACGATCAGTGTATTGAAAATTAAATAGAAAAAAAGTTCTGTCAGGGTATTGTTAATTAAAAAATACTCTCTATCTTTGCATCGCTTTAAAGGAAAAAGCCCCCACACATTCGGGGTGTAGCGCAGTCCGGTTAGCGCACCTGCTTTGGGAGCAGGGGGTCGTGGGTTCGAATCCCGCTACCCCGACGATCAGCAGAGAGGGCATTTCTTTAAAGTTTTCGGGGTGTAGCGCAGTCCGGTTAGCGCACCTGCTTTGGGAGCAGGGGGTCGTGGGTTCGAATCCCGCTACCCCGACAAA
>POVV01000550.1_pt1 | contig 22848 bp, 39 predicted proteins | sample 1560271 | NCBI WGS metagenome assembly POVV01 (sample SAMN08337232, study PRJNA429181) | Bioreactor metagenome, whole genome shotgun sequencing project. | biome: cows' rumen and soil; feature: anaerobic; isolation source: anaerobic chemostat enrichment culture, galacturonate as sole carbon... | reverse complement strand
TTGTAAATTTATTTTATTCACCGCCTTACTAATTATTCAGCATCGAACATTGCAGAAAAGAGTGGCAATGCTCCGCCGAGTTTACAATCAACTAGCTGATTCTTATACTCCATAAACATATCTTTTACGTTAATAGGCTCCCCAAACTCCTCGTGGCTTAAATACAACTCACCATCAATTTCTTCAACTTTAGCACCTACAATATTGTAGATACTTTGTTTTGTATTATCTAATTTTGCCATAATATTTCCCTCCAAATTAAAAAGACTTCTTATGTGGATTGAAATATCTCTGACTAGATTTATTCACCCTTACATCAAGAAGTTGTTCTACTTTTTCTTTATATTTTTCATTTTTAGTCAGTCTTACAATACATGATAGGTAGTAATTGCCTACTCTACGTGGGATTTTTTCATCTACTACATTGTCAATTAATCTTTTGCTGGCGTTACAATTTTTAAAATGTATGTGAACGCTATTATCATCGCTTCTACACACTCTATAACCCGTTACTGTGTGTTGTATTATGAAACCACGGTATTCTTCAACCATACCATTTAGTTGCCACAAATGGCTTTTAAAGCCTTTAAAACAGCAATCTTTTCAGCAGCATAATACTTTCTATGACGCTTATTTGCAGAATGACATAAATCTGCTTCGTAATAATTTTTGTGGTCAGAATATCTAAAACCTTGAGATTCTAACAGTTTAGCTTCCTTCTTACTTATTGATAAAATAGTATTTCACTCGCTTTCGTTTTTATAATTTCTCCGGAGAGGAGAGTAGCGCCAATGGTGTGAATCGAACACACTAGCCCTTGCGGAACCCACGGTTTTCAAGACCGTTTATCACCATTGATGTCATTGGCAAAACGCTGACCACTTCACTCGAAGAAGATACCTTTCGGTACACATTACTTAGCAGGTAAGTCCAACACCTCGTTGGTTTAATCAGCTTAATGGGAGGGGCTGGACTTGAACCAGCAGAATCTGAAGACAACGGTTTTACAGACCGCCACGCTACCAATTACGCTATACCCTCCCTAATAGAACATAAATGCCCCTAAAGGGGATTATCGGACTCGAACCGATGTACATAGGTTAACAGCCTATCGCTAAAACCATCTCAGCTAAATCCCCGTTATTAGTTGATTTTTAACCATAGGTTCAACTATAAACCTACCCACCCATACTATCGTAGTTTTAATCATTTTAACTGGTTAAGTTCAATGATATTTTTATTGATACTCAATACTCTTTTATTATTATAAGATTCAGGAAGTTAGTATTTTTCTCTCATCTGGTATTATTTTCTTATGTAAAGAAATATTTCCCTCACAGACGGATCACAGGGGTACTCCTCATCACCTGTCTCCGTAGCCAGTGCATTCGCTCCTCGCTACCCCAATCGCCCTAAAATACACTCTCGTCAGAGTTGCGATATTTCCCATTATTTCATATTGATATCCTTATAAACCCCATTATATATCCGAGTCACACGAATAAAATTTTAGATATCACGCAACATTATTTAACTGTTACCAACAAACAAGAAAAGCAACTGTTGAAAAATTTTTAGTATGTATAGGCAATGGGTTGGTATAGTTCGCCCAACATACTTTTAGAGGAATAATAATTCACTGGCCTTACGCCTATTCTGTATTTGTCCCCTCCAACAAATATCATGTATACCCCTTCTCCAATTAGGAAACTTCTCTGCATTGGTATACGCCAAATTATTTGTGATGATTATAATAAATGCGTACAACCTTGAAAAATAAAATGGTCAATCGTTACAACTTTTATTATTCATATTAAATTTTGCGCCAAGCACTACTTTAAAGTATGAAAAGTGGGTTTTGTTGAACCACTATAATAAACCCAAGCAAACGGGTATTTTCTTAGTATTGGTTTAGGATTTTCCTTTCCGCTGGCACAGGTTTGTAGTCTCTGTACCGACTTATTTCGAGGAGGTGTCGTTAACCAACTTGCCGAATGTAAGTCAATCAACGACTTTATGAGAATAAGTTGAATTATGAGCTATTCTTATTTATTTTTTGATTTTCTTTTCTCTCTTACCTAGGGTTCCCTTATAATTTTTCTTTGAAATTAATGGAAGTTTCCCATACCTCTTACGGAAGAGTTCCGCGAAAAAATGATAGGTTAAAATTGAAAAAAGTAACTTTTCATCTCAACAATGCCTTATCTACAAGCCTTTTGATACTTGCATCCATTTTTAATTCTATTTTTAATTCCGGTTGCAATTTTAAAAGTAGGATAAATACATTTTTCTAAATTTAATTCTGGATTTCCAAATAAGTTTTTGCCCTGCATAGGTTTTCGTTCAACCAGGGTAAATCTTCCAAGCTTGGGAATTTCAACTTCTTCTCCGCAGATAAGTTTCTCTGCTGTCAAACTAGAAGAAGTATTAAAAACTTCTTCTACAGCATAATCAGATAACATGCACCTCTTTGCCACTTCTTTCACAAATTCGATTTTATTCAAATAATTTACCTCCGTATTTTTTGAATTTTATATTGAAGATTTCAATATCTCCCTCTTTTGATTCTTCTATGTATGTATTTGATGGTGTTAGTTCATACATTATTTCTGTTAATACATCGTTATCGTAGTTAAATAGTGTATAAAATAATAACTTCGAAATATGCGAATACTTTTTCATGTCTACATATTCTATCAAGGATAGCATCGTATGTTTGTTAATTTTCAATTTGCTGATATCGTTTACTAATAACTCCCTGTATCGATCAGTTAATAGAAACTTTTCAGATGGAGTATAGTATTCTTTCGACCATATAGCATTAATTGAAGAATTAGTGGACTCACACATTTTTACAATTTTACTGAGCTGTTTTTTGTTTACTGAATTTTGACTAAAATCACCAAACCTAAAACACGATGATAATGGAGTAAAATCACTTCCTTTTGCTTTATCTGAACGATATCTATTAACTTCTTTCAATAAATAATCCATTGCTGTTTGGTGATAGTTGTACTTTTTTTTGTCTGGGTTCCTGTATCCCTTAGTCTGAGCTATAAACCCTAAAAAGGCTGGCTTGATTGCTTTGTTATTAAATGTACGCCTATCCCACTTGTCTTTTATCGTCTTAAGTTCTCTTACAGAAGAAATATCAAATTCCTTTTTCGCTTTATCAATTTCAATACATGACAATACATTTAAAATACAGATATCGTGATAGATCTCTTTAATGTCTTTATAACATTCGGCTAAAGATTTTCTGGATCGATTTACGTAATCCCACAGCATAGTATTTAATTCCTGGGATAAATTGATTATCTCACCTATTTTGTTTTCGCTTGTTTTGTAATCCAAGTCTGCCTTATCTGTGTTTGTGTAGTGCCTTTTAGATTTCTTTGCGGTGACACGATTAGCTGGCACTTTAAAAAATTTGTAATTTTTTAAGGCAGCATTAATCAATATCTCATTGTCGGTTATAATCATCTGATCAGAATCGAAATCAGCTCCACTCAAACGTTCCAAGATATTTTCACCGATAGAGTTGATACAAACAATTTCATCAGTTAAATTAAAATATTTATCTATTAAGTCATGCCGTATGTTGGTTGATACCAAAATATTCGATGTCGATATGTGTGGACTACGGCAACCTAAGATTTTTTTACCATACTTGTATCGAGTGGTATGGATATGTTCAGGTGGAAGAGAAGTAGTTCCATCAAATTTTCCAATACAATGAAGTAGCATTTCAAATGGATTCCCAAACAATACAGAATAATTTCCATCAATCAAAATGTGACCCTTTTTTATATTTTTCAAGTATGCTTTGCAAGTTTCCTTTTTATAATCATAATAATACTTAGTGTCAAAAAATGTATCCGAAAGATTCATCATAGTGTAAATAATATCATTCTTATCTTTAAATACATTGCTTAACTCTTCTCCATCATCTACTGCACATTTCACATGATATTTCAATACATCACTATCCGTATTTAACAGATTTACGTATTCCAGAGACGGTTTTAACAACGTATGCACTTCATCTGGAGATAGTTGCAATGTATTTAATAGCTGGTAATGAGTCTGTACTAGTCTACCGTCAAAGAAATGAGTCTTTTTTTCATGTTTCACTATGCTAAATGTAGAGTCTATATTATTAAGCCATCGCTCGATAGGAGCAAATTTTATGTATTTTATGCTATTTGGAGTGGTGATGAGTTTTATATCACGAATATTGTTCGCTAGAGTAATACAATCTTTATGCAACTGCGATATACTTGTAATATTGTTATCTTCAAACCACTTCTGTATATTTGTATTAAAACAGCATGATTTAAAAAATCTGTTTCTCAAAAGAACCATTCCATATTTTGAATAGTCGCCAAGAAGACTGATATCTATCAAAGACTGTCCATCGAATATTGAGTTGGATATCTCAACACTACCTTCTCGCACCGATATCTTCTTTTCATCGTCCATTTCTACGATAATAGAATCTTCAGAAAATACGCTATCGTAATCTGGGATTATTAATATATTTTTAGGATCTATCGTGAGTAAGTCTATAGCACTGCTGGTCGGCAATGAAATATAAGACTCGAAGGCTGCTAAATCAATCAAATCTCCTTCTTTAATATCAAGTCCACATAGATCCCATTCATGAATGTCTGCGTATAATCTTTCGTCTACAAATAGACACTTTCCGACTCTCGATGATCCAGATGTCCTTTTTAAACGAATATAATGTGTGCCATTACAATTAAATCCATTTTCATATAGGTAATCTCTTAGTTCTTTTTTTGTATATGTGACCTGCACAGATTTGACGGTATATACATGATTTCCATACCTGTCTTCTTCAAAATTAAAACCATCTGGTAGCTCGAAACGGGTGATTTCTCTGGTGGGAGTAAGAGCTATAACTCCTACTATGACACCATCATCTAAGGCTATATTGTCTGTAAAATGAAGATCGTCTAGTAAATAGCCATCCATAACATATGTATTAGCTTTGACCTTATTAAAATCTTTGCTACTATACTTAAAAGTTACATTTATAATTTTATCGGTAAACTCTTTTCCGTTGTGTGTAAAAGTGAATGTGTCGCTTTTATCGTAAATGCGACTTACAATCTCTCTTATTTTTTCACTATCAAGGCTAAAATCCAGTGAGTTAATAAACCGATTGAAATTCACATCGCCCTTCTTTGTTAATAATCTATAGCCTATTTTATTTTTATTTTCGTCTAAAAAATTGTTTGCAAGGAACAAATCCTTCGCATCAACGCTTGGTATATAAATACAATTTCTTTTTGACTGCAATATTATTCCTCCATTAATCTAACATCCCCATACTCACCAGATGCTAATTTTCTCATTGCTTCAAGTAATATAGTTTTAAAATAATCTTCATCTTCATAAATTGACATGTTACTTGGAATGAAATCAACCCAACAACCTTCATTAAAGAAAAACAAATATTTACCAAATTCAGAATCATTTCTTATTTCCCAGTACTGGTTTTTAGAAGAATTGACCAAATCACATAAAAATTCAATGATATTTTTAATACGATAAATATTTCTTATTTTATCTTCAAATCTTTTATAAATAACCTCGTCTAAAGTGTCAAAATTATCTTTTGTGCTGTATTCATACATATCCAGTTCTTTATACCCACACACCAACCATAATCTTTTAAAATCAGACGACACCCTTAGTTCAACATTGCCGTAACATATTGACTTTAACTTATCAATCACTTCTCTGTATTTTGAATTATTCATAAGAGCAGCTTTTATTTGGTCATTTTTCAATTCGTTAAGTGAAGATTTTTTCAATTCATTATAACGCTTCTCTATCCTTTCCAATGTAATCGGATTATATAAACCCGACTCATATTTCCCAATTTCTTCTTTTATATAAGAATTATGGATATGATCATGAAAGGTAAAAATGAAATGTAATTCACAAAAAGGATAATGAGTGGCAGCCCAATGACTTATCGGAGTGATAGATTTTATATAATTCCAACCGGCACACTCGTTAATTATCTTTAGCTTTTGAAGAGCATCGTTAACTCTATTCTTCAAGATACCTAATTCGCTGGATAGATCTACTTTAATCAACAAACCCCCATATGCTCTAATTTTAACCGATACCTTTTCATAACAATTATAATCTAAATATGGAATCCGACTAATCATTTCCACAACATATATTAGAGGAGAAACTTGATTGCAATTAACTAGAAATCCTGGTATGTCAGTATGCTCATCTTGCAAACACTTCAATGAATCAAAAAAATTTATATTTATAAGTTCTTTAAACTGCTCTTTAAAAGATGTGCATGTCTTATTTTTTATGTTTTTATAGCACCATACCTGATCATTATAATCCATTGACTTGAAAGCTGATACTACATCGTCCTCAGCCACTTTGCCATTTTTATATTGACACAACATGTTCCAAAACCAATCCAATTTTTCCCATTGTATTTTGTAATTGAGTTTATCCTGTCTTTTCCATTCCGATTTTCTTTTCCCGATAGTATCATCATAATCACTTTTTGTATAACTTTTAATAAAGCATTCGCCATCTGAATAAATTACCTTAAATTCTGGGACATCATTATTATGTTTCTGATTTATAAATTCCCTTGCATTAATTTCAACCACATCGATTCCAAGTTCATCCCAAATAGGAATGTAATGTGCTGATTTCTTACTGGAATATGCAATTTCAAAGAAAAGAGTTTTACCATCTTTAGTTTCCACAATAATATCTGGGCGGTAATCACCGAATGAAGTGTGTAATGTTTTTTCAGTCTCGACATTTAATACAGTATAGGTGTGACCATCAACCATAAATATACTACCATTTTCAAACAGCCACGTTTTGCAAATATAATGTACGAAACTTTCTTCTGAACAGCCACCAGATTCATGATAGAAGTGTGGTTGCACCTGATATTCATTCTCTTTTTTATATGCCCTTGGTTTTACAACACCTTTGCAACAGGGGCAGTAGTAAGTTACATCTTCTTTGACATCATAAATATGTACATAGTTTGCAGTATCATCTTTGTTATCTAAAGCAACGATAAGCTGTGGCAGATCGTTATAGTTGTTTTTCAAATAATCCCTCCCTTTGTAACTCTACGCAATTTCTTTCATCCACTCGATTGTTAATGCAATGCCATTAGAAAAGTCTCTGACATATGCATCTATGGTTTTCGATTTAATCATCATGTCAACCACTCTTGAGATGTCGCTTTTTATTGTTGCTTTTGTGCTACTGATGTTTTGTGTATCAATCAGGTGTTTAAATTCCTGCTGTTTCTCATATGGGGTATCTATATATTTGCGAAGCTCCATCTTAATTGTAAATTTATCCACACCCACACGAGATGGGAGATATGTGGCTAAGATATCGCATATATGGTGCCCCAAGGCGTCAGTATAGTCAAATTTAATAGTTTCTCCTTCATTCTTGTATGTAGGCATTTTATAATCCTCCTTATTGGTTATACAAAGTAGTATACCTATACCTGTTCTCGTAATATTTTTTATTGACACTCAATTCTACCGCTGTTCTTTCAATGATCCTGTGTGGATTAGCTTTCGATGTATCAAAGTCGCACTCCGAAATAATTCCTGCAAATTCTCTATGTAGTTCTGATCTTGACGGCATTGTATAACCGCAAGTCGTCATGTTGTAAACTTTTTCCAATATTTAGTTCTCCTTCAACTTTCAATAATTTTACGATAGTATTCATAGTCATTACTTCCTTTCAAAAAGTCATAATTATCAAATACTTCTAAATCTTTAATCTTGTCCAGGTATTCGTCATAGCCTTCTTTGTCATACAAGGCTTCATATTTTTTGTTATTTTTAATGATATATCTGTAAATTTTGATGATTTCTTCATCTGGATACTCGTATCCTTTACAGAGCCAGTTGTATTCTTGCGCCAATTTACGATTATCATTAGCCTCTAGTTTCTTTTCGTGTACTTGTTTGTGACCGACTTTATAATGTTTATAGTCATTAGAGTACTTTTTTATGTAGTCTTTATCTGTATACCTGCCGTAGACATTAGGCAACTGTGATATTTCTCCTTTGTCATTGACCGAGAAATCATCGGCACGACTAACGTATATGACACATAATTCTTCTAGTATGGAGTTATAGCGAATTATTGTTCTAGTTGATAAGCCAGAAACGGAAGATAAATATTCCTGAGTCTGATGACCAATAACATTATTTTTAAATTCTCCACTTTCAAGATATACGGTTATTTTGCTGTTTATTGAATCCATAAGATATATGTAATATCTAAATAACTGCAACTTGCTTTTGTATAGTGACTCCATTATCTTTCTCATATCATCAATTTCTAAAACCGTATACTTTTCCTTAGTCGTATCAACATTTAAAGAATTATAATTGAGGATATACGAATCCTTAGATATCTTATCTCCAGTAACATACTTATTTTCTAGCAGTAAATTTATAGCTACATATATGTTTTTCCGGATTTTCAGTCCTACTTGGTCATTGTGGTAGATTGCAAATAGAAGAGAGTCAATGCTAATATAATAATGTTCCATTTCGGCAATCGGCATTAACGCTTTCAGGTAACAATACACAAGTAACTCATAATCTGTTACGGTTGGAGAACGAGATAATTTCTCCGGTAAAAATATCTTAATAAGCAACTCCTTTCTTTCACCATAGTGACAGCTAGGTACCTCACGACTATACCATCGTGTAGAGTGTAGGGTATGGTTTCAGGTACCCAGTTGTCAGTCAATAACAATATATAATAATAACAATATATAACTATTTAACATTCACTCTATTGCATAGAGGTGAATCGAGGATTCTTTTTCTCTGGTACTACTTTTCTAGTAAGTACCATCTCTACTGTAATAATTCTGCATATGTAAATATACCCCCTATATAAATTTCACTTCTACAGTTTTATATCCCATCATTTTGGCAATCAGATATGTAATGTAGCCATCTGTTAGTGTATTCTTCTTATCAACTACGATGGGAGATAAGAAGTCACCGGTACGAATGTAATATGTATACTTTGCTGCTAGGTTATCTACTCTAGGTGGGTGAGATAACATTTCTGGTGGTATAGTAATCTTGGATAGAGGTATTTCTTTTCTCTGTAAGGTCTGTAATTTCAAATTACTTCTGTTATGTAACAGGTTAGTGAATCTAATAATCTTCATTTAAATCCTCCTTGTAGCGTGATTATGGTTTTCTTTATTTGCTTGTATGAATCATAACACTTATGGAATATGATGTCAATAGTTTTCTTTATTTATTTGTAATTATATTTTCAAACAATTGGCTAGGGAAATTATTAGATGTGAAAATGGTGAGTTCGGTAGATATGATAATTTTTTACATTATATAGGAAACAAATGCTTATCCTGTAATGGTTTGTTGGGTGTGAGAGAAAGGGGAGAGTAGTGATCGGAGATATGGTTTTTATAAAAATAGGGGTGAGTTCGTAAAGATGCTTATTTTATAAGGGTTTGCTTGACTTCGAAGAGGGGAAAGTGCTGATTTTGAATTGTCTGTAAATTCAATTTTGCCTTATTTTATAAGCATTCCTTCGAACTCACTAACGAACTCAATTTATGTGATTTTGGGAATTGTATAGACAATTAGAATGTGTTTATGGCAGAAATGAAGTTAAGATTTGAAATTTTGATGATTTTGTCGTGTCTGACAAATTGGCTAATTGTAGTTACAATATAGGGTTGATTTTGTGATAAAAGAGGTTGAAATTTCAACTTAATGTGTGAGTAGAACTGATATGGGGCTTTCCGACACGTAAAAACAGTCTCAAAATGTAAATATACCCCGGTCATGGGTAATGAAATAATATACAACAAATAGGCATGTCAACCTATGTGTAATAGGGCATAATTACATGCTTAATGTATGCCACTTTATATGTCTGCGGTAAACTCTTGTTTAGTGCAATGATAATAAAAATAGTGCACAGTTGGCAATGGCTTAATTTATGCATAGTGCACAAGTGTTTTATGTGTTTGTATAATTGTATTGAATTGTAGTGATATAATTGAAAGTTATCAGATAATTGTAGTAGCGAAATGATGTTGATTTAAGACAGGGTTATGAAATATTTTATTCCATGGTAAGCTATCCTTATAGGGTGACGTAACGTTACTTATTCGAAAGGTTCGTCGCTTTTATTATACTTTTGTTGTGTTGTAAACAATTACGTTGTAATTACAACGCTTTTGTTATTTGCACAACACAATAATTATAGCGAAACAATTACAGTTTATGTGCAATCCCATCAATCACAAACACCTCACACAACGTCCATATTGCTACCATAAAACCATTTTAAATACTCACCCTAACAACTCTACCATTAACCCCTTAACCATTCATATCAGCCGATTAGACGCTTTGTACAGTTATCACAGCGTCAGTCTATCAATCCAAACACCCATACATTAATCATAGAAATAACACGACATATCTACAAAATATTTCAAAATTATCCAAAAATCCCCTTGACAGTTTCGAAAATACGTTCTATTATTGGATCAAGAGTTTCGAACACATGTATCAGTATTGCCAAACATGCACATTATAATTACATAGACTAACCGATAGATTAATCATAGTTACCAATACTTGGCGTCATAAAGTCATTAATCACGTTTTACAAAGGTTATATCTATATCGTAGCCGATTGCATTAGCAATAGACTGTAATGTATCTAAGGTGATGTTGTTACGCCTCATATTAAGTATGTTGCTAACTGTTGCCTGAGTTAGTCCGGCAGCCTTTGCTATATCAATTTGTTTTATATCATCATCAAGCATTAAATGCTGCAAATGATTAATTACTTTATCCAGGTTGTGATCATATATCATAATTGTTTACCTCCTCATTGAGTAGTAGTATAGGATATCATATCTCAATACTTATATGCAATTGTGCATATTATATAAAATATATTATAATGATTTGTATATAATTACAATGATAATAATGCAATAAAACTATTGCTATACTATAATTAGTATGCTATACTTATATCAAGTTAAAGATACATAACAAACAAGTCAATCATGAAAGGTGATAGCCACAATGATATCGAGAGAAATCAAGAGCTTTGCAAAAAGTTTTATAAAAATCTATAAATACAAAAATTATTATCTGGACAATGAACGGTTTAATATTTTAGATATAACCAGAGAAATAAACAAGATAGCAGACATGAATGGCGAAAATCTCATAGAACTTGATGAGTTCATAAGAAAAGAAATTACAAAATAAAAATCCCCTGAAGAGTCTTTGAGAATTAAGACGAAACTGGCATAACAGCCAGTCGGGATATATACAAACAATTAAGGAGGTAATCACCACATGAAAGTATCATATGTAGGCAATCAAGTTAAAGAGAATTGGGACGGAACAAAGACAGTAGATACAAAAAGTGGACGCTTTGCGGTAGTTGCTTGTACCTCTAAAGAAAATGCTATAGCAGAAGTCAGAGTAAATAAAATGATTAAGCTTGGATACGATTCACCAAATGAATTTGGAGACCCTGACGAAAGTTTTTACTGGTTTACAATCGAGGATAGAGAAGATTACAAGCAGTTTATGAAAGACTGGAAGTCAACGAGACAAGCCTAAACGACAAGCGTTTTGTCAGGTGCAATTCCTGACTAGGCTCTCGACAAGTGATGATACTTGCCACGGCTCCTTGATAATTTAATAGACTTTACACTATTGCATATGATATAATAGGACTATATCAGAAAAGGATGTGATAGCATGAGTAACAAAGAACGCATTATGCAGTTGATAGATGGTGTACCAGACAACAAACTTGTATTTGTGGTTGACATGCTGGAATCACTAAAAGCATATGCAGGGGAATCCATAGAACCTGATAGCTGGGATTTACAAATGATTAAGCAAGCAGAAATATTAAACGATGGCGAAACAGTTACGTTTGATGATTTATGCAATGAGTTAGGCATTAATTTATGAGTGGTTACAAGACTACTTTTGAGAAAGCAGCTATTAAGTTTCTGAAAAAACAAACCCCTAAAATGCAAAGTATGATTCTGATGGCAATTTCAAAATTACCTGAAGGCACCGACATTAAGAAGTTGCAAGGTTATGAATTATATCGTATGCGTGTTGGAAATGTAAGAGTGATTTATTCAATTGATAATGATGTAAAAATCATTAACATAGAAAACATTGACAACCGAGGACAAATATACAAAAGATATTAAATCCAAAGGGTGTAAAGTCTGTTAGATTATCAACGGCTTTGCACTCTTTTTCTTATGAAGTCTATCAGGGCGAGCCTGTAGCATCAAAGCAATTAGACAGTTTAACAAGTGGATCACTTGTACCAAAATGAACGGAATAACCAAAAAGAGCCTGACTACTCGCAATAGTCAGACCCTTTGGGGAACACACTTGAAAATGTGATCACATTACTAGTTTCATATCATATCACATTTCTATGATTTATTCAAGTGTTAATTCCCAACGTGTAAACTGTACCTTGAAAAGTGAATAGAAATGTATTAGAAATATTCTCATTTAATATATTCTGTTGAAATCAGTGTGAATGTGGTACAATGTTACTGAAATGACAGGAGGTGTTGAAATGATAACATATTATAAATTACTCGATATGCTAAACAGACAGGGAATGACAAGGGAGCAGCTTAGGCTTGCCATCGGTGCGGGTCCTAGTACAATTGCTAAGATATCAAAGAATGAGCCAGTGACACTGACAACGATAGATAAAATATGTGAAGTCTTAAACTGTCAGCCCGGGGATATACTGGAACATGTATCTACAGAAAAAGAAATAAAATCTACAGAAAACTGTTGACAAATAGAAAATACCATGATATACTTGTATTATCAAAAGGAAATAGAAAAGGCGGTCACCGACACCGACCAAAGTATCAGACCACCTTTTCAGGAAACACTTGATATACAAGCGTATAATCATTCTAATACATTTTTATTCGCTTTTCAAGTGCAATCGCACACAAATTTCCTTTAAGTAATATCTTTCCAGTGTTGAAACTGGCTACACCTAGAACGGATAGTACAATGACAATAACATAACAATAACATGGTTTCGCCTAAAGTAATTGGAGTAGTGTATTCAACGGTAACGGCTTATGAACGTTTTAGTTCTTACCTTATTGAATGATACATGATGGCAAAGGGATATGAGGATACGGCGAATAAATCCTAGAAAATATGTGTGCATAAAAGGTAGTGTCCGAAAGTTTAATGCGTGTCCATGTGGGACAGTTTATTAATAGGAACTAGGCAGCTTGCCAGAAATAAGCTGTAAGTTGATAATACTTGACCTTGACAGGGTTTAATTATCAGTTGGCTGTAACTTAAACAGCTAAACCGCTATAAGACTTTAGACCGACAGACTAAAGAGGCAGAGACAAAGCGGTATAACAAGTATATAAGATTTCCAGTGCAGTAATTGGATAAGCAGAGAACGGACAAGCAAAATCCTATTTGTTATAGGTAATTCAAATTAGTACGGAATAACGCAATAAGATTTATTTGTAGCCATTAAAACATCATTCAGGCATCACAATGACAAGCCCTGAAATATCGTTAATATGGCTTTTGTTATAGGTTTTATCAGTTACACCACGCACATAAACCTGGCACTATATATCAGTTTCTTGGATTGTATATACTTCAGTCCTTATTACTGATTGCGTGTAGTCAAATATATTCGGAACGTATGAAATTAAGTTGATAATTGGAAGCTCTTGACAACTACCCATCACGGGAGGCTCTGCTAGACAATCTTTCATTAATTGACTTTTCTTATTTTGAAATCATTGGCTTTTGTGTGCGTTAGTATCTGATAAAAAGAAAACGGGAGGAAAATGAAATGTATGAATTAGTTAATGATATGGTATTTGAAGCAAAGGAACTTTTGAAATTTAGAGGGCTAGAGGCTGAAAAAGATGTTTTGACAATCTTAAAGGCTGCTCAGATCATAGTAATTACTAATGAACTTTTTGAAACAACGTTTTTTGAAAAAAGGGACAAGATTATAAAGGATATTACAAGGTTGCATAAAAAGAGGCTCCAAAACGTGTTTAGCGATTACGAAGAATTTGACGAAGATTAATTTTAGCATTTATTATGCAGGTGATTTTTTTGTATTATCGTCTGTATAAGTACTTACTGAAGTGAGTAAATATACAATTCGAAAGGAGAAACCCTAAAATATTAGTGATTATTCACTTTACAAAAGTTATCACATATGATAATATTAAGCAAAAGAGGAGGTGAATATAATTTTTGAACTAGATTTTTACATGAAAGAAAACGGAAGTGTGCCAGTACAAGAATTTTTGTATTCACTTTCACCTAAGTTACGAGCAAAGGCATTCAGAGACATTGAATTATTGCAAGAAATTGGGAACGAATTAAAAGAACCATATGTAAAACCCTTGAAAGGTAAAGATAATAAGGGATTGTATGAGTTGAGAATAAAATTCGCTTCTGACATAGCACGTATATTTTATTTTACATGTCATAATAATAAGTATATATTATTGCATGGATTTATAAAGAAATCAATGACAACGCCACCTGGAGAAATTGACAAGGCTAGAAAATATATGGCTGATTATAGAAGGAGGTTAAGCATATGAATAAAGCAGGTATTTCTTTTGATAAAATGAAAGAAGATTTATTGAAGGATAGCGAGTTTAAGGCAGAGTACGACAAATTATCGCCAAGATACGAGGCTATTAAACAGATTATAACAGCAAGAAAAGAGCAAAATATCACACAAGAAGAACTTGCTAAAAGGGTAGGGACTCAAAAAAGTAATATTTCAAGGCTTGAAAGTGGAAATTACAATCCTTCATTAGACTTTTTAACAAAAGTCGCTGCTTCTTTAGGAAAAAGTTTACAAGTGCAACTTAAGTAAACGAGGGAAGAAACATAATTTTAATAAGCTATAGTAATTTAAAGGGTATAGGCTAATCGCTTATATCCTTTTTATATTAAGAAAAATAGGAGGAAGGCAAAACAATGAATGTAAATGAATTATTAGAAAGCAAGGAATTACGCGAAAAGTTAGTTGTAAAGGTAGAAATTTTAGAGAAGGTTAAGAAATTACTTCTTATTCCTGGCACTGAAATAGCTACAACACAGCAAGTTGCAGATTTTTATGAGGTAGGATTGGAGGCGATAAAATCCCTGGTAAAAGATAACAGAGAAGAAATAATAGAAGATGGGCTAAAAAATCTTACGGGGACAGAAACCAAAGAATTTTTAGGAAGGTTCTCAAAGGACCTTGCTAATTTTAGAGGGTATTTCACATACGAAAATATCAAATTTAACAATAGGAATAATCTTTTATTCCCTCGTCGTGCAATTCTCCGCATAGGTATGTTACTTAGAGATTCAGCCGTTGCCAAGGAGATCCGGACTCAACTACTTAATATAGAAGAGAAGACTTCCAACGAAGTAAAAACAATGGATATCACAGAGGAACAGTCCCTTGCCTTATCCGTCGGCATGGCATACGCAAGCGGAAACCCGGACGCCATCATGATAGCTACCACTAAAATGATGGACTTTAAGAACCGCCACATAGCAAGGCTGAATGAGTCCAACAATGCTCTGGCAAATGGTATCCTAGCATGGGAAGACAGAAGCAGGATTAATTTTGCAGTCCGTAAGATGGCAGCATATGCCCATATTACAGTGGGTAAAGCATGGAGCGAGTTGTACAAGCAGTTAAAGAATGGTTTCCATATTGATTTACAGAGCAGAGGAAAACAGCCATGGATACAACACCTAGATGAAAAAGAATGGCAATGCGTGATTAAAGCATTTTCAGCCTTATGTCAGTATTACGAGTTGGAACCTAGCGACATGTTCCATGACTTAAAAATTGAAGAAGAGGTTAAAGCATAAGCCGAGGATTTGTAACCGTAAAAAGTTGCAGATCCATTTTTAGTTAGGAAAGAATATCTAGGAAAGAAGGTGTAATTTTGAAAGTAAACATATACACAATAGGCAAGAAAACGTTAATCGGAACTTACAATGTAAAATACGTTTATGATTCAAGTTTTTATTTTAGAGGTATGCCTACATTGTCAGCAAAAAGGTGTAGAGAAATACTAAACATCGTATCGCCAAATTTCAAAATCGAATCGGAAACTTTGGTTATTGAAAACGTAGAAACAGGACATACCGGAATACAAAAGATACACAGAGGCGGTACTATTTTAAACTTTTAACAATAGAATATCCATTTCATTAGTAAATAAGGAGGTATAAAAACATGAAAATAACCGATATTACGCCAGAATATAGGATTAAGCCAAATAAAACTAGTATAACAGTAAAAGATGATAAAGGTAAAACAAAAGGGGTTATAACTGATTGCAGGACGTTCCATAACATGGCAACCAGAGAACAGTTTGAATTACATAGTCAACTAAAGAAAATTGGAGTCAACAACTTAAGTGTGGCTTCAAAATGTATTTTTAAAGACGGGGAAATTTATTTCCTATATAATATATCTCCAAGAAAGTTTGTAGAAAAGTATGGCGCTTTTAATAATAGCGAACAGGAAAGGCTGAATGAGTTAGAAACAGAAGCTAAACAGTTGCGAGAACGTGGCATAACAGTAATTGAATGCTTATTTATAGCATAAAACGATTATTTGATGGAGGTAAGATAATATGTTTAATGATATAGAACAGATCAGGGATAAATTTATTAAAGATGGTTGGAATGAAAGTGTATCATTTAAAGAATTATCTATGCAGGAGGCAAAAGAAAAAGGATATTTATTTATTATAGACGGTATCAACAAGGGAAAAAAGTATTTTAAAATGAATGTCTGTGGAAATATTTATGATGATAGAGGCAAGTTGGTTTTGTTTAACATATAAAAACCGAATTTTATGAGTAGTCGGAAAAGAATCCGGCAGAAAGAAGGAAAAGATGAGCGAAACTTTAACAAAACTTTTTAGACAGTTATATTTCCCTATGGGAGGATACGAACAAGAGACAGACACTATATGGATGTCAGAAGGGCATGGAATAAAATTAGTGGCAACAAATACCACTAACGGAATTATTTGCGTATCTGGCAACGGCGAAACTTTAAAAGTAGATACTACGGAAGAGTTAGAACGGGTTTTTGTAGCTTACTTTAAAGGAAATGGGTTAGAAAGAATGATTGGTTGATACATAAGCAGAGTGGAGCAGCCTATCATGGCTGCTTTAATGCACTTGACACAAGTCAAGCGGTCACAAGTCCGCAAGCATGGAAAAGATGGAGGTTATAAAAGTGATTGAATTAAGAATAAGAAACCACATGAGAAATATTGTATCTAATGAAAAGGAATTATGTTTTGCCTGGGCTGCCTATTATGCTAATAAAAGTCATATCTTCATAAACGGAATTGAGTACTTTGTAGACATCGTATTCAATAGTAATGTTGTCTTTAATAATAACACTTGTACTGGGCATGGAAACTGGGTGATTTTTAAAGCAGATGATCATCTGCTTTTTTATGATAAAAATTATTTAAACATAAGGCGCTTAGAGAATCCGTTAACAGCAAATATTTATTGTTTTTCAGATGATAAGTTTTTAAGTGCTATAAGCTAATAAAATTCTTATTTGATGGAGGAAAATGAAATGGATGTATTATTTATTAATGGTAAAAGAAATGGTTATGCAGTAGAACAATGTGGAAGTACTTTAAGGGTTATTGATTTAATAGAAATATTGGAATCATTTGATCCCGATTTGCCAGTATATTTAAGAAACGATAATGGCTATACGTATGGAAGTATTCTTGATGACGATATTTATTGTAATGAAGAAAACGAGGAAGACTAAATCAATCTGTTCTATTTTGTTTTCAGTCAGAAGCCATTAGATCATGTGTCTAGTGGCTTTTATAGTGGAAACAACACGAAAAATAAATAATATGGAGGATATTATCATGAGAAAAGAATATACGGTAGAGCAGATGGCGGGTACAAGATGGTTTTATACATTCATAGAACCAAACGCAAAGGGCGAAAAGATAGTGATGGAGTTAAGCAAATGTACTAATCCAGGTGGAAGTAATGCAATTCCTGTATTATGGAATAAACATGGATATATGGATAGGGTTCTGGAAACATATTGGAGTATTCAAACTTATGTGACAGATACAGAGGGATATTGTCATGGAATGTATAATCCTCAAGAGAAACCCGGAAGATATGAAATAAATTTCAATTGGATGTTTGAAGCAACAGAAGAGAACAAAGAAAAGTTAATTGATGAAGTTTATAGACTGGCTTCATCGGCTAATGGAGAAACAGCCACAGAGAGAAAACATAGAAAGATCAAAGAATTTGCAGCCAAGGAAAAAGTTGAACTTTTAACAGAGATTCCGGAAGGTTGGAAAGAATTGAAAGGATCTATGACTGCGCCTATTGGCACTGTGTGGGTATCTAACAGGGAACCATTTAAAAGTGGAAACAGAAAATCAGCATTATTGTTAGTTTGTTAAATTAGAGGAGGTATAACCATGTTACCATATATCAGAAGCAATACAGAATTTTACAATCGTATTGCAGAAAATTTTTTTGCTACCATGTCAGTAGCACATACAAAAGAGGGGTACGACAAGTTGCTGTTTTTATTTTGTAAGAGATGGCAGAGGGAATTGACGGACGAAAATGTACTTGAATATCTTGTTGAGTCCGGAGAGATGGAACCAGACACAATTAAGGAATTCAGGCAGTTCTATATAGAAAATGCGGAACCATTCCAGAAAGCTATTATTGACGCTAATCTGATTGTTGGTAAGAAATACACTCTTATTTATATGAATGAATTTGGCTTTCCTGTTGCTGATAAAATCGTTTTTAAAGGCGTTTTACCTTGTCAGTATGCGCAATTCACCGATGCTATTAAAATGACCGTCAGAAGGGCAAGAAAACGATCTGATGTGTATATAAACTTCTATGATTGCAGTATGGCGATATATGAAGGCTGGAAAGATTTACCGGAAGACGTGACACATGTAAAAATAAGTGATAACCTGCGTCAATCAAAATATGGTTGTTTTGATGCACGATATTTTGAGGATTGCGTTAAGTATTTTGGTATGCCAGTTGTCGAATATCGGAACTTTAAAGCGAGGGAATCAAACGGAAAAACGTTTGCATAGAAGCGGATGAAAAGTAAGTTTCAACGTTTAATTTAGAAAGGATTAATAGGATGAGTAAAAGTAATGAAATGGTAAAAATTGATATAACGGTAGAAAGAACAGTTCGCATTTGTAAAGAGTTTGAAGTAACAAAAGAACAATTAGAAGAACTAAGGAATGGAATAAATCCCTTCTTTGATGAATTTGAGAGCGATCTTCTAAGTGGCGACGGAGAATATGATTATTCTGTAAATGATACTAAGGGAAGAACTCTTGTTGATTGGAACTGATAAAAACGCAATTTCAAACAGAAAAAAGGAGAATAATAATATGCCGGGAAGATATCAGGTTATAACCGATGGACATTGTAATGGCGGTTTTGATGAAAAGCTATCATATTGTTATATAAAAGAAGCGGTCAATTCAGCAAACCAATATTTAAAAGAAGGATACGAAGGAGCTGCCATTTTCGATATTATTAGTGGTAACTGGCATAGCTTCTATGGAGATTTTAGAAAAGAAGCATTATAAGTAATGAAATGTACCTTTAGTTTGTAATGGAGGAAAATAATGAGACGATTAAATAATAATGAAATTAAAGAAATGAGTGAATCATTATTCTTTACTTTCAAAGAAACAAGAGAAATCGCAGAAATTTTCTATACTGAAAAGGAAAATGAAAATTGTCGGTTAAGATGTACAGAACTGAATAGTGTAAAGGATTATATTACAGAATATGAAAACAGTTGGTACAGATATCCGGAATGGAAACAATTATTAGAAAGCGAAGAAGATCAAGGCGAAGATGGTCTTACCCCTGAAGAATGTGAAAATGAGAAGGGAATATCAATATTTCAGTTAACGTCCGGTATGTATGTGTAGACAGTGTATTGAGTAAGGAAAGATGTCTTTCAATTGAGGTGTGGGAATGTTTAAAATTAACGATAAAGTATTTATCCCATCAGGAGAAGATGGAAAATATACACAAGCTTTATTTAAAGGGTATATATCAGATACTCTTTGCTATGTGAAACCCAAAGAACGATTTGTAAAAGGTGGGTACGGTATGACTATAACGTGCCTAATAAAAAATGTAACTGTAAATGTATAATAAAATGCACGTTTGATGGTGAGCGATCGGAATATAACCGGTTGCTTTTATTATGCTGAAAATCAGGAAGGAGATTGTAATGGAGAAGTTTACAAATAAAGAACTGGGAATTATTAGTAATGGTTTATTATGTCTTATTGGAAATGCTGCGAAGGCTAAGGGGCTTGTATTTGATACCGCTTCACAGAATAGCATTGATGATTACATGAAGACATTACAAGCACTAATTTCAAAGGTTTGCAAGGTAGACAGAGGGGAAGGAGAATCACAAAGCGATAGAGAGTTGAGAATTGAGGGTGTCTTATATTTTTCAATGTTGGAGAATGAAGCAGAAGAACATGCAAAGGAGCGATTTTGGAAAGCGGCATATGAATCAGGAATTATTATTAATGATGATTGCTGCTCTTACGATGTTCAATAATAGAGTAAAGCAAATTGTAATTTTAAGGGCGAAAAGTCGCCAGAGAGAGGATATGCATGAGTACTCAAAAATTTAAAAACGATATGGAACTTAATTAGAACAAACTGGAGGATTTGTGAGTGGGGTTGGAGCGGAAGAAATAAGAGATAAAATGTTTAAAACTATTAAAGATGCAAACATTATAGGATGAAAAATAGATTTTAATATATAAAGTTTATAAGGAGGTTTTATCATGGTAGAAGAAAGAAAAATTAAAATTGTAACAGAGGATATTGTAATGGGAGGTGAAAGAGGAAGTTCTGAATTTGCTTCTTGTTCTTTTAGCGGAGGATATAACGATTTTAAATTTCCGCTTACCGTCTCATTTTGTGAACATGGAGAATATATTGTAAAAATCGAAGGCAAGAAAGCTGTTGTTGAAAAAGTGAAATGAAAGACAGGTTTTAAGGAGGAATTTAAAATGACATTAACAAGGGAAGAATTAAAAAATGCTAAAAATAATGTAATGGTAATTATGGAAAATAGAATTATGCCAATGATTGGCTGTGATAGGACAACTGCAAATTTAATCGCAAATGAAGTTTTAAATCTTGATCTCGAAGCTGAATTTTTGTTAAATAATCCAGAAGATAGTCCTTGTGAATTGTGTTTACACCACGTTATGGATAATTGTATGCTGGGTGGTGAAGGCTGTCAAACCGATATGTGGGAACGTTTTGAGGATAAATAAAGTAGTTATCGGTAAACTGAAACCGTTAGAAAAGGATGGGCTATGAGTCAATTATGGAATTACATTATAAGCGAATTTCCTAAGGCATTTGAAACATCGTTTGCTCGTGATATGCTCGATAACATTTTAGTAGAGTCAGAAAAAATTGAAAATATGGCAGAAAGATGCGACTGGCTCGCTAGAATGATTCCTCAGATCAGATCAAAAGAAATAAGAGATATTTTGTTACGATAAAAAGCACATTTTAAGGGCGAAAATTAACAGAAAGAGAGGGTTGTATTATGAAACAATATTTTGTTACTTATTCTGGAAGTTTATTTATTGAGGCAGAAAGTGAAGAAGAAGCTTGTGAATTAGCCGCTTCTCAAATTTCATTGAGTGAAATAAATGCTTACGAAGTAGATGATAATGGGAATATTGATATGTGAAATTATAGGGAGAAGAGGTGACAATATGATAAACACTGTTAAAGACTACGAAAACTCATATGATTATGGAGCAGCAACACATAGGAAAAAATCAAAGCAATTAAATAAGTATTACAAAGTCATAGGAAGCATTTTATTATTGCTTTCTTTTTTTGTGCTCTATATGTTGCCAGACCAGGACGGAAATTGGACACTAACAGCTTTATTGATAATTGTAAGCGCTGCTTTATTCGTACAGACCGGAGGATTAAAACATGAATAACGATATAAAATTTCATTACATGAAAAACAAGGAAGGGAAAATTGAAATGTATGCAAATGGTGTATACATAAACACATTTGATAACTTCACAGAAATTTTCGCCTTACATAGCCTTATATCTTAATACATAGCCTTGTCGGTGATCCGGAAGGATAGACCGTGCTGCAAAAGTAAACAGGGCATTCCCGGCAGTCAAAAAGTGATTGCTGCTTACCACAGATAATTAGTGGTTGATCTGGCTTAGGTCACTAACCGCACATAATTAGCGGTAGATTATTATAGGAGGTGTTTCTATGGGGTATGGAGAATTAGAACAGTGCAAGGACTTTGACAAGCTGAAGGCGGTATTTGATGATGATATGCTTGGATACTTTGAGAGGCAGCTAGAACGCTTTTTGAATGGATCAGAAGATAGGCCAGCGGTTGTGTGCTGGTGGTCAGGGACAATGAGTACAGATGAGTTTATAGAGCAGTGCACATGAATGTGTGCTTTTATTGGGAGAAAATGTTCACTTAATTATAGGAGGAGAATTTATATGTATCGTTTAGACATTAAAAATGAATCTGGTAAAACTAAAGCGTTAAGAGTCAATGGAAAATATTGCGGTAAAAATTGTGA
>POVV01000549.1_pt1 | contig 22852 bp, 18 predicted proteins | sample 1560271 | NCBI WGS metagenome assembly POVV01 (sample SAMN08337232, study PRJNA429181) | Bioreactor metagenome, whole genome shotgun sequencing project. | biome: cows' rumen and soil; feature: anaerobic; isolation source: anaerobic chemostat enrichment culture, galacturonate as sole carbon... | reverse complement strand
TGCCAATTCTTTATCAAAGTCTGTTGCAGTAACTACGATTTCTTCATTTTCGGTAAAACGACGCGCTGTATCTTTGACAATGGAGAATACTTCAGGAAGCACTTGTTCCAAAACTTCTTCGTATTTGTCTGTTATCTGTTTCTCTACCTTGTCAACTTCTGCCCATAGTTCTTCACGCTGATCTATTTCCAATGTTTCTGCCTTGGCTTTTAGCTCAGCTATTTGATTCTTCTCTTGGGCAACATAATCCTGAATACGTTGTCTTACTTCTTTGGTTTTTGCACGCAGTTCGTCATGCGACATGCGCTCTATTTCAGGATATACGGCTTTTATTTTCTCTACAAAGGGATTTATCTCTTTTAAGTCCCGTTGAGATTTATTTCCGAATAATGATGTTAAAATATCTGCGAATCCCATATATTTAGTTGTTTTATTTTTCTTAATTATATTTTAAAGTAATTCCGATAAAGGTTGTTCTTTTGCTGCATTCGGAGATCGTATGCGCATAATGTAAGATACTGTGGGAGCTATTTCTGTAGCCTTTATTGTTCTTTTTATTTTTGTCGGCTTTATATTGTTTCCGAAGAATATAACGGGGCAGACAATCGCATTGTTTCGTACCTGTTTTTCTTTAAATGAAGCATCTTGTTCATTTACAACTTTATATCCGGGTTGAAGTTCCACAAATAGATCGCCGGTTGTTTCCCTTGCGTATCCGTTTTTGTAGTATTCCATTACAGGATTCCACTGTCCATGTTGTATTTGGTAAGAAGTATGAACTTCTTGCACCCCCGTAAATTCCGATACAAATTCAGCTGCTTTATCTTGTATTTCTTGTAAGGAAATATTTTTATCCTTAATTAGTTTTCGGTTCAGGTATATCTGTCCATTATAAAACTTATCTACCCATTGGCTATCTCTTCCATATATAGCCATAAGGTACATGTTTAGAAGAGCTTCACAGCGGTTGATATGGAATTTGTTTTCTGGCAGATTATTGCTAGTTTCATTTTTGTATTCTGATTCAGAAAAATTATAATAACCTGTAGATGTTATAAATATTAATGTATTCTTTAGCCCGACTGTTCGATCTACTTCATTGAGAAGTTTTTCTATTTCCCTGTCTAGTCTGGTATATACATCCTGTATTTCGACAGAATAATCCGAAGTATTCAAGTAGTTGCCTGCGTAAAAAGTTAGAGACAAAAAGTCAGGACTTATGCGTTTTCCTAATTCGGCTTTTGACAATAATGTCATAGCTGAACTTCTAACATTCTCGTTGACAACCGGCATTTTCTTTGCCAGAATATATGTTTCTTTGTTGTTTCCTGTTCCATGAGTAAAACTTCGCTTATCTCCTGGAATGAAAGGAAAGGCCTTATACTCTGTCGCACTAAGCAATGGTGACCAATGCATTGTCCATGCTTTTGTCGAGAAATCGGAACCACTTCTATTATCTTGATCCACGGACCAATAAAAATTCTTGTAATATGTTGTGGATGCCCATTTTCCGGTATAATCATCTACCCAAAAAGCCGAATTACCTCTTTGTCCTGCTGTTATTAGTGCCTGTCCGATTTGTGGTGCAAATGAATAGACATCAGAATTGCCGGAAGACGAAATTTTCAATTCGTCAGTAATTGTCGAAGTTTTTAATGCCAGAGGCGAAACTTTATCCTGCGTATAGTTTCCTAAAAAAGCAGGATCGGAGAATGACGATACTATTTGTTGCGAAGCAGCCAGATATTTGTTGTTGCCTACAATACCATGATAAAATGGCATAGCTCCCGTATATATTGTTGCTATAGCCGATGCATCGTCCAGATAAGGAAAGTCGAATCTTATATTTTGATAAACTAATCCACCATTGAGTAGGCGTTTGAAACCGCCTTCGGTAAAAGTGTTTTGGAATAACTCCAGATAATCACCTCGAAGTTGATCAATAGTAATACCTATTACCAATTTGGGAGTTTCGTGCACAGAAGTTTGTGCCTGAACTGAGGTAATAGTTAGTACTGCTACTAATGAAGTAATTATTCTTATCATCTTACTGTTTTAGGCAAACTGTAATCAGCTTTTTTCTTTATTTTTCGTTGTAATATATTCATTCCAGACCTTATGCAAAGAGATAAGATATATGGAATGAAAGCTATTTCTAATTGTTGTGGTATCAAACACCATGCCAGAAGAAATAGCAAAAGTGCCACAAAGTTAATAAAATGATAATAACTTAAGCATTTCGAAAGAGGTTTTAGGAAGAATATTAGTGCAGTAATCAATTGTAGTGGATTCAGCCATATAATATTCCAGTTTGGATTGGTACACGGATGCTCCGAAAAAAACATTAAAAAGAATATTATACATCCTGCAATACCTGCTACTAGAAATAGCAAAGTATCAAAAATCTTACTCAGACTATAGTGTTTTTTCCAATATGTCCATGCTGATAGACAAATTGTTAGTGTTAGTAAGATTATGCCAACAGCAAGAGGTGATATGGTATTATCTTTGACTAACGGAATTGGTTGTAATATGTATGATGTTGATAATGTTAGCTTCCTGTCAGTACTATCACTTTTTATTATAGCTCCTTTATTTGCATTCATCAAATAGAGAGGAAGGAAATCTTTTTGTCTGTCTGTTATTGTTTTATCGGCATCAGCACCAATCACTAAATCTATACCGAATTGCGTCCATGGTTGAATATCGACACACTCATGTACTAAGTCCCTATACGTTTGCTGTTTATCGGTTGGTTTGTATTCTATTTTTCCATTCACATATTTCTCTATAATATCACGTGGACGTGTAGAGCAATTGTCATAAAAATAATTATAACGATAGACCCTATTTTCGGGCAGAGAATTGATAACCAATGCATCGAATATATCTTGTTTTTCTTTTTGAGTGAGATTATATACCTGCTCTATGACACCTACACCACGTTCTTTATATTCTTCCAAATAGTAGCGATATTCAACTGCTGCAACCATATAGTCTGTTTCTCCCTTTACGAAGAGAAATATAAAGTTGTCTTTGCTCATGTTGAATATCCCATAATTAAATACTGTATCGATATTTCGGACAGGATCATTTACACGTATCGCTGTATGACCAAAAAGCGCATACACAACACCATCCCATGGCGTATTGGTCAAAAGGCTTATCTGAGCTGAGTCACTTAATACAATCTGAGAATAATAATCTCGTTGAGCGTTTAACTGTACAAAGCTTAGAATAGAGAGAAAGAGAACTAATAATCTTCGCATGTAAAAATATTTTTCAAATACAAAGATAAATTATCCGCTGATAGAATGTATAATATATCAATAATCATTCTTTACAATGTTGTGAATTTTACTTAAAAGTGCGAACGCTTTGTCTGTATATCCGTTTATTATTCCATAAATTTGTTTGGTAAAAATCAAAAAGAGTTCAATTATGAAAAAAGGATTAATCGCAATTGTTTTGTTATGTATTGTTAGCTATGTTTCAGCTCAGGATATAAACCTGCTTCCACCTACAAAGACAGGTGGTAAACCATTGATGGAAGCTTTGAACGAAAGACAGTCTAATCGTAACTTCGATAGCTCAAAACAGCTTTCTACACAGACTTTGTCTGATTTACTTTGGGCAGCATATGGATTAAATAGAGCTGATAAACGTACAGTGCCTTCATCACAAAATAAGCAAGAAGTTGATGTTTATGTGATGTTAAGTACAGGTGTCTATTTTTATGATGCTAAAGAAAATAAGCTTGTATTGAAAGAAAAAGGAGATCTTCGCGATGCTCTAGGACAACCTGAGCTTTCTAAAAGTGCTCCTGTTTCGCTTATTTACGTTATAAATCTGGATAAGAATCGCCGCGAAACAGGATATATGGATGCAGGTTTCCCTGTACAAAATGTATATTTATATTGTGCATCGGAAGGATTGGGTACTGTTGCTCGAGGATCATTTAAAAGACCAGACGTACATAATGCACTTAAGTTAACCGATCAACAAGAAGTAGTCCTAGTACAGCCTGTAGGATATCTGAAGTAATTGATGAAACGAATATAATAAAAAAGAGCTGAAATTCAGCTCTTTTTTTATTGTTCATTTTCGGAGTTCTTATTATATATATCAATAATTCAATGCTCCAACAAGCTCACTAACAGAAGCTATATTGTTTCTGTCCAAATATTCTGAAATTCCATCTATGACTTTAACCGAAATAGTAGGATCAATAAAATTGTGAGTTCCGATTTGTATAGCTGATGATCCGGCTAGAATAAATTCAATAGCGTCTTGCCAACAGGAGATACCTCCCATACCAATAATAGGGATTTTAACAGCATTATATGTTTGCCATACCATTCTTAGTGCAATAGGCTTTACACATGGACCCGACAATCCGCCTGTAACAGTCGATAACATCGGGCGTTTTTTATTTATATCTATTGCCATCCCCAACAATGTATTTATCAACGAAACTGAATCGGCACCTTCACCTTCTACGGCTTTCGCTATTTCTGTAATATCGGTTACATTGGGAGATAGCTTTACAATTAGCGTTTTATCCCACACCTTGCGCACAGCTTTTGTAACTTCTGCAGCCGAACAAGCCGATGTGCCAAAAGCCATACCGCCTTCTTTCACATTAGGGCATGAAATATTTAATTCAATAGCCGGTATTTTATCCAAATGGATCAGCTTTTCAGTACATTCTACGTAATCATCTACTGTAGATCCGGATACATTTACTATAATATGGGTATCAATGTCCTTGATTTCTGGATATATATTTGTAACAAAGTAGTCGACTCCCTTATTTTGCAGACCCACAGCGTTTAACATGCCCGAAGGGGTTTCTGCCATACGAGGATAGTCATTTCCCTGTCTGCTGCGAATTGTAGTTCCTTTTACGAAAATTCCACCTATTCGTGGTAGGTCAAAAAAGTCTGAATACTCTTTCCCATAACCGAAAGTACCCGATGCAGTCATCACTGGGTTCTTCAAATGTAAATCACCAATGTTTACAGTTAGTTTATCCATGTTAACTTATCTATATTAAATACGGGGCCTTCTGTACATACACAGATATTCCCTTCGTGGGTTTTTTCTACACAACATAAACATACTCCAAATCCGCATGCCATCATGTTTTCAAGTGAAACTTCACATTTTATCTTATTCTTATGAGCATATTTTGCTACAGCTACCATCATCGGTTTTGGACCACATGTATAAATAGCCGAAAAACGGGTGTTTTTTAATACTGTATGATCTGTTACATATCCTTTTTCTCCAAAAGAGCCATCTTCAGTAGTGCAAAATACTTCTCCAAACTTTTCGAAATCGTCTAGTTGAAGTAAATCATTTTTAGAACGAGCTCCTAAAAGAAACTTTGGATTAAAACCTTGTTTTTTTAGGGTGGCTCCTAAAAATAACATCGGAGCTGTGCCAACACCTCCACCAATGAGGAGTAACTCCTGGTCTTGGTCTTTTTGAGGTGCAGTAAATGTATTACCTAATGGAAGCAGTAAATTTACAATATCGCCCTTTTTATATTTGCACATCATTTTTGTTCCGTCTCCAATAGCTTGAACAAGCAGCCACAATTCATTTTTGTTTTTATCTACAAAATTGACAGATATAGGACGCCTTAGATATGTTGTCGGCGAGCCATCAACTCTAACTTCAACGAATTGTCCCGGATACATATCCGGTAATAAAGTATCGTCGGTAGTCGTGAGTTTTATGAGACAATAATTTTGGTTTAGCTGGCTATTTTCTGTAACCACTAAATCCAACATTTTTTTCATCTACCTTGGTTTTTAATAAGTACTTTGTTTCCAACTGCAAAGTTAATAAGTTTTACGCTCATTAAAAATGATGAAAGTTATTATTTGTATGAAAGTTTTCATTACCTTTATGTCACATGTTGTAATCCATAATAGGTTAATATTATGCTTTCTGCTATCAAAAACACATTGTTTACTTCTGTTTTCCTCAATATAAAGGATAGAGACCATTTTGTCTCTAGGTAAATTATCACTTTTTACATACTTATATTTTTGCAAGTCTTATCCAAGACGTGCACTTCTTTTATATAAATTAATAAAAATCACTAAAATATAGAACGATGGAATTACCATTTGCAGAATCATGGAAAATAAAAATGATAGAACCTATTCGGAAAAGCACCCGCGAAGAACGTGAAGAATGGTTGGCAGAAGCTAAGAATAACGTATTTCAATTGAAATCGGAACAAGTGTATATAGACTTAATTACCGACTCAGGAACTGGAGCTATGAGTGATCGTCAATGGGCAGCTATGATGTTGGGTGATGAAAGCTATGCTGGTGCTACTTCTTATTATAATATGAAAGATACTGTCACTCGTATTACTGGATTCGACTATGTGCTACCTACACATCAGGGTCGTGCTGCCGAGAATGTACTATTTTCTTGTTTAATAAAAGACGGTGATGTGTGCCCGGGAAATTCACATTTTGATACAACGAAGGGACATATAGAGTCTCGTAAAGCGATAGCTTTGGATTGTACTATAGACGAAGCCAAAGATACACAATTGGAAATTCCTTTCAAAGGCAATGTTGATATAAAGAAATTAGAAGAAGCCTTGAAGAAATATAATGAACGTATTCCTTTTATAATAGTGACGATAACAAATAACACATCAGGTGGGCAGCCTGTTTCGATGGAAAACCTTAGAGAAGTACGTATTCTTGCTAATAAATATGGGAAACGTGTAATATTCGATTCTGCACGCTTTGCTGAAAATGCCTATTTTATAAAAATACGAGAGGAAGGGTATCTAGGTAGAACAATAAAAGAGATATGTTTGGAGATGTTCGGATATGCTGATGGTATGACAATGAGTGCAAAAAAAGACGCGATCGTGAATATGGGAGGATTTTTTGCTACGAACGTCAAAGAATGGTATGATGCTGCAAAGGTAAAAGGTATTGTTTACGAGGGATTTATTACTTACGGTGGTATGAATGGACGCGATATGAATGCTTTAGCTATAGGTCTGGATGAGAATACGGAATTTGAAAATTTGGACAGCCGTATTAAGCAGGTTGAATATTTAGGTAGGAAGTTGGACGAATACGGGATTCCATATCAGCGACCAGCCGGAGGGCATGCTATTTTTGTAGATGCGTCTAAAGTTCTTACTCATGTGCCTAAAGATGAATTTCCGGCGCAAACTTTAACTGTAGAATTATATTTAGAAGCTGGTATCAGAGGATGTGAAATAGGTTATATATTAGCCGATAGAGATCCCAATACCAGAGAAAACAGATTTGACGGTCTCGATTTATTGCGATTGGCTATACCGAGGCGGGTTTATACGGATAACCATATGAATGTTGTGGCAGTAGCCTTGAAAAATATATATGATAGAAGAAGATCTATCAAAAAAGGAATGAAAATAGTTTGGGAAGCAGAACTTCTACGACATTTTACCGTAGAACTTGAAAGAGTTTAAATAACGATATTCTTTATAAAATTATAGGCTTGAATTTTGAAAATTTGAGCCTATTGTTTTTTATAGTGGCTTATTATCTGCATCGAACGTTTCGAATGTATTATCTGTATAGTAAATAATTATTTTGCTTATTTTTCTTTCAGGTAATTTTTGGTATATAACTTCCTTTTTTACAGGTTGTTCAATGGAATTTTGAGGTTGCTCAACTATGATTTCCTTGCGATATTCAGGCTCTTGCTGGATAACGGGCGGAGATACATAATTCTGAGAGAATAAATCGGGTTGATTTTGAGTAGTTGTTGCAGTCTGAAATGTATTTGCCGTTTTATTACTGTATTCGGGTTTGTACATATCACCATTTCCAGATATTAACCAATCCGGATTGATGTACTCCAACTTTGCCAATATACGAGTGACAACGTCGAGGCTAGGATTATTGCGCCCGTTCAATATATGAGACACTACAGCCCGACCTAATTGAAGTTTATCAGCAAAAGCCGATGGTGTGAGCTGCTCGTTTTCCATAATTAATCTGATACGATCTTTCATAATCAATCCCTTGATGTAAATTGTTTTGTACAAATGTAAATAGTATATTTTACAAATGAAAATTTATTCGATTTATATTTGTAGATAACAAATGTATCCGCGAGTGTTTATTTGTAAATTGTATCGGTGTATACATCTGAATATAGCGATAAAGTATAACTTCTAATATTGTATATAATCATCTTATTATAAATTATATAATATATAAAATATAGGCTATATAAAGGATTTGACAGTATCTTCTATTTGATTTCTTATATTATTTAAATTTAAACTTTATAATATTATATTATATATCTAATTTATAGTAATATAGGTATACTGTTTATTATCCTTTAAGCCGTGTTACAAAACTATATTATTTTCTAGATCCAATTGTAAATATCTTGGTGTTTTATGTATTACATTTGTTTCAAATATAATGAAATTCCAGTTGAATACAAATGTGAATTGTATAAAATATTCATTTGTTTATTATGTATTGTTTTACATATGTATATTTATTCATACTCTTTATTTTTTACAAATAATCAAGTATCTTTACATTTGAATATAAAAATTTCCTTTATGAAGAAAGTATCCTTATTTCTGTTATTTTGTATACTCTGCGAGATTCACGTATTTGCGTGCACAAATTTATTAGTTGGGAAAAAAGCTTCTGTCGATGGCTCTACAATGATTACATATTCGGCAGACTCGTATGCTTTATATGGTGAATTATACCATTGGTCTGCGAGACAATGGCCTAAAGGTACTATGATGAATGTCTATGAATGGGACAGTGGCAACTTCAAATATCTGGGAGATATAGCTCAGGCGGAACAGACCTATAATGTTGTCGGAAATATTAATGAACATCAGCTGACTATAGCAGAAACAACTTTTGGCGGCCGTGATGAACTTGTTGATCCGGAAGGTAAAATAGATTATGGCAGCCTTATATATATAACACTGCAAAGAGCTAAAACAGCCCGAGAAGCTATAAAGGTAATGACAGACCTTGTTGCTGAATACGGATATAATAGTGGAGGTGAATCTTTTTCTATTGGAGATCCTAATGAGATTTGGGTTTTGGAAATGAGCGGTAAAGGTAAAGGCAATAAAGGTGCTGTATGGGTAGCCGTACGTATACCAGATGACTGTATATCTGCGCATGCCAATCAGGCCAGAATACAGCAATTTCCTCTAAATGATCCTGAAAATTGCCTTTACTCTAAAGATGTTATTTCTTTTGCTAAAGAAAAGGGATACTATAAAGGTAAAGACGAAAATTTCAGTTTTGCTGTAGCTTATAATCCTCTCGATTTTGGAGGACAGCGTTTCTGTGAAGCTCGTGTATGGAGCTTTTTCAATCGCTATAATAAAGATATGGCTAAATTTGTAACATATGCTCAAGGTAAAACTCAAGATCCTATGCCTTTATATATTAAGCCTGATAGAAAGCTTTCATTAACAGATTTACAAGAAATGATGAGAGATCATTATGAAGGTACAGCTTTGGATTGGACTAATGATGTTGGTGCAGGCCCCTTTAAGTCTCCTTATCGTTGGGCTCCATTAACATGGGAATCTGATTCTGTAAAATATTGCAATGAGCGTCCAATTGCTACCCAACAATCTGCATTTGTTTTTGTAACACAGATGCGTTCATGGTTGCCTAATCCAATAGGCGGTATTATTTGGTTTGGTACGGACGATGCTGCTCAAACAGTCTTTACACCTATGTATTGTTCTATAACAGAGGCTCCGGAATGCTATCGTGAAGGAAATGGAGACATGTATAATTTCTCATGGACTTCTAGTTTTTGGATACACAACTGGGTTTCTAATATGGTTTACAACAGATATGATTCTATGCATGCTGATCTTAGAAAACTACAGTTAGAATTGGAAAACAAATTTTTGAAAGAACAGGATGCCACAGAAAAAGAAGCTTTGGATCTATATAACCAATCTCCAGAAAAGGCTGTCCAATACCTTACAGCATATAGCCAAAAACAAGCTCAATATGCATTTGAAAAATGGAAAAAATTAGGCGAGTTTTTGGTTGTTAAGTATATGGATGGTGGAATAAAGAAAGAAGAAAACGGTGTATTTACTAAAGGCAAATTAGGAGAACCTATATATCCACAACGTCCTGGTTATTCAAAAGAATATTATAGGGAAGTTGTGAAGCAAACTGGTGACAAATATAAAGTTCTATATTAAAATATTATGCCCCTCTGTTTTTGGAGGGGCTTTTTATAAACATTTGTAACATGACTAAAGGGCTGAAATATAGTCTTTTATTTTCAATAAGCATCATTGTTTTCTTTGTTTTAAGCCTATTTCTTGGCTCTGTATCAATTCCCGTGCAGGCTATCGTTCAAATATTGCAAGGAAATGACGTTGAGAAACAAGCATGGACACATATTATATTGGAGTCTCGCTTACCTCAGGCTGTGACAGCTCTGTTTACCGGTGGAGCTCTTGCCGTATCCGGCTTATTATTACAGACAGCTTTTCGAAATCCTTTGGCCGATTCCGGTATATTAGGTATCAGTTCGGGTGCAAATCTAGGGGTAGCTCTCGTTATTTTACTAATAGGTAATAGCCTTGGATCGGTAGGAGGTTTTGATTTTTCTTATTCGATGAGTATTGTTGTAGGGGCTTTTCTGGGCGCATCCCTTATACTACTTATTATCATGGGATTTGCGTCTGTTATCAAGAACAGTATCATGTTACTTATAATTGGTATTATGGTAGGCTATCTGACTTCTTCAATAATATCCATCCTCAAATTTTGGAGTACAAATGAAAATGCGTATTCTTTTATGCTCTGGGGAATGGGTAATTTCTCGGGAGTCTCATTTGCTCAACTTCCATTCTATTGTGGTGTTATAAGTCTAGGGTTGTTATTGTCTGTTTTGCTAATCAAACCATTGAATGCTTTATTGTTAGGAGAACGATATGCTGCTAATTTAGGCGTAAATATAAAGCTTATACGCTTTCTATTATTATTGTGCGCAGGACTATTAACGGCCATAACTTGTGCATTCTGTGGGCCGGTGGCATTTATAGGTTTGGCTGTTCCTCATATAGCCCGTTTATTGTTAGGTACATCTAATCACAAGTCTTTACTTCCTGTTACTATACTAGTTGGTTCGGCAATGGCTTTGTTGTGTAATCTCATTTGTATATTGCCAGGCGCAGCGGGTGTACTGCCTTTAAATGAAATAACCCCTATCTTTGGTGCTCCTGTAATTATATATGTTATTCTTAATCAGAAAAAAATACAATATTTCAATTAGTTGGAAAAGCAAAAATACATATCTGCAAAAGGAATAAGCATTGGCTATCCAAAAACGCGAAATAGAAAAGAAAATCCGCTATACGAAGATTTATCTTTTAGTCTGTATCAAGGAGAATTAGTCTGTCTTCTGGGAGTAAATGGTGCCGGAAAATCAACACTATTACGTACTATTAGCGCTTCGCAGCCTACGCTAAAAGGTTCTATATCTCTCGAAGGCAAAGATATATCGACATTTTCGGAGAAAGAATTATCTAGATATCTAGGATTAGTATTGACAGATAAAACATCGTCCGGAGGTTTGTCTGTCAGAGAATTAGTGGAGCTAGGTAGATATCCATATACCGGATTCTTTGGGCAGTTGACAAAACAAGATAATGAAGCTGTTCAAAAAGCAATGGAGGATGTTCGTATTGCTCATAAAGCAAATTCGTATATTGCAGAATTATCCGATGGTGAACGGCAGAAAGCAATGATAGCTAAATCTTTGGCGCAAGAGTGTCCTTTTGTAATATTAGATGAGCCTACTGCTTTTTTAGATATAGAAAGCCGGATAGAAATAATGAGTTTACTCCATTTTTTGACAATTAATCAGAGAAAAACAATTTTGCTTTCAACTCACGATATCGATACTGCTTTGCTTCTTGCTGATCGATTATGGCTTTTGTCTAAAGAGAAAGGTTTGGAAAGCGGAGTTACAGAAGATATTATTATATCAGGAAGATTAGAGGAATTCTTTAAGAGTGAGAATATTGTATTTGACAAAGAAACAGGAAGCTTTCTTCCTAAAAGAACAAGTGAAAGAAAAGTTTATATAAGAGCTGAAGGCTATTTATTCCATTGGACGAAGAATCTTCTTGAAAGATGCGGTTTCGAATATACAAATGATGAAAATAATCCTTTTAGTATAGTCGTTCAAAATTCTAATTTAATAAAAATTAAAACTGCTGAAAATAGCTTCGAATTCAAAGATTTTGAATCTTTATCGGATTTTATCAAGAAATATTAATTTTCACCTTCTTCTACAGCCTTGACTTTTTTGAATAGATCTGAAGCAAATACAAAGTCGTTAAAATCCTCATTGGTAGAAGACATTACATCTTTGCTAGTTCCTTGCCAGCCCAATTCTCCTTCTTTTATAAAGTTGATACGCTCTCCTATTCCCATTACAGAGTTCATATCATGTGTATTGATAACTGTCGTAATATTATATTCTTTTGTAATATCTGAAATGAGTTCATCAATAACTAACGATGTCTGAGGGTCGAGTCCAGAGTTTGGCTCATCGCAAAACAAATATTTGGGATTCAGTGCTATTGCCCGGGCTATAGCTGATCTTTTCATCATCCCTCCGCTTATTTCAGACGGGTAAAGATGGCCAGAATCGGCTAGGTTTACTCTTTCAAGACAAAACTGAGTACGTTTAGCCCGTTCGGTTTTCGACATTTTGGAAAACATCAACAATGGAAAGTTGACATTCTCAAACACAGTCATTGAATCGAATAATGCTGAGCCTTGAAATATCATTCCCATTTCTTGACGGAGTTCCTTAACTTCAGAGGATTTCATCTTAGTAAGATCTCTCCCATCATAAAGTATTTGTCCGCTGGTAGGCCGCATCAAACCAACTAAATTTTTTAACAATACAGTCTTACCTGATCCACTTCGCCCAATAATCAGATTCGTTTTTCCTTCTTCAAAGACAATATTTATATCTTTCAGAACTTCTCTTTCATCAAAAGATTTATATAAATTCTTAACTTCTATCATGACATCATTAATTGGGTAAGTAGTAAGTCTGCAACAAGAATGAGTATACTACTCATTACAACCGAATCGGTACTGGCCTTTCCTACATCTAGTGAACCACCACGTGCCGAATAACCATAAAAGGAGGCAACAGATGATATAATGAAAGCAAATACAACTGTTTTAACGATGGCATACCAGACATAAAACTCTTTAAAGAAAAATTGCAATCCGTATTGGAAGGTCTCTGTCGGCATAACTTTTCCGACAACACATACTACGTAACCACCAATAACACCAAAGAACATACTGAGAATAACCAATACAGGTATAAATGCCATTAAAGCAGTTATTTTAGGTAGGATGATGTGGTTAGCTGAATTGACACCCATAATTTCAAGAGCATCTATTTGTTCGGTGACCTGCATAGTTCCTATTTCCGATGCAATATTCGATCCGACCTTACCTGCTAAGATGAGACACATAATGGTTGACGAAAATTCTAAAATTAGAATTTCGCGAGAAACGTATCCTACTACATAGCGAGGCATAAAAGGAGAATCGATATTCAATTTTATCTGTACTACTATAACTGCACCGATAAAGAATGAAATAATAACAACAATCCAAATAGAATTTACCCCGAGTTTACTTATTTCATCAAAAAATTGACGAAAAAAAACTCTCCATCTTTGAGGTTTAGCAAACACTTTCTGTAAAAGAAGCGTATATCGACCTATTTTTTCAAAAAGAGATAATAGCATATAGTTTGATCTTTTATCAAATTTAGACAAAGATACATTTTTTTAGAGAAACGATTTATTTGGTCGTAAAGGAAAGACGAAAAAGAGAAGAAATTAGTAAATATTATCATATTTCTTTACTTCGCGTCTATTTAAATCAACCTATTATTTCCATAAGAGCCATACAAGCTGTTTCGACATTGGGTATGTACTGTATAGAAACTGAACGTTTCCCATTTCGCTCTTTCAATTCACAACTACGAGGATATTTTTGAATATAATTTAATAGTTTATCAAAAGCTTTAGATTGATAATAAGGGGATTCTGGGTTAGAAATAAGAAATAAACTCATACGCCCACCTTTTAATACAACTTTTTCTATACCAAGAGTTTTCGCCAAAATACGGAGACGGACAACCATAATTAGTTCTTGACCTTCTGTTGGAATCTTACCAAAACGGTCTTCGAGTCTTATTTTGAAATTATTGATATCAGTTTCTCGCTCCATATTATCCAGTTCACGATAGAGAGTAATTCGTTCAGAGTCGTTAGGGATATATATTGCAGGAAATAATAGTTCTAAATCACTTTCTATCTGTACATCATCTACAAAGTTATCCCCATCTATTTTTTCGTCACCCTCTGTTTCATGATAAATATCGGCAAATTCTTCGTTCTTCAATTCAGTTACCGCTTCTGTGAGTATTTTTTGATATACTTCATAGCCCAGATCGGCAATAAATCCACTTTGTTCTGCCCCCAACATATTACCGGCACCACGTATATCTAAGTCTTGCATTGCTATGTGGAAGCCATGTCCTAATTCAGAAAAATTCTCGATCGCCTGTAAGCGTCGTCTGGCTTCAGGGCTGAGAGTATGTAGAGGTGGTGCTAATAGGTAGGCAAATGCTTTTTTGTTACTTCGCCCTACTCTACCTCTTAATTGATGTAAGTCGCTCAGTCCGAAGTTCTGCGCATTATTTACAATAATAGTATTTGCATTCGGAATATCTATCCCCGACTCTACTATTGTGGTTGCAATAAGCACATCATATTCATGGTTTACAAAATCTATTATGATAGATTCTAGTTTAGCCGGATCCATTTGTCCATGCCCTACAGCAATACGTGCATCAGGTACTTCGCGACGAATAATATCTTCAAGTTCGTAAATATTTTTTATTCTGTTATTAATAAAGAATACCTGACCATTTCGACTCATCTCAAATTCAATAGCTTCCCGTATTATTTGAGGATCAAATGTATGAACCTCAGTCTGTATCGGATAGCGATTTGGTGGTGGCGTTGTTATTGCTGACAGATCGCGAGCACCCATCAATGAAAATTGGAGTGTACGAGGGATTGGTGTTGCAGTCATTGTCAAGGTATCTACATTTGATTTCAATTGTTTCAACTTATCTTTTACGGCAACGCCAAACTTTTGTTCTTCATCTATTATTAAGAGACCTAAGTCCTTAAATTGTACATCTTTACTTACTATACGGTGTGTACCAATAAGAATACCTACTTTCCCTTCTTTCAGGTCTTTAAGTGTTTCGTTTATTTGATTCGTAGTACGAGCCCGGCTAATGTAATCCACTCGGCATGGAAAATCTTTTAGCCGTTCCTTAAATGTCTGATAATGTTGGTATGCGAGAACAGTAGTAGGAACTAATACCGCAACTTGCTTATTATCAGTAACAGCTTTAAATGCAGCTCGGATAGCAACTTCCGTTTTTCCGAAACCAACATCTCCGCAGACAAGGCGATCCATTGGTTTACTACTTTCCATATCTTGCTTCACATCAGCTGTAGCCTTTGATTGATCGGGAGTATCTTCGTAAATGAAAGAAGCTTCCAATTCATGTTGCAAAAAAGAGTCGGGTGAATATTTAAAACCTTCTTCTTCTCGGCGTTTAGCATATAGTTTAATAAGATCGCGAGCTATATCCTTAACCTTGCTTTTTGCCTTTTCTTTTATTTTATTCCAGGCTCCCGTTCCTAGTTTATTGATTCGTGGAGGCTCTCCTTCTTTTCCTCTGTATTTTGATATTTTATGCAGGGCGTGTAGTGACACGAAGATAGAGTCATTGTTCAGGTATATAAGTTTTATCAACTCCTGCATTTTTCCGTTCATATCCGATCGGACAAGACCTCCGAACTGCCCTACTCCATGATCGACATGTACAATATAGTCGCCAATCTGAAATTGTTGTAATTCCTTTAGTGATAAGGCAAATTTACCAGATCGTACTCTATCCGATTTCAGATTATATTTATGAAAACGATCAAATATTTGGTGGTCGGTAAAACAACAAACTTTGAGAGTATCGTCAATGAATCCTTCGGATAAAGTCCTGTCTACAGGAGTAAAATCAATATCATCATTCCTATCTTCAAATATTGTCTGTAAACGTTTTTGCTGTTTTTCACTATCGCTGAGAATATATATTTTAAAGCCTTGTTCTGTATACTTATGGAGTGTTTCGCTGATAAGATCAAAATTTTTATGAAAAGAAGGCTGCGGATAAGTATTAAATTCGATTGTAGCATCGACTGTAATGTGAGGCTTATTCCCAAAATGAATATGATTAAATCTTTCTATTACGGACGAATATTCTTCCGTAGAGATAAGCTTATTTTGTATATCTTTTTCATATTCGGGATTATCTAATATAGTAGAATCATTAAATACGGCTTCAACCTTATCTTTTGCCCATTCATAGTCCTTAAAGCCAATAATCGTGTTTTTAGGCATTAGATTAAGAAGGGACTCCCTCTCTAAATCCGACTTTTGCATGTCTGGTATAATCTGTATTTTTTCCAGTTTTTCTTTAGACAATTGAGTTTCAATATCGAAAGTTCTGATCGTACTTACCTCGTCTCCAAAGAAGTCTATACGATATGGGAATTCATAAGAAAAAGAAAATACATCAAGAATACTTCCTCTTATGGCATATTGTCCGGGTTCGTATACATAGTCTACATATTCGAATCCGAAACTATCTAGCATTTCCGAAACAAAATTTCTATCGATCTCTTCATTTACAGAAATTTGGATTGTATTTTTCTCCAAAATATCTTTAGCTACAACCTTTTCAGCCAAAGCCTCAGGATATGAAACTATGATTACATGTTCTTCTCCTGCCTGCAATTTTCCCAATACTTCTGTGCGAAGAATCTCGTAAGCAGCATCTATCTGACCATATTTTATAGCACGTTTATATGCAGATGGGAAGAAGAAAACATTATTTGTTCCTAATATTTGAATCAAATCATGATAAAAATAACCTGCACTTTCCAGATCGTTCAATATATATATAAAGCTATTTCCTATTTTATGGAATAAGGAGGCTGATAACATTGTTGTAGAAGAGCCATGCAAGCCTTTTATGTAAAGGTTTTTATGATCAGATACTAGTTTTGCTATTGCCGAAACATTTTTGTGAGCTTCGAAAATTTCCTGTAATGCTGATAATTTCAATGTGGTACATTTTTGTTTGAGATACAAAAATAATATAAGATATTCACTTTTGAAAGAATAATTTAAATCAGACTAGTTTCCTGAACAACTTAAAAAAAATCAGATAAAATTTGTTTTTAAAAAATAAATTATAACTTTGTGTACGCTTTAATAGTGAAAATAATGACAAATTGCTTTTTACATGTCCTCGTCCTCAATATTATTCTCCTCGTCGGTCAGAGTAAATGAGAAAGGTATGTATATTAGTCAGATGATATAGCTAAGGAATAAAAAATAACATAAGCCTTTCTCAGATATGGGAAAGGCTTTTTTTGTAAAGTATCGAAATATGGGATTTGAATTAAGAAGTTCGACCAGCACACAAGGTCGGCGTATGGCCGGAGCCAGAGCTCTCTGGAGAGCAAATGGCATGAAAGAAGAACAAATGGGAAAACCATTGATTGCAATAGTGAATTCCTTTACACAATTCGTTCCGGGTCATGTTCATTTGCATGAAATAGGACAAAAAGTTAAAGCAGAGATAGAAGCTTTAGGATGTTTTGCTGCAGAATTCAATACTATTGCTATAGACGACGGAATTGCAATGGGGCACGATGGAATGCTATATTCCCTACCCTCGCGAGATTTGATTGCTGATAGCGTAGAATATATGGTAAATGCCCATAAAGCAGATGCGATGATATGTATCAGTAATTGCGATAAGATTACTCCCGGAATGCTGATGGCTACTATGCGTTTAAATATTCCAACCATATTTGTATCAGGTGGGCCAATGGAAGCCGGAGAGCTTGATAATAAGCATCTCGACTTAATTGATGCGATGATAAAAGCTGCTGATGATAGTGTTTCTGACGAAGAAGTTAGTGCTATAGAAAGAGCAGCCTGTCCTACATGCGGTTCATGTTCGGGAATGTTTACCGCTAACTCAATGAACTGCTTGAATGAAGCAATAGGCTTGGCATTACCAGGAAATGGAACCGTTGTAGCAACACATGCTAATCGTTCGAAATTATTTAAAGATGCTGCTAAGCAAATTGTGGAAAATGCTTATAAGTATTACAGAGATGGAGATGAGTCTATTTTACCAAGAAAAATAGCAACAAAACAAGCATTTCTCAATGCTATGACATTGGATATAGCAATGGGAGGTTCTACTAATACAATACTTCACCTTTTGGCTATAGCTCAGGAAGGAGAAGTTGATTTTACAATGGACGATATTGATAGACTTTCGCGCAAAGTTCCTTGTTTGTGTAAAGTAGCACCCAATACTCAGAAATATCATATACAGGATGTAAATAGAGCTGGTGGTATATTGGGTATTCTAAACGAGTTGAATAAATCCAAACTTATTGATAGTTCTGTTTGTCGTGTCGATGGGATGAAGCTCGAGCAAGCAATCGATAATTATGATATAATAAAAGACAATCCGACAAAAGAAGCTGAATTATTATACAAATCAGCTCCAGGAAATCGTTTCAATCTGGTTATGGGATCTCAAGACAATTATTACCCTACATTAGATATAGATAGAGCCACCGGATGTATACGCGATATAGAGCATGCCTATACTAAAGACGGAGGTTTGGCTATTTTGAAAGGTAATATTGCGCTTAATGGCTGTGTTGTAAAAACCGCCGGTGTGGACGAAAGTATTTTTAGATTTTCAGGAACTGCTAAAGTATTTCATTCACAGGATGCTGCATGTGAAGCTATCCTTAAGGGAAAAGTCGTATCTGGCGATGTTGTAGTTATAACTTATGAAGGGCCAAAAGGTGGGCCGGGAATGCAAGAGATGCTCTACCCTACTTCGTATATCAAATCAAAGCATTTAGGGAAAGAATGTGCTCTCATTACAGACGGGCGTTTTTCAGGAGGGACTTCTGGGCTTTCTATCGGGCATGTTTCTCCCGAAGCTGCATCAGGTGGAGCTATTGGGTTAGTAAAAGATGGTGACATCATCGAAATAGATATCCCTAACCGTTCAATTAATGTAAAAATATCGGATGAAGAACTGGAGGCTCGTCGCCAACAGGAATTGTCTAAAGGTAAATTAGCCTTCAAACCAAATAGAGAACGCAATGTATCAAAAGCACTGAAAGCATATGCCAGTATGGTAAGTTCGGCAGATTTGGGTGGAATAAGGATAATAGAATAATAAACAAAAGCATTGTATAGTTATGAAAGATATAACAGGAAGCCAAGCTCTTATCCAATCGTTATTAAACGAAGGAGTAGATACTATTTTCGGATATCCGGGAGGTGCTATAATGCCCGTATTCGATTGTTTATATGACTATAAAGATAAGATAAACCATGTCCTCGTTCGTCATGAACAAGGTGCAACTCATGCAGCACAAGGATATGCCCGGACATCGGGAAAAGTTGGAGTTGCTCTCGTTACATCGGGGCCTGGTGCTACCAATACAGTCACAGGTATTGCCGATGCTATGATCGATAGCACGCCTCTTGTCGTTATTTCAGGTCAGGTTGCATCTTCTCTATTAGGAAGCGATGCTTTTCAAGAGGCTGATGTTGTGGGTATTACTCAACCTATAACAAAATGGGCATATCAAATACGGCGTCCCGAGGACATTCCATGGGCAGTTGCAAGGGCTTTTTACATAGCTTCAACGGGTAGACCTGGACCAGTTATTTTGGATATTACTAAAGATGCTCAATTTGGAAAATTAGAAAATTACAGTTATAAAAAGGTAGACTTTATTCGTAGCTATCAGCCTAAACCTGAGGTAAGAATGAGTGAAGTGGAGGTAGCCGCAAAGATTATCAACGAAGCGAAAAAACCTTTAGCCTTAGTAGGACAAGGCGTTATACTAGGTAACGCTGAAAAAGAATTGTTAGCTTTTCTTGAAAAAGCAGGTATACCTGCTGCATCAACAGTATTAGGGCTTTCAGCTATACCTTCCGACCATCCTTTACATATTGGAATGTTGGGAATGCATGGTAACGTAGGACCTAATCTGAAAACGAATGAATGTGACGTACTTATCGCAATCGGAATGAGATTTGACGACCGAGTAACTGGAGATTTGAAAACTTATGCCAAACAAGCGAAGGTTATTCATTTCGATATAGATAAAGCGGAAATTAATAAAAATGTCCTTGTTACAGCCCGAGTGCTAGGTGACGTAAAAGATTCACTTCCAGTAGTAACAGAGTTGTTGGAAGCTAAAAATTATCCTGATTGGCTAGGTGAGTTTTATGAATGTTACAATAAGGAACAGGAGGTTGTTATAAACAACGAACTATATCCCCAATCGGGTCAGCTGAAAATGGGAGAAGTTATCAATAAGATTTCGGAAGCAACTAATAATGATGGAGTATTAGTAACGGATGTAGGCCAACATCAGATGATGGGAGTTCGCTATTTCAAATATTCCCGTAGTCGCAGCGTTGTAACATCGGGAGGTTTGGGTACAATGGGGTTTGGCTTACCTGCCGCCATTGGTGCTAAATATGGAGCTCCCGATCGAACAATATGTCTTTTTGTAGGTGATGGTGGTATGCAAATGACTATTCAGGAATTAGGTACTATCATGCAATACAATATAGATGTAAAAATCATTATATTGAATAACCATTTTCTAGGCATGGTACGTCAATGGCAAGAGTTATTTTTTGAAGAAAGATACTCCGAAACTGTAATGACTAATCCTGATTTTGTAAAGATAGCAGAAGCTTATAATATCCCGGCTAAGAAAGTAGAGAGGCGGGAAGATCTGGATGCTTCTATTGCCGAAATGTTGAATCATAAAGGATCTTATCTGCTTGATGTACAGGTGGAAACGAAGGGTATGGTATACCCTATGGTACCGGCTGGCACTTGTGTTACCAATATATTGTTAGGAAACGAATAAAAACAAATATCATGGAAGATAAAACATTATATACAGTAACTATATTTTCAGAAAACACAGTTGGGTTGCTTAGTCAGGTAACATCTGTTTTTACACGTCGTCAATTAAATATAGAAACTTTATCAGTATCCCCCTCGGCACTGGAAGGGATACATAAATTTACTATTACCGTTTATTGTGACGAAGATATGATAAAGAGAGTTGTTCTTCAAATTGATAAGCGTGTAGATGTGCTGAAATCGTATTACAATACAAATGATGAACTTATACATCAAGAAATAGCACTATATAAGTTATCTACTCCAGATTTTTTGAAAATAGAATCGGTAGAAGGTCTTATTCGTAAATACAATGCTCGTATTTTGGATATAAATGAAAATAGTGTAGTTCTGGAAAAGACCGGACATTATCAGGAAACTCAAAATTTATTTGAAGAATTGAGTAAAACGATAGGTGTCCTACAGTTTATTCGTTCAGGACGTGTTGCTATTACGAAATCGAAAATAGAACGCTTGAGCGATATGCTCTCTGAATTGGATAAACAATATAAATCTAAAGAATAATATAATGATGGAAAAAATTGGTAAATACGAATTTACCATAGATGCTTATTTAACAGACTTTAGGGGAAAGGCTACCCTCCCTATGATTGGAGGATTTATGTTGCAAGCGGCAACAAAACATGCAGAAGAACGTGGATTTGGATATTCTTCAATGACTTCGATGCAAAGAGTATGGGTATTATCACGTATGGCTATTGAAATCTTTGAATATCCGAAGAATGATACAGTTATGGTTATTAAAACGTGGGTAGCTAGTGTGAACAGGTTATTTACCGAACGATATTTTGCTTTTGAAGATGAAAACGGTAAAGCGATTGGTTATGCCAAGTCTCTCTGGGCCTCTATTGACCTAATAGCAAGGAAGCCGACGAATGTGCTGGAACTGGAAGGTCTATCTGAATATATAACAGAAAAAGAAAATCCGATAGAAGGCTTAACAAAGATTCCGACATTGAAAGATGGTTATGAGCAGGCTTCCGACTTTATCGTGAAATATAGCGATGTAGATATTAATAAGCATCTCAATAGTATGAAGTATATTGAACACTTTGTAGATGTATTTGATATCGATATGTTTAGAGAAAAAGAAATCCACCGCATAGAAATTAACTATATATCGGAAGGCCAGTATGGAGCTAAAATCGATATACTTAAACAAGAAGAAGCGGAGAGTACTTTTATATTAGAAATGAGAGCTGGAGATATGAATGTTTGCTCTACGAGAATAATCTGGAAATAAATTAATTATAATACTTATTTTAAAATCAATAAAAGAAGAATAAAATGGCAGAAATGAATTTTGGAGGAGTAGTAGAAAATGTAGTTACTCGTGAAGAATTTCCATTGGAAAAAGCAAGAGAAGTATTGAAAAATGAAACTATTGCTGTAATTGGTTACGGAGTACAAGGCCCTGGACAGGCTTTGAACCTTCGTGACAATGGATTTAATGTTATTATTGGTCAACGTAAAGGCGGTAAAACATGGGAAAAAGCTATTGCTGACGGTTGGGTTCCAGGAGAAACACTTTTCGATATCGAAGAAGCTGCTGAAAAAGGAACTATTATTCAGTATTTACTATCCGACGCTGCTCAGATAG
>POVV01000548.1_pt1 | contig 22876 bp, 20 predicted proteins | sample 1560271 | NCBI WGS metagenome assembly POVV01 (sample SAMN08337232, study PRJNA429181) | Bioreactor metagenome, whole genome shotgun sequencing project. | biome: cows' rumen and soil; feature: anaerobic; isolation source: anaerobic chemostat enrichment culture, galacturonate as sole carbon... | reverse complement strand
ACTGCTTTAATATGACTGATTTCCATGCCGGAAAAGCGAAACAAGGCATTGATTAACATGGCATATTCGTCACTGGTTTTCGCGCGGTCTGTCGATACCCGCCAGTGATTGAGCAGTTCAGTGCCTTTATATACGCCAAGTACAATATTTGTGTTTCCAATATCAAAAACCAGAAGCAATATTGACATCCCCTTTTCATTAGTGTCTCATCCGGCAGACTACCATTATCTTTAAATGCCGTTATTTGTTTTCTTGCGGCTTCGCCCGTAAGGATACATCGCCTGCAAGCACTTTTTCCAGACCTGCTTCTGTTTGTATAATTAACGCGCCTTCATCGTCGATGTCGAGAGCAATACCGCTAAAGCTGCGATTAATCCCGAAAATATCCACTGCCTGTCCAAGTGTCGCGGAAAGCCTCCGCCACTCTTCCAAAACCGGTGCAAAGCCTGTCTCACAAACTTGTGTATACAAGGCCTCAAGTTCGGCAAGCAAAGCAAGCAGCAAATCAAGCCGTGAAACCGGGTAGCCCAGGATAGCTGACAGTGAAGTGCCAACATCCCTGAGTTCTTGCGGAAATTCATCGGCGGCAGTATTCACATTGATCCCTATACCAATGACGATATAATTAATAGCATCCATTTCCGCATTCATTTCTGTGAGAATGCCGACCAGCTTTTTGCCTTGATAAAGAATATCATTCGGCCATTTAATTCCACAATCCACGCCCAGCGACCGAATTGTCCTGGCAACCGCCACTGCGGCAAGCAAAGTACACTTGGGCGCTTCCTGGGGCGGGAACTGGGGACGCAAAACAACAGATAACCAAATCCCCTTAGCGTATGGTGAAAACCAGCCTCTTGACAGCCGGCCCCGGCCGGACTGCTGTTCTTCGGTCAGCACGATGGTTCCCTCTGGGCAGCCTTCGGCGGCCAAACGCTTTGCCTCATTATTTGTTGAAGGAATGCTAGTAAAATAGTGCAAGGAATGGCCTATGTAGTTTGTGGTCAGACGCGGACAGATTTCGTTCGGCAAGAGTAAGTCAGGAACAGTTTGCAAGCGGTATCCCAGTCGAGGGTGGGAGCTGATTTGATAGCCCTCTTCTTTTAGGACTTGCATATGTTTCCAGATAGCCGTACGGGAAACATTCAACAGCTTTGAAATATCTTCGCCGGAAATATAGCCTTCGGTGTTTTGCCGCAGTAAACGCAGAATCTCCGCTCTCACGTTAAATCCTCCCAGCTTCAATTAGCCCAATAATATGCCAAACGCCAGCGTGTGTCAACTGATAACACAGCGGTTGATACGCTCGGGTCGAATTCCGGCTACCATAGGATACCACAAAATCAGGGTTTCTATAGTCAGTTAAATTCCTAGCCCATCTTATCACGCCGGCAATTTACTGTGCAAGCTATTTTTCAGTCACAACCGCCTGGCAGAATGCCAATAACACCGCACGTAAAAAACAAGGGCTTGGTGCAAACCAAGCCCTTGTTTTTTACCGGATAAACACAATCTTTGGTTTTGTTTCCTCAGGTTGTTTGATGATTGGTTCAATGATATCTTCGGCAACCGCTTCACTGTGAACAGGCGGAGCTGCCGGACTCACGTTTTCCTCCTCGGAATCGGTGACGGTAATCTTGCCTTCCTTCAGCAATTGATTCAGTTGCTCAGCTTCAAGGGTCTCGTGCTCAAGCAGCGCTTCGGCAATTAAGTGTAATTTATCCAGATTAGCTTTCAGCATTTCTTCTGTCTTGTTATAAGCGTCTTCAATCATCCGGCGTACTTCTTTGTCGATCGCGGCAGCTACCTCTTCACTGTAGTTGCGGTCGCGTGAAATATCGCGTCCCAAAAACACCTGTTCCTGACGGCGCCCGAAGGTAATCGGGCCGAGAACTTCACTCATGCCAAATTCGGTGATCATTTTACGTACCAAGTCTGTGGCACGTTCCAAATCGTTTTGCGCCCCGGTTGAGATTTCGTTCAAAATCAGCGCTTCCGCTACCCGGCCGCCAAGAAATGTTTTTATTTGATCGTGCAGCTCTGATCTGGTCGCATAATAACGGTCTTCTTTTGGCAGCATCAGAGTATAACCGCCAGCCCGTCCACGGGGAATAATGGATACCTTGTGTACAGGGTCTGTATGGGTTAACAGCATGCCGACAAGTGCATGACCGGCCTCATGATAAGCTGTCAGTTTCTTCTCTTTATCGCTGATCACTTTGCTCTTACGCTCCGGACCGGCAACAACCCGTTCAACAGCTTCTTCTAATTCATTCATCTCAATCTTCTTCTTATTGCGCCGGGCGGTTAAAAGCGCCGCTTCATTAACCAGATTGCTTAAATCAGCGCCGGTAAATCCGGGGGTACGGCGTGCCAAAACCTCAAGATTGGTGTTTTTCGCCAAGGGTTTGCCACGAACATGAACTTTAAGGATATCAGCCCGCCCTTTGACGTCCGGCCTGTCAACGACAACCTGCCGGTCAAAACGGCCAGGACGCAGCAGCGCCGGGTCAAGAATATCCGGCCGGTTTGTGGCGGCAATAATGATAATGCCTTCATTGACACCAAAACCGTCCATTTCTACCAGCAATTGATTCAGCGTTTGTTCCCGTTCATCATGACCGCCGCCTAAACCGGCGCCGCGCTGGCGTCCCACTGCATCAATTTCATCGATGAACACAATACAGGGAGCACTCTTTTTCGCCTGTTCAAACAAATCACGAACCCGGGATGCGCCTACACCAACAAACATCTCAACAAAGTCTGACCCGCTGATACTGAAAAATGGCGTTCCTGCCTCACCGGCAACAGCCCGTGCCAACAGGGTCTTGCCTGTGCCGGGAGGTCCGAACAACAGGACTCCCTTGGGAATACGGGCGCCAAGATCATTAAATTTTTTAGGGTGCTTCAGGAATTCAACAACTTCCTGCAGCTCCTCCTTCGCTTCATCGGCTCCGGCCACATCGTTGAACGTGATCTTGATTTTATCCTCACCATGCAGTTTAGCACGCGATTTGCCAAATGACATGACGCGGTTCCCACCGCCTTGTGTCTGCTGCATAATGAAAAACCAAACGCCAATCAACAGCAGCATCGGCAGCAGGGAAGAAAACACAGTCGTCCACCATGGCGGCTGCGGCGGCTGCTCAGCTTTGATCTCGACATTCTTCTCCCGCAGTGTATTAATCAAAGTGGGATCATCAGGCGTCACTGTAGTAAATTCGGAACCATCCTTTTGCTTACCGCGAACAGTATTTTCCACAATGATCACATTGTCGATTTTTTGCTCTTCCACCAGGCGAATAAACTGAGTATAGCTAATTTCCTGCTTGGTGGTCGTTCGCGAGGAATAGTGCTCAATAATGGAAATTGCAATAATGATAATCAGCAAATAAAAGCTGACATTCCGGAAAAATTTATTCAAACAATAGCCTCCTCTCGCTAGACGACAGACATACTCACAGCTTAATATTATAGCACAAGATTTTCAAATATTACAAGGCATCGACAATTTTAACAGCCAATAATTTTTAATCAATAATTAGCCGCCATATTTTTCCGGCTTCAGTACCCCAATGAACGGCAAATTGCGATATTTCTCAGCGAAATCCAATCCGTAACCGACCACGAAATAATCGGGAATCGTAAAGCCGTTATAATCGACATGTACTGGCGCCTTGCGCCGGCTGGGCTTATTGAGCAAGGTACAGATTTTAATGCTGGCAGGCTGCCGTGATTTCAGATTTTCAATCAGATAATTCAACGTCAAGCCTGAGTCAATAATGTCTTCGACAATCAGCACATGCCGTCCGGCCAGTTCTTCATCAAGATCTTTGAGTATCCGCACAACGCCGCTGGAGTTGGTCGATACTCCGTAGCTGGAAACAGCCATAAAATCAATCGCTACCGGTACGGAAATCGCTCTGGCCAGATCGGACATAAAGATGACCGCTCCCCGCAGAATGCCAATCATTAGGATTTCCTTGCCGGCATAATCAGCGGCGATTTCCTCCCCCAGCTCCTTTACCCGCTCAGCCAACTGCTCTTTGTCAATTAATATTTCTTTAATGTCATTCATCATACTCATCAGAGAGCCCCCTGTATTCCAATAATTTTTAAAATTAAATATTTTGTTGTCGCAGCAGTCGGTTGCCCTTGCCGGGCGGCCCGCAGTCCACCCAGCCAAAAAATTGTCTCGCGGCTATCGCAAAAAACCGGTACCCGGTCACGCAGACGCTGCGGAATTTTCTTATCAATGAAGAAATTCTTCAATTTTTTGGTTCCCGGCATGCCGCGCGGTGAAAATCGATCGCCTGGCCGGCGGCTTCTGACAAACAGCGGTTGCTGCAGCACCGTCAAATCAAACACCGCGGCAGCCGGGTCAACCTGTTGCGGCATAGCAGACTGCACACTCGCCTCAACCTGTATGCCAAGCTCTCTAACCTCAGTTTCTCCAGGTATCAGCAGCCGTACTCCCGAAACAGCAAATTCTTGAGCAACCGGCTCCGTTTCCCGCTGCCGGACTTGAATGGCAGTGTATTCCCGTATAGCACGCCAACCGCCCGGCAAATCCAGTTTGCTGCCTACCGGCCAACTATCAGCCATTGCTATCAACTTTTCCACATGATGAAAGCTTATTCCTGTTAGGTTGCCCTGTTTTTTTTCAAGGAACTGCCGAAATACTATTCTTTTTAGTGCAATATGTAATTTTGACAACGGTTCTGTGTACAGCAGAGTGGCTTCCGGAGTCTCATGAGTCAGCACCGGCCACATGGCCTGTACCGTTTCACGCAAAAATTCCTGCTCAGCGGAAAGTATTTCGCCAGTCCGGCAAAGCGGCTCACGAACACTGCCGCCGACCGCCGCTTCCAGTTGCGGAATAATTTGCAGGCGAAGCTTGTTGCGCAGGTAATCGGTCTTCAGGTTGGACAAGTCTTGTCTCGGCCGCAACAGCTGCTGTTGGCAATAGTCTGCAATCTCCCCGCGTGTCAGCGATAACAACGGACGAATGATCCGCCCGGCTTGCGCACGCATCCCGCCTACCCCTGCACCGCCCGAGCCTCTGAGCAAATGCAGTAAAATCGTTTCCGCCTGATCATCCCGATGATGTCCGGTGGCAATTTTCGCCTGATTCCAGCCGTTAGCCACTTCATGTAAATATTCGTATCGCAGTTTTCTGCTCACGTCTTGCGATGAGCCGCCGTGCAGATGCAGATACTGCGGCACATTAATTGCTGTTGAAAAACAGGTCAAATCATGGCTTTGACAATAGTCTTGCACAAACTGTGCATCCGCGGCCGACGCTTCCCCCCGAAACATATGGTCTATATGGGCAACAGCCAATTGAAAGGATAAGTCTTGCCTGAGTTGCCGCAGGATATCCACTAAAGCCAGCGAATCCGGACCGCCTGAGCAGGCGGCCAGCACAAACTCACCCGGCTGAATCAACTGTTGGGCAATAATAAAGTTTCGTACTCTACTGATCATCATGGTCATATCCGCCTTATTTAATACCTGCTTTGTAATTAGCTGCCAGCCGATACATGGTAGTACTGGTAAAAATACCGAATGCGATGGCTCCGGCAATCAGAATGGTTTGCACCCCGATGGCAACCCCTTCTGTATAATTGCCGTTGACAATGTTGGCCATGGTTGCATATGCCTGCCGCCCCGGAACCAAGGGAATAAACCCGGGAAGCAAAAAGATCGTAGCCGGTTTCTTCAGCCGGCGTGCCAAGAGTTCTGAGGAAAGCGCCGCGGTCAGACTGCCCAAAAAGATTGCCAGCACCAGTTTAGCGCCAAGGAATGAGGCAACAGTCACAACCAGCCAGGCAAAAACTCCATTGCCGCTGGCGTATATCATCACAGTACGCGGTATACGGTATAAAACGCCGATCGCTAACCCCATAAAAAACACGGCGATTATCTTATAAACCAGTAGCATCACTTTCTTCCCCCAGGTGATTAATAGGCAAACATAGCCAGGACCAACACAACCCCCATCGCAACGGCAACAGCGGTCAATGTTGCTTCCAGACCGCGCGACAGGCCGCTTAACAAATCACCGACAATCACGTCACGGATTGAGTTCGTAATCGCGACACCGGGCACAAGCGGAATGATTCCGCCGGATATCATAATTTCGCTGTTCAAACCCGGATAAAGCAACGCCAGGCTTGCGCCAATCAATGCGGCAGCTGAACCGCCGATAAATTCAAACGCAAACCGTACGCCATGCAGTTGGGTAATAATATGCGCGATCAAACGCACCAGCATAGCGGAACCAAACGCGGCAATAATTTCCGGCAGGATGCCGTTATGCAGCACAGCAAAACCGCCGCCAAGCACACCGGAAGCAACGATAGTGGGAAGAATCGAAAAACCGGTACGTTCTTTCGCGATAGAAGTCAGGATTGCCCTGGCCACGTCAAAATTCATCCGATGATCGGCCAGCCGCCGGGACAATTCATTGATTTTGGCAATCCGGTCTAAATTGATTGTCCGGTCTGTCACGCGCTTCATACTGGTGACCGTCTTACCGTCAGCGCCGGTCACACTGAGAAACACGCCGGTTGGAACAACAAAGCTCTCCACACTGACAGCTCCGCAGGCTCTGGCAATATGGCCCATTGTTTCTTCCACCCGCCAGGTGTCAGCCCCATTGCGCAGCATAACCGCACCGGCTGAAACAACAAATTCCGTTATCTGATCAAGAGTGATATCGGCTTTTTCCATCAATGCTCTGCCCTCTTTGGCTTTTCTCATCTCAAATAGTTCTGCCGATTAGCGCTGTTCTCCTGCTAATATTTTTCCAGATTGCCGCGTTTCTAATCTGAGAGGCAGGTAATATCCTTTAACTGGAAAATTCTTTGTATTTCTACAACAAACGAGAAGATCACTGTGCATCCGCGCAGTGATCTTTTCATACAGTTTTTGTTAGCGGATTTTTTTAACGTGACATCCCCAGACGGTCATGAACTTTAATGACCAATACGGTCATATCGTCATTCACAGTAGCTCCGGAAAGCTTTCTGGCTTGATCAATCAATAGATTAGCCAGCTGCTGCGGATCATCATCAGTCGCCATGCGAAGAAAGTTCGCTATCCAATCCCGGCGCGGCTTCTGCCTGTCAGCTTCGACCACACCGTCACTGATCATCACAACCGTATCGCCTGGTACCAGCTTACGCTTTTGCGGCTCAATTTCCACCTGTTCAATAATGCCGACAGGCAGCGAAGAACTTTGAACAACCGATATCTCTCTGACCCGCTTGATATAGCTGACTGCTGAACCGGTTTTCAGGAATTCGACCTCACCGCTGTATAGATCGAATACAGCGACATCGATGGTCGCGTAGCACTCGCCAGGCAACCGCAGCAATAACATCGCATTGACCGATTTAACCGCGGCTGCTACAGAAAAGTCGGCAGCCAGCAGTTTTTCGAGAGTTTGTACCGCTGCCTGGCTTTCATGAGCGGCATCAGCGCCGCTGCCCATGCCGTCGCTGATAATGGCTGCCACCCGGCCTTGTCCCGCTTCGGCAACTGAACAAGTATCCCCGGAAACATCATGCAGTGATTTCGCAATCGACGCCGCTCCCACTTCGATCGCATAACAGGCAGCGGCAGACAGGGTTAACCGGCATTTCCGGCGCATCGTTTTGCTGCCGCACTCGCCGGTAACAGCCAGCCGCTTGCCCAGTGCTTCCGCCACTAACGGCATGACCTTGGTTATGCATTCCTGTTCACCGCCGCAGGGGTCTTTACAGGCTTCAATCCGTAAGCTGCCGTCATGTCCTGTCACTTTGACAGAATCGAGCGCACAACCGGCTGCCCGGGTTACTGTGGACAAGCAGCGTTCGATATGCTTGTCCCGCAGCGGAACATTTTGAATTTCAGTTGTCAGCAAATCAAGCATGCTCCCTACTGAACGCATTTGCTCGGCTAACATGATACGATGTTCCTTAGCTCTTACCTGCCAAAAGACTTTTTCCCGGTTGTGCTCGAGAATATCGGCAGCGGCTGTCAGCAGCAACGGCTGCCGTTGGCATGAGTCTTTAAGAAATTTAGGCAAACTTTGGCTGTTCAGCTTAACATGAGACGGCAATGACATGAGATCCAAAAAAGCCTGGTAGGTACTGTAAAACTGGCTTTCCCAACAGGTACTGCATTGGGGGCAGGTCTTACAAACCTGAGTTCCCAGGCGGTTGATCATCTGTCTGACTTCTTCAGATGAATCGACGGCAGTGGTTGCCGCCTGATCAAATACGCCTGACAAATCGCCGAAGATCTCCGCTATTTGGCTCAGCTTCTGTGCAGCACTGGTTATCGCCTGATCGGGATTGACCGCAGCAATTTCCGCCTGATTCGTTTTTTTCTCCCCCAGTGTCCACCAGCCGGCAGGTATGGCTAAAAACAGCAGCGCACCGGCACCGGCTTCGATAAGCGCAGAAAGCATCTGTTCATTGGCGGCAAAGTAGGCTATAGCGATAACACCGCCGAGCATATAGCCTAACGCAATGGCAAGCTTCCCTCTGCTGCTGAATATGCCGCAGACCAGGGAAGCCACTGCATAGTAGGCTACCGAATGAGCTGTACCACCCGCACTCAAGCCGGCAATAATACCCAGCATCGTGCCAACCGATACACCCATGCCGATCCCAGACTGCGAGGTGAGAAGCATAATAAAGAAACCGCTCACTACACTATGCAGGCTATAGCCGGCTAGCTGAATCTGACCCACACCGGTGATTGCCGATGCTAATAAAACAACTAAGCACATGACCTGCTCCGCATTTGCCTGCTGATAGCGGCTTAGTGAAAGCAACGGCAAGGCATGTGAAAAAATGGCTGCTAAAACCAGGCTGACAGCCAGCGTAAAGCCGACCAGCAGCAATTGATATAACGTAATAACCTGCCAAAACAGGAGCGTCACGCCAGCCAACGCCATTCCGGCTGCCGTAATAATCAAGCTTGTCCCGATTTTTTTCTGCCATCGGGTCTCGTGACGCAATAAACCAAGATAAGCGACCATGAGCAACAGATACCAGGCGGCCTCAAGCGGATAGCCGATAGACAGTGATCCCGCCAAAGTAAAAGCGCCTACACTCAATGCGCCGGCCCGCTGCTTGGTAGCGACAGCAATAAAAAAAGCCAAGCCCAGCGGCATCAGTTCACCGACAATCGAAACCCGCCCCAGTAAGAAGGCCATCATATGTACCGCAATCAGATCTTTACGCAGGCAAAGCACCAAAAACCGGCCGATTGCACCGACTGACAAAAACCAAGGCGGGTCAACCCGCCAGCAGGCTCCGGAAGGCAAAACCGTATTTTTCTCTATCGCAATGTTTCCTTTAGACATTTTCTCCACTCCTCTTTGTCTGTCAGATTCATTCTATCCAATACTGACAAAAGGATTTTGTCTAAAGAAAGCACGCTATTTCCGGGAAATAAATTCCAATTATGACAACAATCCCAAAAAACCGGCGTGGAAAAATCGAGTCTGATTATGTTACCCTCGATCAAGCGCCCGGATAAGACGAATGGCCGGATATTATGACGAAATTGCAAAAATACAAAACCGGAACCCAGCTACAGGTTCCGGTTAGTTTGCTATGATTATTCGGCTTTGCGCGCGCCGCCTCTACCGCCCCGTTTGGAATCGGTATTCCGTTTCAGGTCAGTCAGGCGTTCATCACTATCCTTCAAAAACTTATTCAGCTTATCTTCAAAGGATACGGCGCCAACACGATGCATTGGGCGTCTGAAATCGTTGGCAGGTCTTTTCGGCGCGGGAGGCTGAAGCTGTTTAATCGACAAACCGATTTTACCACGATCGTCTACAGATAATACTTTAACTTTTACGCGATCTTGTTCTTTGAGAAAGTCTTTCACATCACGGACGTATACATCGGCCACTTCTGAAATATGAATAAGACCGACCTTTCCCCCCGGCAGTTCGATAAACGCTCCGAAGTTCGTGATTCCTGTCACTACTCCCTCAACAATACTGCCAACTTCAATGGACATACTAATCAAAAGTCCTCCCTTAATTGTGTGTTATGCACCCATATTATACTCTTGGATTGTAAAATGTGTCAAGAATCTTAATTGCTTTACTTCTTTTCACTGGGAACGTAGGGCAATTCACCCGGTTTCACCAGACCAAGCTGTTCACGCGCAAGTTTCTCAATATAAGCAGGAGACAATAACTGGTCACGTTCAGCCTGCAATTGCTGGTTCAGCCGCTTCGCCTCCTCCAGCTGCTGGCTGACCGCATTGGTCTCTTGCCGGATTGAGGACATTTCTATATAACGAGCGGTCACCAGATAACAGAAGTAAACGCTCAGCAGCAATAGCACCAGATTAAACCATTTAATTTTATAACGTTTCGGCGCAGGCATGCCTCTTCACCTCTCTTGTCAGCTCTGACTAAAACAATTCGGTGAAGCCCGGCTATTTCCTCCTTTCTCCAGCTACTCCTCCGGCGGCTTTCTGTCTCCGGGCAAAGCCCAGCGATATACTCGTCTGCCACCGGCAAGCAGATGCAGGTAAAGCCAGCGTACCGGCAGTAAAACCGGCCGAATCAAGAGATAGTTGATAATGGCTATAAGCAGCCGCAGCATTCTGGCAAGCAATCTGGCTGTCTTTCCTAAAACGGCGGTAACATAAACACTAACAAAACGCAAATATAGACCGGCTCCGGAAAATAGCGCGAGAAATACAAAAAACCGAATTTCTCCCCAGTTGCCTTTGAGTAATACCAGAAATACGATAACTGTCGTCAGCAGCCAATACAATAAATCACAGATAGCGGTAGCCAACCTCCGCAATCTGAGCGCAGTACGGGTTACCCGGTAGCAGTCAAACAGAAATGCCACCGCTACACCTGTTGCTGTCAGCAGCAGGAATGTGTAGAGTTGATTATTCATCGTTTATTTCAAGAGACGGTCCAGCAGACCCTTTTTATTGCGTGATTCATCATCATAGGAAATCAGTCTGATCAGCCCGTCAATGACAACATTGCCCTGGTCTAAATTCAATTGTTTGATATTGAGTTCTTCGCCCTTAATCAATAGTGAGCCTTGTTCCGTGTCCATGGAGATCTCCCGCTCATCAAAGCTCCCTAAAGCAAGCACGCCTTCTACCAGCATCTCCTCACGGTCAGTGAGAATAATTTGGTGGCGCCACTGCGGATTTTTATCGTCAGCCGGCATGTCTTCTCCTCCCATCAACTTGTTTCGTTGATGTATATGCTTGTCAGGAATGATGTAGTACTCTCGCACCGCAGAAACAACAGAAAAAGACCGCCAGCTTACCTTGCGCAGCACGCTGCGGGGAAGCATGGCGATCTGTATGCGTGCAGCCGGGAATGGGTCAATGATAGGGCCGCTGGGAATGATCTGTCAGTCAGAAAACAACAGCCTTACCTATTTCCAGCGTTTTTCTACCGTCACTCCTTTAAAATAATGGGTGATAATCTCTTCCGGCTTCTTCCCGTCAACAGCCATTTTGTTGGCTCCCCACTGCGACATACCGACACCGTGGCCATAGCCCTTGCCGCTGAATGTCACCTGATCCCTTGATACCGCAACCTTAGTCAGCAGCAGGGACTTCAGCTTCGTACTGTCAAGCGCCACCCGCAGCGGCGGCGCCGGCACATCGACACTGCCATTGATCTTAAACATCGTGGCACGGCCGGACGGACCCTTTTGGGCGATTTCCAGGCTGGATATATCATTGACCTTTTGTCCGGTCTTTGCCAAAGCGGCGATCACTTCCGCCTTCGTGAAGCTGGCTTCCCAATTTTTTATATCATCAGGCGCCAGATCATCCGGTGAGTCCACTGATTGAATATAAGGCGGTTCAGCCTCATTGTATGCCAGTCCTTCTTTAGCGGTTGCGGTCTTGCCGCCCGCGCTGGCATGGAACCAGGATTTGATCGGTTTTCCCTGATATACAGCCACCATGCCGCGCGTCATCTCTACCGCCTTGCGAACATTATCATTCACGGCCTTGGCGCTATAGGCCTGGAACTCTTTAATATCAGTCGAAGCCTGGGTTCCGCGTTCCTTCACGCCGCCTTTTGTTTCAATCGCTTCTAAAGTGAATGTCCGGGCGATGATTGCCTGAGCGGCCAGGGCTTGTACCGGCCAATCAGGCTTCATTTCACCGGCAACAACGCCGGTAATATATTCTTCCATTTTCATCGTCTTTTTCTCGCCGGTTTCATGCATATACACGGTAATATTCGGTTCCTGGCCCTGTGCGGTCTGCTTCTGCTGCGGTTTCTGGGGTTCAGGCTTCTTTTGCGGTGATGAAAACAGGCCGCAGCCGCTTACACAGATGGCAACAAGGATCATACCGATCGTCAGCAGCCGCCATGTCAAAAATCTCATCGTAATCCTCCTTCATCTTTTCCTGTGCAGTCAAGATCACTCAGCTTCAGATCAGTTTTCTGTCTGAAGCAGGTCTGCATCTATTAGTATGGCGGAGGATACGCCGATCCATGTAATGAATTCAGGCAGAAAAAAAGAATCGCCTGCAATCAGGCGATATGATAACAACTGGTCCAGGTCAGCTTACACTGTTTTTTTACCATGCTGGCCGCTTCACCCAATTGAAAGTGATTTTGAAAACTGTTTTTCTTGCCGGTAATTACACCAATAGAAATTGCCACTAATGGAAATTGCTCCTCAAAACCGTGACGATTTTTCGATACGATGAATCCCCGGCCGCGATCCTGCTCGGTGTAACACTCAATAACCTGCTGGTCAAACGCCGCAATAATATCCTAACATAAGCCCTCAATATGATCATCCCGCACAACAGCGACAAAGTCGTCTCCGCCGATATGCCCCAGGAACGCATCTGTCTGCTGCCGCCGGATAAGTACTGTCTGAATAATGTTGGCTGTAAGAAAAAGGATTTTGTCGCCATTTTCAAAACCGTATATGTCATTGTACGCTTTGAAGTTATCCAGATCAAAATATAAAACGGCATAGTCCTGATCACCGGCAACAACTCGTTTTAGCTCTTGTTCAATTAAAAAATTTCCCGGCAATCCGGTCAGTGGGTTCGAATATTTTGCACGTGTAAGCTCAAGCTGAGTTATCCTTTCCAGCAAAGCCTTCACGGTTGTTATGCCATAATAAGCGTTATCCTTTGTCACGATGATGTAATCATACATATTATCGTCAGAGCGCGCTACGGCAAACTTGCTGACTTGATCCAGCGTTGTTTTGCAGTCGACAATCAGCGGCTTATTATTCATCAATAAATGAACCGGCCGGTTCATATATACGGCAACCCCATACTGGGTCGCCAGCCTGCCCAGAAACTCGTTCTTTGATACCAGACCTACCGGCTTATCACCGTCGACAATCGGAACTCCCTGTATACCTGGATTATTGTTAAAATACCTGATAATCTCCTGGCCGGCAGCCTGGGGTGAAAAGAACTGGGCCAAGCGGGCAATTTCACCGATGGGAGCTGTCAGCGGTGAATAGAATAACTCTCTTTGCTTTGCAGCATTGCGTTGCAGGATATGCTGTATAAGCGCAGAGCGCAAGGTAAAGATATCAGGCAACGGTCGTTGCAGTAAAAATCCCTGACCATAATGAACACCAATATCAATCAGGGCATTGAGTTCATTAATTGTCTCAATTCCCTCGGCGACAAGCTTGATCCCTGTGGCATCCGCAAACTGGACAAGCGCTTTGAGTAAGGCTTGTTTCAAAGCATCTCCGTCAATGTTCCTGATCAGTTCCATATCCAGCTTCACATACTGTGGTCTGGTCTCTGCGAGCAGAGTCAACCCGGAATAGCCGGAGCCCGTATCATCAAGCGCAATTTGATAGCCTTGGCTGGTATAATTGTCCAGAAGCCGCCGAAACCCTTTATAGTCATGGACAGCCGTTTTCTCGGTAATTTCAAAGACAACTCCCAGCGCCTTGATGGGAGACGAATTCAAATAGCCCCGGGTTAAGCCTTTCTGAAAACGCGGATCATTGATAATTTTCGGATCCACATTCAAAAACAGCAGATACTTTTCCAGCATATTGCCTGCTGTCTCCAAAGCTCTGAACCGGCAAAGCAAATCCAACTCCCAGAGCAGATCACAGGCAGTTGCCGCAGCAAACAGCCGGTCAGGCTGTTCCAGTATTGAGCCGGACGGTCCCCGGCTCAGCGCTTCATAGCCAAGAATTTCCGCGTCGGCAAGCGAAACAATCGGTTGAAACACAGTTTGAATGCGACGATGAAGCAGGATATCGCGTAATTCCTCACACCATAACTCCTGCTCCGCCTTGCCGGAGTCAGCCACTGCAAAATCTGACGGCATCATACGCCTCCTGTTAATCAGCGGCCCCCGCTCATTCGCCGCCGCATCAATTCAGCCGGAACGGTCAGAGCAAGATTAAATAATAGCACCATCAGAATCAGCAGCGCCCCAATGCCATTGGCAATATCCATCCGGTCCGGCACCAGGCCGACAGACATTACATACCACATATGCACCGCCAGCGTCTCGCCTGACGCGAGAAGATCAAAATCAGGCAGATGCCGTGATACGGTGGTACCGGAGGTAAATATCAGGATGGCGGTTTCGCCAAGAGCCCTGCCTGCAGTCAGTGTTATGCCGGTAATAATGCCAGGTATAGCGTTCGGTAACACAACCCGCCAAATGGTTTGCCATTTGGTTGCACCCAGCGCCAGACTGGCTTCACGAAACGAAGCGGGGACAGTCCGGACAGATTCCTCGGTTACGCGCACAAGAACCGGTAAGTTAAGCAGCATCAGCGTAAGCGAGCCGGCGATAATGCTGATACTGAACCCGGCCAAATTGACAAATACGATCATCCCAAATAAACCCAAAACAATAGACGGAACAGACGCGAGGCTCTCTGTGCTCAGGCGGACCAGATCGGTGAGCCGGTTGTTTCCCGCATATTCGGCAAGATAAATTCCCGCACCAATCGCTACAGGCATCGCCAGCGCCATTGACAGGAACAGAATATAAAACGAGTTAAATAACTGCGGGCCGACGCCGCCGCCCGCACGGGTATCACTCGGCATGCCAAGGATAAAGTCCCATGACAATACCGGCAGCCCTTTAACCAGCATATAGCCAAGAAAACAGAGTAAGATGCCAAGGATCAAGAGTGCGGCCAGCCACATTACGCCAGTTGCCAGCTTATCGGTAATGCGTGGTGACATCAGGCAAACCTCCTCTTGCCAATACGGCGAATACATAAAATCATCAGCAGCGAGACTGCCAGCAGCACCAGAGCCAGCAGAAACAACGAATTCCCCCAGGTCGAGCCAAACGGGGTGTTGCCCATTTCAACGACAATTTCACTGGTCAGCGTCGCTGTCGGTGTCAAAAGCGACTTAGGCAGCAGTGGTGTATTGCCAATAACCATTTGTACCGCCATGGTTTCACCGATGGCTCTGGCCATCGCCAGGATAATCGCAGTCAGAATACCTGGCGCAGCAGCGGGCAGCAAAACGCGGCGGATCGTTTGCCAGCGGGTGGCGCCAAGGGCAAGTGACGCCTCCTCCAGCGTCGACGGTACAGAACGGATAGCATCCTCAGAAATCGTGATCACCGTCGGCAGAATCATCACAGCCAGGATCAGCGACGCCGCCAGCAGGCCAAACCCTGATCCGGCTTCGAAAGAACTTCTGATCAGCGGAACAAGGATCGTCAAGCCGATATAACCATAGACAACAGAGGGAACCGCCACATATAAATCGGTTGCCGGCCGCATGAACTGACGAATCCGGTTGGGCGCAATCTTAGCCAGGAAGATCGCTCCGGCCAATCCCAGCGGCGCCCCGATGAGAATGGCCAGAAACGTCGCATAAAGCGAACCCAAAATAAAGCTTGCGGCACCATAACGGCCATCAGTGGGGTCCCATTTGGCTGAAAAGAAGAACTCAACAGGGCTAACTTCTTTAAACGTCAACAATCCCTGCTGGCCAATAAACAGGATAATCGCAAAAATAATAATGGCCATCAGCGCGGCAGACGCTGCAAACAGCATATAGACATATTTGTCAATCATCAGTTTCATGCTATGGTGAGTCCCTTGATTTACCGACATGTCCTTGTTCACATCCTTATCAGAGTTAACACAACAAATGCAATATCATCTTCAAAGCAATTATAATGTACACGGACAGGTATTCTATTAATTTCATGTTAATTTTTTGTTAAGGTTATAGATTAAAGCTTCGGCTCAACCGTGTCCTCTCAAATGCCGGTTGTAACCTTTCGCTTAAGCCCTGCAGGCTTAACTCGCCGCCAAGCGCTTCGAGCCGCTGCTGAATACTGACTAAAACACCCAGTCCGGTCGCGTTGATTGCCGATACATGCGTTAAATCAACCACAATACTATGATGACCATTCTGCAGGCATTCAATCAGTACATCCCGCACGTCGGCGGCATTGCTCCCTTGGAATTCGCCGCTGACGGCAAGCATCGCCTGCTTGCCTTCTATCCGTAAATTGCTGTCCATCATCAAGCCTCCCAGGCAGTTTGGAAATGCCCTATTTCTGAACGCAGATTAACCGCCAGCGCACTTGAGTCGGCCGAAGTATTTGTCAGCGTTTCCATAACCGCTGAGGTTTGCCGGGTCGCTGCCGTCACCTGCTGCGCGCTTGTGGCTGTATTCTCAATCACGGTTGCCAGTGAATCAATCAATTCAATGATCAGCTCAGACTGGGCGACGTCCTCATTGGTCACGCTCAATATGCCATCAATCTCCCGGCAGCTAGCCTCTACTGTGCTGACAATACGCTCCAGAGCGGTATCCGCCTGAGAAGCCAACCGCACCCCTTCGGCGGCCAGACCACGGCTCTCGGCAATACCGTCGACCGCGGCGGCTGTGCTGCCCGCAATCTTGCGCACAAGCTCTGAAACCTGGTGCGCCCCGCTGCGGGATTGCTCCGCCAGGCTGGTGACTTCACGGGCAACCACCGCAAAGCCCCTGCCAGCTTCTCCGGCTCTGGCGGCTTCGATCGCTGCGTTAAGGGCCAATAAATTGGTTTGAGCCGCGATCCGGGTAATCGTTTGGTTAATTTTGGCAATTTGTCCTAAATACTGTTCAAGAATTTGCATCCGGCTTTCCGTATCAATCGTTTTGCTCTCGATCTCCCGCATACGGACTACCGTGGCGGCCACAGTACTTCTGCCTTCCTGTGTGGCCTGAGTCGTTTCCTGCGCCCTTGCCACAGTCGACGCTGCGCGTATTTTAGCAATCTCCATCAAGGCTGACAGTTCGACAAGCACCTTTGACGCCTCCACAATCGAAGCATTGCCGAGCGAAGCGTTATCTAACAGGCAAGTGCTGTTATCAAAAAGTCCTGATGCCGTCTGGTTCACATCACTGATCGCGGCAGCCATTTCAGCGGACGCAGCCGCCACTTTCTCTGACGAAAGATTGACCTGACAGACCAGATGGCCCAAATTACGCACCATGGTATTGATTGCGATCCCCAGGCGACCCATTTCATCCTGGCTGGCAACCGACACTGCCTTAATCGCCAGGTTACCGACAGCAACCTGCTCAACTGATGCTACCATATCCCGTATCGGCAGCAGCATTAAACGGATAATTATTGCCGCTAAGCCGATGGAAATGACCAGACTGGCAACGACCAGAGTGATAAACAGCACAGCCTGTGTTTGGTAATGCGACTGGGCCGCTTCATACTCTTCACGTGCCAGTTGGAGCTGCAAATCAATAAGCTCGGACAGTTGAACAGAGATGGGCTCAATGCCTGAATACAGCACATCAATCATGAACGCGGCGAGTGCGGCCATATCCTGGCGGATTAAAATCTGCTTCAGGTTCTGCAGTTCGGCGTTGGCGATAGTAAATTGCATTTCAATCCGGCTGGTCAGCTGCTCCTCTTGTCTGCCATTGACTTGTGAACGATACATCTGCCAATGCTCTTGAATCTTGTTGATTGACAGCTCCAGCCGTTCAGCCGCCACCGGCCAGGTCATATTGCCATTGCGCACCTTATGTGCTGTATCAATAATCAATACATAATGGTCATTAACCGCCTTGAGTTCCCTGAACGGCACAATCCGGCGATGATAAGCGTCCTTTAGACGCTCATTGGCCGTATCGATTCCCTGCAGACCGAGAATCGCCACCACGATGGCGACACTGGCCAGTAAGCCGACGACTAAGAACATCTTTGCTTGCAAACTGCTTTTCGCCAGTTGAAAAGCCACAGGCCAGTGCAGCAACCGGGCTATGTTGAGCTTACTTTTCATACTCCACCCATTTCCGTTTATATTCACGCCTTATCTCCAGTCATAGCATGATAATTTATCTCACGGATTGCGCAGACATCGTACACCAGATCGATACCCAGATCCCTGCATTTTTCTGCAGATAGAAGACAGCCCCCGACCAGCGCTCGCACACATATGCGACCGAAGCATGTCGGGGGCTGTCCGGCAACTGTGTTATTTCATCTTGGTAACAGGGATAAAGCCATTTTTCTCAGCATATGCCTCTTGGAATTCCTTGCTGGTTGCAAAATCGATGAACGCTTTAACCGCGCCGGCCGGCTGGCCTTTAGTAAACATGCGGCCAAAGGTATAGACAGGATATTTGCCGGAGGTCGCGTTAGCTACCGAGTATTCAACTCCGTTATATTTGAGACCTTTTACTGTTTTATCCACATAAGCGGCATCAACATAACCGATTGAGCCGGGAGTGCCGGCAACGGCAGTTCTCAGAGCGCCGTTGGAGTCCTGGATAACCACATTGTCGGTAATTGATTTGCCCTTGAGGACGACTTGCTCGATGGTTGCGCGGGAACCGGAGGATTTAGCACGGCTGAGGATCGTGATTTTTTCATCCTTGCCGCCAACATCTTTCCAGTTGGTAATTTTACCGGTCAAAATATCAACATATTGTTGTTCGGTCAACGAATCTACCGTAACGCTGGGATTGGCGATAAAGACGAAGGGAATTCCCACCAGCTTGTGTTCAACTAAGCCTTTATCATTTAGACTGGCTTGAAGCGCGACATCAGAGTTGCCAATATCGACAGCCCCGGATGCCACTTGATTTTGGCCGGTAAAGGAACCGCCGCCAGAGATATTCACAGTAACTTTTTCATTTTTCTTTTGAAAATCTTCCTGAGCTGCTTTTAAGAACGGCAGCAGCGCGGTTGAGCCGGATGCGGAAACCTTTCCTTCAATGCCCTGAGGCTGAGCTTGCTTGGGAGCTTCTTTCGAGCCGCCGCAACCAGCGATCAAACCGGCAGATAATGCTGAAACCGCTAAAATGGCAATCACTTTTTTGAAATTCATGAATGAATCTCCTCCTGTTTATTTGCTTGTCTTGTTTGTCTTTCCATCACCTATGTTACCTCATCTGTTAAGAGAGTATGTTAAGCAAGTGTTACGTTTTTGTTAACAAGTACTGCAATAAAGTAAAACTTGATTCAGCTGGATTCTCACAGACTGTGCAAAAATAAAAAAACGCCAGCGGCGGTTATGCAGCAGAAACCGCGTGAGCGCTGACATGGTTGCACATATTATTGTAAAAGCGGAGCAGGAGACCTGCTGTCGTGCGCTGAGCCAGCGGCAACAGGACCGCCGTGGCTTTCGCATAGGCCGCGGCATCGTCCTCGTCAATAACCCATTCCAGCAAATCAGCGCTGACAGAGGCATTGTCGATCAACAGATCGACCGTCGGGATTCCCGGCCGGTATATTCCGCCGCCAGTTGCCGCAAATAAGCTGCAATGATCACGCGCCCATAGTTCATACTGTTTGTGCCCGCCAAAGACTTTGCCTCTGGCATGGTGCGGTACGCACAAATCCTGTAGTAAATGAGCTGCCGCACCTAAGAAAAAACAGGCTTTATGCATTTCGTGACGCCGCATGCAGCGTGTAGCCCGGTTGAGAAACTGGCTGAACTCTTCAATCGCTGTGGAGAATTGCCAAAGCCCCTTGCGGGTGTCGGGCACAAAATAGTGATTAACATTCTTCCAGCCCTGGTCGGCCCAAACCACGCCCGCGTTCAACTCTGCTATATGCCGCCCAAAGAAGCCGGCACAGGAGGCAAAGCCGTCAGCCGCTAAAATGCTGATCGCCTGCCGGTTGCAAAACTCGTGGGTAACGCACGGGTTGTCAAGCCAGGCTTGCAAGGGACTCGTCGTCGCTAAAAATATTTTTACACCGCCAACAACCGAAGCCTGCGCTATCGCTTGTAATTGCATGGTTCTTCCAGCCTCCTTTACGCTACATGCCTGACGCCTGATGCGAAGAGAGTAGCCGCTCCGCAGCCCGGACAACGGCTTGCGCTGAATCCGGCTGAGCAATGCGCTGCATTGCGCTGAGCATCTGCTCACGTTCGGGGCTATTGGCCAGCAGACGCGCCGTCAGCTCAGGCTGCTCCGGCTGAAACCACTGGGCAGCGCCCCGAGAAATCAGGAAGGAAGCATTATCAGTTTCCTGACCGGGAAAGGATTCATACAGGAGAAGCGGCAATTGGGCTGCCATCGCTTCACTGAGCGTTAGTGCTCCCGGCTTAGTAATCAGCAACCTGGCAACACGCATCAGTTCGCCGATGAGTGAAGTGTAACCCAGTATGGCAGCAGAGTGTTTCAAGCCTTTGACAGATAAGCTTAGTTGACTTGCAAGCTCCGGATTTTTTCCGGCCACGGCGACAAGATGCAGGGGAACGGGAACCGCTTCGAGAGCAAGCATGATCTCCCGCAACGGCCCCAGGCCAAGACCGCCCCCCATGATGAGTACAACAGGCTGTTCAATCTGTTGCAAACCCAGCTCATCAAGACTCCTGGGCGCTTCCGGCGCCAGCGGCGGCCGTATCGGTATCCCGGTAACCGCAATACGGTTTGACGGAATTTTATAACCGAACAGATCTGTTTTTAACGCTTCGGCCGCAACGGTGTAAAGATCCACTTCCGGGTATACCCAGGTGCTATGGACAGTAAAATCGGTAATGACTCCGATCAGCGGCAGAGTGGTTTTGCGATGCCGTTTTAAATACGCCATGGCAGCACAAGCGAAAGGATGGGTACAAATGACAATATCCGGCTGGCAGACAGTCAACAGGTTCTGCATGGTTTTTCTTAAAAACCAGGAGAAAATTTTTTGCTGCCGTGATGCCGGGCGCAGGCCTTGCGACAGATGGTACAGTGCATCATATAAAAACGGTGTTGCTTCAATCATCTTAAAATAGGTTTCTTTAATCATGTGGTTTAAATACGAATTCTGTTCATCCATAAAATCTGCTATCATGACCTTGTCACCGGGGAAAGCGGCTTTCCAGGCTGTCTGAATTGCCCGCGCGGCCTGAGTATGACCTGCTCCAATGGAAGCAGATACAAGCAATACCGTCTTAGAATGCTTTAACACTGCTTTCACCTTCTTCGCTATAGAATACGCTTTTATTTTAGCATGGATTGACCAGTGATTTGTTAACACTATGTTGTTATCATGTTAAGCGTAATCCCAATAGAGGATTATTGCAACAGCATCTTGTATTCTTACTATACTCTACTGTGAGTACAAACACATCAAGAAGAGGAGCAGATTTATGCAGATACGCAGTATCCGGACCCGCCTGATTATTACGCTGCTGCTGCTGACAGTCGTATCGTTGGCGGCTCTGGGAGCTTATATACTTTGGTATTTTCATCGTTCTAACGTGGAAAATTTAACTGCTCAACTGATCATGCAGACCAGAATCACAGAGGAGCTGGTGAGTACGTATTACCGGACTCCGGAAAACCGTTTGGAACTGAATGAGAAAGTGAAAGAAATGCGCAGCCAAATCGGTTTGCGGATTACAGTGATTACGGCTGAAGGATCAGTCATTGCCGATTCCTATGAATCAATTAACGGCCTGGATAATCACCGTAACCGCCCGGAAGTGCAGGACGCACTGTCAGGAAAAACCGGAAGCTCCATTCGCTTCAGCAATACCATGAAAGAAAACCTGCTGTATACCGCCGTACCACTAACCGAGCAAGGCAAAATTGTCGGAGCGGTGCGTCTGGCCAGCAGTCTGGCTCCGATTGAAGCCAATTTTGCCAATGTCCGTTCCGTATTGTTTGCCGCCTTTGCGATCACCTCATTGCTTGCCATTCTGATCAGTATCCGGCTGGCAGGAAAATTCACCTCTCCGTTGGAGGAAATCACCCAGGTGGCCCAGGAAATGGCCAAAGGCCATTTGGATAAACGAGTTCATGTCCGAACCGGCGACGAAATGGAGTTGCTAGCACACACACTAAATCAGCTGGCCTCAAGTCTTGATGATACAATCAGTGAAACGCTGGCGGAAAAGCGCAAGCTTGAGCTGATTCTGGCCCGTATGGATAACGCGGTCATTCTGTTTGACCGGTATGGCCGAATGGAAACCTACAATGAAATGGCCCGTACTACATTTACGATTACTGAACCCATGTTGGGCAAACATAACATCCAAATCATTGGCAACAACGCCTTTGACCGTACCTTGCAGGACGCTGTGGAATCAGGAGAAAACCGGTCTACTGAATTAAAAATTGAGCTGCGCGGCAAAAAACGGATATTTCAGCTTGCCTTCGCTCCGATAAAAACGGAAAGCACTGTGAGCGGCGTATTATGTGTATTTCACGATATAACCACTTTGCAGGAGCTGCATGAACGACAAGTTGACTTCGTGGCCAATGCCTCTCATGAACTGGCCACCCCGCTGACTGCGATTAAAGGCTTTAGTGAAACGCTGCTTGACGGCGCTATTGCCGATCAAGCCCTGAGCAAACGCTTCCTCGCGATCATCCACTCTGAAGCGGAAAGGATGCAGCGTTTGGTCGGCGACCTGCTGCAACTGGC
>POVV01000546.1_pt1 | contig 22934 bp, 17 predicted proteins | sample 1560271 | NCBI WGS metagenome assembly POVV01 (sample SAMN08337232, study PRJNA429181) | Bioreactor metagenome, whole genome shotgun sequencing project. | biome: cows' rumen and soil; feature: anaerobic; isolation source: anaerobic chemostat enrichment culture, galacturonate as sole carbon... | reverse complement strand
GGCAGGAAAGAACAATATCGTCTTGCCGTTAGCGGCGACCAGCACGTTATACACATTGGTCGCTACCCGCGAGGCTTCTGTCAGGACTCCAAGAATCGGCGTCTCCAGCCGGGCAAAATCACGATACCGGCCGCGCACCTTTAAAACCGGCTGAACATGCAGCGGGTTGCCGTCATACGCGGCAAAGGTTCCGTCATGAACAGCCTCCACTTCCAATTGATCAAAGGTATTGACAAATTCTCCGGCTTCATTGAAATAGCCCGTGCATTCCTCCAGCAACGCCAGCGCCTCATCAACGCCAGCCACCAGCGTAACCGGACGGCGGCGGGTAAAGAATTGCATCTCCACAATGATATCGCCATTTTTGACATGCGAACAATCCACACCCTGGATATCGCTTACACCGGTAAAGGTATATTCTTCCTTTGACAAAGTCTCCAGAATCTGCGCGATATTGGAGAAATAGGCGTCAGTATACCAGCCTACCCTCATTCTGGCGGCATCGATCTTAAATACCGCTTTATTCAGCCTCTCTCCATTAAATGCGCTCATGCTCATTCCCTCCCACAACTATTGCTCATGCACAATAATGCGAATCGTAATGTATTTGGGCAGCGTCTCTTCTATCCATTCTGTTCCATTGGCCCGGTAGCCGTTATAATACGAAACTTTTTCGATCAGCATCTGAACATTGCGCTTATCAATAAACCGGGTATACACCTGTCCCGGTTCCACAGGAGTAATGGCTTTGCCAAACAGGAACTGCTGCCATAATTCATACTTGGTTTCCGGATCGGTTGCTTTCTTCAGCCAGCAGGTGACGACAGGGGTCGTCCATTGAAAGCCGTTATTGACATTTTTCTCTTTATACAGATAGGTCCGGTGATCCATGTGTTGAAAACGAAATTCATAACCGCCAAAATTCAGCACCTGGTTGGCGTTGTCATTCGCATTGATCGTAAACAGAATATCTGCCGCCTCACACTTGGGCGAAAACAGAAAAAATACCAGGAAAGAAATCCCCAGAAGAAGCCGTTTCATAAACACACTCCTCAACCCGTATTGATCTCGTCAACCGCCGCTAAGACTCCCACCTCTACAGGCGGGAGTTAAGCGGCGATAAATGGAGACTTGCTTCAGATGGAGTTTTAACTCCACCTGAAGCTTAGTCGAATTTACTTCGAGCTACAGCCTGTTTATCCCCGACCTAAGAGGGCGGGGGCTTACAGGCTGTGCGAAGGATAAACTCGAAATAAGTGCGACTAAGGTTCAGATGGGATTCAAAACCCCACCTGAACCAAGTTTGCTTTATCAGCAGCCCGGCCGCAGCGCCGCAAAGACCGGATCAGCATAAACATTCGCGGCTATTTCCGCGGCCAATTGATCTGCCGCAGAGCGCAGCCGGCGGACTTGTCCATCCAGTGAGCTGACTACTGCCTGATCCTTGATAAACGGCAGGTTAATCGCGGTATTCAGCAATGCGCCAATCGCGGCGGTATGTAAAGACAAGGCACCGATAGCCAAATCACTGACAGCATGTGGATTGGCTTTGCCGCAGAGGGTTGTGGCTATCTCCAGCGCTGCCAGACAGGCCTGAGCGGTTTCCAGCGGAATCTCCGCCGCCAAATGGTAGGCTTGCTGAACAGCCTGTTTACGATGCTCTTTTTCGGCGTCTGTCGCCTTTGGCAACTGATAAGCAGCCATGACACCGCTGAAAGCCTGTGCGTCACGGTCAATCAATGCCTGCAGCACCTGGTGCAGCGCAGCCAATTCTTTTTGCTTTGCGGCTAACACCGCCTGATATTGCGCCAGTTCCGCACGCGGTAACGACAAGTTAATCACCATCTCTAATAAGCAAACACCGGTCAAGCCACTCAGAGCCGCCGCGCTGCCGCCGCCGGGAGCGGGCTGTTCTGAGGCCAGGCGGCTGGTATAATCTACAATAGACAGTTCTGTAAGCATGCAATCTCCCTTTCCTGCTCTCCTATTCAGCCGATAAAATCAACGGATAATGCGGCTGCCCGCCGTGGTAGCATTCAACAGCTACGCCGCTGCAGGTCTGTTCCAACAGCAACTGCAAACGCTCCGCCTCACCGGAGCTGACATCTGCTCCATAATAGAGACAAAGCACCTCGGTTTGCGGATCGATCAGCCTGGATACCAGAGCCAATACGGTATCCTCCATATGTTCAGCATCGGTAACAATTTTACCTTCTAACAAGCCAATAAAACGTCCGGCACGCACTAAACGACCGTCAATCCGGCTGTCGCGCACGGCAGTGGTGATGCTTGCCGCCCTCACATCGCTCATCCGGCGCTGCATGGCAGCCAGATTCACCTCATGCGATTGCTGGGGATCAAACGCGGTCAACGCGGAAACAGCCTGCGGCAAATTGACGGCGGGCAGCACGCTCACACAATCACCGATTAACTTTTGCGTTTGCGCCGCAGCCAGCACGATATTCTTATTGTTGGGCAGGATAATATAATGCTCTGCTTTAACAGCATGAACCGCTGTCAGGAATTCCTCGACCGCGGGATTCATCGTGTCACCGCCGCAGATGATGCCGGACGCCCCCAAACTGCGCATGATTTCAGCCTGCCCGTCGCCTGCGGCCACACTGATCACCGCCGTTTTCGCCGGTACTTCCCCGGCGGCTTCGTCAAGATGCAGCAGTCGGTGTTCATGCTGGTCGGCCATGTTGTCAATCTTGATATCATGCAAGGTTCCCCAGGTAATGGCTGAATCAAGCACACTGCCCGGACGCGCGGTATGGATATGTACCTTCAGCAGGCCGTCACCGCCTGCCAGAATCAACGATTCGCCCAGCGGTTCCAGAATATCCTTGGCCGCTTGCAGCGACTGACTGCAAGGGTTGACAATAAACTCCGTACAATAGGGGTGTGAGATGTCAACCTTTTCCCGCTGCTCGATAAATACCGGGGCAAAGCTTGACTCCGGCGCGGAATCAATGCCGTTCATACCGTCAAGACAGCCGCGAAAGAAGGCAATCAGCCCCTGTCCGCCTGCGTCAACCACCCCGGCAGATTTTAAGACAGGCAGCAGCTCCGGCGTGCGGGCCAGCTCCGCTTTACCGGCTTCAACCGCTGCCGACAGGATTTCGGAAAATGCCGCATTGCCCCGTACACTTCGCCGCGCGCCTTTGGCAATGCCTTTCGCAACCGTCAGAATCGTTCCCTCCACCGGGCGGGCAACCGCACGGTAGGCATAAAGGATGCCATATTGAAAGGCTTTACCCAGTTCTGATGAAGTCGCCTCAGACTTCCCGCGCAGGCCGCGGGCGATACCGCGGAAGATCTGGGAAAGAATCACACCGGAATTTCCCCTGGCGCCCATAATCGCAGCGTCAGCCGCCCGTTTAGCCAGCGCGCCGATTTCCAATTCTGTCGCTTGGTTCAACGCCTGGCTGACCGCCCCCAGTGTCAGCATCATATTGGTACCGGTATCGCCATCCGGCACCGGAAATACGTTCAGGCTGTTAATCGCCTCATATTCCCGCAAAAATGTCCGGTAAGCGCCATTAATCATCCGGCGAAAATCACTGCCAGATATCATTTCCACTGATTGTTGCACAACTATTCCCCCTTATCCGATCCGAAGGGTGTTCTTGATAAGTTCTTATGGACGCTCGACGCGGAGAGCGTTCAGAAGGCCCCAGATGCTAGGCAGCCCGAGGAAGCGCGCGCAGACAGTACGTGCAGGTACGGCAAGCGCGCTCCCGCAGGGCTAACAACGCAGATGGGTTCTTATGGACGCTCTCCGAGGATGACGCCGACTAAGCCCGGCCCCAAATGCGCCGCCAGCACCGCGCCGCCGGTGCTGACGCTGATCCGCTCAGCGGGATAGCTGTCCTGCAATCTGAGCCGGAGCTTTTCCGCTTCCGCCAGCGCCTCAATATGAACAACGCCGATATATTCAGGCTGCTGATGCTGCAGCACGGCTTCGACGATTCGGTTTACCGCCCTGTTCCAGGTCTGTACTTTGTCGAGCACCGCCACCTTGCCGGCATTCACATACAGCACCGGGCGAATCTTGAGAATAGTGCCCAGCAGGGCGGCCGCACCGCCGATGCGGCCGCCTTTATGCAAATACTCTAAGGTAGCGGGAACAAACATCGTATGGGTACAGGCACTCAACTGTTCCAACCGGGCGGCAATAGCAGCCGTCGGCTGACCGGCAGCCGCCATCGCCAATCCCTGCTGCGCCAATTTCACCATGCCAATCGCCGTTGTGCCTGAATCAACGGCAAATACCCGCCGGGAATCGACACTCTGCGCCGCTGTCCTGGCGCTCTGGATCGTGCCACTCAAGCCGCCCGACAGGGTAATGACAATAATATCGCCATCCGCTTCCAGTATGCGTTCAAACGTCCGAACAAATTCGCCGGGAGCGGGTTGTGAGGTTTTAGGAAAATCGCCGGTTTGGCGAACCAAAGCGAATAAGTCCGGATTGCCAATTTGGTCTTCCCGCCATTCGCGGTGCCCCAGCCTGACCGAAAGGGGCACAACATGCAGATTGCTATGTTCTGCCAGCATCGCTTGTGGTACATTCGCGGTACTGTCAAGCACAATATGAACCTTAGACATGCTGCTCCTCCTCGCCTTTTCTACCAGTATTGTACCAAAATTTCAGAGGGAAATACACCTAGGGAAAAACCACCGCTGTCACGGTGGTTTTAGGCCGCCGATAAAGGCCAATCTGCGTTGCACCCGTAAAGGGTATGCCGCCAACTCTAAGGCGCTAAAGCGCCAAGAGTTGCGCAATCAGCCCTGCGGGAGCGCACTTGCCGTACCCTGCAAACGTACTGTCTGCGCGCGCTTCCTCGGGCTGCCTAGCATCTCGACCTTTCTCGACCGCCTGAATTTTATGACTATCAACAGGTTCAAACCACCGCTGTCACGGTGGTTTGAGCTTTTAGGAGCAAGTTCTAATTCCTGATAATATTTTATTCGCGCTTTTATCCGAATATTCCTGCTTGGCTGTCTTCTGCCGGAGAGCCGCACTTATCCAGAAGCTTAGCGGCACTTAACCCACTGCTTACAGAAGCGGGAGTTTAGAGCGGGTTGGGCATTGGATAAAAAGGGTTTTCGCTATAAAGCGAGAAATCTTTAATACATATTGACAAATTCCGCGGCGAAAACTTGTGTTGCATAGGAGATTTCCTGTATGGAAAAACAACTGATCTTCGCACTCGATATCGGAACACGCAGCGTAGTCGGCCTGATTGGCTGCAAAGGTTCCAACGGCCTGGAGATTTTGGCGACAGAGCGGATGGAGCATCACACCCGGTCTATGCTTGACGGGCAAATCCATGACGTGCCGGAAGTCAGCCAGGTCATTGCACAAATTAAGCACAAACTGGAGAAAAATTGCGGTCCGCTTCAGGCAACAGCGGTGGCTGCCGCCGGACGTTCACTCTGTACCCTGCGGGCACAGGCGGAGCTTGACACGTCACTCCGCGGTTCTTTAACCATTGACGATGAACGTACGCTGGAACTGACCGCCTTGCAAAGCGCTCAGCGCCAGTTGTCGACAGCATCAGACATGCCCGACCCGGCTGCCTATTATTGTGTAGGCTACAGTGTTACCGGCTTTTCGTTAGATGGCACCAGGCTGACCAGCCTAATCGGCCAGCGCGGCAAAACAGCCTCTACTGAGATCATTGCCACGTTTTTGCCCCGCCAGGTTATTGACTCGATGCAATCAGCCCTGGATGCGGCCGGGTTAGAGTTAACGACCATCACCCTCGAGCCGATTGCCGCTATCAATGTATTGATCCCCTCAACGATGCGTCATCTCAATTTGGCGCTGATTGATGTCGGCGCCGGAACCTCTGATGTCGCCATTACCCGGGATGGCTCGGTGATTGCCTATGGTATGGTTCCCTCTGCCGGGGATGAAATTACGGAGGCTATCTCACACCAATATCTGCTCGACTTCAATGTGGCGGAAACCGTCAAGCGCCAGTTGGCAAAACAGAAGCGCATCAGCTTCACCGACGTTCTGGGTGCTGTTCATAAGATTCCCGCCGCCGAAGTCCTGGAGCGGATAGAGAGCAACATTGTCGAATTAGCCCGTGATATTGCCAGTCAGATTCTGCTGTTGAACGGTGCTGCCCCGCAAGCGGTTCTGCTGGTGGGCGGCGGTTCACTGACCCCGTTGTTGCCACAGGCTATCGCCCAATCCTTAGATTTGCCGGCCGCGAGAGTCGCTGTCCGTAAGCCCGAAACGGTGAACGGCATCAGCAATATTCCCGCCATTCTCGCCGAACCGGACGGCGTGACCCCGCTGGGTATTCTAAAAATCGCGGCCAGCGACAGCCTGCATTTTGTCAGTGTCAGGGTTAACGATAACCCGGTTCGTTTATTCAAATCAGATAAATTAACTGTCGCCGACGCGGTGCTGGGCGCAGGCATTGACGCACGCAGCCTGCACGGCAGACCCGGTATGGGCCTGACGATTCGCGTTAATAGCGAAACCCGCTTTTTCCCGGGCGAGCCAGGCCAACCCGGCCAGATCGTTATGAACGGGAATCCGGCCAAGCTGACCGATCTGCTGACCGACAAAGCCGCCATTACGATTACCAAGGGCAAGAACGGCGCTTCCCCCCGTGTGACTTCGGCCGATGTCATCGAAGCACTTGCTCCCCTTCCTGTCACGATTAATGATGCATCACTGCTGATTCAGCCGCTAATTACTGTCAACGGCAAACCCGCTACAGCAGAAACGCTGCTGGCTGACCGGGATGAAATCTGTTGTCAAACTCCCCAAACCGTCGCCGCAGTGCTCGATGCCTGTGACCGGATGGTCACACCGACTGTCTTTCACTATATCATCAACGACCTGGAACGGGAGTTTTCAGTTATGCCGCTCATCCTGGTCAATGCCGAGCCTGCAAGCTTAGCCACAGTCATCGAAGCCAATGCCGTGATTCGCATCAAGGACGCCGCACCACCGACAGTGGCGGAAATTCTCGGTTTGGACGCGTCAACTCAGGAAACACTGACCATTCATTTCAATGGAACGCCTTGTACACTGCCGGCCAGACGGCAGTCACTCCTGTGCGACAACCAGCCGATTCCGCCGGACAGCATCGCGCCGGAGGGACGGAATATCACTTATAAACTGGCGCAGTCAGTTCCTACTGTCAGCGATGTACTGCTGGCAGCCGAGTTTAACCCCCACACTTTGCCGGCAGACAGCCAGGTCAGCATCTTATTGAACGGCCAGACGACCGAATACCTGTCTCCGGTAAAAAGCGGCGACCATATTGACATCGTTATTAAGTAAACCTGTCCCGGAATCTGTCGCGGCTGGATGAGCGAGGACTTTTTTCGCACCGCAAGGCGGAGGACGAAAGCGGGCTGACTGACGCCCGGTGAGGAACGACAACGCAGTGAGGCGGAAAAAGAGCCGCCCAGACGCCGCGTAAGGGTTTCGGAACAGGTCTAATAGGAGTACGTTATGGAATACTTAAAGCAAATTCCATTATTCGCCGGTATGTCGGACGACCAACTGCGGCAAATCGCTCGTAACAGTATTGAGCGTTCGTATAGCAAAGGCTCCTTCATCTTTCACGAGGGAGACCCCGGCGAAGGCTTTCACTTCGTCATCAGCGGCAAAGTGAAAGTAGTTAAGAGCTCAGACGATGGCCGCGAGCATACGATTAAGATTATGCAGCCAGGGGATTTGTTTGCCGAAGTGCTGCTGTTTACCGCCTTGCCTTATCCGGCTTCCGCTATCGCAGCCGAGAATTCCCGGATCGGCGTCATCAAGAATAGTGACCTGGAAAAGTTAATCCTGTCTAACAGCCAGCTAGCCCTGCAACTGATTAAAACACTCAGTCAGCGCCTGATCTACGCGCAAAGGAAAATTAAAGACCTGGCCTTAAATGATGTCACCTCACGTACTGCCGAAACCCTCGCCAGCCTCGCCCGCGATCATGGACAGCGCAACGCCCAAGGGCATATTGCCATCCTGCTTGATATGCCCCGCCAGGAGCTAGCCAATCTGGTAGGAACCACCCGCGAATCGGTTACCCGCAGTCTCAGTTCACTTAAACGGGACGGCCTGATCGATTTCGACGGCCGCCGGATTACCATCATTGATCCGCAAAGGTTAAGATCACCGTCAGAATAATCCAGGGAAAATAAAGTGATGGGCTGTGTATGCACACAGCCCATCACTTTATTTTCAAGCAGGGTTATTTTGAGCACTGTGGCGCAGAGATAGCGGCGATTTGCCGGCTGCGGTCATTGATTCTGGCGATAATTTCCCTCATGTGGTGATTACTGCCGGCGATAATGTCCTCCAGCGAGATGCTTTTGAATTGCAGCAGGTCGGTTTTAGTGGTATAGCCGATAGCTTCCGTCATCATCAGATACTCATCAGAAATATCGGTGGGAATGCCCATAGCGGCAACCGCAGTCCGCAGCCGCCCGGTTTCCTTTACCAATTGCAAAGTATCCCGTCCTTGCAGTGAGAATCCCAGATTCCCCCACAATTCGACCGGCTTATAAATGGAATATTCGTATTGCATCAGCTGACTGACAAAATCCGGCGCAATGGAAAAGCCGAATTCCGCTGCTTTCTCCATCCATTTTGTCGAAGGAAAAACGCCTGGCGGATTCACGATGACCGTGTCAGGCAGTGTTTCCCGGATCAGGCTCATATCGGCGTCATAAACCTCCTGCAGACTGACGCCGGCAATAACTGGCACGGGATAAATCAGCGACAAGCCGATACGGCAACTCTGCCCCACCGCCTCTGAAGCCAGCTTAACGCAGTGAATGGTATCAATGATCTCTTTTCTGGTCACCCCTTTATTCATGACTTGATCGTTAATCAAGTCATGGCCGGTCTCGCCGCCCATGAATACCGCCCTTAAACCGGCACGAATCAGCAGGCAATAGGCATCATAGACCTCTGGTGTTACTTTCGCCGCCCGGATGAACATGGAAAAATTAACGCTAATACCCGCAGCCAGGATCGCCTCAGCGATTTCCCGTCCATGCTCGACCGGAGTTTCCGAGCTGCTGAACCGGAAAAAAGAAATTCCCTGCCGGCTCATGATCTGGAACTCCTCAATAATTTCCGCTACCGGGCGCGGCTGATACGCAGCCGACTGCCGGGTATGGGAGCAGAAATTGCATTGGTTCCAGGTGCAGCCAAGCCCGTCTACCAGTGTATGGAACAGCAGCTTGTCCGCCAAATCCTCGGGACGGTAGCGGGGGATAATAAACTGCCGGTCAGTCTGTGGCTGGCCGGAGCAGGGAGTATCGCTGTAATTACCGGTTTGCACCAAAGGTGACCAGCTGATTTGCTCATGAAACTGCCGCAGGAAGTCAGCCCTGCCGGTTGTTTTTTGGCTTAGCGCCAGCACCTGTTCCAGTAAGGTTTCACCAGGGCCCATAATCGCGATGTCAAAGTCTGTCCTGTGGAAGATATGCTCGCCATAGACCTTGACCTGCGGGCCGCCGGCAATAATAACCGTTTCCGGGCAGGCCGCTCTGACCTTTGCGGCCAGCAACCGACTCCAGCTAAATGAATCGCCATACCAGACCTTGATCCCGAGCAGCCGGATGCCGTCGGTTTTAATCATCGTAGTGATTTCTTCCGCCTTGGCTTCCAGATAACGGTTCCGGTAATGCAGCGACAAGGTTTGAACCGGCCAGCTCAGCAGCATCAGCAGCAGCCAGAGTGATCGCCAGCCTTTGCGGTAAAGCATCATCTGCAGCGAAACAAGATTCTGCAGCAGCTTGACGCACCAGCGGGGAACGCCGGCCTCGGTCGACGTTATTCGCTGTTCGTCAATCACTTCCGCCCGGTAGCCCTTGTCTTCCAAATAGGTCCGCAAAATAGCCAGGCCATTTTCCAGCGCGGCATCAGAAGCAATCCGTTGCCGTGGCGCCATGCTGTTAACCAGCAATATATCCGGCTTGTGCATCATTTGCCTCCCTCCCCACCGGTCATCCGGGCAATGTTTTGCAGTACCCGCCCGGCAATATCGGGATAGCGGTGGCGGAACTTGGGAAACGCAATACGGGACAATACCAGGATTTCCGCCGGTGTTACCGCAAAAATATTGTTTGGCTGATGAGAACTGCCTTCAAGACCTGTCGCGCCAAAATGCTGTCCTGGAAAAATCGTATCAGGTCCGTCCATTTCTAACCGGCCATTTAACAGGATGTTTACCTCATTACTGGGATCTCCCTGAACTATAACCTGATCCCCAGCATAACATTTGGCAATAATACCGCATTTGTGAAAGAGTTTTTTCATTTCGTCTTCAGATAATCCTTGTAACCATGGAATTTCTGCTGGAGTTGTGCCTAGATTGTTGGCTATTGCTTTCCATAGTTCTTCTTCGGTGACTAACTGACTATTAATCAAGTTGCCACCCTCTTGAAACTCACTGGCAAACCAACTGCCAACCTCCAGATCCAATTCAGTCCGCTTGCGTGCCAGCCGGTAAAAAGGAGAATGTAATTTACGCATGTGCTCAACATCATCGATTAGCCAGACGATCGGAGTCAGCATACCATATCCGGGATCTTGAAAGTTTTTGCCAAAGCGTTGGCCGCCAATTTCTTCATACAGCCGCAACAGATAAATATTGCAACCGCCAAAAGTAAACTGGACGTTATGAGCGCACGAGAGTTCATAGGCTTTGGCCATCAGCAGGTACAATGCCTGAGAGTTGCGGAAAACTGGGTCAACCATCAGTTTGGTAATGAGTCCAAAATTCTGGTGCAACTTTCCGCTATAAAACTTTTGAAACCGCGTTAATTCAAGGGTATCCCTCAATTCCGGATGAAATTTACGTAACTGACCAATATTGATTCGACTAGTACCAATCAGCTTAGAATTCACTTTGACATAAATCAAGGTTCCCCATTCATCCATTTCATCATAAAGCATTTTCTCTTTATGATCGGAGGATGTGAGTTGCCGGGACATTTCTTCAACATAGATTTCATACCGGAATCGATAAATTGCTTTTTTTTCTTCATCTGTCTCTGCAATACCTACGGTAAATAATTTTTCGGCTGTTTTTTCTTCTGGGTTTAACATATTCATCTCTCCTTAAAATTGTTTTTTTGCGGTATTGGCTCTCGACTATACTGAATCCATCAAAAACACCTCCCTCCTGTTGTAGAGAGATACGTGCAAGCACTATACAGTTCCCTGCAGAAAAGAGAAGATTAGCAAGAACAATGCATAATAATGTAAAAAAGAGCAATATTCTCATGATTTTTAAAATAAAAAGTCCCAAGCGCAAGTTGCACAGCCAGTGCATAAACCTGCGCTTGGGGCTTTTAGGAATACCTAGTGAAGTCTAGCTAAAAATATTTTATCGTTCGGTGAGAGGAAACTGGATAAAAAATGTTGTACCTTCCGTATTAGTGGAAACACGAATATCGGCCTGATGGCGATGAGCAATCCGATAGCACATCGGTAGTCCCAAGCCGGTCCCCTTATCTTTGGTTGTTAAAAACGGCGTCCCCAGATTACTAAGCACATGCTCTGGAATGCCAGTGCCTTGATCGCTTACCGCCAAAATGGCTTTACCCTCTTCGAGAAATGTACGGATTTCCAAAATCCCACCTGCCGGCATGGCTTCCAGACTGTTGCGGACCAAATTCAGCAATAACTGCCGGATCTCATTTTCGTCCAGCCAGAGTTCCGGAATATCGGCCAGTTCATCTTTAATCTCTACCGAGAAAGCACTCGCATCAGCCCGGATTAACGGCAGCAGGGACTGAATAATACGGTTTAGACAACAACGCTTTAGATCAGTATGCTTATCCTTTGCCAGACATAGATATTCCCGGATAATATCATTAGTCCGGTCCAACTCCTGAATCATCAATTCGAACCGGTCACGGTAATGTAAAAAATCCTTTTTGCAGAGCAGTAATTGCAAATAACCGCGTACGGTTGTCATTGGATTGCGAATCTCATGCGCAACGCTGGCAGCCATTTCGCCCACCGTGTTTAATCTGTCAGCTCTCAGCGCAATTTGTTCCAGATTTTTACGATTTGTAACATCACGAATATTTCCCTCTAAAAACTCAACTTTCTGTTCAGAATTATAAATAGGGATATATGTCGGCTCAATCCAGATAGTGCGCTGATCCTTGCTAATCAGACGAAAGGTTTGAGGAAAAGCCTGTGAAGAATTCTTTGATAAAACCTGATAAAACTCTGGAAAGTCATCAGGATGAATAATTCTGAATAAAAGATCGGCATCTTTATAAAATTCTTCCGGTAAATATCCTGTCATGGGAAAAACCGCCGGACTAATATATTCGAATTTCGGTTCCGGCAATAGCCGATAGCGAAAAATAATATCTGTCGAGTTTTCTGCCAACAATCGATATTGCGACTCCTTATAAGTCAAATCTTCTCGTGTTTTTTCGAAGTAGACTAGTAATGTAGCGATTGCCACTACTAAGCGGATGATAGAATCAATCAAATAACCCCATGGAGCAAACCAAGTAACTTCAATGAGAAAAGGCATATCCATAAAATGAATACTCCATAAGAGATAGGCAATACCGAGTATTTGCTTGCTGGCCCGTTTCAATTTTAATTGCCGCATAAAAGTCAGACTCAGCCATACACCGGTAATACCGCCAAACCAAGCAGGAGGAAAAAATCGATAAAAAAACGGCAGTTCCATAACTGTAAGAATGAAGCTCAGCAAAGAAGTCAAAAAGGCTCCATAAAGCCACCACTTAGCCAAAGGCCTATTGATAAATAAATGAATTCCCCAAATAAAAATAACTAATGAAGTAAAGGTGAGAATTTGATAAAAGGTAAACCCCACCGTTGACTGCATCCAATTTAATATCCCGGAATCAAAAAAGATATTTCGCAGAAATAAAACCAGCCAGCTTACTATCCAGTATCCAATATACCGTTCACGATATACGGCATATAAATAGATATAGATAAGGATCATAAGCAGCGTGCCAATCAGAGTTCCGAATATCGACATTTCAAAAAAATTCATCGTTTCATTTCATTCCTCTGCTAATAGTAAGAGCAACAAAGCAGAACACCTTGTTGAACAACTAAACACGTCAATTACTATATTTTCTCAATAAGTGATGAAAATTCCTCCTGTTTTGTGAAATTTTGTAATACAAATAAAAATATTGACATATTAGCTAATGGATGACCGGCAAATCAGCTTAGCGGCAATACCTGTTGGCTCCAGGTCAAGCACAATATAAGAAAACCAGCGTTCCTGGCGTTTGACGGTGAAAGAGCCGGGATTAAGCAGCAGTATTTTGTTGCGGGTATAGATGGCCGGCTGATGGCTGTGGCCAAAAACAATGATATCAACCGGCTCATCGGCAAAGGCCTGCAGTGCCCTGTCCGGGGTTGTCTTTCCCTGACCATGGCCGTGAACGATGCCGATCCGGTAACCGGCCAGCTCAACAATCCGCTTTTCCGGCAAAGCCTGCTTGATTGGCTCAGCATCGGCATTTCCTGCAACTGCGAACAGGAGCCGCCCTTCCAATGCCTGCAGGATGGCAGGGTCGGTAAAATCGCCGGCGTGAATCAACGCGTCGGCGTCGTCATGTTCAGCCAGCAGCCGGTTCAGCTTGTCCGGTGATTTTAAATGAGTATCGGCAATAATTAACGCTTTCATATTTCCTCCTCATAGTCCTCAAACGCTTACCCACAGCATATCACAGATTCTGCCAGGGTATGCGGAAAGCATAGAACTGATCACAGAAAAAAGCATCCGGATTAATTAATCCGGATGCTCAACTGTTGAAAACATAAGATTGCCTGTCGAAAGGATTTATTGATTACATTCTATGCCGTCACAGCCAGAATATCAGGGGATCATATAGTCCCGCCCAATGACAACTGTCACTTGTGTCCTGCTTTTGTCCTTTGGCGACACCTGCAGCGCATAATCAAACGGCAGATCGGTCAAGCGGTTTAAGATTGTTTCATCAGCGGAATGGGCAATAACGACTGTACTATTATTCACATTTTTCGCATCACGGATTTGGGTAATGGCAAAGCCCTCTTGTTTAAGCTGCGCTGCCATCTTCGAACCAGCCGCTTTATGGCCGCTGGCATTAACAATATCCAGCTTTACCTGCTCTGCCTGCGGTTTCGGCGTTTCTTTCCGGTCGTTCGACTTTTTGGGAGCAACCGGTTTTTCCGGTTTAGCTACAGACTGCTTAGGTTTGTCTTTGTCAGACTTTACCGGAGCAGCGGCCTTGGCCGGTTTATCTTCCTCTGACAGCAAGGTTTCGTCAGGCAGGGAATGCTGATACTCGTCTGCCAGGCGTTTAGTCGCTGCAATATATTGCGCATCGGCTCTAATATCAAGCACGTTCACCATATAATCTCTTATCGCTATGATGTCCGGAGTCAGGTAGTTGACGCTGTTTATATCAATCGGTGTTCCTGGTGCCGTATATGTTTGCAAGCCCTGCTGCTTAGCGTCCTGCAAAATTCTGCCCAACCCAATCAGTTCCGCGACCGACAAATCTGTACGAATGGTGCTGTTCACTTCACTGATAACAGACGGAAGCTTGACAAGAATAGCCGGGCTGGTCACCTCATCCATCATCGCACGAACAAAATGCTGTTGACGTTCGATTCTGCCGATATCACCGGTTTCATCCCGATAACGCACATATTTAATCGCTGTTTCGCCATTCATATGCTGCATACCAGGTTGTAAATCAATAATCAAATCATCATACGGATCTTCATAATACATCCGTTTTTCCACATTGATATTGACACCGCCGACTGCATCAACAATCTTATTGAAGCCGGCAAAATCCACTTCAATATAATAGTCGACCGGCGCTCCCAGAATACCTTCCACCGCCTTTTGAGTCAACTGATGGCCGCCCAGCGAATACGCATGGTTAATCTTATCAAAGCCATAACCCGGTATCTTTACGCGGGTATCCCGGGGGATTGATAATAAATTGGTTTTTTTCGTATTGGTATCTACCGTAATTAAAAACAGTGTATCAGAGCGCCCGGCATCTTCTTGCCGCTGATCGACCCCTAGAACCAGAATATTCACCTTACCGATATTATCAGGAAACACGCCGGCTTCGCTGTTGTCGCTCACCCGCTTAGTCCGCTTCGGAGCAGGCATGGAGGCTCCGCTAAACCATACATAAGAAATAGCGGTAGTTGCTACTAATATAGCAAGAGCGATTAATGCCCATTTGAGCCATGAGCGTTCGCGCACTCTGCGTTGCTTCATTTGTTCAGTCCGAGTCATCCGACTCCATCATCCTCTCTGCCGCCACCCTCTCAAATTCTAAAAAACTGGCCCCCGTAGACTGGGGGCCGTTTACAGTATAGCAAACGAAAGACTCGCCAGTCAAGAATGCGTCTTCTCCAGTTGCTTAAGTACCTCCTGCATAAAAACAGGCAAATCAGCCGGCTTTCTTGCGGTAATGAGGTGATCATCGATAATGACCGGCAAATCGTGATAAATGCCGCCTGCATTCAAAATATCGGTTAAAATTGAACGGTAGCAGGTGACATTCCGGTCACGGACGATGTTCGCTTCAATCAGTAACTGCGGGCCATGGCAAATCGCGCCGATAACCAGTCCCTGTTGATCCGCCTGCCGAATTAAATCAACCATACGATCATTCAGCCGCATCTTATCAGGCGCCTGTCCGCCCGGAACAATGATCCCCGCATAGTTTTCCAGTTGCACATCTTCCGCCGCTAAATCCGCAGTTAGCGGATAGCCATACTTGCCTTTATACTCCACTCCACGCTGCGTCCCCGCTACATCGACGGAAAATCCGGCCTCCAACAGACGATAATATGGGTACATCGCTTCCATGTCTTCAAAATTCGATTCGATCAGCAGCAATACCTTTGCCATGTCTCATCCTCGCTTTCATCGAATATCTTTATTCATTATAATTCGCATCATATGACAAAAAAACCTGCCTGTCAGCCTTTTAACAGCTTTCAGTCACTATTGACTATGTATACTCTGCGCCGAATCGACAAAGCTATACCTAACACACCCGATTATTGAAAGGTCTCCCAAGCGGACGCATTGTTTAGCATGCGGTATCTGGGCAGCAACAAATCGGTTTCTTAACCGATTGCCCCAGGACATTTCTGTACGGTTTATGCTATACTGTCAATGAGATCTGAATATAATAAAAACGGGAGCGTGAATTTATGGGTACTATGAATTACACACACTCCGCCCCATTGAACGGTCCGGCAATCAAATCGCTGGAGGACGCACTCAATCAATCACCTAACCGGATTATTCAGCTCGAAATTAACAACGTGGTGTACCAACTTTCACAAGAAGGCCGCTGGTTCAAATTCTCGCGCTTAACCAAAAAACGGGCGATTAAACGTTCCACTATTTTCGAAACCTTGACCGATCTATATAACCAGGCCGTACACGGACATAGCTGGCACTTGGTGCCTCATTAGATGTAAAGAGCCCTCACAATAAGAGGGCTCTTCATTTTGCCTAATCACACAGATCGGCAAATATCTAGAAACGTCGCAAGCACCCTGCCCGTCAGGCCCCAAATGACCCGGTGTTCATAGCGGTAAAACCATACCGGATAAAAGTGCCTGCTTTTCCAATCCGACGGATAGTCTTCAGGCAAAACACCGGCGGGAATATCGCCTCCCGGACGAGTGCCCAGCTCCATCTTCCCAATGATCGGTTCCATCTGCAGCAAAGCGGCAAGCGGCACGGTAAAGCATTCAGCCACCTCTTGCTTGCTGGGACAAATACTGCAGTTTGGCGATAACAACCCGACATAAGGGTACAGCATAACACCAATCGGGCTGGCTATAATCGGCAAGGGGCCGAGTACCCGGATACATTGCCGTGGTAAGGTCAATTCCTCGGCAGTCTCACGAACCGCCGCCTCCAGCGGCGTCTCGTCCGGCTCCATCCGTCCGCCGGGAAAACAGATTTCGCCAGGCTGGCGGTTAAGAGTTTCCGACCGTACCTCAAACAATACGGACAACCCGCTATTTTCTTCAACCAACGGTAAAATGACGGCAGATGGCAGAAACTCGCCCGCGTTATCAATAATAGGCGGTTGCTGCTGCCGCTGTTCTAATTTCTTATATACTTTTTCAATATCCATACTTGACTCCTTAAGCTATACGATAACTCGCTGTATCGTGTGTATGTCGCTATCCATTATATCATGGCTGAAGGCAGTCCCGCTAAAGCCAAATCAACCACGAGAATATCAGATATCAAGCGTTTGATCGCCAAATTGAACCCAACCGCGTTTTCGCATGAACTCAGAGAAAATCAGCGTCAAAACAGCAGGCGGAATAAAATGCGGCATAGCCATATGTACTCTCTGCCATACCGGTAATCGTCGGCGCAAACAACACCAAGGAATATACTCAAGGCTTGTACGGCAAACGAATAAGATATCACTTACTGCAATAAAAACAGGATATAACTATAGCCTGAAGCAATGACCAAAAACCAAATCATGACCGGTATCGTTCGTTTAATCAAATCAAGAAATGAAGTACCAAAGCTTTCGGTTACCAGAGCCAGGCAAATATGTGTAGGCGAAACTTGCATCGCGATATAACTCATGCACATTAATAATACCATCAAGGCTACTCCGCCATCAGGGATTGCCGCAAATGCCAAGGGTATGCCTAGCGCAATAATGGCTTGAATGCCGGCCACAATCGTGCCGAATAAAAAAACCAGCGCAAAAATGACAGCAGGCGGAATCGGCAGTAGGGCAAAAGTGTCGGGCAGTCTGTCGATAACACCGGTATAAGTCAGAATGTCCTTAAACATCATAATTGCCACCGTACTGACTATCAATTTGGATTCAAACGCGCTGATAAACATGGGCTGTACTTCTTTCCAGGTAAACTTACCGATAATGAAATTCAGTATAATAATCAGGCTAACCGCAATGTGAACCTGGAGTTTGAAGACAAGAATAATGACAATAGTTATAATAATTGTCCAGATACTGCTCACTAAATTTTTCGCATGATCAGCTTTACTAAAATCATCCGGCTGCCCGGTTGTTTTCGGGATCTTTCTTACATAAAAAAAATACCCCAATATAAACAAAACAACTGCCATTGGCAGCATGCTCAGGACGAAAGCGGTCATATCGACCCCGGATAGCTGCAAAGCCAGAATAATCGAAGCATATGTCGGCAAAAACGCTTCCGATATATGCCGGAAGTAACTGGTTATAAACGTTTTATCCTCTTTGCTGATATCATCGCCACCGGCATTATCCACAATTGGACAGGCAATCAGAACCGCGCCTGCCGACGGCAACAACCCAATAATAAATGGGGCCATCATCGCATTAATTCTGCGGCTGTTAAAAATCCCATTTAACGACTGTTCGGCGAGAATCAATTGCTCTCGCTTTTCGAGCATTCGCTGTAAAAATGTAATGGAATAGAAGGCTAAAACCAAAGTAATGGTAACCGGGCTGACACTGGCTGCCGCCATAATTTTCAATGCTTGCACCGCGTTAATGCCATAGAGGATACTCGCACCGACGGCTCCGGCTAAAACAGCAACATAAAGCGGTTTTTTGAACTTAATAGCCGCTATAATCAAAAAAAATACGACTGCCAGTTTGATTAAATCCATATAGAAACCGACTCCTCATCCATATAACTACTCACGGGTTAGTAGACCAAGCCACCATGCCGCAAAATCTATTGTTAAATTATAACTTGATCAGCCAACAACAAGCAATCGATTAATCGAATAAGGCCTGTCTTATTTAAGTCTTTTGATAAATTTAATCATCTTTATACTATCTTTACGATACCGCATGTTTTTTTATCAGCTTATTTACGCGCTGGCCGGTTATAATGCCAGTATAAATAAAATACACTCCTCAATTTTATAGGCGATATCCCCAGGATATTTGCCTATACTTTTTTTTGCCTTTCTGCAATCTTTATACTTTTTTTATACTCTGCCGTGATTTCTTATCAGCTTCTTTACACAGAATCGCTATATAATTCAATCAAGTCATGACGAGAATAACCAAAGGAGGAAAGATTATGTCGCCAGCAGTCATCACTCTTATTGTTCTCGGTATTGTAGCTATTTTGTTTATTACCGAAATCGTACCATTGGCAATTACCGCTATCGGTGGAGCTATTGCTATGGGTATCCTCGGCATCATTCCAATGAATACCGTATTCTCCGGTCTGTCTAATTCAACAGTTGTATTATTTGCAGGTATGTTTGTTATCGGCGCGTCCATGTTCCATACCGGATTGGCACAAAAAATAGGCACAACAGTGGTACGAATTGTTGGCACCAGCGAAAATGGCCTGATGTTCGGCACCATGCTGATAGCCGCCGTTATCTCAAGCGTTTCTTCCAACACCGGCACGACCGCCGCACTCATGCCGGTTGTACTCGGGATTTGCGCCGTAGCTGAAATTCCCGCTTCACGGCAAATGATGCCGCTTGCGTATGGCGCAGGCTTGGGTGGAATCATTACATTGGTAGGAACCCCGCCTAATATTATCGCAGCCGGTGCGTTGAAGAACGCTGGCTATACGCCCTTTGGTTTCTTTGAATTCGCCTGGATTGGCATTCCGTTAACAATTGCCGGTATTATCTATATGATGCTCATCGGCAAGCATTTGCTGCCGAAGCAAAAGCTATCCGTCGATGTAGAAATTGATGCCGACGCCAAAAAAGAGGCCACTGCCGGTAACGCAGACCCAAAGAAGATGTGGATCACGGCAATTACACTCCTAGGTGTTGTTTTCGTTATGGCTCTCGATCTAAAAAGCATACCTCTGGAGGTTGCTGCCATAAGTGGTGCAATCATTTTGGTTCTCACTAAGTGCTTAACTGAAAAACAAGCGTATCAGGGCATTGACTGGGTTACCATTTTGCTGTTTGCAGGTATGATGCCGATCGCAACCGCCATGGATAAAAGTGGCGCCGGCAAACTGATCGCAGACGCAGTAGTCCAGATGATGGGCGGGTCACCCAGCCCGATCTTCGTTACCGCCGTACTCTTTATTCTTTCAGGCGGATTGACTCAATTCATGTCAAATACGGCTTGTACTGCTCTGCTGGCTCCCATTGGCATATCGATAGCGAAAAGCATTGGCGCCAGCCCGCACGCCGTACTAATGGCAATCGCCGTTGCCGCATCCTGCGCATTTTCGACTCCAGTAGGTACGCCGCCTAATACCCTGGTACTAGGCCCCGGCAAATACAAATTCGCAGATTATGTGAAAGTCGGAACCGGATTAGTCGTCGTTTGCTTCATTGTTTCTTTGATCGTCATCCCGATGGCTTGGCCGTTCTTCCCTGCTAAATAACGGTGACTACTCAAACTGGAACATGAACAATTTTTTGAAGTCGCGGAACACACAGAGTGAACAGCAATAGCATGAATTAGCCTTTGGCCAGTTCCCGCTGCTGCCTCCATGTGTTCCGCGATTCAACCGTTTGCTTTGACTATGCTACTGTTCAGTACGGAGGTGATTTTAGTGGATAACCAGGCTGTTACAAACAGTCCTATGATGATTATGGTCATTAACATGACTATTGTCTTCGCAGTGCTCTACGGCTTAAGTCTTGTAATAAAACTTATTCAATATGTAGACCCCACACGAAAACAGCAAAAATAACGCCTGAAGCTATGGCAATATAACTACCAGGAGGAACATGATGATGGAACTGTTGGATGCAAGTATCGTTTCCTTACAATCGGTTTGGGCCGATAGCGGCTTTGTTGGCTTCAGCGCCGGCAATGCTATTATGATTCTGGTGGGCATTGTGCTGCTTTATCTGGCCTTTGCCAAGGGATTTGAACCACTTTTGCTATCACCGATAGCATTTGGCTGTATTCTGGCCAATTTCCCCAAAACAGGCTTTTTGGAAGAACATGGCGTCATGCAGCTTATCATGTACGGTATTAAATACGAAATTTTCCCGCCACTCATATTCTTAGGAGTGGGTGCGATGACCGACTTTGGCCCGCTTCTCGCTAATCCTTCAACCTTACTGTTGGGCGCTGCAGCTCAAATTGGCGTTTTTGTTGCCCTATCCGGAGCCATGCTGCTCGGATTTGACATCAAAGAAGCTGCCGCCATCGGTATTATCGGCGGCGCCGATGGCCCTACCGCTATTTACCTGACCATAAAATTAGCGCCGCATTTACTGGGTGCAATTGCCGTCGCGGCATATTCTTATATGTCATTAGTCCCGCTGATACAACCGCCAATTATGCGACTGCTTACCACTCAAAAAGAGCGCGAGGTGGTAATGGACCAGTTGCGCACTGTCAGCAAATTTGAAAAGCTGGCTTTTCCGGTGGTCTGCACCATTACTATCAGCCTTCTGCTCCCGCCAATCGCATCGCTTATGGGCATGCTGATGTTAGGCAACTTATTCCGTGAATCAGGTGTTACCGCACGGCTGGCCGAAACCTCCGAGAATGCCCTGATCAATATCGTCACTATTTTTCTTGCCACCGGGACAGGACTAACCATGTCGGCAGAAAGCTTCCTGAACCTCAATACAATCCTTATCATTTGCCTCGGGTTGGTTGCCTTTGTGGGCGGAACAGCTGGCGGTGTATTGCTTGGCAAGATATTTTATATTGTCTCTGGCGGCAAAGTCAATCCGTTAATCGGCTCAGCCGGTGTTTCGGCAGTCCCCATGGCCGCACGGGTCAGTCAAATCGAAGGCCAAAGAGCAAATCCAGGCAATTTCCTGCTAATGCATGCAATGGGTCCTAATGTTGCCGGAGTGATCGGCACTGCGGTCGCCGCGGGAACAATGCTGGCCATGTTAAAGTAATTCAGACAATATGAATGGAATCAGCCATTAACTTCCTGCTGCATTTCAGAAGAGAAGTTAGTGGCTGATTGTCTTGCTAAACATTTGCAATAATGCTACCAGGAGAATGCTCTGCTCATCAGGAACTATACTAAGGACAACAGCGATTATGTGCAGGTGAACAAATTATGAATAAAGCCTATATTGACTACATCAGTAAGCCATCGGCTCTGCATTCCCAGAATTGGCTTCATTATGCAGGTTGTGTAATGCTAATGGCTGTAGTAACAGGCATAGGATGGCTTTTTAGAGTAAATCTTGAGACTGTCAATATCGCCCTGCTGTATCAGCTGCCGGTAATGCTTAGCGCATTCTGGTGGGGACGATGGCCTTCCTATTTTACCGCTATATGCAGTGTACTGATCTTCAATTTTGTATTTGTGCCTCCTGTTTTTGCTATCCGTATTGACCGGTTTATCTGGAGTTCTGCGACATTTCTCACCGTATCATATGTTATCGGTCGCCGAACCGAGCTATTAAGAGATGAGGCGGTGGCCTCAGTCCAGCGTGAACAAAGCACGCACGCCTTGTTTGACTTCAGTCGCGCTATTGCGGCAGTAATTGACTTGGATACCATCATCGGTGAATTTACCCGGCAAGCCACTAAAGCCTTACAACGAAAAATCATTTTACTGCTCCCTGACGCCAAAGACCAGTTGGTTGAATGGAATGATCAAGCCACTGAAAACTCCGGTCAGGTAAATGCCGTTGAAAAGCATGAAAAATCTCCTGTGTCCTGCAACGAAAATGCCGCCCTATGGGCATACGAACATCGCCAGCAAGCAGGAAAGTCTACCGGCATCATGCCTGATGCGGAAAATCTATACTTGCCGCTGGTTACACGTGAGACAACAGTAGGCGTACTGGGATTTCACATTGACGACAATCCGATTACTTTGGAGCAACGGCGCCTGATGGAAACCTGGGCAGATTTGGCCGCTATAGCCATTGAACGGGTCAAATTGACTGAAAAAGCGCGTGAAGCCGCACTGTTGCTGGAATCAGACAGGCTACGAA
>POVV01000544.1_pt1 | contig 23004 bp, 31 predicted proteins | sample 1560271 | NCBI WGS metagenome assembly POVV01 (sample SAMN08337232, study PRJNA429181) | Bioreactor metagenome, whole genome shotgun sequencing project. | biome: cows' rumen and soil; feature: anaerobic; isolation source: anaerobic chemostat enrichment culture, galacturonate as sole carbon... | reverse complement strand
CCGCCTGGATGCAGATATTGCAGGTCTAGATCCAACAGCCGGATCGTTTGGAAGTGTTGATCAGATATATGCAGGGAATGTAGCTCAGTGGAAAAAATTCGCAGCCACATTAAAGTTAAAATTGGCTTTGCTTATCGCTGATGCTGATCCTACAACAGCTTCAACAAAGGTAAAAGAGGCTATAGCTTCCGGTGTGTTTGTCTCCAATAGCGACAATGCTAAATTCAAATACGTACCGGGTGTGGTAGCTAACTCCAACCCTATATGGCAAGACATTGTTGTTGGAACTTCTGCTGTATATTATGCTCCATCGGCATTGTTTGTAAATACATTGAATGAACTAAATGACCCTCGTTTGCCTATTCTATTCGAAAAAAATCCAAATGGTGGATATTCGGGAGCTATACCCGGACAAGGAGGTACAAATCAGGAGTTATCTAAATTCTCCAATTTCTGGTTATCAGCTTCATCCCCTTCTGTACTACTAGATTATTCCGAAACATTGTTCTTATTGGCTGAAGCTGTCGAGCGCAATATAGTTTCAGCTAAAAGTGCAGAAACATATTATAATGAAGCTATTACAGCATCAATAAGCGATCTTGGAGCAACAGTAGATCAAGCTAATAACTATTTAACTCAAAGCAAAGTTGCATATACAACAGCAGCAGGGGATTGGCGTCAAAAAATTGGAACACAGAAATGGCTCGCATTTGCTAATAGAAATTGGGACTCATGGACAGAGATTCGCCGTCTTGGACATCCAAATCTTGATGTATTAAGCCCTCCGGTTAACGCCATAAGCAAATTACCTGTACGTTTTTATTATCCGCCAAAAGAACAAAACTCGAATTCTGTCCATTGGAAAGAAGCCGTAAGTAAATTGACAGGAGGAGAGGATGTTGTTTCTGCTAAACTATTCTGGCAACGGTAAAAAATAATAACGAACTTTTAGTTGAAATAAAACAGTAAAATATGACTAATAAAAACTTCAAATATTTCGTTACAGCCTTTTTGTTACTGGGAGCTTTTGGATTAAATTCTTGTAAGCAACCCGAAAATAAACCATCATTGACCGAAAGTGAAGTTAACGAGAAGGATATACGTTTGTCGTTAAATGAAAATCCTTTCGAGGTTGATGAAAGTATTAAAGATAGTATAATCAAAGAGATTGCCAATACTAATCGTTATGCGGCAGAAGATGGTAAAAAATTTGTTGAATTTATTGCAGCACATGAAGGAGTTGCCCCGGAACAAATTATTCCGGGAGAAATCCTTGATTTACTTGGAATATATCTTGCTTTAAAAAATGGAGAAGGTAGTGAATTTATTTATACTGTTCCAGGGTATCCGGTATTTGCAAATGCAGCAGCAAGTGCTGGTGGAAAAGCGATTGAAGTTCCTTTAAATTCAAATTTAGAAAATGATTTTGATGCAATAGAAAAGAAAATTAACAGTAAAACAGCCGCTATATTTCTTGTAAATCCACACAACCCATCAGGTGTTGTTACAGATAATGAAAAGCTTCATAACTTCATTAGCCGGGTTTCGAGAAAGACTCTTATCGTTATCGATGAAGCATATCTTGAATATGCAGGTGACTTTAATGAACGTACAGCTTTGAGTAACCTAAAATCAGGAGATAATATTATAATATTTAGAACATTAGCGAAGGCCTATGGGTTAGGTGGTCTTACTATCGGCTATGCAATTGCACCCAGAGAGTTAGCTCAATATTTAAAAAGCAAGGGATTAGGAAATCCTCATTCATTGAACCGTCTATCAATTGTTGCAGCAAAAGCATCTCTGTTAAACCAAGATAAGGTTGCCAAAGAAAGCAAAATTATACAAGAAGAACGAGAGAAATGGCATGTATTTCTTGATAATTTAGGTTTAAAACATTCTGACTCAAAAGCTAATTTTGTATTTTTAGATACTAAAAAACCTTCTGCTGAAGTAAAAAAGCTTTTTTTAGAAAATAATATCGCCATCGGACCAGTATACGAAGATTATCCGACATGGATTCGGATAACAATCGGTACTCCAACAGAAAACGCTAAAGCTCAGGAGATTCTTTTAAAAATTCTAAAACAATAAAGTTTTAGATTCCACTTAAAAATTGTTCAACAATAATTTATAGCCGTAATTTGAAAATATTTTCAAATTACGGCATAGTTTTTCTTATCGAGCCAAAGATCATTTTATAAATCATGGAATATAATTTAGCCTCTACAAAGCTCACACTAACTTCAATAATGTCAACATCTTAATAAGACTTATCCTGTAAAGGCGAAATTATAGTATTATAATAGAATGTTATTTGTTTTATTTTGTATGCATTCTGATTTAAGTAGAATTGTACAATCACCATCTTTGAAAGCTCTTGATAAAGAGAGAGGCCGATTCTATATTAAGAATCAGCCCCTCCTCTTTTCTAAGAAGCCATTGCCTATATGTTCTTATTTTTTCTTATTACTTACACTTTTAAGTTCCTTAGAGAAAGAGTAAGGCAGCTCGTTTTCGTTAACACCTCTGTTTTTGTTGGGGTCTGGCGCCATCTCATAGTTTATGGTGGTACCTTTGATTAGCTGGTCATGGGTCAGGTAGTTTTTTGTGTGAACTTGTCCGTCTATTATCATTGACTGTACATACCTGTTGGCCTTATTGTTGTTTACAGCATTGATCACCACTTTATTGTCGTTCTCCAAGTTCAGTGTCACCTTCCTGAACAACGGCGAGCCCAAGATATACTCATCCGAACCCGAACATACAGGGTAGAAGCCTAATGCCGAGAAGACATACCACGCCGAAGTCTGTCCATTATCTTCATCCCCACAATAACCGTCAGGGTTAGGGGTATAAAGTTTGTCCATCACCTCAGATGATTTAGTGTAACATTCCTGAGATTTTTGACATTAAATTCAGATCGGTCAGGCCATAGAGCCTCACTGAATTATTGTGATGAAATACCATCTTTTAGACTATGTTCCAATATGAGCAGAAATGCCTGCTTGAGCCTGGCGCTGAACATATATCTAATATCCCGTCCATTTTTATCATACACGGTAAATTCTCCGAAAAGATAAATCGCATTGGCTTTATCTTTAATTTCTATATTAGGTTTGACTGGAATGGAAATTTCTTCTCCTTCTGAAGCTAGGCTCTTTATATTTTTTTTTATAATAAATCAAAATAGAAAACAAGCCTGTCAAAAGTAAAAAAACAATAAGCCAGAACTATGAATTTATATCAGACTGAGAACTGGCATATGTAGTTAGTTTGATCTTGTTTATAGAGGGATAGGATAACGAATAGAAACGGGTAACGGAAGAGCCATAATCCAAAAATTCCTGAACTGTACAATAAAATTCTTTATGTTTATGATTAAAGTATAAATTTGCATTTGTCGGTATCTTCTCAGAAAGTACAGAAATCTAATCACCTAGTATTGTGCAACTTCCGTTTTTATAGAAAACCGATAAAGTTGCAGGTAAGAATTAGGCTTGTGCTCTGGGTAGCATAATGTATAGAAACAAGAATCGTTGAGCATTATCATATTCCGAGTAGGGACAATGTTTTCCTGTTGCCAGGGCAGATCCCATAGTTTCTTAATGGTTTTACTATGCAAATCCACTTGGAATAAATCGTACAAATAGCTACGGCCGATGGTTTGCTCCCCGGATTCTTCCCATTCCACCAAAAATGAAAAGCTGATTTTTTGATTTAAAACTAGCTATACCGGAGAAATAACGAGGCATAATCTTATCCCCTTTAAAGACCAGGGTATCCCATTTACTTTTCTCTATATTAAATGAAAGGAATTCCTTATTGTATTTTTGATTGCCGAATCCGCCAAAATAATATATCTTTTATTTTCTCTGTCATAATATCCATTATGATGGTAGAGTTGCATGGGCAAATATGCTGTGCTTAGAGGATCCCATGTTGTATTTTCTATGTTGAGTGAAGCAATCATAGTATTTCCTATCGGTAGATTATTGACTTCATATATATAGTTTATCGTCTTTATCATCAATAAAACTGGTACCGAGTTGTATATCTACAGGTAGTCTATTTGCATATTTTTTGATCAATACATTATTTGTTCGCAGATCGAATAAGGTAAGGGAAGCGGTATTAAAGAACGACCTTATCAGCAATAACAATATCAGTTGTGAGCTTTGCCAACTTTCCAACTTCTTTAATTTGCTCATTCAAATCTTACTCATATGTCTTAGGGCTTCTATAATCATATTTCTTTAACAAAATATTAAGCTCAGGAAATAAGAATGGAATAATAACTCTCTTCTTTGTTTTCTTCGTAACTATATCAATAACCTTGGTTCCGTTATCTGTTATTTTTATGTGCTCTGGACAAAATCTCGAATAATCAGAAAATCGTTGAGCTGTATAACAACCGATCAGAAATAAGTCTCTAGCTCTCTCCTTTACTTTATCCTTAGATAGATCAATATTATACAATGCTTGCAATTCATCAACTGTCAGATAAATATTATCGACTTCCTCAGTGACAGCCTTAAAATCTTCGTCTTTGAATATTTCATTCTCGTGAATACTTTCTTTATATGCTACTTTCATCACGAATTTCCGAGATTTTATAGCTCTTCCGATTGTATTCTGTTTATAGCCTTTATTATGGAAATATGAAATTAATGAAGTGTAAAATTCATTTGATACGCTATCGAAAGTTAGATCCCCCCAAGTGTCACTGAGGCCTGCTATTTGATTCTTACAAACTTTATGCATTTTAATTGTGCCGGGGGTATATATCATTCCTTTATCCGTAAGAAATATCCCTAACTCCATGCGTTCGATAAGCTTGTCGTAAAACTCAGTAATTAGTGCTGGAGGTGTTGGTTCTTCTACTTTTTTCCGACCCAATATTTCTGTTTGGCCCCAACCCTGGAGCTGCCCAATAAGACCTCCGAAAAGAAAGCAGAACCTGAATCTTTTGAAGCAAAATTCATGGTTAAAGACACTTAAGAACGCTTAGTGCTTCTGAGCAAGTTTCTTAAAGAAAATGGATATTCCTACGAAAATATTGATTAATAAACCTCTAAATTAAAATTGATAATGGCGACAAATCAAAACAATCAGGTGGCAACAAATCAAAATGCACCTAAGTCGATAGCCATTTTTTTTAATGCTCCCACAACAGCTACATTCATGCAGAATACACTAGCTGAAAAAAAACCGAAGTTTGTAAGTAACCTAATTGCACTATGCGATTCTGATAAGAATTTAGCTTCGTGTGACCCAGCAGCACTAATGAAATGTGCTATGAATGCAACTTCCTTAAATCTTCCTCTAAATAAGAGTCTAGGATACGCTTATGTTATTCCATGCAAAGGAGTACCTTCTTTTCAGATAGGATATAAAGGCCTTACTTATTCAACTAGCGATACGTACAGGGCAATATCGCTTTATTAATGCTACTGAAATAAGAGAAGGCGAAATATCACGAAACAAAGTTACAGGAGAAATTAAAGTTATTGCAGACAATCCTAGAGGATCTATTATAGGATATATGGATCAATATGAGTACGATAAAACAAATACAATTCAATCGTCCATCTGTTCGCTTCGGCTGTGGTGCGTTCTTATCTGATATGCTTTCTGGTATTCGTAATGTAGATGTATTTGAGCCCGGCAAAATGTATAACTATGGATCGTTCAAAATAAGTCCGATCGTTCTTTATCACGATGTGAAGAACTTTGGTTACAGACTCTTCAAGGATGAGAAAAAGGTTATTCATGCCACTGAAACAGTAACATTAGAAGGTATCACGGCAAAAAACTATGATCTGTATGCTATCGAATATAATTATGACGAGGATAAAGTATTTGATGTTATCCGAGAAAAGACATCAAGAGGTGAATATGCGCATCAGCGTGGTAGCGTTAATTCTCACTTAAGTAAACAGCAAGCTCAGGCTTTTGTATTGAATAATGCGGTCTAAACTATGAGTTTATAATGCTTCATCAATCAAGCGAATTCTAACATCAAACAATTATGTCTGCATACGAACAAAAAGAAAAATGTAAATACTCATATTGCCACAGGGGTAACCTATGGGCGGTATATTACAATGAAACAGGCTCTAAGGTAGATTCCTTCATCCAGAAAGAAGATGCCAGAAAAAAAGTATATGATCTTAATGGATGGACATATAAAGCTTCCAATATAAACAAACAAATATCCTATTGATTATGAAATTAGATAATTATGACGTTAAGCAAGCGGTCATAAGATTGCCAAAAGATTTAATCGAAGTCGTTAAATCAAATGCATGGAGAGGTAAAATATTCATAGGTGGTAGATATTTAAGAGCGGTTGTAGCACAAGAGTCCGTTAATGACATTGACTTGTTTGTGTCTTCCGAAAGAGACGCTGAATTGTTAGCTAGAGAGTTAGGTTCTGAAAAAACAATCTACAAAACAGACAATGCCTACACAATAAAGCGTCCAACTCCAATACAAATTATACACCGATGGGTATTTGAAAAGCCAGAAGATGTTGCTTTAAGTTTTGACTTTACAGTGTGTTGTGCTGTAATATCATTTCAAGATGATAAATGGGATTCATTTTGCGATGATCGCTTCTATACGGACTTAGCCAGCAAAAGGTTAGTCTATCGTATTCCACAATGAAATGAAGATGCAGGAGGTTCGATGCTCCGAGTTTTGAAGTATTATCAAAAAGGATATAGAATTCCTCTCGACTCTTTAGGATCTGTTATTGCTCGCCTGATTCGTGATTTAGAGATAGATCGTGTTGGAGGATTGAGAAACGAGGAGCAAGTTGGGCATGTAATTACAGGCTTGCTTGTAGAGGTAGATCCGAACATTGTCGATAATGAAGAAATTCAAGCAGAATAGCCATGGAAAAAAGATCATGCTTTAAATGTCAACTCTATCCAATGTGTATCATTCGAATAAAAGTTGATGAAGCTATTAAATATACTCGCGTTAATATAGATGGTAAGCGGCTCCGGGAAAATATACCAATATAATCGAATCTTTGGGTAATTGCTGTGCAAACTTTAAAGAAATGGAATTATGACACTCCAAGAAGAAGCTCAACAAATACAGGATTATCTCGACATCACTTGTACCGAGAATCCAGAAGAAGTACTTGAAAGAATCCGTGTGATTATGCCATATATCAGCCGTACAGCCTTTATGTTGGCAGAGGCAAAGAAAGCTTCCGAAATAAGCAATACAATTATCAATATAGCCAAAGAGCAATGTTTGTCGGCTAAAGTGCAAAACACATTGATAGATTCAATTGCGGAAGAAGCAGCCGACTTGGTTGATTGGCTGGATCGTCTCAACGCTGCTGCAACTCATCAGGTAGATGCTTTACGCTCTATACTATCATACGAAAAAATACCAGGAATGGATGCTTAAATCATTCGATTGGCATGCTGCGAATATGAATCTGAAGCAGGTTATTGAGGGGAGTTTGTAAAACAAAAAAAGACTGTCATCACGACAGCCAATCTTCATTGTTAACCTTAAATCTAATACCATGAAAAACACAGTACAAAGATATAACAAAAATATGTTATAAAACATATTTATCGAGAAAATCAATAACCAAAAGATAGAGATTATGAAAATAACTATAGCCATATTAATACTCATAGTAGGTATTCTGCTGAATGTAATTTACCTACAGAACGAACAGATAGAGATATGTGATAAGATTCACTATATGGATAGCCTAACGGCAGCAAAGCAGGATTCTATAATTAGAGTATTAACAGAGAAAGATAGAGTGAAATAGATCGTCTGGGTGGATTACATATAATTATGGTAAACTAGGTCTAACACCATTATCTATGTTAAACCAATATCCATGGTATAAACCTTGACGAGCTCCTTCAAAATATCTTGTCATATCATAATTTGAGCTATTATTAATTATTGCTTGATTAAAAGCGTTAGTCATGCCTTCATAATAATCCCTTAATGGCATAGTTATATCCCTGTTGCCAGTAATCAGTATTTCCTCCTGGCTCTTCGGGGAAAGGAACGTCTCCTTTATTTATACCTTGCGCAAAAAGACTATCGAAAGATGCAAAGTTAAGCGCCATGAAAAAAAGGAGAAAATACAGAAATAATTTGTATTTTGCTTTCATAAATATTTTCAACTAAATGATTGAAATTCAATCCACTCAAACGATCCAATCACAAATATAATAATTTTTTAACCTTAATAGAATGAGAAAGATAGAATTACTGCCTGATGATAAGGAAAAAACTCTTAACCAGTTCACAGGCAAAGAACGTAACATCATCAGTAGCCTATATAGAACTTATTATGGCGTTAATGGAGACAATGAGTACTTAGCTACTACATTTATTGTGTATCAGAAATTATATCCACATATCCACATATCCACGTATTAACCGAAAAGCGAATTTTAGATATTGTTGCAGAATCTACATCTATAGCTTATACAGCAGCAACAAAGGCATATGAGCACATAACGGAATACTCAAAGAAACTAAACGAGAACCCCTCATTACTAACTAATAAAGGGTAGAAGTATGAAAACAGGAATTGAGTTAATATTACAAGAGCGTAAAGAACAAATAGAAAAGCACGGTTGGTCTTTAGATCACGATGCTAGTTATGCTGACGGACAGTTGAAACAAGCTGCTTTGTTTTGTTATCAACAAGCAAGAATGAAATTAAGCAGAACTACTAACGAAACGGTACAATGGCCGGACGGATGGATAAAACATTTTGAGGATAAGATACGGAATAAGTCAGCAATCGCACAACTAGTCGTTTGTGGTGCTTTTTGGCTTGCTGAATACGATAGAACAAATGATGAGCAATATAAAACAAAGGCCAATGTAATTGGTGTAGAAATAGATCATTACCGAGAAGTTATCAACGAACTAAACAAGGAATAAGATAAAAATACTCAATCAAAAGGAGTCCATTTATTTAGCGTTTTGCATAACTCATTAATTTCAGGATCATTGTTAAGTATAACAATACAAATAGAATCACCGACTCCACTAGAAGTCTTAAATCCTGAAGATCCTTTATATAGTTTTCCGTTAAATACAAATCGGTATTCTTTAATCAAATTACTATTATAAAGTTTATAGCTCTTACGGATATTATAAATATATGCTTTGATGAAAACTCCATCTTCCTTGAGAGTATGAAGATTCCAATAGTACCTACATATCAAAAAACCACCTAATAAAATGATTCCGGATATTAATATTCCACGAAGCCATATAGCCCATTTAGGGTGTTTTCTCATATTAGACACAAGTAAATTTTTACATCAAATATAAAACAAAAATAAATATGAACAATAACTTTCTTTATAGTTGCATAGGCGACAATTCCCCCGAAAACAGAGAGCATCTAGAGAAGATAGGTGCTAAGCTAGCAGAAGGAATGAGTATAGATGCTAAATATCTTTATGCGTATATAGCATTCTCGGGTGAATATTGCTATTATTCACACAATGATAGGCAAGCCCCTCTACATGTCGTTAACTGCATCAGCAACGACCCTTTATTCCAAGCTGTAATAGCTATGAGGGAGGATAGCGATTATATGCAGTGGTTTAAAACAGACTTCGAAAATAAACTAATACCCGATGTAAAAGAAATGTATTTATGTAAATCAAGAGAGTTTTGCGGGATCACAGTAAAATACAAAGGTGAGGATTTCGTAATAGGATCAGCAGGCTTTCATAAAGCCACCCTAGCCGAACTAAAAGAGCATTTTAAATAATTAAAGGAATAACGATTTTTAAGGACAGAACCAAAATAATAACATTAATTGCGACAAGGATAATATTTCCTTTTTCATTCTTATTTGAGCATCCCCATAAAGAAATAATAAGTTGAAAGAATAGAAGTGGAAATCCGACCAAAACACCTATTGCTGCTGATGGCTCATTTAAAAAGAAAAATAAACACAGCCAAGCAATCACTCCCCCTAAAAATAACAAGATATGTATTATTTGGCGATGTTCAAAAATCTTATTCATACACCAAAAGTAACAAAATAATTAAAGCAAAAGATAAGTATAAGATATGAAACTTACAGATCATCTAAACTTAATAAATAATCATGGATATAAGGGTGGTATTGCTATTGCTAAAATAGATATAGGAATGTCTGCCCTTAAAGGAGATGTTGTTTTATTTCGAAGATATGAGGTTCGGGATGATATTGGAAAAAACGGATAAAATGACCCCTTAAAAACGGAGGAAAGTGGACAGCGAAAAACGGTTTAAATTGACCACTCAAAAACGCTCCAAAGTGACCCCCTAAAAACAGTTTATATTGACCCCTCGGGTCATTGGTTAAAAAATAGTTTTAAAGTTATTGTCCTGTATGGGTTTTGATTTAGTTAGTTTAATGCCAACTAAATCAAAAGAAGAAGATTATGGCCAATAATTTTATAACAATGACCAAATTAAGGACTATCATCCGTTTGTATGAAGACCGCATGGGTCTTAAAACGATCGCCGTAATGGCACGCACTTCCCGTAATACGGTGAAGAAGTATATCCATGCCTGGAACTCTTTGAAGATGAGTTTCAATCCAAGAGTGACACTGAGTTGCATGATCTTTTTTGTATCTCAGATATCCCATCTAATCCCAATCCCCGTCGGGATACCCTTGAGAATCTTCTTCCTGAGATCAGCAAAGCTCTTGGTCGCAAGGGCATGACTACCATGAAACAATGGCAGAAGTATATCAAAGAACATCCTGATGGTTATGGTTTAACCCAGTTCCGTATCTCTGTTCAACGTTATCGCCTGATCAATAATCCTTCCATGCGTATGGAGCATAAGGCAGGCGATAAGATGTTTGTGGACTATACCGGAGATAAACTCTGGATTTATCCTCATAAAGAGGTTCCTGGTCAGGTTGAAGTCTTCGTGGCTATTCTGGGATGCAGTTTGCTGACTTATGTCGAAGCTGTCACAGGACAGACCAAGGAAGACTTTATCTCGGCTTGTGAGAACGCCTTTTACTTTTACGGAGGTGTTCCTCAGGCAGTAGTTCCCGATAACCTGAAGGCGGCTGTAACTAAAGCCTCCCGTGTAGAATCTACCCTGAATGAAGAGTTTGAACGCTTTGACGAACATTATGCAGTCACAGTCTTTCCTGCCAGGGTACGCAAGCCCCGCGACAAAGCTCCGGTTGAGAATGCCGTCAAATTAACATATAAGGATATTTTTACTAATATAGAGCATTTACATTGCCCTGATCTCAAGAGCTTGAATGCGGCCATTCTCTCGGCTTTGGATATTCATAATAATAAACTGTTGACCAATCGTAATTATTCCCGACGTTCTTATTTTGAAGATATTGAACGTGAATCTCTTGGTCCATTAACCCCTATCCGTTATCAAATCAAGAAACATGTGATGGCTACTGTAGGTAAAGACGGTTATATCCGTCTTAGTGAAGACATCCATTATTACAGCGTCCCTCACACCTATATCGGTAAGAGACTGAAGTTATCTTACACATCCGAAGATGTACAGGTCTTCGATGGTTATACACTTGTGGCACGCCGTAGCCGTAGCCGTAGCCGTTTACAGTTTAAGCACACCACAGATCCCGAGCATCTTCACCCCAAGCACAAAGCCATTTTGGAGTGGAGCCCTGAAGTCTTTATCAAGGAGGCGTCCGATATCCACGAAAATGTGGCACGCTATATCTGCAAAGTCATGGAAAAGAAACGTATGTGGACCAGGCTAACAAGAGCTGCTCCGGCATCCTTTCTCTGGCAAGGAAAGTAGGTCCTTCACGTTTGGCTGCCGCTTGCAGGCTTGCGGCAAGCTATGACCGTTATAGTTTTACCGAAATACAGGATATCCTTAAAACACAGTCTGAGTTGATTGAAGTTCCTGAAGAAACGGCAGATATCCCTGAACATGAAAATATACGAGGAAAAGATTACTATCAATAACTTTTAAAACCATTTAGAAAGATGAACAACATGAACAATCAAACATTAGAGAAACTGCGTCAAATGCGCTTTCATGGCATGCACGACGCATTTAAAACCTCCTTAGAGAATACCTTGAAGGAACAAATGACACAGGACCAGTTTATATACCATCTGGTAGCCAGTGAGTGGGATAATCGTCGTAACAGAGCTATCGCAAGAGCCATCAAGCAGGCTGCCTTCCGGTATACAGCCTTCCTCGAGGAGATTGATTACACCTTCGAAAGAGGTTTGGACCGCAATCAGGTAGAAAGACTTGCTACTTTGGATTTTATAAGGGACAATAAAAATATCTTTATCACAGGACCTACCGGTACAGGTAAAAGCTATCTGGCTACCGCATTGGGCAACAAAGCCTGTCAGGATGGATACAAGGTGTTTTATGCCAATACCGCTAAATTGATGAGCAGCCTGAAAATAGCCAAGGTCAAAGGAAACATACTGGGTGAATTTAAACGCATTGAGAGAGTTGACCTGCTGATCTTGGACGATTTTGCCATGCAATCCTTCGACTCTGCATCCAGAGGCATTATGATGGATATTATGGAGGACAGGCATCAGAAAAAGTCAACCATGATTACTTCTCAAGTGCCTGTCAAAGACTGGTATAATGCCATAGGAGAGAAAACGGTAGCAGATGCCATCCTTGATCGTCTGGTACACGATTCTTTGAGAGTTGAGCTATCCGGAGAATCAATAAGAAAAAGAAAGGCGAAGAATGAAAATGGCTATCTGTAGAAAAAAAGAAGTAGGTCCTATTAAAGAATATCAGGGCTTATCTGTATGTTTGTGAAATAAATGTGGACCTTAGTGTAGGTAAACAGAATAAAAAAACTAAGTTTAACCGGGGCATAAATCTTCTTCTTTCAGACCCTGAAACCCGGGACAACTTTAGGCTATTTTAAGCACATAACTTTAGGGGATCACTTTCCTCCGCTTTTAAGGGGTCTATTTTACCGTTTTTTCCACCACTAGGTAAATTAATGATTGCTTTAGCTTCTTACTTTTCTGAAATGGAAAGAAACATTATCGAGGAAAGAAGAAAGGCAGGAATAGCAGCAGCACGAAAATACGGACGATTGGCGGACGACCTAAAGGAATAAACAGACAAAGGATAAAGCAGCAACAGCAATAAAAATGTATCATACCAAAAATGAGAAAGGAGAATATGAGTTCTCTGTAAGAAATATTTGTAAAGCTCTAAATATCGGTGTCGCTACTTTTTACCGTTTACTAAGAGATCAAAACATAAAACTAAAAAGAGATTTTTAAAATATCAATCTATTTGAGAATTTCTCCCTATTGTATAAGAGAATATTATTTTAATATATCATTATATATTAAAATCTATGTGTAAATAATAAAAAGATTACAAGTATCATAATGACACATACAACATACATAAACTACATTCAATAGGTGTTCTGTATGTAGAATATAGACCATTGATACAGATATTATGCCATAAAGATATTTAATTAAGACAAATTAACGTTTAGTTATATGTAAGTACTCATATAATTGCGTCCTTTGTATTTGTAAATATTTATCAAGATTAAGTAATGAAAACAAACAGCAAAATTTTACTGCTTTTTACAGCAATTATGTGTTTAGGAAATTCATGTAGCAATGATGATGAAGAAAATTTAGTTCCTTTTATAGAAGAAGAACAAAAGGAATTGGATAAAGGTAGGTTCGATAATTCCCTTTTTAAATGGGATTATGAAAGTCCTACCAGTAAAGAGGTAGACCAAATCTATATAGGGGATTTATTTACTTCTCCCTTTGATGTTGAAATAGCATCTGTTCTTTCAGCAGATGTAAAAACAAAAGCTACTTATTCTGGAATCGGAAGAGGTAGAGGGGGTGTATATACTGGAGGTAGGAATGGTAGTAGTAATAGTGGAACAGATGAAAAAGATGTTGAATCACCATATAGGAAAGAAGATCTTTTTGTTGAAAACCCCGTAGGTGTCTATGTTGGTGCTGCTTATCCTGCTAAATCATTCTCAACATCTTTTCAAAATGAAATTTTATATCCTAGAAATCCGCAAGAGTTTACATTTGATTTCCCAGTCGATCCGTTTTTTTATGATACAGATAAAGAAACAGGTTCAAGAGGTTATAAAATGGGCTATAAAGAGGCGATGCAGTCAGAGGAATATAAGAAACATATTAATTCAAGAAAATCAGAAAATTTTGATTATAAGTATTCAAGGTTTGATTCTTATTCTGATGTTGAAAAGGCTTTCGGTGCAAATGTAAAATTAGGAGCTTTCTTTTCAGCAGAAGTAAAGAGAAACTCAAAGAGAACAAATATAAAAGGGAGACTATTAGCGCAAGTTATTTCGAAGAATTTTTCTGTTTATATGGAAATGGCAAATCCAGCAAAAGGCTTCTTTCAGGATGCAACATATAATACACTTAACTCAAGAATAAGTAAGAAGGATGCTTCTGTATATCTAAAATCACTAACTTATGGAAAAGTAGCTTATGTCGCAATAGAAAGTGAATACTCTTATGACGAAGTTAAATTAGCGGTTGAAACAAGTTTTAAAGTGGGGTTTGTTGGAGGTAAAGCTAATTATGATCAAAAAACTTTGGATATTTTCAGTAAATCAAATATAACTATTTATGTAATTTCTTCTGACGCAGGAGATGCAAAATTTTATGATTCAGCAGAAAGTATTAAAACGGTCTTTAGTGTTCCTTATGGAATTGGTTCTCATGGATTGCCTATTTATTGTCAAGGTAGATATATACATAATAACGATGCTTTTTATTTAAGTGATTTAGAAGAAAAGGTATTAAATACAGGTAGAGGTAGAGGTATAGGTACAAGACCAAGCACAGGTACAAACACAAGACCATCTACAAGACCAAGCTACACCAGTGGAGAACGAACACAATAAAATATCTAATTAAGATAAATTATGTTTATATCAATGATGTCGGAAATATTTATATTCACTTAAAATTCTATACTTAAGCAGTCCATTCTTTTCTCAATATATCTAACTCTTCGGAGCTTAGTTCGGCACAGTTATCTTCTATATAGATATCAAAACTCGCTGAACAATGTCCTCCATCTTTCATATCAATAATATTTTGGTCTTTCTACTTTTTATCTTTTAATATCCAACCTTTATCTGTTATAATCTTTGTATTACAAGCTTCAACTCCAGGATTATCAAAAATTTCAATATAGGAATATTTCGGAGGAGGTAAACTTTTAGTATATGTATATTTAGATTTAGGTAATTTAGTAAATATATTGTTTAATTCTTCTGTATTAAACCGATTACCTGATATATACAAAATCTCTATTTCTTTATTCTGAGAAACATCTAGAGCTGTCAATTGATTGGCATAACAATTTAGTCTCATTAAATAAATATTTTTTGTAATATCAAGAGTCATTAACTTGTTATCTACAATTGATAAACTATATAGTTTTATGTTGTTGCTTATATCTAGGGAAGTTAAGTTTGTTTTATAACAAGAAAAATCAGCCAAATCAATTTGTTTACTTATATCTAGTGAGACTAATGGAGTTCTTCCTATTTCAACAGTTGCTAGTCCGGTAGCACCCTTTAAATCTAAATTTGTTAGTTTAGTACAATCTAAAAGAGTAAATCGTGCTAATTCTTTATTATTTTCTAAACCGATAAAACTAATTTCAGGAAGGTTGGAACAACTCAATTCCCACAGTTTCCGATTTCGGCTGACATTCAATTGCTCAAGCTTAGGCAGATTTGTAAGATAGAGCTTATCTAAATTATATAAATCACTAATATCCAAAGAGGTAATATTATCCATAGCCTGTAGGTTTAACAATGTTAAATTAGACATGTTGGATTTGAATGTAAGTTCTGCCATATCTAACCCCGTCAGATATAGAGATTCTAATATAGGACAAGTTCCAATTGCTAAATTATCAATCAAATAAGACTTATTTATCCAGTCTCCATCCAATGAAAACTGTGTCATTTCAGTTGACCAAACCTTTATTGTATATATTCCATTAGAACGATATACGTGTGGGAAACTTTCACGGTCATCATAGTTTTCACCTCTATTTTTTGTTAAATCATCTTTTTCTATTTCAGTATCATCACCCCAATCTACAGCAACTCTTCTGCCATGAATACCTAATAAAACAAGGCTATTTTTAGCATTAGCGGTTACTGTAAATTGTATAGAATTTTCATTGGTAAGTTCTGGTACTGTAAAATTAGTCACTCTACCTTGTGGATCATCGTCATCCGATGAGCAGGCAAAAAATGATATAGCAAAAAGAGTAATTATCAGTAAATAAGTGTTTTTCATGATTCTCACATCTGATTGTTTGTTGTAATATACTTTTACATATGGGTTAAGTTATTTTAGAAGCAATATACATTCGTTTTAGAAACATACATAAACTCCAGCAGAACCTATACCTTTATATCCATATCCATATTCCATTTTGAAACCTATATTTGTTCCTATTTCAAAACATAGAGGAGATATTTGATAGGTAAAATCTGTTGTATGATCTGAGGTGCGGTTTTGATCTGCTTTTTCAACTATACGCAAAGATTCTCTACATGTATACACCCCTATACCACCAAGAGCATACATACGAAACATCCTTTTGTTCAAATAAGTATATTGACATTCTAAATTTATGCCATAAAAATTTTGTCTGTATTTGGTTTCCGTGGTATTCACGGATTTTTCTTTCGTAAGGTGTTTATATGTCAAAGTAGTTCCTGCTGACCATCTTTTATTAAAATGGTATTTATAAGATAAGTAAAATCCACTGCGTTTTTTATCATCTGTACTAAAGTTATTCTCAGCACCCGACATTCCGCTGATTATATCTTTCAATATTCTGTCTGGCATTTCGCCTCCCGAAATACCAAGCCCTACACTTATCTCATGCTTTTTATCCTTCTTTTCCTTCTGTGCAATTAGAGGACTAGCCATAACTAATACTAATAAGATCAGGAATATTTTTTTCATTTTACGTTAACCTTAACTTTTGGGAACTCTTTTTTGCAAAATTACCAAAAGAAAAAGGGATGAGTCTTGATTAAAGTCAAGAAATACAAGCTGTTTTCTTAAATTTTTACTTTGAAGAGGTTCTTTTTCTGATTCGGCTCAATGTTTCTGGAGTTACTCTTATATAAGATGCAACTTCCTTCAGATTGACTAAATTGAGTATATCAGGAAAGTTGGTTATAAGTTTTAGATATCTTTCTTCGGGACTGTCAACATAAAAAGACAGAAGTCTATTATAGATGTCGGAAAAGAGTGATACAGAAATATTGGATCTTAAATTATCGATTCCGCAAGCGTTAAAAAAGCAATTAAATTGATCATAATTAATTACCCAAACTGTACTATCTCGTATAGCCTGAGCTGATACTACAGCATTAGTTATGGTTTGGAACGATCCATAATCACAGACGAAATCGTTTTCAAAGCTATAGCCTACAATTTGTTCTTGTCCTTTGTTTGTCCACTTAACATAGCGAAATGAGCCTGACTCAATATTGCCTATGTATAAGCTGGGATCTCCTTCGCAAACAAAATATTCGTCTTTAGAGTATTCTCTTTTAACACCATTATTGAGAAACCATTTTCTCATAATAGCAATTTCTTCCAGTTCGAGATACTTATTGAATACTTTAGTCATATCGTTGATTGTGAGTTTTTTAACATTTTTGTTATTCTAACAAAAATAGTCTTTCTTATCCTTAAATAAAACTAATGGCTTGATAAAAATAAATATCATTTTTTCAATACAATAGATATCTACAAACCATATATCAATGATTAATCTTTAAACTACCCACTTATCCCTCATTTCTTGTATAATATCTTCATCATGCAGATGGGTGTATATATCTTTGATGTCGTTCCCCTCCGCATGCCCCATAATACGCTCGGCTATACCGTCACGGATACCTTTGCGGGCGGCTATTGTTCGGAATGAGTGCCTAGCCCGATGGAAGGTCATTGTCTTATCTATTTTCAAGTCTTTCATTATTTCTTTCAGATAACGGTTGGTAGGCTGATTGGTCAATGGTTGAAATATTTTTTCAAAGCTTTCCTCAAAATCTTTTTCGCCTCTTAATAACTTTGATACTACAGGTGAAACAATGGGTATTTTATATGGTATACTTGTCTTGACACGATCATTACATAATAGCAAGTATGATTCTTTGGACTTAAGTTCAATAATTTTTAAATCGGCATAAGTAACTTCTGAAAACTCTGCAAAAGATAATGAGGTATAACAGCTAAAGAGAAACTCTCGCAAGACTTCTTGTTTGCCATCTTTGTACTTCTTGCTATCATAGGCTTTTTGCAGTTTCTTCAACTCCTCTTCTGTCAATACATCTGTGTTTTGAGCCTTAATGCTTTTCTTAATTTCAAATTTCTCATAAGGATTCTTCTCTATCATTTCCTTATCAACAGCCAGACCAATGAGAAATTTAAAATTTGCGTGCTTCTTATAGATAGTGGAGAGTTGATTTCCTACTTTAATTTCCTGATTATGGAAACGTTGGATATAGTCTAAGGTAATCTCATCAAAAGTAAGTGTAGATTTCCACTCCTTCATCGTATTGATAAGTTTGTAATAGTTGGATATAGTACCAGAGGCACGAGAAGCCTTCAATAACTCTATCTCTTTTTCTATAAAGACATAGAAGTCTGTATTGCCGTAATGTTCATCTTTAAGTTTACTGATAAATTCACGAACAGGTAAAGGCTTTAAATAATTTTCCAGAATAATGCTATCTGCCTTATGGTGCATTTTATGGATAAGTTCATTGTAGAAAAGATAGCGACTATCTCCCGATAGTACAGCAGATCTTTTCTCACTCCAATGTTGGGGCAAGACAGAAATATTCAGTCCAATGAAAGTACACTGTCTGTAGGCTGTATAACGAAGACAAACTTGACGTTTACCTTCCTTTGTAACATAATTGTTACGGAGTAAAATTTTGAGGGATGCTTTCATGTTGCACATCGTTATTAGTCTAACAATTGTACAACAATAGCGAAAAAACTATGAAATTTGTCCTTTTAGTCCTTCCACCACAGAGGACGTAAGTCTTTGAAAAAGAGAAGGAATAGAATTTTTTGCTCTATTCCTTCAATCTATCCAGAGGTTCCTGGCGAACTACCTATGTAATTTATAATCTGCTGATTGGTTTTTAGGATACTCAATTTTAAAACCTTATTAATCCCTCAATAATCAAGTAAAATAAATGCTTTGCTCTATATTGAATAATTGCGACCCCTATTGCGACCCCTAAATTTATTGTTGCATTATTGAATATAAATTATTATATGTCAGTAAGGGAGGTTTAGAATAATATTCTACTTTTGCATTATAATCAATCATATAATAGAAATGGAAACTAATTCAAGGAATAAATTTATCGATTTCCTCAAGAAAAATAAATCATATCCTAATGATTGTTTTCTTATAGATGAGCATATAGTAGATTCTGCTGGAAAAAATCATCTCAGGAAGATTTTTTGTGATTTAGTCATACTGGATACTTCTAATAATAATTATTTAGCATTGATCGATTTCAAAAAATTCTCAAAAAAGGAAATAACTAAAGATGAAATATATCAATATCAGACTTATATCAAGGTATTAAATAAACCATTATTATCCTATTATTTTATTAATTCTATTGACGATAAACTACATGTTTATATATTAAAAGAAGATACAATTAATGAGATTGATTTAGACGATTTCCCGAACTATAACACTCTGAGATCAAAGGTAATTGCAGATAAAAAAGATGCGATAGAATTTGAAATTGAAAAGCAAGTTAAAGAGAAAAAGAAAAATAAAGATATGTGGTTAACTTCACTAATAGGAGCTTCCATTAGTGTAATCTTGGCTATATTATTAAATGCTACCACTCTTCTCTTTTCTGAAAAAGACTCTAAAACGCTATCCGTTGAAACGAATAAAAAGGTTGAAATATTATTGGCAGAAATTGATTCATTATATTCCTCAAGAAAGAACTTAACAATTACGGATTCTTCTTCTGTAAAAAAAGACAAATTACTATTTGAAAAATTTGGAGCATTAGATACTCGGATACTAACAATTGAACAATTGATAGACCAGAATCCTCCAAATCTAATGCAAATTCAAGACTTTAATCATAAAATTCAAGATTTGCATCTTCTTCTTGAAAAGAGTAAAGAAAATTATGATGTCAAACTATCTAATTTAGAAAGTAAGCTTAATACATATTTAACAATAATCTTTGCCCTAACTGCTGCAATTATAGGTGCAATTGTAACTTTCATTATTTCTTATTTTAGGAAATAGGCATTGTACGTTTCAATAATATTACAAAATGCTGAAAATATGAATATTGTTTTAGATTCAAATATATTCATTTCGGATTTTTCTTTGGAAAGTCCGAATTGGGAGACCTTATTAGATTTCATTAATGAGAATGAATCTCAAATAATTATTCCTCAAATAATATTAGATGAGGTTGGAGCAGAATACGAACGAGTAACAAAATCGTTATTAGATGATTACAATCGTATAGCTAATAGATTAAATAAGCTTAGCACTTATGATAGTGATGTTATAAGTATAGAATCAGGGAATATAATGCCTACTAAAGATTCTTATATTGATTATATCAAAATAAAATTAGACATTGAGCCTTTCCCCTATATTGATAGCTTTTTAACCGAAGTAACTCAGCGTGCAATAAAGAGAATACGACCTGCTAAAAAAGATGGAAGAGACTTTAGAGACACTCTAATTTGGTTATCACTCAAAAGAATATGTGAAAATAATATTCATAAGCAAATAGTATTTATAAGTCAGAACGTTTCTGATTTTGCAAATGAGAATAAAGTATTACATGACGACTTAACTGCTGAATGTAAAGAAGCTGGTCTTAACATTATGTATTATACCTCCCTCAAATCGTTTATTAATGATTTCATTATCCAATATTCCGAAAATCTTAAAATTTATGATGAAAAATGGTTGGAAGAAAATTTAGATTATAAAGATATTGAAGATCAATTAAGAGATATGTTATATGGCGAAGATTGGGTAGGACATTTTGAATATTTCTATGAAAGAACTGCGGATAGCTTCAATGTTAAATATATTGAACCTATGGATATTGATAACTATACAAGTTATTTATTACCTAATGGAGATATTATTTTGAATATTGACATGAAGGGGATAGTATATGTTCAAGAGGAATTTGTTGATCGATTTCGAGATAAACTATATGAAGGAGATACTATTAATGGAGGAGATATAGAGTTTTCAGTTGCAGTAAAAATATCGGGAGGGAAGATAATACAAGCCTTCGTTAACGACAATTATTCAGTTTAGTTAGTATACAAAATAAGATTTCTCCAAAATAAATTTTGCCGTCTCCAAACTGCCAACTAACTTAGTTCATGCGAGTTAATTAACTATTTTAGAAAATGGCAGAATATTCGATTATAAGTTGTATTAGAAATGATAAGCCGATAAAACGTAATGGCAAGTATCCAATATACCTCCGTGTTCGGGTTGGAATCAAGGAGACCAAAATTTCAGCGAAATTAGATGTAAGCAAAGAGCAATGGGATGTAAAGAAGAAAGCTCCAAAAGATAGAGCATTGCTAATTCTCTTAAATAGGAAGATAACGGAATTAGAGCTTTATATAAATAGAATCCTTGTAGAGGGGCAGGAATTGACCATAGACGTGGTAAAAGAGTTCTATTCAGGTAAGAAAAAAGTAAAACCTGAAAACGGTTCACTATATGACTACTATCTTGAATTTGTAGAACGCAAACGCAAAGAAGGTCTTAACCCAGAGACTATTCGAGTATATATGACTACTTATAACGTTCTGAAAGAATTCAAAGAAAATATACGGATTTCAGATATATCTTTGCCCTTCATTGAAAAGTTCGATGACCATATGAGAGAAGTAAACGGAAATTCGGCAGGTGGACGCAACCCAAAGCATAAGAATTTGAGAACCGTTATTTTGGATATGCAGAAACGCAACCTATCAATAGACAATCCTTATAAATGGTTCAAGATACCAAGTTCCGAAGCAAAAGAAGTTTATTTAGATAAAGCAGAGCTTAATACTTTGGTAGAATATACCGAACAATTTGATAAAAGTTCGAAAGAGTATCAAATTTTGAAAATGTATCAGTTTTCTTGCTTTTGCGGATTGCGGTTCTCCGATGCTATGACTTTGACTTGGAAAGATATAGATTTTGAGAATAGCATTATTCGCAAAACGATGATAAAAACCAAGACTGATGTTATTACTCCTTTGTTCCCAATGGCTCGTGATATATTAATGGAATGGTCAAAGAACCAAACTTTGCTAAATAGTGATGAAAAGATATTCTATAACTATGCGGAGCCAACTGTAAATCAAACGCTCCGTAAGCACTCAAAACTTGCAGGGATTAATAAGCATATTACCTACCATTCCTCACGTCATACGTTTGCGACCCTCCTTGTAGTCGATGGAGTAGATATTTATAAAATCTCAAAATATTTAGGGCATAAGTCTGTAAATATGACCCAACGATATTTGAAATATGATTTGTCGATAGCAAGAGAATCGGCAAAAGGAATTCATACGTTTTCTTGATAATGAATTGTTTGAATATATTTATCTTAGTAGCATAATTTGAATTACTATGAGCGTATATATTCCTACTCCGACTTTGTTTCTTCGTACTGATAAGAAAAAGAAAAATGGTAAAATGCCTTTGTATATCAGATTTCAAAGAATAGATGGTAAAGAACCTAAATTTTCTTTTGGAAAAAAAGGCAAAACGTTTGAGTTCTCCCAAGAAGAATGGGATGATAGCAATAAATGCCCCTATGATACAGAATTATCAATAATTATTGATAACGAATTAGGACGGATAAGGAAAGCGGTCAGTAA
>POVV01000543.1_pt1 | contig 23018 bp, 21 predicted proteins | sample 1560271 | NCBI WGS metagenome assembly POVV01 (sample SAMN08337232, study PRJNA429181) | Bioreactor metagenome, whole genome shotgun sequencing project. | biome: cows' rumen and soil; feature: anaerobic; isolation source: anaerobic chemostat enrichment culture, galacturonate as sole carbon... | reverse complement strand
ATTAACATTTTCAATGACCGACTTGCGAGGGTGTAAAGTATAAATCATTCTTTCATAGTTATCTTTAAATATATCCTGAAGTATGTTGCTCATAAGATTATTATGAAGGATTTGTAGCAAAAAGAAAACCCCCTAAATCCCCTCAAGATTGAGGGGGAGGGGAGTTGAAGTGTCGAAGACACTTTTTTAGATGCGTCATGGAAAAATATATTTGTATATAAAGGTATTTTTGCTTTGTGTGCAGCTATCAGTGATAGCTTGGCAATTGGAGTTTTATCTATAAGCCATGGTCCAGTTAATGTTCAAGAAATATTGAGCAACTATGTAATTGCAATGCAAGGAATTATGTTATCAAAAGCTATTAATATAATGATGGTTTCAATTTTTGTAAAGAGATTTGGTAAGGAAACGAATCGATACTCTATGTCCGAAGTTCTTATTTTGATGCTTCAAGGAATTTCTGGAATCGCCTGTTTGTTAATGGTAATAGAATTTTCATACTATAATATATCGACATATAAAGTTTCATCTTTTTATTTGATAATAGTTTCAATCTTAATTCTAGCATCCTACATTGTGTTTTATAGTGTTTTTGAAAGCTATGTAAGAAAAAGAAACGTTGAACAAGAAGCGATGAAGATACAATTCTACAACCAAGGACAATATGATTATTATGCCGCCTTAGAACAAGAAAATGTAAATGTAAGAAAAATGTATCATGATTTAAAGAATCATTTGTTAGCCATTCAAGGCTTAAGCAATGAGCAGTCTGGTTCATCTGAGGATTATCTTCAAAGATGTTTAGAGGCGGTAAAAGGATATGATGAATTCTATGACACAGGCAATCAACTTGCAGATATAATTTTTTATGAAAAATGCAATGCAGCAAAAGTAAACAACATAAAAACAAAAATAATGATACAAAAGAATAGTTTAAATGATATTGATATGTTAGATTTATGTGCCATATTGACTAATAGTTTTGATAATGCGATGGAAGCTTGCAGACAATGTAGTGGAGAACGTTATATTCAAGTAAAGACAATCAAAAATGAGGCCGCTATCATTATAACGGTAAAGAATAACTATGAGAATGAACCAGTTTTGAATGAAAAGGGTGAGTTGATTACCAGCAAAAAGAATAAAGCAAAGCATGGAATCGGAATGCAGAGCCTAAGAATGGCAGCTTCAAAATATAATGGTAATGTGGAAATAAGCATAGACAAGGAAAAGAAAGAATTTTTATTAATCATAATGATACCAATTGCCTATCAAAATACATTATAAAGAGGGAACACTTATGAAGATAAATATTGCAATTTGTGATGATAATAAGATTTTTTGCAATCAGTTGAAAGAATTCATAGAACGTTACAGTCATGACAATGATACAAGATGTAAAGTGAGTTCTTTTAATAGCGGAATCGAGTTGCTTGAGCAATATACAGACGATTATAAGATTATCATCCTTGACATCGAGATGGAGGGTATGAACGGTATCGAGACAGCATTGGAGATACGTAAGAAGAATCAAAAAGTAATTATGTGGTTTTTAACCGTTTCGGAGGCATACGTAATGGATGGTTATAAGGCGGAAGCTTTTCGATATTTAATTAAGCCACTAAGTTACGAAGAATTTGCGGAACAGTTTAAAGAGAGTATTAAATGGGTAGAAGAAAAATATGTTACTCCAATTATAGTAGAGTATAAAAATGAGACTTACCATTTGGAAGAAGATGACATACTGTTTATTGAAGTATATGGACACAAACTAATTTATCATTTACATAATAAACCGATTACTACAATTGATTCTCTGAAAAATATAGAGACTAAGCTTAGTAAATCTAGTTTTGTTCGAATACATAGAAGCTATCTGATTAATTTAAAGAAAGTTAAAACTTTTAACAAAGTAGAAATTATAATGCAAAATAATGAAAAAGTTCCAATTAGTAAGTACAAAGAAAAAGAATTTAAACAAGCTTATACGCAGTTTTGGGGTAAGATATTAGGATAGAGAATGTTTTAGCAGTAGTTTTACATAAATCACACTTCAATTTAACAATCGATTGCTATACTATGCCAAGATTAGTTAAATGGAGGAAAACTATGGGCGAACAAATATCTAAGGATTCAGTTGAAAAAGATTTGAAAAAAGGTTTTAGGACTATAATGATACTATCTTTTATTGTTTATGTTTTCATGTTTTTTTCAATTACAGGAATGTATTATAACTATCGAAAGTTGGAAAATAATAGCTTATCTTTTGTAAGCTATATCAATACAGCAAGAAATACCAGTCTGTATGTACAAAATACAATATACAAAATGTGTTTGGCTCAAGAGGAAGAACAACAAAAGCAATTTAATGAAGAAGCGAATGAATACGATATTCAACTTCAAAAATATTTAAATCTAATTGTGAAGATTAAGCCTGAATATAAGAAAGATATGGCAGACATCAAAAAAATACAACAGGAAGCTTTTACTTATCGAGGGCAAGCAATTTTATTAAGTAGTCAGGAAAGAAAGCAGGATGCAATTGAATTGCTAGAAGATAATTACTTTGTTAAAATGCAGGATATAGATAATATATTTGTATCAGTAACAGAACAAACGAATCAAAAGCTTGAGCAAACGATTCGAACAGTAGAAAAAGGAATTGTAAGTTTACTAATATTTACAGTATCATTAATAGGAATCATTATAAGATATTCAATGATAAAAGCGAGTAAAGTCATAAGGAGCATTCAGGTTCCACTTGAAGAAGTAGGATGCGCGATGGAAGAAGTGTATCAGGGGAACTTGGATTTTGAATTACATTATCAATCGCATAATGAATTAGGAATATTAGCAAATAGTGTAACAAATACCAAAGAAGAGTTAAAAAGATATATTTCCAATATTGACAAAGTATTAGGAGAGTTATCTCAAAAGAATTTTTCCGTTTTGGTTGATATGGAATATAAGGGAATGTTCAAACCAATCGAACAATCCATGAAAGAAATTATTCGGGTTTTACATAATGTATTAGAATCAATGGTGAATACAAGCAAGCTTCTTACCGAAAGTGCAAAGGCAACGAATGAAATTGCAGACAATATGCTTCAGGATTCAAATCTGCAAGCGGCAAAAATGAAAGAGTTATTGACCTATCTAAAAGTAATTGGAAATGATATAGAAATAAATGCAATGGATACAAAAGAAATCTATCAAGATAGCAATAATGTAAAACGATTGCTAGAATCCAATGAAGAAAAAATGAACGAGCTGGTTGATGCAATGACAGAGACGCTAAATTCCTCTGACCAGATATTTGAGATTATTACCATGATTGAAGCAATTGCAGAACAAACTAATCTACTTTCGTTAAATGCTGCAATTGAAGCAGCGAGAGCGGGTAATGCAGGGAATGGATTTGGAGTAGTAGCAGCTGAAATAAAGAAATTAGCTGAAAGTACTAGTATAGCAGCCATTCGAACTAAGAACCTCATCGACAAAAGCAATCAAATGGTATATGTAGGCAATAAAAAGGTGAAGGAAATCAATGAAAGTCTAGAATTTGTCAAGACAACGGTGGAAGAAGTGACAAAAAAGTCTATCCATGCTTTTGATACATCCAAGCTTCAAATAAACAAACTAAAAAAGTTAGAAGATGTTATTGATTCTGTATCAAATGTGATACAAAACAATTTGGTATTAGCATCCGATATACAATATAACAGTGAAAGTTTAAAGAAAAAATCATATGAATTACATGATATGTTATTAATGTTTCGCTTATAAAAGGAGTAAAATACAAGTAAAACTTGTGCCAAAACTCCTTTTTGTCGACACTTCTTGCAATATTTTAAGGAAAGAGTAAGGAATATTTAAAGAATAATTTGTGAAAACGTTGTATTATCTAATAAGATAGTTAATTAAAATGAATAAGGGAGAATCGTATGAAAAGATTTTATAAAAAGCTAACTTTACTAGGCGTGGCTATTGCTATGTGCGTATCATTAACAGCATGTGGTAAAAAAGAAACAAGTACATCAGTCAAAGACCAAAAAGAATTTGTATATGTTCCAGAATATCAAGAAATATCTGAAAAGGATGATTTAAGTAATCTGGTAGTTAGTAATAATATGATTTATTACACTACTTGGTCATATGACGAAGCGACAGAAACGACTTCTTCATCTATTAAAGCATTGGAAATCGGTCAGACAGAATCAAAGGTATTACCGATAGAACTTACTCAAGACGAAAATGTTTCAATGATGAATGTAGATAAAGATGGAAATCTAGTTGTTGTTATCTCATCCTCTATACAAGGTGAGAATCCAGAGGATTATACACAAGTAGTAACATTAAAAAAATTCGATAAAGATGGCAAAGAACTCATGGCAAAAAATCTGGAAGAAGTGATGAAGGATACAGGGGAATTTGGAATGTATATTCAATATCTAACCCTTGATGATGAAGGAAATATTTATTTATCAAATGGTGATTCCAAGATTTGGGTTTTAGATAATTCTGGAAATGAGTTATTTACAATCAGTACAGATAGCTACATATCAGCAATGGGAACAAGCAAAGAAGGAAAAGTGGTTGTTTGTGTATATGAGCAAGATAAAGTAGTCTTACGTGAGATTGATAAAACGAGTAAAGCACTTGGTGCAAGCTTTGAAAATGTACCAGACCTTTATGGAAACTTAAGTTTGTTAAAAGGTGTAGAAAAAGGATTCCTAGTTAATTCAGGTAATACATTGTATGAATACGACCTTGATACACAAGAGAAAAAAGAAATTCTTAATTGGATTGATTGTGACATAGACAGTAATTCCCTTGCTGCTATAGTAGGCTTGGAAGATGGAAGAATTTTTGCGGTAACAAGAGATTGGAGCGGGGAGAATACCAAATCAGATATCGTTTATTTAACAAAAACCAAATCTTCTGAAGTGGCTCAAAAAACAATAATTACATATGGCGGTCTTTATCTAAGCTCAAATGTCCGCTCAGCAATTATCAACTTTAATAAGACACATGATAAATATCGCATTCAGCCAAAAGAATATATTTCAGATGATTATGAAGCAGGCATGGCACAATTGAATTCAGACATTGTATCTGGAAATGCACCAGATATCATTGATTTATCAAATGGGAGTGTAAATCAATATATAGAAAAAGGAATTTTAGAAGATCTCTATCCTCTTTTTGATAAGGATAGCGAACTTAAAAAAGAAAATTATGTTCAAAGTGTATTCAAAGCATATGAAAGAGATGGAAAATTGTATGCGGCCATGCCTACTTTTTCAATCAATACTATCATTGGAAAAGCTTCTGATGTAGGAAGTGACATGGGTTGGACTTTGGAAGAATTAATGGCGTTAGTAAATAGTAAGCCAGAAGGTACTGAGGTATTTAGTTATGCTACAAAAGAAAGTATTCTTTATTCTTTATGCACTTACGGTTTAACAGATTATGTTGACTGGAGCACAGGTAAATGCTCTTTTGATACGGAAAACTTTATTAAGGTTTTAGAATTTTCTAATAGATTTAGTAGCGATAGTGAATATGCTTATGATGAAAGTGCTCCAAGTATGCCTACAAAGATTAGGAATGGTCAACTTTTACTAATGATGACAAACGTCAGTGATGTTGCCTCTTATCAAATGTATGAAGCTATGTTTGGTGAACCGATTACGTTTATTGGATATCCATCTAGTTCAGGTACTGGTTCTTCCATATCAGCAAGTGATGTATTACTTGGAATTTCCTCCAAGTCAAAAAATAAAGAAGGTGCATGGGAATTTATTCGAACATTTTTAACACCTGAATATCAGACTAAAGATAATATGTGGGGATTCCCAGTGTTGCAGTATGCATTAGATGATGTATTTAAAAAGGCAATGGAACCTGAGTTTTATACAGATGAATCAGGAAATCAAGTTAAAACTATGAAGACTTCTTGGGGATATGATGATTTTAACTTTGATGTATATGAGGCAACACAAGAGCAAGTAGATAAAGTGAAGAATTTAATTGATAATGCAGATTCTGTATATGAATATAATGATGAGATGTATAAGATTATCTCAGAAGAAGCAGCAGCTTTCTTCGCAGGGCAAAAGTCTGCACAAGATGTTGCAAGTGTAATACAAAGCAGAGTGCAAATTTATGTAAATGAAAATAGATAAGGTGGTATACGATGAAGTTACTTGGTAAACAAAGAAATGCAAAATTTAAAAATATGCAAAGCAAAGAACTTCATGAACATAAAAAAATTAATCAAAGGAAACACAAACGTGTTTCCTTTGATATGAAGCAAAGACGCCGATTGAGTTTGGGGCTATATATGGCTCCAAGTTTGACTGGCGTTTCCATATTCTTCATCCTTCCTTTTATCGTAGTATTTTATTATTCCATGGTGGATAATCCAATCAATAATGAGTTTGTGTTTTTTGATAATTTTATTAATGTGTTTAGCAATGGAGCTTTTCAGCTTGCAGCTATGAATACACTCAAATTTTCTATGGTTGCGGTTCCACTTGCAGTTCTTTTGTCACTTGGATTAGCTATGCTTTTAGACCATAAAATACCGTACCGAAGTCAATTTCGTACCTTCTTTTTGACGCCTATGATGGTACCGGTTGCTTCTGTTGTATTAATATTTCAAGTAATCTTTCATTACAACGGAGCGATGAATGATGTTTTATCTATATTTGGTATCAGTAAAATTGATTGGTTTAAATCAAGCTATGCACAGGTAGTAATTATTATTTTATTTTTATGGAAAAACCTTGGATATAATATGATACTTTTTATGGCGGCAATCAGTAGTATACCAAAAGATATTCTGGAAGTAGCGGTATTAGAGAGTGCTTCTCCTTGGCAGGTTTTTATCAATATTAAGATAAGATATTTGTCTTCAACTATTTTATTTGTTACTATTTTGTCCTTGATAAGTTCTTTTAAGGTATTTCGTGAAATCTATCTTCTTACCAGCGATTATCCATATGATACTTTATATATGCTTCAGCATTTTATGAATAATACGTTTAGAAGTTTGGATTATCAGAAGCTATCAGCAGCAGCTATTATTATGTCAATCTTTATGATAATAATAATTGGAGCTTTATTTATAACGGAGAATCGTTTTGGAAAGGATATGGAGGAATGAAAGAGAAACGAATTAGATTATACATTGCAACAATCGTAGCTGCAATCATCGCCATATTATTTCTAATGCCTATCATACTAACCATATGTAACTCATTTATGTCGGCCTCAGAAATATCATCTAATTATGGAGCAATATTTGAGACAAATGAAAAGGGTGGAAAAGTATTTATTTCTGAGAAAGTTAACTTAAAGTTTATTCCTGATATGGTTTCTTTTAGCCAGTACATAACAGTGCTTTTAAAAAGTCCTGAATATCTGTTGAAATTCTGGAATTCGGTAATCTTAGTTGTACCAATTATGGTATTCCAATTGGGCGTAGCTTCCCTTACCTCTTATGGATTTACAAGATTAAAAGGAAGGCTAAAAGAAATAGTATTTTTTATGTATATTATTTTAATGCTGATGCCTTATCAGGTTACATTAGTTCCAAACTATCTAGTATCTAGTTGGTTACATATTATCAATACAAAGTGGTCAATATGGCTACCTGGTATTTTCTCTCCCTTTGCAGTATTCTTACTTACCAAGTTTATGAGAAGAATACCAAAGGGTGTGATAGAGGCGGCACAAATTGACGGCGCTGGAGAATGGCAGATATTTCGTAAAATATGTATGCCTCTATGTAAAGGAGCATTATGCTCAGTAGCAATTTTGGTTTTTATTGATTATTGGAACATGGTGGAACAACCTTTAATATTACTATCAGATCCAGAGATGCATCCTTTATCCATTTTTTTATCCAAGATTAACAGTGGAGAAATTGGATTGGCTTTTGCGGTTGCCACAATATATATGGTGCCGTGTCTATTGGTATTTTTATATGGTGAAGATTATTTAGTTGAAGGTATTACCTATCAAGGTGGAATTAAGGGATAAGAGAGGACGAGATTAAGATGAACGAAACTGCAAGAAAGAGAAGAGAATGGGTAAAAAATGCGGCAATCATATTTTTATCAGTAATGCTGGTTTTGACCTTTTTCTCCAATACATTTATGAACTATTCGCTTCCAGAGGTGGCGACACAGACAGTCACATCAGGTTCAATTACAACAAAGGTTCGTGGAACGGGTGCTGTAAGTGTGAGCGAACCTTATAATGTATCAATCAAAGAGAGCCGCGTTATAAAGGCGGTTGCAGTAAAAAAAGGTGATACAGTAGAAAAGGGAGCTGTGCTTTTTGAATTAGAAGATAGTGACAGTACGGAACTAAAAGAGGCAGAAGCTACGTTGTCACAGTTGGTATTGGATTATCAAAAGGCAATCTTAAACGGAGATACTTCTCTTAATAAAGTGAACCAGATTGAAAATGGTCAGCTTACGGATATGTCTACCATGCAAAAACAAGTAGAATCTGCTAAAAATGCAGTAAAAGCGGCTGAAGATAATGTGGCAAACTGGACGGCAGAGGTAGCATCTGTTCAAAAGCAGATTGATTTGCTCAATAACGAAGTAGTAGATACTTCTGATGAAGAAGCGGCAGTTGAGAAGGCACAGTCTAAACTTGAAGAAGCAAAATCTAATTTAGCTGAAGCGGAAATTAATGTAACAATGGGAATTGAAAACGCTACTGTTAAAAGGGTTAGAAAATCATATGAAAAGGCAAAAGCAGCTCTTGATGAAGCTCAACAGTTATATGATGAAGCCAAAAAAAAGTGGGATAATGATCCAACTAATAAAGCATTGGAAACAGAAGCGTCAAGTCGTAAGACTACATTGTCACAAATACAAAAGGAAAATGAAAATATATTAAGTAAAAGAAAAGTTTTGGAGAACTATGATAAAGCGGCTGAAAAAGTTGACAAGTATCAAAAAGCCTTAGATAAAGCTAATAGTAATCTTAAAAGTGAAACAAATAAAAACAAAAACGAACTAGCAGATTTAAACAGCCAGCTCATTGAAGCAAATTCACAATTAACACAGGCAAATGCAGATTTAACAGATGCACAGAAAAATCAAGAAGAAATATTAAAGAAAGTCCTAGAAGAAGTTGATTTAGGTGGACAAAATGAGAAAATAAAAGATCAACAAGAATTGGTTGAGAAGCTTCGTAGCAAAGCGATTGGGGCGACAATTGAAGCACCTGTTGCTGGAACAATTACAACCATCAATAAAACAGCAGGTGAGACCACGACTCCAGATGAAGCAATGGCTGTCATTCAAGTAGCGGAAAAAGGATATTCTATGAGTATTTCTGTATCCGATCAACAATCCAAAAACGTTAAAGTTGGAGATAAAGCTGAGATTCAAGATTCATGGAACTATGAAGGTGTAACTGTTACATTAGCTGGAATCAAGCCAGATCCAGAAAGTGGTGGAAAGAATAAATTATTAACCTTTGACGTGACAGGAGAAATCCAAGAAGGACAGCAGCTAAATATATCAGTTGGAAACAAGAGCGCCAATTATGATTTGATTGTTCCAAGCAGCTCCATTAGAGAAGATAAAAATGGTAAGTTTATATTAACCGTAGAATCAAAAAATAGTCCACTTGGTAATCGATACATAGCAACAAGGGTAGATGTAGAAGTGTTAGCTTCTGATGATACACAAACAGCGGTATCAGGAGCATTATATGGTTATGAATATGTAATAACTACGGCAACAAAACCAGTAGAAGCAGGAAAACAAGTCAGACTGGCTGATAATTAAGGAGAGTGAGTCGTGATGAAAAAATTAAAGGGCTTCACTGAGAAAATTACAAGGAAACAGATAATACTTTCTATTGTTGTTGCTATTTCCTTGTTTCTGTTTCTTGTGGTTCAAATTCTATCGCTTCACTTGAAAAACTCATTGTCAACACAACAAATGGCGAAGCGATGGGATTCTTCTGGAAAGTCAGCGCAAGTAAGTTGTTTTATTTCTGAAAATGCACAGATTACTACTCAGCAGTTGACCAATCTAGAGCACGCGGTAGATGCAGCATTAATAGAGATATCAATTTCAAAAGAAAAAGAGAGCGAAAGACTTTGGGTAGATGCTTATAGTGCAAGAGGAGAATTAACCGTAGAAAGCGGTAAAACCTCCGTTACTTCGACGGCAATTGGAGTGGGAGGAGACTTCTTCTTGTTTCATCCATTAAAGTTAGTAAGCGGCTCTTACTTTTCAGATGAAGATTTAATGAAAGATTATATCATTTTAGATGAAGACGGAGCATGGCAATTGTTCGGCTCAAGTGATGTTGCAGGAATGCAGGTTGTAATCAAAGGTGTTCCTCATATCGTTCGCGGAGTAGTGGAAAGAGGCTCTGGACGAATGAATGACAAAGCTGGAAATGATAAGGTAACGTTTTATGTATCCTATGACAGCTTAAGTAAATATGGGACTTCAAAGGGAATAAATGCATATGAGATTGTTATGCCAAATCCGATTTCTGGTTTTGCACTCACTACCATAAAAGAGAAAATAGGCATCGATGAATTAAGCTTTCAGGTAGTAGAAAATTCAAAACGATATTCTATGTTTTCCTTATTGAAGGTGTTATCTGAATATGGGATACGATCTATGAATCACAAAGCAATTGTATATCCATACTGGGAGAATATAGCAAGAGGTTATGAAGATATCTTAGCAACTCTTTTACTATTAAAATTTATTTTTTTGTTGATACCAGCCATTATATTATTCGCATATATCATTTATCGCTATCGTCATAGAACCTGGAATATGAAAACGTTGTTGGTACTAGGTATGGAATGGAAAGAAAAGCTTGTATTAAAGTATCAAAATAGTGACAAAATAAAGATAAAGGGTTCGTTTCATACAAAGAGAAAGAAGATAAAAAACTTTCTTAAAAATAAAGTTGACAAATAAGTAAAATAGAAGTAGTATTAAGCTGTAAATTAAATACGGAAATTCTTCGGGGCAGGGTGATGCATAGAGCAAATTCCCGACCGACGGTGATACACATATGTGGCAAGTCCGTGAGCTGCTTTGGCAGTTGAGTAAGGTGAGAATCCTACACCGACAGTATAGTCTGGATGAGAGAAGATAGCTTTTATTTCATTGGAATAATAACTTTTTATACCCTCGAATTTTTTTGAGGGTATTTTTTTGTATAATAGAAAAGTTTCAAACTTCCCTATTTACAAAATCCTCCAAGAGGTTCGCAAAGGCGTGAATAAAGAAACTATATTCTAATAAATAAAAGCAGATAGACCTTGGAATTTCCTTTATCAGAAAAGGAGAATGATTTATGAGTAACAACACAACATCAATGACGAATCATCAAACGTCAATCAAAGTAAGAAAAATGGTACAGATAGCCATGTTATCGGCAGTATCTGTAATTCTAATGCTATTTGAGATTCCCTTGTTTTTTGCTCCAAGTTTCTATAAGATTGATTTAAGTGAAGTTCCTGTACTAATTGGAGCATTTGCAATGGGACCGATTGCAGGAGTGATTATTGAATTGATAAAAATAGCATTAAATTTAGTGATAACAGGTAGTTTAACTGCTGGTGTAGGTGAATTTGCAAATTTCTTAATTGGTTGTGCCTTCGTCGTTCCGAGTGCAATTATTTATAAAAAATATAGGAATAAAAAGAGCGCAATCGTTGGAATGATAACAGGAACAATATTTATGACAATTGTAGGTGGATTTTTAAATGCGTATCTATTATTGCCTGTTTATGCGACAGCATTTGGAATGCCAATTAGCGCTTTGGTAGAAATGGGCTCCGCAGTAAATCACTTGATCACTAATCTAGCAACGTTTGTATTATTTGCAGTTGTCCCATTTAATCTATTAAAAGGAGTTGTTGTTTCGCTCGTTGTTATCCTTATCTATAAGAAGATAAGTATTGTATTAAAGTAAACTTTGCGAAAAATTTAAGGTTTTATTAATTTTTGGTAAAAATTACATTTCATATTGACAGATAGAACTCAATGTATTATTGTATTAAGTATCTAGTACAATGATACATTGAGTTTTTTGTGTTTTTTAATATGAAAAAGTAATTTCTTAAATAAAAGAGGGACTTTGGTAATAAAATGTTATGATTGTATATCAGTTAAAGGCAGTGATAAATAAAAAGATGATAGAGAGGAGGAGCTAATATGAACGCACTTGTAGATGTTAAAAATATTTGTAAAATTTATAACCCTGGTGAGAATGAAGTAAGAGCCTTAGATAATGTGTCTTTAAGCATAGATAAAGGAGAGTATGTAGCTATTATAGGACAATCCGGTTCAGGTAAGTCGACTTTGATGAATGTATTGGGGTGTCTGGATGTTCCAACATCTGGAGATTATTATTTAAATGGTTCAAATGTATCTGAATTAAGTGATGATGAGTTATCTGATATCAGGAATTTAGAAATAGGATTTATATTCCAAGGATTTAATCTAATTCCCAATCTGACTGCAATTGAAAATGTGGAACTTCCATTAATATATAGAGGAGTTGGCAAAAAGGAAAGAAATCAATTGGCAATCGAAGCACTTAACATGGTGGGATTATCACATAGAATGGATCATAAACCATCAGAAATGTCAGGAGGACAGCAACAAAGAGTTGCAATAGCAAGAGCAATCGCGGCAAAGCCACCTGTAATTTTGGCAGATGAACCAACTGGTAATCTAGATTCATCTTCTAGCAAAGATATTATTAAAATATTAAAGAATTTACATAAAGACGGAAGAACTGTAATTCTAATCACACACGATAATGAAATTGCAGACCAAGCAAAAAGAGTAATTCGAATCATAGATGGTAAAATAGAAAAAGATTACATAAATGAACATTTTGCTGAGGATTAAATAGAGGAAGGAATGGTAGAGTTATGTTTAAAAAGAAAAAAGATGATGTTTCCACAGACTTAAAAGAAATAAAACCGGCAAAGAAAAAAAATAAAAAGTTAGTAAAGCGAATTGTGATTGGTGCAGTGATTGTAGTGATACTAGCACTTATGATTGTTCCTAGAATGTTTGCTCCAGAAGTATTACCAGTTGTAAAAACGGAGAAAGCAATCACAGGCGATATCGAACAGGTATTATCAACGAGTGGATTTGTTGAAAGTGAAGAAACAAAGACATATTATTCTGATGTAAATGCTCGAATTACAGAATTTGATCTTAAAAAAGGCTCCACTGTTCATGGGGGGGATTTACTCGTTACCTATGATACAAATGAGCTAGAGAATCAATATAAACAACAAGAATTACAAGCCAAAGCAAGTAAAGCGGATTATGCGCAGGCATTAGCAGATTCAAGCGAGAATGCAACGAAATATCACAATGCATCAACAGATGTGAATGTTTTAGAACAACAGGTAGAAGATCAGCAAAATGCAGTTGAACATATACAAATGAGTCTAAATGATGAAGCAAATTATTTGTCAGGGCTTCAATCAAAGCTTACTGAAGTGCAAGCAAAGTTAGAAGAGGCAAGTACAGCGAATAAAACATCAAAAATTGAAAAGTATACAGAGCAATTAAAAGACATAAAGAGTAAAATTAAAGATTCCACTAATTATAGTACAGATTTAAATAACAACTTGATATCTGCTCAAAACGAATTAGCAATGCTACAGTCAAACCTTGCAGAACAAAAATCAATTAAATCTTCTTCAGAAAATGCGATACTAAGCAACAATCAAAAGACACAAAAAGCGGCTACTACTGAAGTATCTTCCTTAACATTAGAGCAGGCAAAGGCAAATCTTGATAGAGCAAAGGCAGGAGTTAGTGCAGAATTTAATGGTATCATTACAGATGTACAGGTTGCAGAAGGTGCTACAGTCGCGCAAGGTACTCCTTTGTTTACAATTGCAAGTAATGAAGTAGTAAAATTAACAGTTGCACTTACTAAATATGATTTAGAAGATGTAAAAGAAGGGCAAAAAGCAGACATTACATTAGGTGGCAATTCCTATACAGGAGAAGTTTCTAAAATTAGTAGAGTAGCAACAACCAATTCAGCAGGCGCAGCGGTAATCAATGCTGAAATACATATCGAAAATCCAGATGATAATATTTATCTAGGAGTTGAAGCAAAGGTAAAGATTAAAGTAGGAAGTGCTACAAATGTGGTATTAGTGCCAGTTGAATGCATTAATACAGATAAAAGCGGAACATTTTGTTATGTAGTAGAAAATGGAATTATAGTTAAGAAATCAGTTACTACAGGACTTAGCTCAGATGAATATATAGAAATAAAAGAAGGAATTAAGGAAGGCGAAGAAGTAGTAGGTGAGTTTAGTGCTGATGTAACAGAAGGTACTAAGGTTACTAGTATGCCAGCAGAAGGTATAGTGAATGGCGAACCATCTGTTTCTGAAGAAAATACAGATGCAAAGAATACAGATGCTGATGATACAAAAAATAGTGATAAAGAAAATGCAGATACAGATAGTAAGGATGCAGAAAAAGATTCTGAACCGACACAAAAATAGTCTAGAAGCATTTAGAACGATTGTTCAGGAAGGAGAAATCGTATGACTCAACTTTTAGAGTATTTAAAAATGGCGGTTGATAACTTAAGATCGAATAAAGGACGTTCCTTACTTACCATGCTTGGTATTATTATTGGTATTTCATCCGTCATTATGATAATTGCTATAGGAAATGGAGCACAGTCTCAGATTACCAATGAACTTAATAGCATGGCAGGCGGTCAGGTCTATGTTACAATCAATGATAGTAAAGCACAAGAAAGTGATTTTATTACGCAAGATGATATTGATGTAATTAAGGAAAAGGTTAAGCATGTAAAAGGTATTTCCCCTGCTTTGTATTTTTCAGGGACAGCTTTAGGAAGCAAAGGAAACTTTGATGCTGAAATAACAGGTGGAACGGCTGACTTAGAGTATTTTTTGACCAACGAAAAAATTGTAAGAGGTAGGTTTTTTTCGGAAGAAGAATGTTTATCTGCCAGAAATGTATGTGTAATATCTGAAAAGGATGCAATTAAGCTTTTTGGAACGGCGGATGTTATAGGAATGAGTATTGAACTCACACTTTATAATGTGACACAAGATCTCCAAATAGTGGGAGTAACGAGATCAGAAGCAAGTGCAATGCTTTCCTCTTTTATGTATTCCACCGAATCTGTTACGATAAATATGCCTTATACAATTTTAGAATCTTCTTTTGGTGGATACTTTAGTAATTTTAGAGCAATCTATGCAATTACTGAGAATCCTGCAAATGCAGGTGAGATGGTTTCCTCCATGGTAAAAATACTAGAAGGAAGACACAATAATCGTGGCCAAGAGGTCTATAGCTTGCAAAATGCAGCAGATTCAATAAGCAGTATTACTTCTGTTTTAAGTATAATTACAGTATTTATAATATTTGTAGCCGCTATCTCATTATTGGTTGGTGGAATTGGTGTTATGAATATTATGCTGGTATCTGTAACAGAACGAACAAGAGAAATTGGTATTCGAAAGGCACTAGGAGCCAGAACAAAGTCAATAATGTTACAATTTTTGTCTGAATCAGCAATTATAACATTATGTGGCGGACTCATTGGAATTATAATTGGAGTCATGGGAGCATATGCAATCTGCTCACTTCCAATGCTTGGATTCGCACCTCAGGTTCATTTTTCAACCGTTGCCCTAGCGACCTTGTTTTCGTCTGGTGTGGGAATTTTCTTTGGAATTTATCCTGCCAAGAAGGCGGCAAAACTAAGTCCGATTGAAGCATTAAGAAGAAATTAAATAAGATAGCTAGTTTAAGCCTTGATATATCATATGATTTATCAAGGCTTGTTGCTTGTCATACAAATTTCACTGTGCTATAATCAAAATGTTTAAAGATAGGAAAGGAAGGTACTTCATATGGAGGAGATTACAGTAGAGGTTAAAATAGATGTAGGTGATATGTATAATTTTTTTATGTACCATACATACAGTAAAATGAGTGGAGTGTTTAGTATCATTTTTGGTTTAGGTATGATAGGATTAATGATTTTAAGTTATGGACAAGTACCGATAGGACAAAGTTACCTGTATGTCTTGTTCGGAATATTTTTTATCGTATTTAATCCGATTAATTTTTATGCAAAAGCGTATAAACTGGTAAAGAATACTCCTGCGTTTCAAGAGCCTATTTTCTATAATTTTAATAAAGAAGGCATAATGACAAAGCAAAATACTCAAAGTGCTACTGTAAAGTGGGAAGAAGTCCAAAAAGTGGTTCATTCAAAGAGAAGTATCATTATTTATATGAGCAAAGTTAGAGCAAACATTATACCTAAACAAGCAATTGGTGATAATTATAATAGCTTATTAGAGTTAATCAGAAATAATGTAGAATCAGTAAAAGTTAAAATAAAGTAATTTTAATTAATAATTACCATATAGAAATGGAGTAAAATAGAATGCTACAAATTGAAACATACTCAGCAATTGAGACTTATCAATTTGGTGAAAAGCTTGGAGGATTAGTCAAACCAGGCGATGTGTTTTCACTTATTGGCGATTTAGGAGTAGGTAAGACCGTTTTCACACAAGGTTTTGCCAAAGGACTTAATATTGAAGAACCAATCAACAGTCCAACATTCACAATTGTGCAGGTATACGAGGAAGGCAGATTACCCCTCTATCATTTTGACGTATATCGCATCGGGGATATTGAAGAGATGGATGAGATTGGGTACGAAGATTACTTTTACGGAAAAGGTGTCTGTCTAATCGAATGGGCGAACCTTATAAAAGATATATTACCGCAGAATATAATTGAAATAACAATTGAGAAAGATTTGGATCAAGGCTTTGATTACAGAAAAATAAGAGTAGAAAATATGGGAGATAGAGAATGAAAATATTAGCCATAGACAGTTCAGGGCTTGTGGCCTCCGCAGCAATTATAGAAGAAGATACTATGGTAGCAGAGTACACCATTAATCATAAGAAAACACATTCACAAACACTTCTGCCTATGATACATGAAATTGTAAAAATGACAGATACAAAATTGGAAGAGATTGACGCAATTGCCATTGCAGGCGGTCCAGGTTCATTCACAGGTTTAAGAATTGGATCTGCAACTGCAAAAGGATTGGGGCTAGCACTTAACAAACCTCTAATTTCAGTCCCAACGGTAGATGGTTTGGCTTACAATTTATTTGCAACAGACAAAATAATATGTCCAATTATGGATGCCAAAAGAAACCAAGTTTATACTGGGATATATGAATTTAATCAAGAACAGTTTCATATTATAGAAGAACAGATGGCAGTATCCATTGATGAAGTGATAAGTAAATTAAATGAAATTGGTAGAACGGTTATTTTTGTAGGGGATGGCATACCAGTGTATGCGGCAGCGATAAAAGAAAAAATAAAGGTAGATTATTCATTTGCCCCTGCCCACCTAAATAAACAAAGAGCAGCAGCAGTAGGAGCTTTGGCAAAACAATATTATTTGGCGAATAAAATGGAGAATGCCACCGAGCATAAACCAGACTATTTAAGATTATCCCAGGCAGAAAGAGAACGATTGGAAAGGGAACTATGATTCAGATTCGATTGATGACAAAAGCAGACATTGACCAGGTAAGTGAAATAGAAAAAATTACATTTTCTATGCCCTGGTCCAAAGAAGCATTACTACAATCCCTTGAACAAAAAGGAAGTATTTACCTTGTGGCCTGTGAGGAAGAAAAAATTGTTGGATATTGCGGCCTTTTTAATATTGTAAATGAAGGAAATATTAATAATGTGGCTGTGTTAAACGAATATCGGGGAAGGCATATTGCAACCGCAATGCTAAAGAAGTTAATTGAATTTGGAAATCAGGCGCAGATTACTGCCTACACCTTAGAAGTAAGAACCAGCAATGAACCAGCAATTCAATTATATTTAAAATTTGGCTTTACTATAGAAGGAATTCGAAAAAATTATTACGAAAACCCAACAGAAGATGCCTATATCATGTGGTATTATCCACAAGGGGTTTCCAGATAGCAAACCAGACAAAATAAATACAACGAAAAATGCTGCCAGATTTGGAATGCAAAACTCCAATATCAGCATTTTTTTCTATTTACAGAAACTATTTCCACTATATTAAATAACAATAAGAATGTATAATATAACATATCGGAAGAAAATCAAGCGCGAACAAAGTGAGCATTTGATTTTACCCGATATGTTAGCGAATGGCGAAGCCATGAGAAAGCGAAAGCTTGTATCGGAAGAAAATCAAGCGCGAACAAAGTGAGCATTTGATTTTACCCGATATGTTAGCGAATGGCGAAGCCATGAGAAAGCGAAAGCTTGTATCGGAAGAAAACAATGACGGTATATTAGGGAGGAGAATATATGCGTAGATTTATAAATCAAAATAAGCAGCAGATTAAAAGCGTATATTGTAATTTGTGTGGTAAACAAATCAAAATAGAAAAAGGAATCATTACAGAAGGGGTGGCCACTGTTGAACAACATTGGGGGTATTTTTCCGAAAAAGATGGACAAATACATTCTTTCGACTTATGTGAAAAGTGTTATGATATGTTAACAGAGAAATTTGTACTCCCAGTTGCAGTAACAAATGAAAAAGAATTAATATAATAAATATTATTTTAGTAATAGATGGAGCATTCTATGAATGGGCGTTTAACTTGTCAATTCATAGGATGTTCTTTACATTTAAAGATAAAACTTTATTTTTTATGAAAACGAATGTAAATCCATATCCTTGTTAGCATGAAAAAAATATGTTAAAATATAGATAATAAATGAAAAAGAGGATTTATATTATGCTAGAAGTATGTTTACTAGGGACAGGCGGAATGATGCCACTACCAAGAAGAAAATTGACATCATTAATGACTAGATATAACGGTAGTAGTCTTTTAATTGATTGCGGCGAAGGAACACAGGTTGCGATAAAGGACAAGGGGTGGAGCTTTAAACCAATTGATGCAATATGTTTTACGCATTATCATGCAGATCATATTAGCGGATTGCCTGGACTTTTGTTAACGATGGGAAATGCAGAAAGAACAGAACCATTAACATTAATTGGACCAAAAGGTTTAGAACGAGTTGTAAGTGCATTAAGAGTAATTGCTCCGGAATTACCATTTGATATAAAATATATTGAATTATCACAGGAAGCAGAGAAAATAGAAATCAGTGGATATATCATACAAGCATATAAAGTGAAACATAATGTAATTTGTTATGGATACAGCATCGAAATACCACGAGCAGGAAAGTTTCAATTGGACAAGGCAATTAATTTAGGGATTCCAAAGCAATACTGGAATAAGCTACAAAAGGGTGAAGTGGTTGTAGAAAAAGATAGTACTTATCATCCTTCCATGGTTATGGGGAATCCAAGAAAGGGGATTAAGATTTCATACTGCACAGATACAAGGCCAACCAAATCAATTGTAGATTATAGCTATGAGGCTGATTTATTTATATGTGAAGGCATGTATGGAGAAAAAGGAAAAGAAGAAAAAGCGTCCGAATATAAGCATATGACATTTAGTGAAGCGGCAACGCTAGCAAGTAAAGCACAAGTGAAAGAATTATGGTTAACACATTTTAGCCCATCTCTTATAAGACCAGAGGAGTATATGAACGACGTTAGAGAAATATTTCCAAATGCCAAAGCTGGTAAAGATGGGAAGACAACAGAGCTGATTTTTGAAGAGGAAGAGGTATAAGTATTACGAAGGAGGAGGTTGTTTTTATGAAACAGTTTCGAAAAATAGTTGTAATTGTTATATTGGCAGGACTTGCCTTGGGTTACTATTTTTATTTATCCAATAGAACAGGAGTTAGTGAAGCCGATAAAGTAGTAAATACAACAAAAATTGATAAAATATTGGACAAAGATATATCATCGGTGACAAATACACCTAAATCTGCAGTTAAATTTTATAGTGAGATACTTGAATGCTTGTACAACGAAAGCCCTAGCGATGAGCAGATCACACAATTAGGCACCAAGGCAAGAACGGTCCTTGATGAAGAACTGAATAATAATAACCCAACAGAAAGCTATCTAATTGAATTGAATAAAGATGTGCTTGAGTATTCCAAAGCAAACAGAATTATCATGAGCTATACAGTTGATTCGACAGATAATGTACAATATTATAAACAAGATAACAAAGAGTATGCAGTTGTAAACGCCACATACACACTTCGTGAAACGGACACTTTTACCAAGGTAAATGAAGAATATATATTAAGAAAGGACGAAGAAGGTTACTGGAAGATACTTGGATGGCGTGTTTCATCTAACGGTATATCAGATGACAAAAATGACAATGAATAAAGAAAATAAATTAGTACTAGCAATAGAGACTTCTTGCGATGAGACTGCAGCAGCAGTAGTTCGAAATGGGAGAGAGGTTTTATCTAATGTAATATCGTCTCAAATTGAACTTCATAAATTATATGGAGGCGTTGTCCCTGAAATAGCATCTAGAAAGCATATTGAAAAGATTAACCAAGTAATCACAGAGGCACTTTCAACTGCAAATGTAACATTGGATGATATTGATGCAATAGGGGTGACCTATGGACCAGGTCTTGTAGGAGCGTTGTTAGTAGGAGTGGCAGAAGCAAAAGCCATTAGTTATGCAAAAAAAATAGATTTAGTAGGTGTACACCATATAGGGGGGCATATATCAGCTAATTATATTGAGCATCCAGATCTAAAACCACCTTTTATGTGTTTGGTGGTTTCAGGTGGACATACACATTTGATAAAAGTAAAGGATTATGGTGAATACGAGATAATTGGACGAACCAGAGATGATGCGGCAGGAGAAGCGTTTGATAAAGTTGCAAGGGCAATTGGACTTGGATACCCTGGTGGGCCAAAGATTGATCAATTATCAAAAGAAGGCAATCCAGAAGCAATTAAATTTCCAAGAGCTCATATTGATGATAATGAAAATGATTTTAGTTTTAGTGGTGTAAAGTCTGCGGTGTTAAATTATATTAATAGTTGCCAGATGAAAGGAATCGAAATAAATAAAGCAGATATTGCAGCCTCCTTTCAGATGGCAGTTGTCGATGTATTAGTCAGTAGAGCCATACATGCTACTAAGAAGTTTAATATGGATAAGCTTGCAATTGCAGGTGGAGTGGCATCAAATGCTACATTAAGAAATGCAATGCAAATTGCTTGTGAGACAAATGGCTTAAAGTTCTATCATCCATCACCAATATTTTGTACCGATAACGCGGCGATGATAGGTGTTGCGGCTTATTACGAATACGAAAAGGGTGTAAGGCATGGATTAGATCTTAATGCAGTACCAAATTTAAAGTTTGAATAAATAAAGAATGATATATTTTGTAAACTGTAAAGCAAAGATGGTTGATATAGTCTTAGGATAAATGTGAAAGAATGTATATTTTTATAAACACTCTTTCACATTTGCTTGCTAGAAAAGTAGCGGTTTATGATTTAATGCTTTTAATAAGTTATAAGATTAGAATAGGTGAATGTATGAAAAAGAATAAGTGTGTCGCTGTTGTTTTAGCAGCCGGAAAAGGAAAGCGAATGGGCAGTGATGTGCCAAAGCAATATATTGAGTTAGAAAATAAGCCAATCGTATACTATTCCCTCAATGTATTTCAGAAATCAGAGGTTATTGATGAGATTATTTTAGTTACTGGTAAAGATGAAATAGAGTATTGTCGTGCTAATATTGTAACTAAATATGGTTTATCGAAAGTAACCAATATAATAGAAGGTGGAAAAGAGCGATACCATTCCGTATACCAAGCACTTCAAAAAATAAGTAGCTGTGATTATGTTTTTATACATGATGGAGCAAGGCCCTTTATTGAAGAAGAAATAATAACTAAGTTGTATCATGCTGTAAAAGAGTATAAAGCATGTGTTGTTGGAGTAAAGACAAAAGATACAGTTAAGATTGCAAATCAAGAAGAATGGATTGCTAGTACTCCAAATCGAAATTTGATATGGAATGTACAAACACCACAGGTCTTTGAATATGGAATAATCAAGACAGCTTATGAACAACTGATTGAAAATGGCTGCGAAAATGTAACAGATGATGCGATGGTAGTTGAAAATATGCTTCAACAGAGAGTGAAGTTAATAGAAGGTAGCGATCAAAATATCAAGGTTACGACTCCTTTTGATCTAATAATTGCGAATGCTTTTATGCATATAAAAAAATAGTAAAAAAAAGTAAAAAAAGTGATTGACACTATTATACAAAGATGTTACAATAACAAATGTCGCTGGAGAGGTGTCAAATAAATGAACTCAAAAGTGTCAAAAAGAAAGAAAAAATAAATAAAAAAAGTACTTGACAAAAACAATTCATTATTGTAAAATATTCAAGCACGATATGGAGAGATGTCCGAGTGGTTTAAGGAGCTGGTCTTGAAAACCAGTGATTCCGAAAGGGACCGTGGGTTCGAATCCCACTTTCTCCGTTCAATTAAAACCAGCATAGCTGGTTTTAATGTTGAAAAGGTTAGCTTTCTTGGAGAAGTACCCAAGTGGCTGAAGGGGCTCCCCTGGAAAGGGAGTAGGTCGTTAATAGCGGCGCGAGGGTTCAAATCCCTCCTTCTCCGTTGGGATTTAAGAAGCTAAAAAAAGTAAAAAAAAAGAGTTGACAAACTCTGGCTCACATGGTAAACTAGTCGAGCTGAATGAAGAACCTTGATAATTAAATAGTAATTACAACCTTGAAAATTCAACGGTTTTCAAAGAAAACCAAGAGAAAAATTCAGAACAAAGTATCCATCTTAACAGATGAGATACGACCTAAAAAACAGTAATTAACGGAAAATAAGCTAGCAGCTTTTTGACGTTAGGATATAAACTTTTATTGAGAGTTTGATCCTGGCTCAGGATGAACGCTGGCGGCGTGCTTAACACATGCAAGTC
>POVV01000542.1_pt1 | contig 23019 bp, 35 predicted proteins | sample 1560271 | NCBI WGS metagenome assembly POVV01 (sample SAMN08337232, study PRJNA429181) | Bioreactor metagenome, whole genome shotgun sequencing project. | biome: cows' rumen and soil; feature: anaerobic; isolation source: anaerobic chemostat enrichment culture, galacturonate as sole carbon... | reverse complement strand
TACGAATCAGCGCATAGTCCTTATCCATTACAGACAAGTGCTCCTTCGCTGCTAGCTTGCAGTATATAATAACAGTATCCTTATCCTTTCTTGCTCGCAAAACCTCGTAGGGATTTCTACTCGTGGCAAGTATCATATACCCTTGCTTTTCCAGCCAGTTTTCTAATTCTTTAAGTTTACTCTTGTGCAACAACGCCCTTATAGCCATACCTGAATACCCCCGATCTTAACTCTCCGGTCTTTTTAATCTCCATTTTGACCATCTTTGTTCATTGTGCCAATCAGGCTTATTTCCATTCCAAGAAGCAAATACTTTCCCATGAACCGTATCAATTTCTTTGATATACACAGGCCATATTTTCCATTTACCATGAAACGTATCCATTCCGGTAGCACGTTTGACTTCAAATACCGTCATTCCTGGTTTTAATTTATCTAACACCATATCAATCTCTCTTCTTCCCTCCGGCCCCGGCACCGCCAGTCAGGCCGGAATGTTATGTAATTCATAATTCGGTCTCTTTTTCTTCAAGTAGCTTTCCGATACTTTTTATAGTGGTTTTACCATCATATTTGAATTTTATTTCAAATCCAACGTTATTAGAAAATATTACTCTTGACTGCACTACGCACATATTCTTATCAAAAGAAATAGACTTAAATCTTGTTCCATAACTTGTGTATTGGCTAAATGCTTTCAATACTTTTTGATATGTTTTATATTGAACGCCTTCCAATATTTCATATCCTAGGTTATCTTTATTTATTTTTGTAAACGATTCATTGTAGTAGTTGCACGATCTATCACTACCAATTTCTCTTATAACGACGCAATCTGGTTTTAATTCGTTTATAAAGCCAACCACAAAATCATTTGGGTAAATAGATGTATTTGCAAAAACTAAATCTCCTTTTTCCAAACCATTTGTATCTAGCATGTAGGACTTCACATATTTTTCTCTATCCTCATATGAGTGGCAACGATACGTAAGCCCTGGAATGATTCTTGTGATTATAGTCATCAATATTCTTTCTTTATCTGTCACAATTTCCCTCCTAACGTTCAATCAAAAGGTATTTCGCACTGATCCACATTCAGGAATCCATCATCTGATTTATTCCAGCCATAGATTTTATTTTCGGCCAGATAATTTTTCATCCGCTTGGTTTCCTGCTCGTAATAAAGTGGTATGAAATAATCCTGGGTACCGCCATCCCGGTCCTTTGCAATCTCAATTACGTTTGTCGATTTGAAGAGCGGGTTGTCATCTTTCCAGTCAAACATCATCTTGCTAAGCCGCTTAAAATCATTATTTACCCGATGGACTATAAGAGCATTGTCAACAGCATTACCCAAGTCTGCTGTACCGGAAATATCGTCCAGTCTTAGGAAGCCCATAGCCTTTCTTGGGTGTGCTACGAATAGCACATGAGTATTATGTTTCTTAGCAATCCTTTGTATATCCAGAGTAAAAGCTGTCTGTGCGTCAAATTTGTTATCTGACAAGCAAAGGATATTGAAAGCCATCAGGTTATCCAGAATCAGCAAGTCCAGCTTCTTTTCCTCAATAGCCTTCTCAAACTGTTCTGCCACCGCCCGGTAATCATTTCCGTAATCGTTGTTGTACAGGAAGAAATGCTGCCCTAACCATTCTGCGATCTGCTCTTTATATTTGCGTGAAACATTGTAATATCCCTCAAATTGTGTGGGCTCAGTGTATCCCCTCCCGGCTGCCTGCAGATCCATCCACCTCATAAAATTCTTTGGCGCTAATTCCCCAGAGAATACCGCAGCATTATTTCCGGTTTCTACTGCGTCCAAAACCATTTCAGATATGACACTGGATTTTCCAGAAGCTCTTAAGCCAGACATAACAGTTACATAGCCTTTTTTTAATCCTCTTAGCTTCTTGTCAATATCAGAAATTCCACTTTTCACAAATCTTTCTTCCGGCACCTGCAAGTCCAAAATATTTCTTGCTGTGAAAAACACCGGATTTCCTTGAACCGGCACAATGCTCTGTATTGGCCGTTGCTGCACCGGTAACCGTGAATAAATCTTGCGCTCATATTCCTGCTGCCGCTTTTCATAAGCGTCTGGCTCAAATAGCTTTCTCACATCCTGCCAGGTTTTATCCGAACATGAATTGTGAAAGCAATGAAATCCAATGCCTCCGGACCTGGCCTGGAAGATACAAGCATCCTTGCCTTTGTGATTGCTGTCAAATGGACACTCGTCCAGAATGAATTTAGTTCCATCACTGTAGGCCGCTTTTCTGTACCGGATATTGTATCGTTGCAACCATTCTTCTAAATCAAAATCCCTTGGATTATAATTATTATATTTCTGAGGTTTTTCCTGCTTTTCCGGAATCATTGACGATAACTTTTCCAGATAAATCTTATCTGTAGGAACCTGACTACCCTCTGAGAGCAAATGACTAAGCCTATGTGGATTCTGTTCAGTATTGCTGCCCTTTCTGGCCATGGTCCCATAGAGTTTACATATACGGGATGGATTAAAGTTTGTGGTATCAATTTTCAGCTCGTCATCACTGAAGAACATATCCAGTGCCGCTAAAGACTTTTTGATCAGTGCTTTGTTATCCTCGTTATTGGCGATCTGAATCCGATATAGCAGATGAATCCCGTTACCACTCAAAGCCGTTACCGGGTCATTAAATCCAAGATTCTTCATGAACACATAAATCTGATTGCCACGTTCCTTTGCTTTCCGCAGCTGTTCTTCGGAACTGGAAACTCCGGCCGGCCGTTGCGGATCCACATCTATGAAAAGCCATTTATACCCCACAACATCATTATCGTTAGTCGTATTCTTTGCATTCATGACGAATTTTTCCCGCTGCTCCCGTGAATAGCAATCTTCTTTTACACAACCCAAGGTTATGTAAATATTGCTGTCTGTAGAATTAAGCCTGCAAAGCTGGTCAATTAATGTTTCGGGAGATTTAAAATAACCGCTGTAAACTTTCCTGCCATTTGCCTCCAGACACCGAACCTCAAACAATTCGCCATCAGGCTTGATAGTATTAATTGTTTTTCGGATTTCATCAGGATCAAACAACCTCTGTCCTACTGCCATACTTCTCTACCATCATCATGAGAATTTGGATCTTTCGGCTCTGGACTTACCGATTTATCCTCAAGATAATTACCATCAAGTACTTTGGGGAAATTATTCGGCCTTACAAACCAATCAAAATCAATGGTCCAACTGCTTTTACTTCTCCCCAGAAGAAATGGGCTGTTCCGAACATTTTCAATCGCTCTTAACACTTCATCAATACCATAATCCCTAATCCGTACTTTTAACCAATCGTGACGTTGGGTACCGGAAACAATTTTTGTAATTCGGCTCAATCCAGGCAAAGAATTCCAAGAATCAATGACACGTTGCACGTCAGTGCTGCGAACAGTATCGTTAGATACTGTATTATTATTTGGTTTTATATCTGGTTTATTATCTGGTTTTATATTTGGTATTGGTTCAACATTAACGTCAAATCCATTTGACAATTTTGTTTCTTCCATTTGACAATTTTGTAAAATGGATTCTTCAATTTTGTTATTTCCATTTGACATTTCTGATACCTTAATTTCTCTTTTCTGTATAGCAGCAAGGCCCTTCTCACTTATGGCATACCATAGGGTTCTATCATATGTTTTTTCATTATAATTTCCCACAAGAAGAACTTCTTCTTCACGCAGATGTTTCAAGGCGTAATTAATTTGTCTTTCAGAGGCATATGAAAATAATTGACTAAATGCTTTAGTGCTGTTATATGTCCAATAAGTACCATCAAAAAAGTTTTGATCATTTGCCCGATTTTTTTCAATCCAATAGTAAATATTATTTAGAAGGATAGCTTCCAATATTCCATATTTTTCTGCTATCTCCGAATCAAAACTATGTGTCATTAATACAACCTCCCATAATCAATCTCAAAAGTTTTCAGCTTTTTTAGATAAATGAATTTTTTTCACCTTAAATATCTTATAATCCAATTTCTTCTTTTTACTGAAGATTGCCTTATGTATTCAATGACAATGATTTCTCAGCTTTCCTTTTCGCTCGGTATTCTCTCTGCTTTTGCCTGTAGTACTCCGGGTTTTCAGCCCATCTTTCACGCTTTCTATCACGATCTCGTGCATTTATAAATGCCTTATTCTGTTGGTAATATTCATGTTGTTTCGACAATATCTCTTCTTTATGCGTCTGATAATAAGCAGTTCTTCTTGCCTTATAAGAATCATAATTTTCTATGTAATGCCTACGCTTATTAGCTTTATTTCGTTCTGGGTTCTTCCTGGCCCACCTAGATCTATAATCATCCGGGAGAGGATCAGGCTTTATTGCAACATCAATCTTCTCTGACAACCGCATTTCGTCAGCTGTAATATGCTTCTTGCATTCACGATACGGACAATTTAGCTGGCATTGTATCGTTGGAATAATAGGACATCCCATATCAAAGCACCGCCTGTCAATTTTGTTCTCTGACCGGAACCAAAAGCTCCGGTCAGTCAATTTAATTATTAACCTGGGAGATTCCAAGAAGTTCTAAAATCTTTGCTCCAGATTCTTCCGGTTTGCAAAAAAGGAACTTACAACCATACTTTAATTCCATAGTTAGGCAAGCTTTTGCCAGCCATTCTCCAGTAGCTGCATAAGGATATTTCCTTACTTTCTTATACCGTGGCTTTCCATTTTTCCAGAAACCAATCATTTGATTACTGTTAACCAGAGTATCAAGCCTAGGATTATGCCAATGGAATAAATCATCTATGGAAGTAACCTTATCCTCATTCTCTACCAATATGTAAAGCCGGATACCGCTGTTCTGCGCTCTTTTAAGTCCTCGGTGGAAGAACCCGTGTCTCTTAACATAAAGTGCCTGAAATGAGGCAACTACGCTTTCAGATAAAGCAAATTTGTAGCAAACCTCATTAATATCCTTTTCTGCAAATCGATCTGTGTCATCATCACATATCGCATGATATATATCATCAGCAAGATCAAAAGAAATTCGCTCATTTTTACAGATTTCGTATACTTTATCTTTCACTTCTTTTTTAGGCATTTGCTTAACCTGGATATCACCGATAAGCTCATTAATATCTTTTTTTGTATCTATACAAACACTCTGATTCGCCGGGAGAGTATAATCCCCACAATATAAAGCGGTTCGATTATAATGAACTCCAACATGGCGAAAATACTCATGTTTAGCTTCATGTTTTTTCTCTTGCTGTCTGGTATCTTCCAAAATCAGCAATCGAGATCACCTCCTCTGGGATTATAAATACGCTCACTTTCAAGCCATTCCTCTTCTTTCTTCTGATCCTTAACCATACTTCGCAATTTATCAATAAATGGCTTATTGGCCTTATCTGAATAGAATTTTGCCACTCGTTCAAGTTCAAGAGATCGGTCCTTCGCAGCTCACCGGAAGTTTCTGCTGATATGAAATTGAGTGCTTATTTTGCTGCGGGACTTACTATCTTTTTCAAATTCGATAGCATGAAGAAAATCCTGGACCTTTTTATCTTCTGCAAACATTTCTGTACATGCAGCTTGATACTCTTTCTGGCAGGTTACCAAATAATCAAGAAAATCCTTTATCACATCGGAAGGCTTCGGTTCGTTTTTCTTTTTCACATGTGCCACCTCCCGTTAGTTAAATGGCAGGCCTTCATCTTCTACGCCATCCGGAATGTTCATAAATCCGTCTCCAACTCCACTGGTCTGCTCTGGTCTGCTTGTTTGTTGATAACCGCTACCGGAATTCACGGGAGAAGCATTCTTGCTGTCAGCGAACTCCTGTTCCTCAACAATAATATCTGTTGTATAGACCTTTACGCCGTCCTTATTTGTATAACTGCCAGTCTGAATTCTGCCAGAAACAAGCACTCTCATACCCTGACGGAAATATTTTTCTGTAAACTCGCCACCTTTATCAAACGCTATACAGTTGATAAAATCTGCTGTCTGTTCATTATTATCCTGTCCCTTACGTTTTTTACGATCTACTGCAAGGGTGTATCTGGCTATTGCCATTGATTTTTCACCTTGGGAATATCTTACTTCCGGATCACGAGTCAATCTTCCCATAATTATTACTTTATTGATAAGTCACTCCTCCTTTTTTCATGCCTTTTGGCCGAATGATACGACATATGCTCACTTTTACTCATTAGCTTTAAATTTTCTTTTCTATTGTCATCTTTAATTTCATTAACATGGTGAACGCACTCATTATCCTTTAAATGTCTACCAATTAACGCTTCCATGACCAATATATGTTCCATAATGTATCCATCTTTGCTGCAGCTTGGGTGGTCCGGAAAATAGATCTTCACATATCCATCTGGACGCTTCTTTTTATGTCCAACTCCACCCCTTTTATCAGCCTCAGACATTTTCTTTCGTGTCTCTGGTGATACAATTTTCCCTTTATGAGTTTTACTAATTATCTTGCAGTGTTCCGGCGATAGCTTTCTTCCTATATTTGCTTCTCCAATAGCCCTGGTAGGAATGTCATATTTTTTAATGTAATTAAACACACTCCCAACAGAGATTCCCATTTCCTTTGCTATTGCATGCATGGGCATCTTCTGTATAATATACAATTCATAAAGTCTACCCTTATCAACAGAAAACATTTTTATAACCACCTAAACTTGACTTTCTTTTAATCTCCGCCGGCCCATATATTGAACCGGCGGAATAAGTTATTATGAAATCACTGTGAAATATGGTAATCCTTCCAGTGACAGTGCAAGATAACTCTTGATGTTTCCCATAGCCTCATTCTTCCAGGCTCCACCATCGGCTTCAAAGATGGCGCATTCTACGCCGCGCCCTTCACTCTGCTTCATACGGAATACAAAAGCACTTTCTGGCTGCTCCACTTCAACGAATGTTCGGAATGGGCACAGGTGAACCGGATTTGGAACGATTGCCTCACCAACGGAAGTAATTCCAGTCTTTATAGTGGCTTTCTGAGTTACGCCATCATCACCGTACTGAGCAATAGACTCATCTTTCACGGTACCGGCGAATCTTAAAAGTAACTCTCGATCTTTGTTATCAATGAATTTTGACTGCAAAGCAATGATGAAACTTTCATGATCCATGTATCTGCCGTATGCGAATTCAGGAATCATAGCCGATACATTTACCAGACATTCACGTTTCCGATCCGCGTCAAGGCATGAAATCAGTTTGACTTCCGTTGGAGAAACCACCTGCACCAACATCTGATCTGACATCTCATCAGAAAATGCCTTTGCATAGTCTACCAGACTTGATAGCGTGTTCATCTCAATTGCTGCCGCACGCAGGTTATTATCAATTCTGTGGACCTGCTTATCGGTATATGTATCTCCGTTGATTTCCAGGGTATTTGCTTCGCTTAATCCAACCACATACTGTAATGCTTCTCTTGTCATATCCATAATTAAAAACCTCCTTATGCCTGTTTGGCCGCTCTCAAATCTACTACCTTGCCATCTGATTCTTCTTTGATTTCTCCTGTCTCAGGATTAACGGTTTTACCATCTATCTTTAAATCTCCCTGTGGTGTCTGGTAATCTTCCAAAGACATCTGGCCCCGAAGCTGCTTACCATATTCCTGAGCGAAAGTTTCTCCAGTCTTAAGATCCTTGCCTATTGCCATTCTGGTAGCGATAGGAGCAACAGGAGCTGTCTTTGGTTCCACAGATACATCAACCTGCGCATCATCCCGGTTCTCATTTTGCTGGAATGTTATCTTCACAGTAATAGACCGCTTATTTTTCCATGGGGTATTTGGATCCTGCATATTTTCCAGAACCTTCCCCATAGCCATGTCAAACTTCTCCTGCAGGGCACCGCCTGCAAACTCTTCTAAATTTACTTTTGCCATGATTTTTCCTCCATAGGAATATTTTATGAGTTACATCTATTTCAACCCGGGTTAAAAACGTCTTGTAGTTTTGGGACTTCACGGTCCTATCTATCTGTAATTTTTCAATTTTATTTTCATCTTTTTAAGTATATTTTTCTCCAAACGACTGATATAGGATTGCGAAAGCCCAAATCTTTCTGCAACTTCTTTTTGTCTATATGAGCGACTCTCGCCGATCCCATAAAGCAAGCAGATTATTTTACATTCTCTATCCGGAAGAGAATGGATAGCCTCATGAAGTTCCTTAACTCCTTCTGCTTTTTCGAATTTGTCTATTTCTTTATCTTCGTAGCTCAAAGTATCGCCAATAGTCAATGGACTCTCTTCAGTACCAGGGATAACAGTCTCAAAAGATATTATTTTCAGGTATTTTTTATTTTTGCGAATGTACATCAATATATCATTTTGGATTACTCTTGCAGCATATGTTGCAAAACGAATACCTTTTTCAAAATCAAAAGTATCAGCTGCCTTAATCAGACCAATCATGGCCACAGATTCAAAATCTTCTTCATAGTTGAACTTCTGTGCAACTGAAATGGCCAGCCTTATATTGTTTGTGATTAAGCTTTCTCTCCGCTCATTCGGATTCATAGAGCGAAGCATTTCTATTTCATTTTCATCTTTAGAGAACTTAGGAATGTAATAATTCTCGCTCCAAATCATAATAAATCAACTCCTCATTATCTGGCAGAGGACATTCATCATCTTTCCATTTCAGGGATTTAACGCTTGTCCAATGCTTTGTGCCGGTATCATGTAAGCCGATAATGCTCAATACCTCTTCTGTAAAGCATCGGCTATCAATTAATAAGCGGTCAGATCGGTTGCACTTCCGGTTATCCAGATTTTCCAGAATGAATTTGTTCAGCTTTCTAGCATCACTTAAATCTGCATGTGACGGCTTATGGTGCAAGGTATATGTAATCCCGGCCACTTCCTGTAAAACGGTCCTGTCTGCCCATTTCGCTGTTTTAATACAGGCTGTATAAAGCCATATCTTCCCGGCATATCCACTTGCCCGGAGGCGGTGAATCATCTCTACCACCCTTTCACCAATCAACATGGGCTCGCCGCCGGTTATAACCAGTTCCATATATTTCAATAAGTCCTCAAATTCAACCGCCGGAATTTTACCGATATGCTTATTACAGCAATTTGGGCAGCTACGTGGACAATTATATGTAACTATCACTCTTGCTACGTCTTTCATATAACTCCTCTCATCAAAACGGACTTTTACTTAACTCCACTACTAGCCCCGGGATAGCGCAGGTTACTTGAATGCTTTTACCAGTCACTTTCTGCATTTCGCTGATAAAATACCCTTCCAAGCTTGAACCGCCCCCAAGATGACACATAATTACATTTCTAAGGTTTGGTGATTGGTTCGCTTTAATGGCACCGACACAGGTCTCAAGGGAAGCATGTCCAAGGAGTTTGTGTTCATAGTTTGGTATATCCTTATCAATGAACTGCTCCTGGTAATTTGCTTCAATCAGGAAATGCTGGATCTGTTGCTTTTTAAAGTTGTATGGTATGTATTCATAATCTGTTGCAAATAGCAATCTTCCCATTTCCTTATGTTCAATGAGATAACCATAGTTCGGTGTTCCGTTGTGCGGTACATAAAACGGAATACATTTAAAGCCACCTATCTGTACCGGCCTAAACTCTGACACGCTGTAAAACTGTGCTCCGGGGATATCATCAATAGCTTGTATTGTTTCATCGTTGGTGTACACCGGGATTCCGGCTTTTAGAAAATCTTTAGTGTTTTTAGAATGGTCGCCTAACCATGTTCATGAGATAGCAAGCAACCCTTAATCTTTAGAATTTGCCAGTCAATGGCCTTTTTTACTTCAATGAAAGGTTTTCCGCATTCCAACAGGAGAATTTCATCTTTACCCTGTAATGCATATGCGTTTCCTTTTGAGCCAGAGGAGATACATTTCAAGAACACTGAATCACCTCCCTTGCCTCGCTAAACTTCCATACAAATCCACCCGCTTGACTTCTTGTTAATCCGGGCTTATATTCCTCCCGTCTTGCTACCTGCAAAATGTTTCTTTGACATACATTTGTATATTTTGAAGCAATAGCGGCATTTGCATATTCAGCAATAAAATGTCCATCTAATGTATATTGCTGTATTTTATTTGGCCTTTCATATGAATTGTAATTATTCATTCCCTGAGTAAGCTCCGGTATCTGCTCCATTGTCTTAATATGATGTTCAAGAGTAGAGACAATTTCCAGGTTATCAGCTTTATTGTTTTGTTTATTGCCATCTTTATGATGAACGTGAAATCCTTTTGGAATTTCTCCTATAAAGTTTTCAGCAACTAAAATATGTATTCTTTTAGTCCTTGCTTTTCCATTTTTATCAGTCAACGGAAAGGATAAATACCAACCTTTCGAATTGCTTAACTTCCGCAATCGCCCGTCTTTGTACTTATGAAAACTCATTAATCTTCCGTGACTAGAAATCTTATAAAGGCCCTCATATCCTTTTACCCATTTCCATTCCTCAGACATTAAATCACTTCCTTTTATAGAGGGCATATCCGTTACCTTTACTGGAACTGCCGATTACTTTTAATATCATGTCAAATCGGCCTTCCCACTCGGTTCTAATAACCATTTCCTTGCATTGTATATGGTCTGGCAGATACTTTCGGCTACATGGTTTGCCACTTCTTCTTTCCCGGATAACCTCCGAACATAATTTTCGCCACACACAAGGCAAGTGATTTTTCTTACACATTCCCATATTTTCCATACTGTATAAACCTCAAATACTTCGGTCATTTTTCCAGTATATCCAGAGTTGCCAAACCACTTATGCCGGACCTCAGCCAATACGGATTGAGTATCTTCTCTGATTAAAGTACCTTTCAATTCCTCTTTGACTTCCGCCATTATTTCGGCCTTTAATTGTTCCTTTTCCTCAGCTGTTATCATTCTTCCACCTCGCTTTTCTCTAATATTTCCTTTGCTTCTCGAAGCGCAGTTAAACTAAAAACTTTTTTCGGAGAGAAAATTTTGAAAGAATCCCGAAACCAATTAAGCAAGTCTTCTTTTTCAAAAAGATTTATAATTTTTTCTCTTGAAAGAAACAGTCTATGCTCCGGTGAGTAATCTGAATGTTCTCTGAAATTATTCCCTATCTCAAAGCGAACACTTTCCGAATAATAGCCAGGAGAAACAGTGATGTACTTGTTTCCTAATGCGGTAACAGTGGCTTGCATTATAAGTTCTTCGCCATGCTTACCCTGGGCGGCATTACATAAAAGAAGCAGATATACTGTCTGGCCTTTATGAAAATCTTCTTTCTTCATTACTCCACCTCGATTTTATCATCTGCCGGAAACCGGAATATCCGGGGAAGCCTATGATATTCAATGCGCCCATGACTTTGACTTGAAACCATAATCTGACCTCCATCCATGGATTGTTTTAATTCCTCCAAGTCTGTCGGAGATATGCCACAATCTGAAATAATCAGGCTTGGCATTAAACCAAGATATCCCATATGTAACATTTCCATGGTTTTCTGGGCCTTTTCAGATGAAGAATAGCTTGCCAACAAATCTACACGATCACTGTTACATGTTTTACATTTAATTTGATTATTCTGAATCTGAATACAAATTTGCTCATATGGATAGTCGGTTCCACTTTGCGATATGATTCTCATGATGTCCTCCTAGGCCCAATCAGGCTTCTGCGGCTGTGGTACTGGCTCCAGCTCGGCTTCTGCCTGCTGATCTGGAACCTCTTCACCTGCAGGTGATTCCTCCTGTTCAACCGGCTCTAATTCCTCTGTCATTGGAAATTCCTGTGCATTGGCGTAACTCTGTACATCATGGGCAACATCCTCTGCAACAACATCTATCGAATCAATATCTTCCGCCTTATCAGCTGCCTCATTAGCAAACACATCTCCATACTGCTGAACAATCTGCTTGCAGGCCCTGGAAGTAACTGTTTTCTTCGCCATCATGTCAGTAAATTCCGCATGAGTTCCGCTGTTCTCCTTATATCCATACCCCTTTTTCCATGCTGTCTTAATCTGGTTGATATTCATTACTTCCATGTATGTACTGCCATCATCGAGGATAACGATACAATAGGCGCCTTTGATTTTAGTCAAGTCAATATTCTCAAAATCCTGTGTATGTTCATCAAGAATCTTCCGACCATTTTCAATATGGTATTTAAAAGTATCTCCATCATAGATAACCTCAGCATTAATATCCTTGGCGCCATATCTGTGAGCCATGGCTTTATGACCGTGATAGGAAACCTGACACTGCAACTTTCCGCCGTAGGCAATTGGATAACACTGCCGCTTCTGCATTGATAGGCCCATTGTTACCATGTCCATAAGCGCATTGGCGATACTGGCCTGAGAGCAAGTTTCCAGAACATATTTACCGTTTCTGTCCTTTGTTTCTTTTAAAATGAGATATGCTCCCATCAGTGCATTTGTGGGATTGTAGTCCGAAGGAAAGGTTAATCCATATTCCTGTTTCTGTTTGAGCTGAGCACTTAAACCATCAATAAACGGATTATTTACGATGAGTGCGGCCTGCTGAGTTCCAGTTGTAACGACTTCCTGTTTTGCCATTATTACATATCTCCTTTCTGACTTCTGAACATCTGCTTGAATCTATCCAGCCAGTTCACCCCTGCTGCCTGCCGGGCCATGTTCATTGAATTACTGCGGTATGCCGCCGCTGTTGCTACACTTCCCAGAACCTTGCGATTCTGATAAAAACTCCGGTGACTTCTCTGCTTATGCTTAATTGTTCCTGCCATTTCATATCCTCCCATTTAATCGCAATATGACCAGTTACAATGAGGACAGCCAGTAACTAACTCGCTTCCAGCCTTTTCAACCGATATCCCCTTGGACAAGTTCCCCATTCGATTTTTGCCTTCAGCATAAATTTGCTGATTGCATTTCCAACAGATACCATTTTCAGGGGCAAAATGAGGATAGCTTTTTTCTTCACAATAATGCTTCTGTGCTGCCATGGAATCAAGAACATTGAAATGCTCACTTGGTTCTTCCTTTGATTCAGCCACCACTTTCCCTACAATGGTTTTTACCTTATCCAGGAAAGCCTCAATCTCACTTCCCGATACATCAACTTCGGTGACAATTCCCTTTGCAGAAGAATTTATCTGTACCAAATCTCCGGTATAAACCGTTTCCTCTGAAAAATATGTATAAGCTTTACCGCTGGGTACTTCACCTTTTAAAAACTGCACTTTGATAATCTGCATTTAGATTTCCTCCAATTTTTCCATAAGATCAACTATTTTCAAGAGATATACCATGTCCTTTGACGTTAGTCGCTTAGCCGCTGCAATAAATATCTTCAATGCATGCAAAAACTCTGTGATGCGCATAAGACTATCAGCGTCCATTATGCAACCTCAACTATCAACGCTTTGTTATCTTTCCGGCTCATTACGATCAACTGACTATCGCATACTGGGAGCCGCCATGGATCAAGGCTTTCTCCATCATCAAGGATTACCGGGCACTGAATGCCCACGATCTTCTGAATAGTCAGAGCAATAATCATCATAGCTTCAATCTTCCTGCCGTGATTCGCCGTATTGTCATGTATCTCAAAGCCGTCAATCCTCGGGACACAATAATCTTTTTTATAGCCACCGTTCTTAGCAAAGGCAAATAAATCCCATGTCACTCTGCCGCCGAAAAAGCTGTTGATTGAATCAACCAAAAGTTCATTCTTTTTTTGGTCAAGCCGGTCCAGCAAATCCAGAATCTTTTCACAGTCAGCCTTTGACTGTTCTTTCTGCAGCTGCTCATTCCGCAGGAAGGATAAGCGATCTTCCAGTTCCACGTTTTTAGTCGTCCTGGAAACTTTCTCTTTTACAGAATCCAGTTCAGCCTGGATGTCCGCCTTTTGATTCCGAAGAGTAGCCCGATAATCAGCACCTGTATTAATAGCTTTTAATGCTTCTTCCTTTTTTGATATCTCCAGGCAGATTGCTTCATATTCCTGATTGTCCGATAAATCCACCCTGGCCGGAAGCGTATTCATTTCTTCCAGTGCTTTATTCTTAGCAACATTGGCAGCAACTTTTTGCTCATTGGCCATTTTAATGCGATCTTCTATTTCAGCAAACTCCGTCCCTTCCATTCTTTCGATCTCAGCTTTTAATGTCCGCCCTTTTTCTGAAATGGAAGCCAAAAGATCTAACTTATGCTTTTCCCAATCTTTTTTGTCACTCTCATACTGTTGCCGATGCTTTTGGCTGTTTTCTTCATATTCTGCTTCTTTCTGCGCTTTTACGGATTCCGGTAAATCCTGTCCACACGTTGGGCATACAAGCATGTCAGAATTCAACTCCGGGAGTGGTGAATAAGAAGGAAAGACATTTTGCGAAACATTGGTATATTCCTGCAATAAACTGGCTTTTTGTTCTTTCTTTCGTTCATTGGCTCCCAGCACTCTCTGCTTATCCATTTCAGCCATAGAAGAATCATTCATAGCCTTCCGAAACTGCATTTCAGCTTCATCAATACGATGCTGGATTTCTTTCTTCTGCTCAACAAGCTTTGAATTGCCTATCCGTTCTATTTCCGAACGCTTAAACTGTAAATCCATAATATCCCTGGACTTAGAGTCATGCAGCTTTGCCTGAGCAAGAGAATCTTCCTCCTGCTTCTCAATATCTGTAATTTGGCGCTGCAATTCATTTTTCTGTAATTCTAACTCAGCAGTATCAATGTCCTCTACGATCTGACGATTAACTTCATCAATACGGCCAGGATATCCGGATATCTCCTTGTTCAGTTTCGTAATACTGGCCTTGTTCATAGAAGAGATTTCTTCAATGTCGTACTTCTCCAACAATGGGACCAGCTCTGCAAACTCAGGATACTTAATCACAATATCCTTAATCGAAATGTCCTGCGGCAGCTTAAAAAGAAATTCTCTCATTTCCTTTGGTTTTTTTGCCATGAAGGCTCCGATGTTCATACACATGAGTAGATCATCAAAACTAAAGTCAAAGTATCCAATGAAATCTTTCAGATTCTTCTCCACACCGTTGATGGAATATGTATTATCATCAGAATAGCTTCCGTCTTTTTTAACGGTACGCTTTTGAACTTTTCTGGCAACTATTTCTTTACCGTTTACTACCATGGTGATTTCACCAACCACCGGGACATCTGCCACAGGAATCTTATCAACTTCCCGGCGTACCTTAGGATTACTGGTCAGGTCATTGCCTACCCCATGTAGAACCCACATTAGCAGTTCTGCGATACTTGATTTTCCCAAGCCATTTGCACCTTTGATATGGGTAATCCTATCCCCAAACTGCATATCAAAGCTTTTGAAGCCCTTGAAGTTCTCACAGTGTGCACTAATCAACTTCACTACATACATCTGAACTTACCTCCCTTAATTTCTTAATAAATTTCTGTACTGCCAGGACCATATCATCTTCCAATATCTGATATGGATCTAGGCATTCATTATGTTTATTAACCGTCTGCTCCTTGCTTTCCGATTCTTTTTCCTCCCACTTCAGGCGATAATAAAGAAGATTTAGCTGATTGGAATTAGTCGTGCAGTTAAAAGACAGATACTTCTCTACTTCAGAAAGCTTTCCTTTGGTTATTACAAGGCCAAGGGCATGGCGAATTGCTCTTTCCACACGGCTTCCAGACACATTATATTTCTTACCAATTTCTTCATATAAGGCAATGATTTTTACATCTTCAAGTCCGGAATCAAACAACTCCATTGCATCCACTATGTATTTAAGCCCAAGAATGGAAGCCGGCATTCCCATTTTAATCAATACCTCTTTTGCCCTATCCTTAATCATCTTCGTACACCTCTAAATTAGAAACTGAAACTTCGTAAGCAATCCGTGAAATAGTATCTGTCTCGCTCAGCTTCTTGGTGTATTCCCGGCTTTGAATCCTTCCAAATATTTCCAGTCGGGTAGCAACAAAAAGCCCTGAAGCATATTTTGCGTTTCTCCCCCATGCAATGCAGGGTATGTAATCTGATTTTCCATATGGGCGGTTAACTGCAATAAGCAGGTCCGCAATCTCTCTTCCTAATGGAGTTTTCCGGTAAACCGGTGCCTTACACAGATAACCATTTAAGGAAATGGAATTAGACTTCGTATAGTCTGTAAAATTCTCTTCCAGAAAGAAAACTTCTCTTACAAAGACCGAAAGTACTAATTTGGCTCTGGACTGATCTCTCAGGTTAAATGAACGGAACTGGCCTCTAATCTCTAAAGTTGAGCCGATGTAATTATCATTCACATCAATCAGTCTCTCCGAAATAGTAAGTGGGATGATGTCTGCTTGCCCACTAAGGCGTTTAACATCCAGATTAATTGTGTAAAATTTTTCGCCATATACCTCGTGGTTAAAAGTAAAACCGGAAGCAACCTCTCCGATTAATGTAACTGAATTATTCTGAATAGTATCCATAATTCTTTATCCTCCTATTTAAGTGCTAAATTTTCCGCAACCATTTTGTAAATCATTTCAAGAGTTTCCTTCTGCATAGCCTTGCATTCAGGATGCATTGTGTTAATTGCATTTGTAAGCAAAGTCGTACAACCAGCTGTTATACAAGATTTTGGTCCTTTGATTTTTGTTGTGGCTTTACTAATTAACCCTTTCTCTTTTTCAAAAGCCAGAATTACAGGCTGTTCCATATCTTTCATTGCTTTATCTGACACTGCAGCCAATAAAATAGCTTTTAATAATTCGTCCATCTTGATTTTCTCCGATTCTCCATATATAATGGAAATGAAATAAAATTTTCAGTTATCTTGATTCCCTGGGAGTTGCAGCTCCTGGGGTTTCTACTTTTTCAGCCAAATCTACCATTGTAAGGCCTCTTAGAATGGCACTAATCCAATGATTTTCCATGTACCAGTTAACCTGAACTGGTCCGTGATCATCAATAGCCTGTAAGATGATTTCTGCTGCTCTACGCTTATTCATCATTTCACCTCTTAGTCCTCATTTTCCGCGCCAACAATCCGGCCATCGTTAATGCATACCGGATTCAAACTCCCTAACATAATCTGATTGTCTAACTCTGTAATGGGAATCTCGTTAATTGCAGACTGTTCTGTTTTTGTAAAAAAGATCACAATATTACCTCCTATCCTGAAATATTTTACTGTAAGCTAATTCCTAACCTATACCTCCTTCCTTTGTCGTACCCTCTGCAAAGTACTTAATCAGCAAGTCCAAGTTAATTAAGAATTTTTTGCCTGTACGACGTACAGGAATTTTACCCTGATTCACCAACTGCCTGATGCACCATTCACCCACACAGCAACCAGGGTCCTGCTCCTTAAAATAAGCAGCACACTGCTGTATTGTTCGCATCCTAGGGATTCCTAAGTTTTCTTTAAGTTCTGATTCTTTTTCCGTTAACATGTTTTTTTCATCTCCTTTCCTAATAAGCAATGGGCTTAAGGTAAGATTTGTATATTCTCACTCTTCTTCAGCCACTTGTGCTCCTTTTAACATTGACACGTTCACATGTTAGTGGTATATTAATTAGGTCGAACGTGTGTTCTCTTTATTATGCCACTTTACCTTGTCTCTCGAAGAGAAATACTATATCGTATTCAGGGAAAAGAACTTTCTTAATTAAAATTGCTTCATCAATTGAGAACCCAGATTCTACGTTTCCATTTGCTTTATCGGATACGGTTCTTAATTGGCATTTCAGCAATTCTGCAATTTGGCTGTACGTAACATTTTTTACTTTCATGACTTTAATTAAGTTTTGATACATGTTTTCACCTCATTTCTATCTTTGTTTGCGTAGTTCCGTAATGCATAATCCAAATATACACGGTTGTCCGTAATTTGTCAAGCACTAATTTGCGGATTACCGCAAACTTATAATTTGCGTAAAATCGCAATAATCTATTTACTTTTTGCGGATTATCGTATATAATAAGCCTATAAAACTTAGAAAGGTAATGGGATCATACATTGGAAAAAGCAAAGGTTTTAGAAAAATTAATCAAAGAATCAGGAATGAGTGTTAGATCATTTGCAGAAAAATGTGGACTTCCAGAAAGTACCGTTTATACAATATTAAAAAAGGGAGCTGGAAAAGCTAACGTTAATAATGTTATCTCAATGTGTAAAGCACTTGGAATTACAGTTGAGGAACTGGATGAAATGTCTAAAGGTGAATTAAAGGCCATATATGAGCCGACTTTTGAGGATATACAAAGTCTCATTGCCCGGAACGGAAAGAAACTCACGCTCGAACAAAAACAGGACATTATAAAGGCTCTTTTGTCCGATGATTAAAGGGTGATTTTGTTGGAGCAATACAGAATTATTGAAAAGACATTAGAAGTATATAAAAAATGTGATGTAAAAAATTTTCCTATTGATTGCATTAAGATTATCAATGGATTAGGGATTCCGTTATATAAATATTCGGAGCTCCCCGAGTCTAAAGTCAAAAAATGTCTATTGGTTAGTAATGACGCTTTTACACTTCAAGGTATAATATTTTACAATGATAAGTTTCCACACAGAGAGCGTCAACGTTTTTCCTTAATGCATGAAGTTGCACATATCGTTCTTAACCATGCAGGAGAAAGTGTAGAAAATGAAAAAGAAGCTGATTTTTTCTCCAGCAATATCTTAGCTCCCAGGGCGATCATGCAGTATTTACATTGTGAGTCAGTAAAAGATATCTATAATACATTTAATGTATCATGCATGGCCGCTAACCGTATAGCAAAGGATTACCAATCTTTTTGTTATTGGACGCAAAGAAATTTACATAAAAGTATTTGTGATTGGTTTTTCCCCCGAAAAATATCCGAAATACCTACCCACTCTGATCAAGAATATGAAAGTGATAAATACGATTCTGACTTTTTTAGTGTCCACCGGTTCCTTATTGGTGAAGGGTATACTTTTGAACATGCTGAATTTCATCATTTACATGGTCATAATTTCTAAGTTTATATTAGGAATACTTTAATGTTCTATATAATATAGCCGATGGCTTTTTATAAGATTATATGAAAAGGAGGTTCTTCAATGGCACGTATAAAATGCCCAGCATGGGGGTGTGGAAGCACCGATATTCAATTGATTGGAGAGAAAACAAAGACTACTTTGAATTTAAATCCTCTTCACCCTCTTACCTTTGTTAATCACAAGCCCACTGGAAAACAAAAATTTATGTGTAAGAAGTGTGGGAAAGTGTGGGAACAAAAAATTTAAAAAACCGCCCGGTGCTACCAACACCGAACGGCTTTAAATAGATTTTCTCTTACAGGAATTTCGTAAGATATAATCCAACTCAACAATGGAATTATATCATTTCTGGAACGTCCTGGCAAGAGGCGTATTTTTTATACTCAACATTTAAAAAGTAAAGGAATGATACTATGGCAAGCATAAGGCAGCGCGGAAACTCTTTTCAAGTAACGGTTAGTAACGGCCGACGCTCTGACGGTTCTCAAATAATCGAAACAGATACCTACACACCTGAGCCAGGCATGACAAAGCGTCAAATAGAAAAGGCGCTCAATGAATTCGTAGTAGATTTTGAGAGAGACGTTAAGGCTGGTAAAAACGTAAAAGGTGAACGCATGACTCTTAAGGACCTTTCCGTTCCCTATCTCAAAGACATGGCACCTCCTGTCCTTGAAAAAACCACATATCACGATTATAAACGTAAATTAGAGCTTCGGGTTCTCCCCCGTATCGGCCATGTCAAAATTAAAGACGTAAATGCCAGGGTGCTGAAAGACTATTCGGAATCCCTGAGAAAAGATGATGCGCGACAGGATGGAAAAAAAGGAGGCTTATCAGAAGGGACCATCTCTAAGGATCTGGCCATCATCAGTGCAATGCTGAGTTACGCTGTAGGTGAAGCCTATATAACAATCAATCCCATTATCTATTCTGGGAAGCAGAAACAGGGCCGTAAGGCCAAGAAGGAGTATAAGGTGAACTATTTCACCATTGAGCAGACAAAGTGGTTCCTGTGGGCGCTCGACAATCCTATTCCAGTAAAACGTAAGGCTCATGAACGTACCAATGATACCGGGAAGACCTATCACGTACCAGAATATACCCAGGAATGGCGCTTACCGCTAAAATGGAGAGTTTATTTTTACATTGCACTCTTCACCGGCGACCGCCGCGGTGAAAATGTTGCTCTTACCTGGAAGCACCTTAATTTTGATTCCTGTGAAATATCCATTGAAAATTCAACTGCCTATGTAGATGGAGAGACATATCAGAAGGATACAAAAACACATTCTTCCCGATCTAACATCGTACCGCCTATTGTTATGGAAATGGCCAAGAAATTGAAAGCACAACAGCAAAAAGAATCTTTGGAACAAGGAGACAGTTGGCAGGGATATAGGGGGAAAGAATTTGACAATAATTTTATCTTTACTCAGGCTAATGGAAAACAAATGAATCTTTCAAGCCCGTATCATGAGTTTAAGAGAATAATTCGAATCTTTAATGAGAATATTGCCGAAGATGTATCGCAAAAGATTCCAGAGGGTGCAACTATGCATGACCTGAGACATACCGCTGCAGCAATCCTAATATCAAATAATCTTGATCCGCAATCTGTGGCCGGCGTTCTGGGTCATAAAGATCCTACAACAACATTAAATATTTACTCCTATTTCTTCCGTAGCAAAAATACCGAGGCAGCCAATATTATGCAGACTGCTTTGTTGGATTCAGTCAGGAAAATCAAGTAATTTTTGACTAACATTTGACTAACGTTTGACTAACAAAGTTGCATAATGAAACTTTTGACCAACAAACAACACCTAATGCAAACATGCATAAAACATAAGAAAAATGAACATTACCAAAAGATACAATATAGTACAAAATCCCACTTTTAAGATTCGTAATGCGTGGGTCGGGGGTTCGAGTCCCCCCGGGAGCTTTATAAAAACCTCGTTTATACGAGGTTTTTTCTTCATATAAAGATTTACTTACACGATGCGATTGAAACTTTTTATGTTTGAAAGGAGAAATTATGTTAGAGATCATTTTACCATTCGTTCTTACTGCTGCAGCTGTAATTATCCTTCTTGGTATCTTAGCAAGCGGATATGTAAAGGCTCCGCCTGACAGGGCTTTCATTATTTCAGGATTAAAAAAAGAGCCAAAGATTTTAATTGGACGCGCCGGAATTAAAATCCCATTCCTTGAACGATTGGATAAGCTTTACCTTGGTCAGATGACGGTGGATATCAAGACAGAACAATCTGTGCCAACAAATGATTTCATCAACGTGAATGTTGACGCTGTTGCGAAAGTTAGAATTGAACCAACGGAAGAAGGAATCAAATTAGCGGCTAAGAACTTCTTAAATAAAAACCAGGATCAGATTACCCAAGACTTGCAGGATTCCCTTCAGGGTAATATGCGTGAGATTATTGGTACTCTTACTTTAAAGGAAATCAATACTGACAGAGATTCCTTCTCCGATCAGGTAATGGCAAAAGCATCAAAAGACATGAAAAAACTTGGGATTGAAATTGTATCATGCAATATCCAGAATATATCCGATGAGAATGGCCTTATTAAGGATCTTGGTGCCGACAATACGGCAAGAATCAAGAAAGACGCTTCTATCGCAAAAGCTCAGGCGGAAAGAGACATTGCAATTGCCCAGGCGGAAGCAGATAAAGCCTCTAATGACGCGAGAGTACTTGCTCAAACAGAAATTGCTCAGAAGAATAATGAACTTGAGATTAGGAAGGCTGAATTAAAGAAGGAATCTGATTCAAAACGTGCGGAAGCTGATGCAGCTTATGAAATTCAGAACCAGGAACAGCAAAAAACTGTTCAGACAGCTACAGTAAATGCCCAGATTGCAAAGACAGAACGGGAAGCAGAACTAAAGAACAAAGAAGTTGCCGTTATGCAGCAGACTTTGGAAGCCGAAATTAATAAGAAAGCCGATGCAGAACGCTATGCGGTAGAACAGAAAGCTTCCGCTGACTTAGCAAGAAGGCAGCGCGAAGCGGAAGCAAAGAAATACGAACAGGAAAAAGAGGCAGAAGCAAGAAAAGCCCAGGCGGAAGCAGAAAAATTTGCTATGCTCCAGGAAGCCGAAGGTATTAAGGCCAAAGGAGAAGCAGAAGCTGCTGCTATTCAGGCGAAGGGTCTTGCAGAGGCGGAAGCAATGGAAAAGAAAGCGGACGCAATGAAGAAATACGGGCAGGCTGCAATGATGGAAATGATTGTGCAGGCATTGCCTGAGATGGCAAAGGCAATTGCAGAACCATTAGCAGCAATTGATAAGGTCACTATTATTGACAGCGGGAATGGTGATACAGGCGTAACTTCCATGGGGAGCTATGTACCCGCCGTCTTAGCTAAGACGATCGAATCTGTAAAAGAAACAACCGGTTTGGATATCACAGAGATCATGAAGGCAAATACATATGATGCTAAGGTAACCAGAAATGTAAATATTACCGGAATTCCTGACGGTACAAATATAAATGAACCGGCAAACGAAGTAATTGTTGCAAACATCAGCAAGGATATTGCTGACAGTACAGAGAAAGGGTAAAAACAGAAATGGAAAAACCATCCTTACACAGGATGGTTTTTTTCATTTATTAATCTTATTTCTCATATATCCGAATTTTTTCGTTTTTTGCTTTATACATCTTTTCATCTGCCCTGCGTATAAGCTCCTCCGCAGTCACAGGAACATCCTTCATGGTTTCTATCCCAAAAGAGATGGAAAGAGGGCCCCCTTTTACAGCCTGGCTTACCGGCATCTTTTCAATTTCCATTTGTATGCCTTCTGCAATTTCACGTGCATGATCTTCATTGACACCGCTCAGGCAAAGAAGAAACTCATCTCCTCCATATCTCGCCGCCCAAACATCTTCATAAGAAATATTCCGGGAAATGACTTCGCCTGCTTCTTTGATCGTTGAATCCCCCGCCTTATGCCCATAAAGGTCA
>POVV01000541.1_pt1 | contig 23047 bp, 20 predicted proteins | sample 1560271 | NCBI WGS metagenome assembly POVV01 (sample SAMN08337232, study PRJNA429181) | Bioreactor metagenome, whole genome shotgun sequencing project. | biome: cows' rumen and soil; feature: anaerobic; isolation source: anaerobic chemostat enrichment culture, galacturonate as sole carbon... | reverse complement strand
CTCCCCCCTTTCAGACCAGCGGATAACGGTGGTCTATTTTCCATGGTAAAAAATCAATATAACTTCAATCCAGAAAATCATCAATTTCCTATTGACTTTTTATTTGCAGGCTTTTTTAACTATCATAATATGGAGTGTATAAAATGTAAACCGTTGCATTTAAAGGCAGTATTTGATAAACTGTGCATAGTAAGAAATAAACATTGTATGAGTGTATGTTTCAGAATATAGAAGGATAAAGGAGAAGCTGAGAATGAAGCGTGTAGGAATCTTTTTGGCAGATGGTTTTGAGGAAATTGAGGGTCTGACTGTTGTAGATTTGCTGAGACGGGCAGAAGTGAATACAGCCTTAGTATCGGTTACTGGAAAATTAGATATTCTGGGAGCTCACGGCATTAGTGTGAAAGCAGATGTTCTATTTGAAAAGCAGGAATTTGATGGCATGGATATGTTGGTTTTGCCGGGAGGAATGCCGGGAACAACTAACTTGAAGAGTCACAAAGGTCTGATGGAACTTCTTCAGAAGCAAAATGATAAACAGAAATACATTGCAGCAATTTGTGCCGCTCCAAGCATTTTGGGAGAACTGGGATTTTTGGCCGATCGCAGAGCATGTTCATATCCTTCTGTGGAAGATAAGCTTGAGAGCGCAATAGTTGTACATGAGCCTGTTACCACGGATGAACATATTATTACGAGCAGAGGACTTGGAACTGCTATACCCTTTTCACTAGAGATTATTTCGAAATTGTGCGGACAGGAAAAAGCCCGTGAAATCGCCCAGTCTATTTTATTTGTTTGAGAAACGTGTGTTCATACTTGAAAACACCCTGAAACGTGCTTTAACAGAGGAAAAGCCTTAAAAAAGGACTAGAAATTTCAAGATGAATGTGCTATACTGTTTCAATGACTGCGAAAGTATAATATTAGGAGAAAACACCTGATATATGTGGATTTGCATTTTATATCTTCTTGAACGTAATTCGTTCAGGGAGCATGTGGTACGAATCAAGGAGGAAAATAAAAATGAGTTTACAGGTAGAAAATTTAGAACATAACATGGCAAAGTTAACAATTGAGGTTCCGGCGGAAAGTGTTGAAAAGGCACTGCAGGCAGCATATTTGAAACAGCGCAAGCAAATCAACATGCCTGGATTTCGTAAAGGAAAAGTACCGAGACAGATGATAGAAAAAATGTACGGACCGGAAGTTTTTTATGATGATGCGGCAAATCAGATGATTCCGGAGGCTTACAGTAAAGCATATGATGAATGTGAATTAGATCTGGTATCTCAGCCACAGATAGATGTTGTACAGCTTGAAAAAGGAAAACCGTTTATTTTTACCGCTGAGGTGGCAGTAAAACCAGAAGTAACACTTGGCGAATATAAGGGATTAAAAGTTGATAAAGTATCAACACGTGTCAGCGCTAAAGAAATTGATGAAGAAATTGATAAAGAGCGTGAAAAAAGTGCAAGAACAATAGAAATAACAGATCGTGCAGTTCAGGATAAAGATCAGGTTGTTCTTGATTTTGAAGGATTTGTTGATGGTGTTGCATTTGAAGGTGGAAAAGCCGAGAATCATAACCTGACTATTGGATCTGGATCTTTTATTCCTGGATTTGAAGAACAGCTGATTGGTGCTGAAATCGATAAAGAACTGGAAGTAAATGTGACATTCCCAGAAGAATACCAGGCAGCTGAACTGGCTGGAAAAGCTGCTGTATTTAAATGCACAGTACATGAAATTAAAGCAAAAGAACTGCCGGAACTTGATGATGAGTTTGCATCAGAGGTATCTGAATGTGATACACTTGAAGCTTACAAGGCTGAGGTCAAGAAAAACATCAAAGAACGCAAAGAGCGTGAGGGCAAGGAAAAGAAAGAAAATCAAGCTGTGGAACAGGCTGTAGCCAATGCACAGATGGATATTCCAAAAGCAATGATCGATATGCAGGTAAAACAGATGACAGATGATTTTGCACGTCGTATTCAGCAGCAGGGATTGTCTCTTGAGCAGTATTTCCAGTTTACAGGAATGACAGCAGAAAAGATGGAAGAAGAAATGAGACCTCAGGCTGAAAAACAGATTCAGACCAGACTTGTTCTGGAAGCTGTTGTGAAGGCTGAAGATATTAAAGTTTCTGATGAAAGACTGGATGAAGAACTGCAGAAAATGGCAGAATCTTATCAGATGGAAATTGATAAATTAAAAGAATTCATGGGTGAGAATGAGAAGAAGCAGATGAAAGAAGATATTGCAGTGCAGGAAGCAGTTACCGTACTTGCAGATGCAGCAGTAGAAGCATAATCATCTGACTGGTTTTAGAACTGAGGGGAGAGAACCCGATGGTTTGTCCCGTATGGGCAATTTGTATTCAAATTAATCAGGAGGAAGATCAATGAGTTTAGTACCTTATGTCATTGAACAGACGAGCCGTGGAGAGCGCTCCTACGACATTTATTCAAGACTACTGAAAGAGAGAATTATTTTTTTGGGAGAAGAAGTAAGTGATATATCTGCAAGTGTGATTGTTGCACAGCTTCTTTTTCTGGAAGCGGATGATCCGGATAAGGATATTCAGCTTTATATAAACAGTCCAGGAGGTTCAGTAACCGCCGGTCTGGCAATTTATGATACTATGCAGTACATTAAATGTGATGTCTCTACTGTATGTATCGGTATGGCTGCAAGTATGGGGGCTTTCCTGCTCTCGGGTGGAAAAAAGGGTAAGCGTTTTGCGCTTCCAAATGCAGAAATAATGATTCATCAGCCATCTGGCGGAGCACAGGGACAGGCAACAGAGATTCAAATTGCTGCAGAACATATTTTGAAGACCAGACAGAAATTGAACGAAATTTTGGCTGCAAATACAGGGCAGGACTTAGAAATTGTTAAAGTGGATACAGAAAGAGACAATTTTATGTCTGCGCAGGAAGCAATGGAATATGGATTAATAGACGAAGTGATTGCCAGTCACTAATGGCAATATGAGGTGAAGAGCATTATGGCAGGAAAAGTAAGCGATGATACCGTAAGATGTTCTTTCTGCAATAAGACCCAGGCACAGGTAAGGAAACTGATAGCAGGTCCAAACGGGGCTTATATCTGTGACGAATGTATAGATGTTTGTGCGGAGATTATTGAGGAAGAGTTTGAGTATGACGAAGGTAAAAAATTTGACGACATAAATCTTCTGACACCAGAGGAAATGAAGACATTTTTAGATGAATACGTCATTGGCCAGGATGAGGCAAAAAAAGTTCTCTCGGTGGCTGTATATAATCATTACAAAAGAATTATGGCAGAGCAGGACCTGGGAGTTGAATTACAGAAAAGTAATATTTTGATGCTGGGACCTACTGGATGTGGTAAGACACTGCTTGCCCAGACACTTGCAAAAATATTAAATGTTCCTTTTGCTATTGCTGATGCAACTGCATTGACAGAAGCAGGCTATGTAGGTGAGGATGTGGAAAACATTCTGTTAAAGGTAATACAGGCGGCAGACGGCGATATTGAGCGTGCTGAGCACGGTATTATCTATATCGATGAAATTGATAAAATAACAAGAAAATCGGAAAATCCATCAATTACACGTGATGTTTCTGGTGAAGGTGTTCAGCAAGCATTACTTAAGATTGTGGAAGGTACTGTTGCGTCTGTTCCTCCTCAAGGAGGCAGGAAACATCCACATCAGGAATTGATTCAGATTGATACCACTAATATTCTGTTTATTTGTGGTGGTGCATTTGAAGGAATTGATAAACTGATTGAAACGCGTCTTGACAAGAAGTCCATTGGATTTAATGCTGAAATTGCTTCGAAACATGAGGAGAATCTAGATGTTCTGTTACATCAGGTATTACCTCAGGACTTGGTAAAATTTGGATTAATACCGGAACTTGTGGGAAGATTACCAGTTAACGTATCTTTGGATATGCTGGATCGTGAAGCTCTTATACGAATTTTAACCGAGCCCAAGAGTGCAATTGTAAAGCAGTATCAGAAACTGCTTGAATTAGACGGAGTTCAGCTGGAATTTGATAAGGAAGCTCTTTATGCTATTGCAGAAACATCTCTTGCAAGAAAGACAGGTGCCAGGGGATTACGGGCCATTATGGAAAATATTATGATGGAAACTATGTTTAAAGTTCCGTCTGATGATACAATCAAAGGATGCCGGATAACAAAAGAAGTGGTGAAGGGAACGGGAAGCCCATTGTATGAATGCGATGGGGAAGAACGCAAATCGTTTTTAACATCAGAAAGCGCATAAGAGATTCGGGCGGGTGCAATTGGGAAACCATGTATCCGCCTTTTCGTATACAGTGAATAAGAAAAAAATGGATAGTAATATTATTGATGGATTAACATAATCTATGTCCTTTATATAAAGGTTCAGGAGGAGAAAAAATGATGAGTGAGACGCAGAGTCTTCCGGTTGTGGCACTTAGAGGAATGACCATTATGCCTGAAATGGTGGTACATTTTGATGTAAGTCGTCAACAATCCATAGCCGCAGTTCAGGAAGCTATGGTTGAAGAACAAAAGATTTTTATGATAACACAAAAAGAGGCAGAAACGGATCATCCAAAGCAGGAAGATTTGTATGAAGTGGGAACAGTTGGTACAATCAAACAAATTATTAAACTTCCCAGACAAATTGTCCGAGTTTTAGTGGCTGGTGAAACCCGGGGGGTACTCCAGAAGATTGAATACGAAGAACCGTACCTCCGAGGTGAAATAGTAGTTATGAATGAAGCTGAAACTGTGGTTGATGAGGAGTTAAAAGGGCAGGCCATGGAACGAAGCCTAAAAGATATGTTTGTGGATTTTGCTTCAAAAAATGGTAAGTTATCTAAAGAGGCTGTAGCGCAGGTTTTGGAGATAAAGGGATTAAGGAAACTGGTCGATGAAATTGCTGCAAACATTCCCTTGTTTTACACTGATCTGCAGGAAATTCTGAACGAAACAGATGTTTGGAAGAGGTACGAAGTGCTGGCTTTTAAATTGGTGAATGAAGTGCAGATTATGGATATCAAAGAGGAAATACAACATAAAGTAAAAGAAAGAGTAGATAAACACCAGAAAGAATATATTCTTAGGGAACAGCTAAAACTAATCAGAGAAGAGCTGGGAGATGATACTACAATTTCAGACGCAGAAGAGTTTGAGAAAGCAGCAAAGGGATTGAAGGCATCAAAAGAGGTAAAAGAAAAACTGCAGAAAGAAATTAACAGGTTTAAGAGTTCAATGAATAGCCCTGCTGAGAGTGGGGTGATTCGTACTTATATAGAAACTCTTCTGGAAATGCCATGGAATAAAAGTGCAAAAGACAGTAATGATATGGTTTATGCACAGAAAGTTTTGGAAGAAGAACATTATGGTCTTGAACAGGTAAAAGAAAGAGTTATGGAATTTCTTGCAGTACGTTCCCTGACAAAAAAGGGAGAAAGCCCTATTTTATGTCTGGTGGGTCCGCCGGGAACCGGAAAAACATCTATTGCCAGATCCCTTGCAAAAGCATTAAAGAAGCCGTATGTGCGAATTTCTCTTGGTGGGGTCCGTGACGAGGCTGAAATCAGGGGACATAGAAAAACTTATGTTGGCGCAATGCCTGGAAGAATTGCACATGCTATGAAAACAGCAGGCGTTAAAAATCCGGTAATGCTTCTTGATGAGATTGATAAAGTGAGTACAGACTACAAGGGTGATACATTTTCAGCATTGCTGGAGGTTCTGGATAGTGAGCAGAATAGTAAGTTCAGGGATCATTACCTGGAGCTGCCCCTTGACTTGTCTGAGGTGATGTTTGTTACTACGGCCAACACACTACAGACAATACCAAGACCGCTTTTGGACCGAATGGAAGTGATTGAGGTGAGCAGCTATACAGAGAATGAAAAGCAGCATATTGCAATGGAACACTTAATACCAAAACAACTTCAAAAACATGGTCTTAAGGAAGAACAACTTACATTTAGCAAACAGGCAATTTGGAAGATGGCACGCAGTTATACTAAGGAGGCCGGAGTAAGGCAGCTGGAAAGAAAAGTTGGAGATATCTGCAGAAAAGCAGCTAGAGAAATATTGACCACAAAGAAAAAAAAGGTGCAAATTTCAGAAAAAAATATCATAAAATATCTGGGAAGAGAAAAGTTTACTTATCAGAAAGTGAATTCTACTGACGAAGTGGGGATAGTAAGAGGTCTTGCATGGACCAGTGTTGGTGGAGACACATTGCAGATCGAAGTTAATGTCATGCCCGGTAAAGGTGAAATTATGCTTACCGGTCAACTTGGCGATGTGATGAAGGAATCTGCAAGAACAGGAATCAGTTATATTCGGTCAGTAGGAGAAACATATCAGATTAAAAAAGATTTCTTTGAGACACATGATATTCACGTGCACATTCCGGAAGGAGCAGTACCAAAGGATGGTCCATCTGCAGGTATTACAATGGCCACAGCCATGCTGTCTGCCATAACAGGATATAAAGTAAGAGCGGATATAGCAATGACTGGTGAGGTGACTCTTAGAGGCCGTGTGCTCCCAATTGGAGGGCTGAAAGAAAAACTGCTGGCAGCTAAAAATGCAGGCATTAATGTTGTATTGATTCCAGCAGAAAATCAGGCAGATGTTGAAGAATTGTCATTGGAAATAACAAAGGGGTTGAAAATACTGCCAGTTGAAAGTATGGATGAGGTTTTAAAAACAGCACTTATAACAGACACTGGTGTTCAGAAAGATAGGACAGGAGAATAATATGGTAATAAGAAGTATCAATTTAGAGACAGTTTGCGGAATAACAAGTGTACTTCCAGATAATGACAAACCGGAAATAGCATTTGCAGGTAAATCAAATGTGGGAAAATCTTCTCTGATCAATGCGCTCATGAACAGAAAATCATATGCAAGAATTTCAGCAACTCCAGGAAAAACACAGACGATTAATTTTTATAACATAAGCGAAGAGATGTATCTTGTGGACCTGCCTGGATATGGTTATGCAAAGGTTTCTGAAAAAGAAAAAGCACAGTGGGGAAAACTTGTTGAACGCTATCTTCATGAATCAAAACAGCTCAAAGCGGTATTTCTTTTAATTGATATCCGTCATGAACCTTCTGCCAATGATAAGGTTATGTATCGCTGGATTTTAGACAGAGGATTTAAGCCGATTATTATTGCCACCAAACTGGACAAACTAAAACGCAGTCAGGTACAAAAACATGTGAAAATGGTTAAAGAAGGTCTGCAGCTGGAAGCAGATAGTGTAATCATTCCGTTTTCTTCTTTAACGAAACAAGGCAGGGACGAAATCTGGGCATTTATGGAGAGTGAATATTTAGAGAGAACAGAGGTGGATTAATAATGGATAGCAGACGTCCTTATTGGCAAATTGCTGTAAGTCTTATTTTCAGCCTGGTGGCTACAATTGCTTTCGTAATCATCGGGATAAAAGCGCTGGGATTTCTTATGCCATTTGTAATCGGATGGATTATCTCTGCTATAGCCACTCCGGTAGTAAACTGGCTTGAAAAAAGACTGAAAATCGTGAAACGGCTTGGTTCAGCCCTTATTGTAGTGGTAGTGTTGGTTCTGATTGTATTATTAGTGTATACTGCATTCAGCAGAATAACTGCAGAAATAGGTGATCTGGTCAGAAATTTTCCGGGACTATATGCACAGCTTGAAGAAGGATTAAGGCAGATCGGGGCTACTTTATCAGGTGTATTTTCTAGATTACCAAATGGAGTGCAAAATGGTTGGAATACTGTAGTGGAAAATTTAGATCAGTCAATGGGGAATATGGTGACAAAGTTTAGTCAGCCTACAGTGACAGCAGCAGGAAATTTTGCAAAGAGTCTGCCATCCTATTTGATTTCCTTTATTGTAACGATGATGTCAGCGTACTTCTTCACTGTTCAAAGAGAAGAGGTAATCCAGTGGGTGAAAAGAGTATCACCCCCATCTGTAACCAAAAGAATGGATCTTGTTATGGATAATCTAAAATATGCAGTGGGAGGCTATTTTAAAGCTCAGTTTAAGATTATGGGTATTGTTTTTGTGATTTTATTTATAGGATTTGCTGTACTTGGGGTACATTACTCTGTATTAATAGCCTTTTTAATATCATTTTTGGATTTTCTGCCATTTTTTGGAACAGGGACTGCAATGATACCCTGGGCTCTTTATAAGGGGTTGACAGGTGACTACAAAATGACGGTAGCACTAATTGTGATCTATCTGATTACTCAATTGGTACGTCAGCTTCTCCAGCCTAAACTGGTAGGTGACAGTATGGGTTTAAATCCTTTAGTGACTTTGTTACTGCTATACGTAGGATATAAGGTGAGCAGCGTAATAGGAATGATTCTTGCAGTGCCTATAGGACTTGTTCTGATAAATATGATAAGAGCCGGGGCGTTTGATTACATCCTAGATGACGGAAGACTTTTGGTTGAGGGCATTCTTGGTCTGAGAGAAAAAGAGAAGAAGTAAAGATAAGTTATTAAGTTAATAATAAATTAAAAAGAAGACCTTATCTGTCAACAAGGTCTTCTTTTCAGTTACTAATTTATTTATTTTTGCTTTTTTGAAGGATAGAGTCAATATACTTACCAGTATATGAATTTGGGTTCTTTGCAACTTCCTCGGGAGTTCCATAGGCCACAACTGTTCCCCCCTTGTCGCCCCCTTCGGGACCAATATCAATAATGTAATCCGCTGTTTTTATTACATCAAGATTGTGTTCAATTACAATCACGGTATTACCGTCAGCAGAAAGACGCCGTAATATTTCTGTTAATTTGTGTACATCTGCAAAGTGAAGACCAGTAGTTGGTTCATCCAAAATGTAGACTGTTTTGCCTGTACTGCGCCTGCTCAGTTCTGAAGCAAGTTTAATTCGCTGGGCCTCACCTCCTGAAAGCTCTGTGGAGGGCTGTCCAAGGCGAACGTATGAAAGTCCCACATCATTTAATGTCTCCATTTTTCTTCGAATACTTGGCACGTGTTCAAAAAACTGTAAGGCTTCTTCTACAGTCATGTTCAAAACATCATAAATGGTTTTTCCTTTATATTTTACATCTAGTGTTTCCCTGTTATAACGTTTACCACCGCAAACTTCACATGGAACATAGACATCTGGTAAAAAGTGCATTTCAATCTTAATTATTCCATCGCCGCTGCAGGCCTCACATCGTCCTCCTTTCACGTTGAAACTAAAACGTCCCTTTTTATAGCCCCTGGCTTTGGCATCAGGAGTTGCTGCAAACAAGTCCCGGACTAAATCAAATACACCTGTGTAGGTTGCAGGATTAGAACGGGGTGTGCGTCCGATAGGTGACTGGTCAATGTCGATTACTTTATCGACTTGATCCAGACCTTCTATTTTTTTATGCTTGCCGGGAATTGTTCTTGCCCTGTTCAGATCCCTTGCGAGTTTCTTATATAAGATTCCGTTAACTAATGAACTTTTGCCTGAACCGGATACTCCGGTTACACAGGTCATTATACCTAGGGGGAATGCAACATCAATATTTTTTAAATTATTTTCAGAAGCTCCAATGACTGTCAGGTAGCCTGCAGGTTTTTCCCTTGTTTCAGGAATAGGAATCTGAATTTTACCGCTGAGATAGGCGCCGGTAATTGAGTTTTTGTTTTTCATAATCTCACGGGCTGTGCCCATTGCGACAACTTTTCCCCCATGTTCGCCTGCACCGGGACCGATATCAACAACACAATCCGCTGCCAGCATTGTATCTTCATCATGCTCAACCACAATTAAGGAGTTACCAAGATCCCGTAAATGTTTTAGTGTGCCCAGTAATTTATCATTATCTCTCTGATGAAGACCAATACTGGGTTCATCTAAAATATAAGCTACACCCACTAATCCAGATCCAATCTGGGTGGCAAGACGAATACGCTGGGCTTCTCCTCCTGACAGGGTAGCGGTTCCTCTTGAAAGAGTCAGATAATCCAGACCTACATCCATTAGGAACTGTATACGTGCAGTAATTTCTTTGAGAATTTGACTTCCTATCAATTTCTGTGTTTCCGATAATTCAAGATTTTTTAAAAATTTCTGAAACTGGGCTATAGACATTGCAGTAGTTTCAGCTATGTTTTTTCCACCTACAGTGACGGCCAGTGCGCCTTTCTTTAACCGCTGCCCGCCGCACTCGGAACAGGGGGTAATATTCATAAAACTTTCATATTCGGCCTTCATGCTTTCGGAGCCAGTCTCGCGATAACGACGTTCTACATTTTTAATTAGTCCTTCAAAAGCTACATCATAGACACCTTCTCCGCGCTGCCCCTTATAGTATACTTTAATAGATTTTCCCTTTGTGCCATATAAAATGACATCTTGAATTTCTTGCGGATATTCTTCAAAAGGGGTCTCCAGACTGAACAGATATTCCTTACATAATGCATCAAGAATCGCCCGCGTAAAGCTGGATTTGTCGGTACATGACTGCCAGCCGGTAACAGCAATAGCACCCTTGCTGATACTCAGAGAAGTATCGGGAATCATTAGTTCTTTTGAAAATTCCATTTTATAGCCCAAACCGAAGCAGACAGGGCAGGCACCAAAAGGATTATTAAAAGAAAAACTTCTTGGCTCTATTTCTTCTATGCTGATGCCGCAGTCAGGGCAGGCAAAACTTTGGCTGAAATTCAGTGGTTCCCCATCAATGACATCGACAATAAGCAGCCCTTCGGCCAGCGCAAGAACGCTCTCTACGGAATCGGTTAAACGCTTTTGTATTCCTGTTTTTACTACAAGTCGGTCTACAATGATTTCAATTGTATGTTTGATATTTTTTTCCAGGTTAATTTCTTCTGATAATTCATACAAATTACCATCTATCCTTACTCTTACATAGCCGCTTCTCTTTGCTCTTTCCAGAAGTTTGGCATGTGTTCCTTTCCGGCCTCTGACCACAGGGGCAAGAAGTTGAAGTTTTGTTCCTTCAGGGAGCGCCATGATCTGATCTACCATTTGGTCAACGGTCTGCTTCATGATTTCTTTTCCGCACTGCGGGCAGTGGGGAATGCCTATACGGGCATAAAGAAGCCTGAAATAATCATATATTTCTGTTACTGTACCCACAGTAGATCGTGGATTATGGTTTGTGGACTTCTGATCTATAGATATAGCCGGTGAAAGCCCCTCTATGCTTTCAACGTTGGGTTTTTCCATTTGCCCAAGAAACTGACGTGCATAGGAAGACAAGGACTCCATATATCGCCTCTGTCCTTCTGCATAAATTGTATCAAATGCAAGGGATGATTTACCCGATCCGCTTAATCCTGTAAGTACTACAAGCTCATTTCTTGGTATATCCAAATCAATATTTTTCAAGTTGTTTTCATTTGCGCCTCTAATTTTGATGTACTTTCTGGCGTCCATTTTCTTTCCCATTATTTTCCTTCCTGTTTTCAACAAGTCTTTCGTTGGTAAATTGTATATAGTTAACTGTCAATATCATTTAAAGTCCTTTTTAATTCGACCAGTTTATCTCTAAGCTGAGCAGCAGATTCAAAATCCAGTTCAGCAGCAGATTTTTTCATTTGTTTTGAGAACGTAGTGATCAATTTCTCCAGTTCTTTTTTGCTCATGGATTCTGGATCTTTGTCCATGCGAAGTTCTTCTGCGGCAGCCTTTTTGGAAATGCTGATCAGATCACGGACCGCTTTTTGAATTGTTTTTGGTGTAATACCATGTTTTGTGTTGTACTTCATTTGAATTTCACGACGTCGTTGTGTTTCATCCATAGCAATCTGCATGGAGTCTGTGATTTTGTCAGCATACATAATCACGTGGCCCTCTGCATTTCTTGCTGCACGCCCTATTGTCTGAATCAGTGAGGTGGATGAACGCAGAAAACCCTCTTTGTCGGCATCCAATATGGTAACAAGAGTGATTTCGGGAATATCAAGTCCTTCACGCAGTAGATTGATTCCCACGAGCACATCAAACACATCCAGTCTCATATCTCGGATAATTTCGCTTCGCTCTAAAGTATCTACATCAGAGTGAAGATATTTGACACGAATACCAACTTCCCGCATATAGTCTGTAAGGTCTTCCGCCATTCTCTTGGTTAATGTTGTAACAAGTACTTTGTTTTTCTTTGCCACTTCTTTATTTACTTCACCGATTAGATCATCAATCTGCCCTTCTACTGGGCGCACTTCCACTTGAGGATCTAAAAGTCCTGTGGGACGGATAACCTGTTCAGTGCGAAGGAGCTCATGGTCTTCCTCATAGACACCTGGCGTTGCAGAAACAAACAATACTTGGTTCAGTTTTCCTTCAAATTCCTCGAAGTTTAGGGGGCGGTTATCTTTAGCTGAAGGCAGACGGAAACCGTATTCCACAAGGGTGGTCTTTCGTGACTGATCTCCAGCATACATTCCGCCGATCTGAGGAACTGTTTTATGTGATTCATCAATCATAATCATAAAATCATCGGGAAAATAATCAATCAGGGTGTAGGGGGGCTGACCTGGTTCCAAATTTGACAAATGGCGGGAATAGTTTTCAATGCCTGAACAAAATCCTGTTTCCTTGAGCATTTCAATATCAAAATTTGTACGCTCTGCAATTCGTTGAGCTTCGAGCAGTTTGTCCTGGCGCTTAAATTCCTTTACACGTTCTTCTAACTCTTTCTCTATTGCGATTACTGCATGGGCAATATTCTCTTTATCTACTACATAATGTGAAGCAGGGAATATGGCGGCATGCTTTAAATCTCCTTTGATTTCTCCTGTTAATATATCAATTTCGGTAATTCTTTCGATATCATCTCCAAACCATTCAATACGAATGGCAGTGTCGGCTGAATTAGCTGGAATAACCTCTAACACATCACCACGGACACGGAAAGTTCCCCGGTGAAAATCCATTTCATTTCTGTCGTATTGAATCTCTACCAGTTTTGCCATAACTTCATCTCTGTCTTTTTCCATGCCGGGACGGAGAGAAATCACCATGTTTTGATAATCCATTGGACTTCCCAGACCATAGATGCAGGAAACACTGGCTACAATAATCGTATCTCTACGCTCGGCCAGGGCCATGGTAGCGGAAAGACGAAGCTTGTCTATTTCATCATTAATAGCGGAATCTTTTGCGATGTATGTGTCAGAAGACGGTACGTAAGCTTCCGGTTGATAATAATCATAATAAGATACAAAATATTCTACAGCATTGTTTGGAAAAAATTCTTTAAATTCTCCATATAATTGTGCAGCCAGAGTCTTGTTATGTGCAATGATCAATGTGGGTTTGTTTAACTGCTGGATGACATTTGCCATAGTAAATGTTTTTCCAGAGCCTGTAACACCAAGAAGGGTCTCAAACTGGTTACCTTCGTGAAAGCCTTTCACAAGATCTGCTATTGCCTTGGGCTGATCTCCTGTAGGCTGATAATCTGATACTAGTTCAAAGTGATCCATGTAAGCTCCTCCTTATATATATTAAATATCATGATGTGGAGTAAAACGGTATTTTATCTCCATAATTTATATATTTTTTACGATTGTATCAGGTTTGATTATAACAGAAAAAATTTAAAAAGTACAGTGAAAATCGAATGTTTGTTCTGATTGCTGCATATCATAACAAGGATACGTAAGATAGGGTATAAAAATGATACGGTAAGTGTCATAATAGTATTATCTATGCAAAAAAAGAAGTATTCTGTAAAAGAACTATTTTCAATCATTAAGAAAAACTAAAAATATAAAAAAAGGGTTTCCATTTATTGAAAAGTTTATTATACTATTGGTGCAACTTTGGGGAGATAACATTAAAAAGTTGGATGTAATATAAGAAACATGTGAAGGTTTTTGAATATGGAAGTAGTATACCAATGAGTGATGAGAAATAGTAATAAGGGTTTTGGAAGGGAGAGTAAAAATGGCTGTGGATATTGGGATAGATTTAGGGACAGCAAGTGTGCTGGTATACGTAAAAGGTAAAGGAGTAGTATTAAAAGAGCCTTCAGTAGTTGCATTTGACAGAGATACAAATGTGATTAAGGCTATTGGGGAAGAAGCACGGTTAATGCTGGGCAGAACGCCGGGCAACATTGTAGCGGTTCGGCCTTTGCGGCAGGGAGTCATATCAGACTATACTGTGACCGAGAAAATGATTAAATATTTTGTACAGAAATCTCTGGGCAAAAGGACATTCAAAAAACCGCGTATCAGCATCTGTGTGCCAAGTGGGGTTACAGAAGTAGAAAAAAAAGCTGTTGAAGAGGCTACGTTTGCTGCCGGGGCCAGAGAAGTTCATTTGATAGAAGAACCTGTTGCTGCAGCAATAGGTGCAGGAATAGATATATCAAAGCCATGTGGAAATATGATTGTTGATATAGGTGGAGGAACAGCTGATATTGCAGTTATTTCACTGGGGGGGACCGTAGTCAATACTTCAATCAAAATAGCAGGAGATGATTTTGATGAAGCGATTGTTCGATATATGAGAAAGAAACATAACTTGCTGATTGGTGAGCGAACTGCAGAAGACATCAAAATTAAAATAGGTACAACATATCCTTTAGTGGAGGAAGAGACTATAGAGGTAAGAGGAAGAAATTTAGTTACCGGACTGCCAAAGACAGTGACGGTAACATCTTCTGAAACGGAGGAGGCGCTCAGAGAGGCAACCGGGCAGATCGTTGAAGCCGTAATTGCGGTTCTCGAGCAGACCCCGCCTGAACTGTCTGCGGATATTCTGGACAGAGGAATTGTTCTGACCGGTGGAGGTTCAATGTTACGGGGGCTGGAAGAGCTTATTGAAGAGAAAACAGGTATTCACACAATGACAGCTGAGGATCCCATGAAGGTAGTGGCAATCGGAACTGGTCAGTTTGTGGAGTTCATGAGCGGAAGAAACGATTTTTAACAAAAAAATCAGTATGAGACAGACTGCTTAAGAGGGTGTGGGAATCATACCAAAAGAGGTCTGTCTTATTCTTATTTTCTGAAGATAACGGGCTTATTTTCTTGAAAAGCTTTATGAGACAGGAGGAAATTGTGGAAGTAGTTATCGGATATGTAGAACATATAGTGTACCGAAATGAGGATAATGGTTATACCGTATTTAATGTGGAAAGTGAAGAGGGCGAAGTAACCTGTGTTGGAAATTTTAACTTTATAAATGAAGGCGAGATGCTGGAACTGGAAGGTGATTTTGTAAATCACAGTGTCTACGGAAGTCAGCTTAAAGTAACATCACATGAAGTGAAGGAACCTGAGGATATGATCTCGATAGAACGCTATCTTGGCTCAGGAGCAGTAAAAGGGCTTGGAGCTGCGCTTGCAGGGAGAATTGTAAGGAGATTTAAAGAAGATACATTCCGTATTATTGAAGAAGAGCCTGAGCGCCTTTCGGAAGTGAAAGGAATAAGTGAAAGAAAAGCAAGAGAAATTGCTGGGCAGGTAGAAGAAAAAAAAGATATGCGTAAAGCGATGATTTATCTGCAAAAATACGGTATTTCCACCACACTTGCTGTTAAGATATATAAATGTTATGGAACTAGGCTATATCAAGTATTGGAAGAAAACCCCTATCAGCTGGCAGATAATGTTGAAGGTGTGGGGTTTCGAACTGCAGATGAAATAGCTGCAAAAGTAGGGATACATACAGATTCGGATTTTAGAATAAGGAGTGGGATTTTTTATACACTTCAGCAGGCGGTAGGAGAGGGACATATTTTTCTTCCCCAACAGGTACTTCTTACGAGGACAAGACAGCTTCTGGGAGTAGACATACAAGATATAGAAAAATATATTATGGATCTTTGTATAGAAAAAAAGACAGTAAAAAAAGAAATTAATGGGGAAATCAGGATCTATCCGTCCCATTATTATTATTTGGAATTAAATACTGCAAAAATGCTCCATGATTTAAATATTTATTGTCACATGCCGGAAGATATGATGGAAAAGCGTCTTAGACAGGTGGAAAAAAAAGAAGACATTTCTTTGGATCCTATGCAGCATAAAGCTGTAATAGAGTCAATAAAACATGGACTGCTTATTTTGACAGGAGGCCCAGGTACCGGAAAAACAACAACAATAAATACAATGATACAGTTTTTTGAAAGTGAAGGAATGAGTATTCTTCTGGCGGCACCGACCGGTAGGGCTGCAAAGCGAATGACTGAGACAACGGGATATGAAGCCCAGACAATACATCGACTATTAGAAGTGAACGGAAATCCGGAAGAAGATGGTAACGTCAACGGGTTTATGCGAAACAGGCAGAATCCCCTGGAAACTGACGTATTAATCATTGATGAAATGTCTATGGTGGATCTTCCTTTGATGCATGCTCTTTTATCCGCAGCAGTTGAAGGTACTCGTCTGATTTTGGTGGGGGATGTAAATCAGCTCCCCTCAGTAGGACCTGGAAGTGTTTTAAAGGATATTATAATATCTGATAGTTTTCCTGTTGTAACACTTACAAAGATCTTTCGTCAGGCAGGAGAAAGCGATATTGTAGTCAATGCGCATAAAATCAATGCAGGTGAGCCTGTGGTGCTTGATAATAAAAGCAAAGATTTTTTCTTTTTAAAAAGACAGGATGCGGATGTAATCATAAGTGTGATGATTACATTGATTCAAAAAAAACTTCCAGGCTACGTCAATACTACACCTTTGGAAATACAGGTAATGACACCCACAAGGAAAGGTCTTCTAGGGGTAGAACGGCTGAACACCATTCTGCAGAAATATTTGAATCCACCAGATTCGTCGAAAGCTGAAAAAGAAAGCGGACAGCGCATTTTTCGTATGGGGGATAAGGTGATGCAGATTAAAAACAATTACCAGCTGGAATGGGAAATCTGTACAAAATTTGGTCTTACAGTGGATAAAGGCACCGGGGTATTTAATGGTGATATGGGTATTGTAGTCAACATAAATACTTATGATGAAATTATAGAAGTGGAATATGATGAGAAGAGAACGGTCAAATATCCGTATGAACTGCTGGATGAGCTCGAACTTGCATATGCAATAACTGTGCACAAATCTCAGGGCAGTGAATATCCGGCAGTAATTATACCTTTGCTTCAGGGACCGAGAATGCTATTCAACAGAAATCTTCTTTATACTGCAGTAACAAGAGCGAAGAAATGTTTAACTATTGTAGGGAGTGATCATACATTTCAGGAAATGATACAAAACAAAAACGAACAGAACCGCTATACAAGTCTGGCAGAGCGTATACAAGAATTTTAGATTTACTGTATCCTCCTGTCTGTCCGTTTTGCAGAAAAATTGAGGGCAATCATATATGTAGTGAATGCAGGACGAAAATCAAATATGTAAAAGAGCCCTGTTGCATGTGCTGCGGGAAGCCTCTGGAAAGAGAAGAACAGGAATATTGCAGAAGCTGTAGTAAGTACTTACCGGCATTTGATGGTGGCCGCAGCGTATGGATTCATGCACACCCTGTTACATCAGCTATATACCGGTTCAAATATCATAATAAAAGATATTATGGAAAAGTTTTTGGAAAAGAGATGGCAAGATGTTACAGTGTGTTTGTCCAACAGTGGGAAATTGAAGAAATCATTCCAATCCCTCTGCACAAAAGTAGGAAAAGATTCCGTGGATTTAATCAAACGGATATTCTTGCCGATGAACTGGGAAGAATATTGAATATACCGGTAAATAAGACAAGGCTATATCGTATTAAAAAGACTAAGCCTCAGAAAGAGCTGGACTATGGGCAAAGAATTAAAAACATGAAAAATGCTTTTGCTGTTTCAAAACATAGCAGAGTAAAGCGTAGAGTATTGCTTATCGATGATATCTATACAACCGGAAGTACAATACATAAAGCGGCTAAAATACTGAAACTTTCAGGGGTTGAAAAAGTATATTTTTTGACTATAAGCATTGGACAAGGCATTTAAATATATGCTATACTAAAAATGATGTTTAAACGGATAAAAGTTGGGGTGATATAATGTTAGACAAAAACCGAATCAGATTGATGACAAAGATGGCTCAATATGAAAAAGCTTTGGCACCTGAAGATCTGAAAATAAGCAGTTATTACAAGAAGGATTATACAAGTTTAAATACGTTGATTACAGTGATTTGGATTACTATTGGGTATATTATGCTTTCTGGACTTATTGTTGTCAGTAATATAGATGCAATACTAAAGAATTTGACCACGAGTAAATTTATTATTATTGCGGCAATAGGCATTGGCGCATATATTGTATTATTGATTATATACTGTGTGTGTGCAGGCAGCTTTTACAAGACCAAATATAATCAGTCAAAACAGCGTGTAAAGAGATATTATCGAGATTTATCCCGTTTGGGAAAGATGTATATGAAGGAGAATAAATAAGAATATGAGTACATTACTTGTCTGGAAAGAACAAATGCAGAAAATTTATGCAAGATTTTCTCTATATATTGTGAAGGCATTGCAGTTTGTTTTGGGATTGTTTGTATTTGGTCTTATCAATTCTAACATTGGGTTTATGAAAACAGCCGCATCGGTATTATGTACGATAGCACTCTCCGTAGTGTGTGCCTTTTTGCCACTGGTGGTGATGGTGATTACAGCAACAATCTTGATTGTGGTCCATTTTTATGCTTTATCATTGCCTATTGCATTGGTATCTTTAGTTATATTTCTTATTATGTATATCTTTTATTTTAGATTTACACCGAATAAAGCATGGTTGGTTCTGTTAACGCCGATAGCATTTGCGTTAAAAGTACCTTTTGTAATTCCTGTAGCTTTCGGCCTTCTGGGCACACCGATTTGCGTTTTTCCGGCAGCGTTCGGAATTATTGTTTACTATATACTTCATTTTGTGAAAATGTCTTCTTCTGCGTTTAAAGGTGGAGATACAAGCAGTATGATCGAGAGCCTTATGGCTTTTACAAAACAGTCTCTGACAAATAAAGAAATGTGGGTAATGGTACTGGCTGTTGTGGTTAGTCTTCTGATTGTTTATGGCATTCGTACCAGATCAGTAAATCACTCATGGAAAATAGGTTCTGCAGCCGGAGCAATTATTGGGATTGTAATTGGTGCAGGTGGAAATGTAGCATTGAATGCACATATTTCTTATAGTTCAATGATGTTCAGCGGGGTGCTTGCGTTTATCGTAGGATTATGTCTGGAGTTTCTTTTCTTTTCTGTGAATTATTCCAGTACAGAGCGTATGAGGTTTGAGGATGATGAATACTATTATTATGTAAAGGCAGTTCCTAAAATTGTTGTATCTGCTCCGGAAGTAAGTGTTAAACACATTAACGAACGGCAGGAACAGATAGATAACAGCGGGCAGGAAACTATGGTAATTAATACGGCAAATGCAAAGAAGCAATTAAGAGCTCATCAAATAAAAGAAGGACCTGTAGTTCCAAAAGGAAAGAACAGAGCTGGAAAAGTAGATCATGCCAGAACAGCAGATGATATTTTGCTGACCAGAAGCCTGACCAAAGAATTGGGATTAGATAATCTGGATGATAAATAAGCATGTTTAAATAAGACAGGAGGTGCGGCATGGAACAGTGGATTAAAAGTTTTTTTGATAATTATGTAAATGACATGTACTTTCCAAATGTTCACCTGACTGATATTGTGGAAATTCTTATTGTAGCGGCAATTGTCTATAAAGTAATGCTCTGGATAAAGAATACTAAGGCATGGATGCTGCTAAAAGGAATGATTGTGTTGGGGCTGTTCATTGTACTTGCCGCCATATTTCAGATGCATACAATATTGTATCTTGCCAAGGAATCGATCAATGTACTGGCTATTGCGGCAGTGGTAGTATTTCAGCCTGAACTTAGGCGTGCTCTGGAGAAGCTGGGAGAAAAAAATCTTCTCAGTAATTTTAATCCTTTTGACAAGAGCAGGGATAACAAACGTTTTTCTGACGATACCTTAAAGGCTTTAGTAAAAGCATGCTTTGATATGGGAAGTGTGAAAACAGGAGCACTAATTGTAGTAGAGCAGGCAATACGACTTACAGAATATGAAATGACAGGGATAGAATTAGACTGTAAAGTGTCTGCACAGATGCTTTTAAATATTTTTGAACACAACACACCCCTTCACGATGGGGCGGTTATCGTAAGAGGTGACAGGATTACCTCTGCGACCTGTTATCTTCCGCTATCTGATAATATGCAGATTAGTAAGGACCTTGGTACAAGACACAGGGCAGCACTAGGAATGAGCGAAGTCAGTGATTCTCTCATTATTGTTGTATCGGAAGAGACCGGACAGGTTTCAGCGGCAATGGGGGGACAGCTGGTGAGAGGAATTACGCCAGAATACCTTGCTTCAAGGCTGAGTCAGATCCAGTATAGAACTTCGGAAAATAAGAAATTCACTATACGGAAAGGACGGCAGAAACATGAAGAAGTATAAATTCACAAATAATCTGGGACTGAAAGTTATGGCTCTTGTGTTTGCAGCGTTCCTGTGGCTGATTGTTGTGAATGTTGATGACCCCGTAGAGACAGCTACTTTTCGAAATATTCCAGTATCTGTACAAAATGCTGAAATAGTTACAAATGAAGGAAAAACATACAAAATACAGGATGACACGCAGACGGTAAGTGTGGTTGTACGTGCGAAGCGTTCTGTTTTATCTAAATTGTCAGCAGAAAGCATATCTGCTGTTGCGGATATGAGTAATATGCAGATTGAGTCTCTGGTTCCTATTACTGCATCAATTCCAGGATATGAGGGACGTTATGCCGCAGAAACAACGCCAAGTAATTTGAAGGTAAAGATAGAAGATCAGACAAAAAATGTATTTCCGCTGACTGTCAGTGCATCGGGTACTCCAAGAGATGGATTCGTTGTGGGTGATATGACAACTAATCCGGAAAAAGTTACTGTTCGGGGGGCTGAATCACTGGTAAGCAGTATAGATAAAGCTGTGGCAAAAGTTGATGTATCGGGATTATCTAAGACTACTGTTCTGCAGGCAGATTTGGTTTATTATGATAGTAATGGTAATGTAGTGGATAGAACACAACTTAAAGATAACATAGGAACAGATGGAATCACCGTTAATGTGCAGATGCTTAACACTAAGAGCGTGGCGTTGAATTTTGCTGTTTCGGGTACCCCTTTGGAAGGGTATATTTTCAGCGGTCTTACTTGTGAACCTGACAGTATTCAGGTGTGTGGAACTGCAGATAATCTGGATGGGTTTGATGAATTGGATATTCCGGCATCGGAGATAGATATTAGTGACACCACAGAAAAATTGGAAAAGACCGTTGATATTCTGCCTTATCTGCCTGATGGAATTAAACTGGTGGATGAGACGGCAAACAATATTGTGGTGACGGTCTCTATCGAGCAGGAGGGGGCAAGAACTATAGAACTCCCAGTAGAAGCTATTCGGGTCAATAATCTACAGGAAAGTCTGAAAGTGACTTTTGATGAAAATACGGATATTGAGCTGCAGTTCAAGGGCGCGCAGGAGGCTTTAGATAATCTGGATGTGCGAAATGCGGCATCTGTTGACTTAAAATCTTTTACGAAGCCGGGAATATATGAAGTACCTGTAAGTATAGAAACAGCAGCGAATATCACACTAACTAAAAAGCCGACAGTGAAAGTCACCCTAACGGTGAAAGACAAAGTGACAGAGCAGGGGACAACAGAGGATGAATAAGTAGGAGGAGACGGTCAGATATGGTAAGCGAAAAAGTAATTATTAAAAATCCGACAGGTCTGCATCTCAGACCTGCGGGATTGTTCTGCAAGACTGCTATGCAGTACGGCAGCAAGATTACTATTGAAAAAAAGACTAAAACAGAAGATATTACTGCCAATGCAAAAAGCGTATTGAGTGTTTTAGGTGCATGTATCAAAAGCGGTGATGAAATCAGAGTAGTGTGTGAGGGAGAGGATGAAGAGGCCGCTCTGCATGAAATGGTACGCATTGTTGAGGAAGGACTGGGAGAATAAACCTGTAATTTGTGAGGAAGCAAATGAGGGAAAATAACAATAAGGAGAAAAAGATGAGCAGAGCGACATTGGTAATTATGGCAGCAGGTATTGGAAGCAGATTCGGTGGGGGTATCAAGCAACTGGAGCCGGTAGGACCAAGCGGACAGATTATTATGGATTATTCTATTTATGATGCGATAGAGGCCGGATTTGATAAGGTTGTGTTTGTAATCAGAAAAGATCTGGAATCGGATTTTAAGGAAGTAATTGGCAGCAGAATTGAAAAGGTAGTTGATGTGGATTATGCTTATCAGGAGATAGACGATATTCCGGAAGCGTACAAAGAACAGTTTAGAGAACGGACGAAGCCATGGGGGACCGGACAAGCTATTCTTTGCTGTAAAAACGTTGTGGATTCGCCGTTTCTTGTTATAAATGCAGATGATTATTATGGTAAGCAGGCGTTCAAAGAAGGTTATGATTATCTGACGAAAAAGGCACAAGACAAAAACGAAATCTGTATGATTAGTTTTATTCTGAAAAACACACTGAGCGACAATGGGGCAGTAACTCGGGGAGTTTGCCGAGTAGATGATAAAGGGATGCTTTCACACATAGAAGAAACGCACAATATTGAGAAAGTAGATGGTAAAGCGTTGGTCCTGACTGAAGGCGAAAATCGAGAAATAGATCTTGAGTCGCCGGTTTCCATGAATATGTGGGGATTAAGACCGGATTTCTTTCGGGTATTGGAGAGTGGATTTTTAGAGTTTCTAAGCAGCGTTGATCAAGAGAATCTAAAGGCAGAATACCTGCTTCCTACAATGATTGGAGAACTGCTGGAGCAAGGTACGCTCTCTGTCAGGGTATTGCGGTCAAAAGATAAATGGTTTGGAGTAACTTATAAGGAAGATAAAGATGCTGTAGTTTCAGCGGTAAGAGGACTGATTGATGCGGGAGTATATCCGGAAAAGTTATTTGAAAGTTAAAAAAGAGCAAAGCATATGTATTCGGGGTGGGTACATATGCTTTTTGTGTGTTAATAGACAAATAAAA
>POVV01000540.1_pt1 | contig 23066 bp, 15 predicted proteins | sample 1560271 | NCBI WGS metagenome assembly POVV01 (sample SAMN08337232, study PRJNA429181) | Bioreactor metagenome, whole genome shotgun sequencing project. | biome: cows' rumen and soil; feature: anaerobic; isolation source: anaerobic chemostat enrichment culture, galacturonate as sole carbon... | reverse complement strand
CATTGTGTGGTAGAAATTTCAGGGCTTTCCGCAGTTGATATCCCGTAAGGAACTGATACATTGCGAATGACACTAAACACGCTCGCTACTGCAACTTTCTCGTCATCTATCTTAGGTAATACGTTGGAATAGAAACTTGCCCTTACAAAACGGTCTGCTGCACGGTTAGTCCCGGGAAGGAAGGTTAAACCTCCAATAGATTTCCAGTAATCGTTTAATGCCAGCTGTTTATCAAAGGTTGGAGAATTAGTCATCACATTATAATCTTTGTTGTGATAGATATTTAGTTTTCCGTCTATATATTCGAAAATAGCACTGTCGCCGGTAGCATCCGAAATGGCTAAATGCAATGTAGCTAGTCTGGATCCATCAGGCATTTTATCTGATACTACCTGAAAAGACTCTCCTTTTACTGAGCTTACCGCTTCGTCTACCGTTGCAAAATTATCTAACATATATTGTACCCAAGCAGCAATAGTCAGTCCCGGTTTGTCTTTATTCCATACGGGATATCCCGATTCATTCAACCATAAAAGGTTTGCAACCAGTCCTTTTTCATTGATTCCGTCTGTACTGGCTATTTCGAATGCTGAGGTTATTACGCTCCCATATTTGGATGTCCATTTCAAGGTGTTAGCCCCAGTTTCACCACTTCGTTGCATTCCTCTCGGAAATACCCATATATTACTGTACATTTCTGTTTTCCAATCCATCGTACGACCTGTTATTACTGTACCATTGATCCCGGTATAAACAACTCGCGTACATGCATCGGCTTGGGATATTGTTATTAAGCCGGTGATGCATAGAATAAATAAATAAATTCGTTTCATTGTTATCATTTTTTTAATTCGTAATTACTTATAATACTGTTATGTGAAACACACCTGCCACGCCTTCTACCATAATCTGAATACCTACACAGAATGTAAAGAAGGCAACAAGCTTATTTATAATGAGATTACCCGAGGGACCTAATTTTTCTATTAGCTTCTGCCCTTGAGTCAAAAGAAGATATAGTATAGTAGCCATGGTGAGTATAACAAATGCAATTACCAAATAATTGATACTTGTGGCCATCAAATTATTCTTAACACTTGCCGTAGCCATCAGAGTGAATATCACAGATATACTTCCAGGGCCAAGACTGGTGGGAAAAGTTATTGGATAGAATAACTTCTTTTCTATATTTTTCCATTTCGAAAGATCAGATGTTTGCTGCGATTCCTCTGTGGTTTCGGGTTTACTATTTGCTCCATCCGAAAGCAAGTTTATTGCTGTCTTACAAATAAGTAATCCCCCTCCTACTTTTATAATAGGAATAGCAAGTCCGAATATCGTCAGCAAAAGGTGTCCGATAGCAAGGACTCCCACACCCACCAATATATAATTTCCGACAAGCTTTTTCGCTGCCACTCTCCGTTGTTTACTATTTAAATCGGCAAAATAAGTGTTTACAATAAAAACATTACCCAAAGGATTTATGACAGGAAATAAAGCCATAAATGATGTGGAAAATACAAGAGCGATACTACTTACAGAGATATCCATAAGGCTTATTATTAAAATGCTTCATTAATATTTATATAAAATGCTGATTGCCCTTTACCAAAACCATAGTCTAACCTCAGGTTTGTTCGTTCTTTAACCCTAAAGCGATAACCTAAACCAACTGTGGGTAAGGTTTCTTTTATTTTAATCTTATCAAATTCAGAGAAAACATTACCTGCACCAACCCAAACAGCAACACCACTACGTTTGTAGATATGCTGACGGAGCTCGACTTGTCCGTCTATGAGTTTTTTGTCTCTGTATCGACCATTATAATAGCCTCTCATTTGGTTTGCGCCTCCTGATAAAGCCATTAAATCCCATGGTACGTCACCAAAGTTTAGATTGGAATCGAAGTCAAAGGCGATTACTGTACCTTTTCCTACTTCTTTATAATATCTGAATATAAGATTCAGCATATTTATATTGGGTGCATTTCCGAAGGCACTTGGATAAAATATGTTTTCTACTAGGGCATAAATTCCTCTGTAAGGATCGGTTATCACATCTCTTGAGTCATAAGCAAGATTCAAACCTAGTCCCATAACAGTAGTTTTTCTTTTTTCACCGTTCAGAAAACTCTTATCTTTAAAGTATTTCCCTCGCATATCGCGTGCATCAAAAATCAATCCTGCGGATAGATATTTCGCTATCTCTCTGGAATAATTGATAGTAAACTCTACTTGCTGCAAATTGTATTCTGTGTATTCAGAATTTTCTCCGGCATCGTATCCAATACCCCAATATCGGGATGGAGTATCTGAAAAAGAGATGCTTGTTGTAATCGAAGATTTCATCTCTTTGAAGTAGATGTTGCTTCGGATTCCGACAGCATATGCTCCCGATGTTGTAACGTTGGTAAATAATGAGATATTAGAGGGAAGGCTATCGTTTTCGCAACCTCTCAGGCGGAATAAACCGGATCCGATCAAGCCCAACCCTACTTTGGTTTCGTTGGTATAGTATGGGCCGCCAATGATGGAGAAGTTGAATGCTTTTTGTGATTTCTGAGTACTACTTTTATCTAAATACTGAAAAACGGTCTTTTCTGCATAATTAAATAAAGGTTTCAGAAATCCTTTGGGAATCAAATCCGTGGTATCTTTCTTCACATCCGTTTGGGCATTCACACTAAGTGTTCCTAACCCGATAGAGAGAAAGGTGAATATCTGTATTAATCGACATTTTATCATATCTTTTCAAGAATATTTTAACATTCATATTATCACAATCATCTCTACTATTCCAACAAGGAATCACTTGATTAGCATAAAAATCGAATCATTTTGATTTCCACGCATCTACGTATTCCTGTATCACATCTGACAGATGTGTTCCTATTATCTTATAATCTTCATTTTCAAGATTGGCTAAGGAAACCCGAACAGACCATTCAGGTCCAGCAAAACCGCCTCCATTGAGTAATACAACTGAAGTTTTTTCGGCTAATCTGAAAACAATATCAACCGGTTCAAAATTGGATTCCAAGAATTTCACGAATTCCTTACCATGGTTCTTTAAAGCCCATTCTCTAATATCAATCTCGCAATAATAGGCGGCTCTCTCCTTGTCTTCAACAATCGGAATCGACAAACCATCCCAAAGAAGCTTATACCGCTGTTGAATAAGTTCATTACAAGCTTTCTTATACGAATTATCAGTATCCAGCACAGCAAAAGCTGCAAACAACATCATCTGGATCTGTTGAGGAAGACATAGTCCCGCAGTATGGTTTAATGCGACTTGACGACTATCGGCTACAATGCGATCGATAAATTTCAATTTATCGGGATGCAATGTCAGACTCTCATATAGTTTAGCTAGTCGCTGCTTTTCTTTTTCAGGAATAGCCGAGAGCATATCATCATATACATTATCTTCGGCTAAAGCAATAATTCCTAAACGCCATCCTGTAGCTCCAAAGTATTTAGAAAAAGAGTAAACACACATTGTATTGCGTGGCAACTCATTCAGAAGAGAATTGAATCCTCCGACAAATGTTCCGTACACATCATCGGTTAGAATCATAAGGTTTGGATTCAGGTTCTTAACCACTTTTGTCAGGTATTTAATACTTTCATCCGACAATTTTACAGAAGTTGGGTTGCTTGGATTTATTACAAAGAATGCTTTGAGAGATTTGTTGCCAAGTTTGTCTAACTCTTCGTTTGGATACTGAAAATTAGGATTCCCCTCAGCATCTCTACCTGAACCATTTATGTAAGTTACTTTAAACTCATATCGAGCCAATGCCGGTATTTCTAAGTAAGGAGTAAAAGCTGGTATCCCCAGCGCAATATGATCTCCTTTTTTCAACAAGCCATTTTCTAGTAACGAGTCAAAAATATAACACATAGCGGCTGTACCACCTTCTACTGCGAAAATATCGTATTTCCCTTTATAATGAGGGTTCCCCATGCACATCTCTTGTAGCAAATAATCATGTACAATAACCTCACAGTGCTTTAGCATTCTAACAGGATCTGGGTATTGATCTCCAATAATACCTTCTACCAGCTCCATAACCCAAGAGTCGGGGTCAAATTGATGCTTTTGAATACCGTAATTGTAAACATTTTTAAGTAATTCTATTCCGGGTAAAGTTCTGTTATTCTGCAAGAATAGTTCAAACCGTTTAGCTATATTTTTCTGACGAGGTATGCCAGCCATACCAACAGGATTATTCATAACTAACCGACATTCCTGTAACCCAAATTGTCCTAAAACGAAATAGGCTTCTCTAGGAGTAGTTGCAATCCAGTTAGGATTGCCACGCCCTGCATTCAACATTGTGCTAATCACACTTTTTTGGTGATTAGAAGCTAAATTTATCAAGCTGTCTTTCAATTCAAATGGGCTCAATTTCTCCAGTTCTTGTTCTCTGTGTCGAGATGTCTTCAACTTCGAAATATCCATAATATTTATTTTTTTATTTATCAATTTAACTCATTAATAATACTATAATAACTCCCCATATGATAAGTAGAGTATTACCAACGGCATAGGTTGTTGTATAAGACAATGCCGGGACTTTGCTTTGCACGGCATCTTCTAATGCTCCTAATGCAGCTGTTGTTGTACGTGCGCCGGCACAAGCACCGAGTGTAATTGCAGGATGGAACTTAAAAATATATTTACCTATTAATAATCCGATTATCATAGGAACGATACTAACAAAGATTCCTGCTACAAACAGATTTACACCTGAAGCCTTAAGACCTTCGATAAACTCAGGCCCTGCCGAAATTCCAACAATAGCAATAAATACGTTCAGCCCCAGATTATTCATTAACCAGATAGATGGTTCCGGAATAGCTCCAAACTTTGGGCGACGAGAACGGAACCAACCAAAGATGATCCCCATGATTAAAACGCCTCCGCTAGCACTTAGACTTAATGGTACGTTGCCTGCTTTAAGAGTCAGAGTACCGAGTAATCCACCAATAAAAATACCGAGGCCAACGTATAGTAAATCGGTAACGTTAGTCGGACGATCGGCAAATCCTAAATACTTTGCAAAACGATCTACATCAGACTTACGTCCTTCTATCTCGAAAATGTCTCCTAACTGAACCTGAACATTGTTCAAAAGCGGAATTACAGTTTGCCCGCGATGTATTTTTCGTAAGATCACACCATGCCGATCTTTACTAAACTTCAGTTTTTCTAAGGTTGTTCCTTCCAAATTTTTATTCGTAACAATCACTTTCAACACTTCGACCTGAAATCCCAGCAATTCGACATCCGCAACCTCTTTTCCGATAAAATCTTCGTCGGCCAAAATAGTTGCTAAAGGGCCATTGAGAACCAAATTATCTCCTTTATTAATTGTATTATCCACCGTTGGTTCCTCTATTACTGTCCCATTAGCGAGACGAATCCGCTCAATATATACAGGCCAGCCTTTAGCTAATAAAAAGTCTTCAACTTCTTTTACGGTTTTATGCGTATCAAAAAAGCTACTGGTTGCCTGAATCACTCTGAAAGTCGCCCCACTATATGCATACTCTAAGCTAGCGTCATCTTCTTGAATAGATCCACCCAATGTGGCCTCGTATTCTTTTGTCTGTTTAACGATATCTCCTCCAAGTATTTTAGGCCCAAGTGAAGCTAAAAACCATGCGGTACCTGCTGTACCAAAAATATATGTCACAGCATATGCAACAGGTATATCGTTTATATATTCACTTTTCTTAGCGGCATCTATCGCTAATTGGTTTATAGTATCTGTTCCAACTCCGATCACCGCTGAAATTGTATTTGCGCCAGATAATAAACCAACGGCATTACCAATATTAAACCCTGCAATAAGTGCGGCAATCCAGGCTGAGACTAGACAAGCCACACAGACGATACAAGCAAAAAGTATTTGAGGTATCCCTCCTTTCTTCAAACCTTGTACAAACTGAGGACCTACGCTATATCCGACTGCAAATAGGAAGAGTAAAAAAAATGTAGATTTAACGACTGGAGATATGGTCAAATTCAATTGACCGATCAACACTCCCATTAAAAGGACTCCGGTAACGGACCCTAAGGAAAAATTTTTTATTTTTATTTTTCCTATAGCAACCCCCAAAGCTAAAGTCAGGAAAATGGCCAGCTCTGGGGAGGTTTTAATTGTGTTTATTATCCATTCCATATCATAATAATATATTTATGAATTAATGGTGAAAACTATCTTGCTGTTTTTTGTCGGCCGAATTTATTTTCATCACTGGATTTTGTTGTAGATACTCGATACTTCGTTTTAGATCGTCGATTAACAATTCGGCTAAATCATGGCTAAATCCATGACGAATCAAGACACGTTGTATTACCATATCTTCACAATTAGCCGGAAGAGAGTAAGAAGCTATTTGCCAACCACGGGTACGCATACGATCCGACAAATCATATAAGTCAAATTTAACATCCGCACCTTTTTTAAGCATCCAGGCGGCTCCCGGTAAAGCTGATTTTCCATCATATAGTATTTCGAACAGTCCTATTTTCTTCACCTCTTCGGCTATATAGATACCATGGTTTAGACAAGCCTGTTGAATTTGAGCATATCCTTTACGGCCATGACGTACAAAGTTGAAATACTGAGAAATAATTTGACCTCCGGGGCGAGAGAAGTTTAATGCAAATGTTGGCATATTACCACCTAAATAATTGACATTAAATATTAAGCCTTCGGGTAGATCTGATTTTTCGCGCCACACAACCCATCCTACCCCTAATGGTGATAATCCAAATTTATGACCTGAAGTATTTATCGATTTAACCCGAGGCAATCTAAAATCCCAAACAAGATCTTTTTGAATGAAAGGAGCAATAAAGCCACCACTAGCTCCATCAACATGGATAGGAATATCTAATCCTGTTTCTTTTTGTAATTTATCAAGGGCATCATTAATTGCTTTTACATCTTCATATTGCAATGTAAATGTAACCCCCATCGTAGGCACCACTCCAATTGTATTTTCATCAACTCTTTTCAGCACCTCTTCGGCAGACATTAACAAACGACCATGATCCATCGGGATTTCTCTGATTTCCACATCAAAATAGCGGGCAAATTTGTGCCAGCATATCTGTACAGGTCCCGTTATCAGATTAGGCTTATCAGTAGACTTACCTAGTTTTTGTCTCTTTTCTCTCCATTTCCATTTCAAAGCCAATCCGCCTAACATTGCAGCTTCGCTAGATCCGGTTGTCGAGCAGCCAATGGTTTCGGCACTTTGTGGTGAATTCCACAAATCAGCCAGTATATGCACGCAACGATTCTCGATTTCAGCTGTTTGAGGATATTCATCTTTGTCAATCATATTCTTGTCAATACATTTATCCATCAGATTATGTATTTCGGGATCAAGGTTTGTCTGACAAAATGTAGCCAGATTTTGTTTCGCGTTGCCATCAAGCAACAATTCATCAATTAAAAGGTTTTGAATCGCCACCGGATCATTCGGTTCTTCTCCTATTTTATATTTAGGTATTGATCCTAATGTCACTGATTCTGTGTAAGCATCTGAGTAGATGTCACCATCTTTAGAATTAATTCGATGTAAAGCCATGATTGTAAAGATTTAATTAATAATTCGATTCGATCAGCAATAATTGTATACAGGTCAGCCAATAGCTTTCTTCATATTGTACCTGAACACCCAACATGCTGAAATAAAGTATATAAGACATTGTACCCAAAGGGTTATATATTGTATTTTGATCGCATTTAAAGAAGCACCCATTGAGTTTACCTGAACATAAGCAAGTACTGCAGGGGGTGCGGGTATTATATAATGAACGGCTTTCCAATACCAAGGCATTAGCTCTAAAGGATACGATATTCCTGATAAGAAAACTAATCCGACGGAGAAAAAAGCAATCATTAGTATAGGACTTTCTGAGTCAGCATAGAATAAAGAACAAGTAAATCCGAAGAAACATGATGCAAGGAAAAACGGAACTAACAGGATAATAACATCCCAAGTATTACCAATGGCAGGAATACTGAAAATATTAGGCAACAACCCGATTAAAAAATAAGCAAATATTGTATATAATACACCATATACGAATGTTTTACTTAATATAACTAATGCTATGTTTCGAAAACCTAAGCCATTTTTTGTATAGAATAAAATTGTTTTTTCATATCGCTCTCCTCCAGTAATCATACCGATAATCATCATTAATGTCTGGAATATAATAAGGATCAGAACGGCTGGTATAAGATAGCTACCATATCCTTCCGTATAATTGAATAAAGATGTCCCTACTACATTTATAGTTTGGGATTGAGACATAGCATAAAGCGTAAGTAAAGGTAAGAACACAACCATATCAGATCTATGGCGTCCGTCGAGTTCGACCATTGCTCCTGCTGTTGCTTCTTGAATGGCGGCAAAATTGAGAAAAGCACTGGTGTTGCCCATCGCTAAAAAAACAGATTGTTCGCCACGCCCTATCCGTCGTTCAAAATCTTTGGGTATGTAAACGATTCCTCCTGTTTTCTGCTTCCTCATCATTTCTTTAGCACTTTCAATATCAGGAGCGAAACTATATATATCAACTTGTGGAGAGGCTTCCAGCAGTCGTGAATATTCACGGCTCAGCGGAGATTTAGATAAATCAACCACAACTATCGGGGCATTTCTGACAAGGTTGGGCTGATACATATAATTGTACAACACCCCATATATGAAGATACCACCTATCAATACTAATAGAATAGAGTAACTGGTAGCAATAGTTTTAAATTCCCGAATAACATATTCTGATGTTATTTCCAGATATTTTTTTATTTCATTCAATATCTTCATACTTATGACTTAGCGTTGCTTTTTTTAAATGAGGCAATATAAGTAATGCCAATAATAGGAATACGAAGAGGCAACAAACATTTTCCCATGCGTAGAGGAAACCATAGTTACCATATAGAATGTTCTGATTTATTTCAACAAAATGCCTCACTGGAAATAAGAAAGAGGCATAATAAATAACAGGATGCATAGCAAACACAGGAAAGGTTACTCCCGAGAGCGTGGCTCCCAAAGAACCAATCATGGAGGCTACACTTATGACGATACTCAAGGCCGGGAATAACGAAAAAATGAATATACCGAATGCCTGAGTGGCTATGATAAATAATGCCGTATTGAGATTAACAGGAAGGAAACTGGCTTCTAAAGGAATATGCAAAATATTGAACATCACAAAATTGCTAAATATTCCCATAATAATAAAGATGAGCGTATATGGCAAAAGCTTTCCTGTCACTGCAATAAAAATATTCATATCCGCAGTTTTCAACCAACTTTCCGACGTTTTGAATTTTATCTCACTACCCAACACATACATTGTCGCAAGTAGAATCAGAACCTGAAAAAGAACAAAAAAGAAGGGATTGGTCAGATATATTGAATAGTCCAACGAAGGATTAAACAGAGGGTGAGCTTCGAAATTAACAGGTAAAATAAAGCTTTCGACTTGATTTACCGATGTCCCCATACTTGCTCCTGCAATAACCACTGGCGCTAACGATACTTCGGCAAATACAGTTTCAAGCGCAGCTTCCAATTCAACGCCAACACTCAGGAGGGCAAAGTGTATGTAATAGGGTACAGAAGCATCTCTTCCTCCAATCAGATCGGATTCAAAATTATGAGGAATAATAACATAAGCATATATCTCTTTTTTCAGTAAAGCATTTCTAGCTTCCTGTGGTTCTGAATAATATTTTGTAACCATGGAGGTTGGAACTGTACTCAGTGTGCGACTTATCTGGCGAGAGGTCGCAGTCTGATCCATGTCGACAATTCCAATTGGTATATTTTCCATTCCACCTGATCCGAAGATTGTAGTCATGAAAAACACACAGAACAAGGGTATTATGATGCAGACACCGAAGTATAACCTTCGGGATATCATCCTGTTCAACTCTCGTTTGACTGTTAGATAAAAAGCTCCATGTTTTACAGATTTATCCATCAGATAATAACTATTTATCGATGCTTACTAACACAGACATTCCTGGGCGCAGATCTTTATTATTTTCAACCGGTCTTGCCTTAATTTCAAAAGTACGCATGTCGTACGAACCAACTTGCTTTGTTGATTTCCATGTTGCATAGCTTCCTAGTGGGCTTATATAATAGATTTCGAATTCAATATCTTTAGCACCTATAGACGGCACATCTCCGGTGAATCTGCCTCTTATTTTAAAATGGGGCATAAGATCTTCCCGTACATTTAGTACAACATATGAATCATCCAATACAATTAGTGACATTATAGGTGTTCCTGGCCCTAATAACTCTCCTCTTTTAGGATAAATAACAGCAATCTGGCCTGATTCGGGAGCTACAAGTTTTGTATCTTCCAATAATAGAGAAATTTCTTGGATTGTACTTTGTGCAGCACTAACCAACGATTTCGAGCTTTCTTTATCTTGTTTTCGAACCCCATCCAATGCCATCTGGTATTCTTGATAAGCAGCTCTTTCAGCAGCACGAGCAGCCTTATACAGAGCTTCGGCCTCATCTTTTCGTTGACTTGTAACAACACTATCTTTATGCAAGGTAAAGATTCTATTATAGGTTGTTTTAGCCAAATCGAGATCCGATTTTGTTTTATTCCATAACTGACGTACTGTTTCGACAATTTGCTTACGAGTGCCTTCTTGTACTTTTTCATCTTCATAAACGGCAACATTTCCAAGAGCACGAACCTGATCATATTTAGCCCAAAACTCAGGACTATTAATAGCAACCAAAGTATCTCCTTTCAAAACATTTTGTCCTTCTTTTACATAGAACATATCAACACGCCCCGGTATTTTCCCCGATATACGTATTTCTGTTGACTCAATTTGACCTTGCAAAATTTCAGGTTTGTTCCGCAAACCGAGAATTCCAACGGTAGATATAATCACAACTAAGATCAGTATGACTACAAATGCTATTGCTATATATTTTTTACTATTACTCATAATTAATTATTTGATTGATGATTGTCTATTCGTAAAAAATCAAAAAGATGTTTCGTCCTGCCCGTTTAAACTGTATTGATAGAAGGTGTCAGGCACACCACAAACTGATAGAAGCTTTATTAATCCGGAATCGAACTGAAAATAAGCCATCAAAATTGCAACCCTAACTTTAGATAGCATAAGTTCTGCATCTATCACTTCTATAGAAGTAGCCATGCCCTCAGCATATGCCTTTTGGCGTGTTCTAACAAGCTCTTTACTCATTTCGACAGTCGTTTTCAAAGCTGTAACATTATCTAAAGCAACTTGAGTTTGGTTATAAAATTTATCTACAGCCAAAGTCATATCATCTTCGGCCTTTTCGTTCTCTACATCAATTATATATCGATTTATCTTTGCTTGTCTTATCTTTTTTTCGCGATCCAAACCATCAAATATATTCCAAGAGAATCCGACGCCGACCATTGTTCGGGGAGCCAGATTTTTTGAAATACCATTAGCGTATAAAGTTTGTTTTCCAAATAATTCGATATTGGGTAAATAAGCCGACTTAGCTATTTTCACCTGATAGTTCTGAATTTCGCGTTGTAGTTGAATACCATTTATGAGATAATTATTTTTAATAACAAGACTTTTAAAATGAGAAACATCGGGTAAAATATCATTAACAAATAAAGAAGATACGGGCAATACATTTTCTGGAGATTCTATATTGACCAAAGTTTTAAATGTATTTTGAAGTATAACCAAATCTTTTGACGAAACCAAAAGCTCTCTTTTGGCTTCATCTCTATTTACTTGAAAATACAATCGTTCGGCTTTATTTATCATTCCGTTAGATTCTAATTTCAGTGCATTTTGATAATGCTTTTCTAATGCATTGTAGGTATCTGATTTTACCTCTACAATCTTTTGACCTAACCGAAGAGCATAATAAGTTTCAACCAGTAAGATTAGTTGATCAGCTGTTACTCTCTTTTTATTCACATCGGCAACGTCAACCATTAGCTTACCCACTTTTCCCGCATATATTCGTTTGCCTCCTGTAAATATTGGAAGGGTCACTATTGCATCTACACTTGTTACATTCTGCGGAAATAAGGGAACACTGAATGAACTTTTCCCTATATTGGAAAGAACAGAAGTTATTATCTGTTCGCTAGGATCTATGGAGTGGATCATATCTATTGCAGGATCGGTAAATTGAGACAAAGATTCTTTTACTTCAATCTTATTAGCCATATGCACATATGCTCCTGTAGCTGTAACTTGAGGATACCAGAAAGAATTTAATCGCTGACGTTCATTCTTTGCCCATTCCAGTTCTCTATCAGCTACTATAATACTTTTATTTTCGGAACCGATTAATGAAATAGCCTCTTTAAGACTTAGTTTTATTTCACTGTTCTGCGAAAATACTTTCGAAACAGAAAGGGCAAGTAGAATACCGCATACTAATTTTTTATTTAACATATCCACCATGATATAAGTTAGCTGTAGTTTTGTTTTTATTAAAAAGTAAATGATAGCTTTCAGTATATGAAAAATACAACCCACATTTTTACAGGTTCTATTATTTCAGATGTTTCAGAATCTATTTATAGTATGCAATTATAAAACATTCTTATATACAACTCCATCTTTCATTATCAATGCGAGATTTGTCTCCGGATCATTAAATAGATCAATGTTTTCAAGAGGATTTCCATCAACAATCAATAGGTCTGCATATGCACCTTCTTCTATTACTCCTATTTTTTGAGGATATGGATTTCTTAATCCAGACATAGCTAACAACTGGGCATTGTCATGGGTAACCATTTTGAGAATTTCAAAATTAGAAAACCATTTCTTCAATTTAACAATTCCATGACTTTGCATCTTTGTATTTGCCGGATTAAATAACAAATCAGTACCCCAAGCTAACTTAACATTGTACTTTTTAGCCAGAGTATATGCAGTATCAGTCCCAGCGCATATTTGAAGATGCTTTGCTTGTTGAATAGGAGAAGGATAGGTATTATCTTCTACCGAGAAAGGCTGCATACTCAACCAGACATCATTATCTACGAGTAATTTCATAGTATCCTCATCTATAAGATGTCCGTGTTCGATACTTTTAACACCGGCTTTTATTGCCCGGGCAATTCCTTTTGGATTGTAGACATGCACCATTACGTATGTACCCCAATCTTCGGCAGCCTTTACAGCCGCATGTATCTCTTCTTCAAAAAATTCTGTTACATCTAAAGGGTCATATAATGAAGCAGCGCCACCACCTGTCAAAAGCTTAATTTGCGAAGAACCTCCTCTTAGGTTTTCACGTGTAGCCATTGTTACAGCATCCGGACCATCAACAATACGAGAAGCGCCAAGTTGCTCTGAATAAGCCATCGTTCCACAACCACAACCAGTATGAGCATGTTCGTGTAAAAGACGAAAATCTCCGTGTCCCGACGTCTGAGAAATCATGGCTCCACTAGGATAAATTCGGGGACCATTTATGATATTCCGATCAATAGCTTTTTTCAATCCGAAAACAGGACCTCCTGCATCACGAATAGTTGTAAAGCCTCTTAGTAAAGTTTGCCCAGCCTCTTTTCCCGCAATATGATGAGTATAAGATTCGTCTGAAGTTAAAATATCAATCATCGTGTTACATGACATATACGAATGCCAATGAGCATCAATCAGCCCTGGCATAAGGAATTTTCCTTTTCCATCGATAACCGTTACAGAATCATTAGCTCCTACATCAATATGATCTTCCGAAATAGTAACTATCGTATTATTCTTTATTAGAATACTTCCTTTTATTGTAGCTTCATCTTTGCCATTAAAGATGTTGATATTAGTAATAAGAGTTAAATGTTCCATAAGTTTTGTAAAGTTTGAATTTTCTTTATAACACAAATGAGATAAAAAATGTTTAATAATCATTAACTTTATTGGATATTGCATCCAATAAACTATATACAATTCATAAAACATTGAATTTGTAATTTTGAAATTATGCAAACCGCAAGACATAAATATGAAGAATTTGTCAAAACCGGACTTATGGCATTTAGGAGTGCTTCTGACAATACGATATTTGTTGATTACGCCAATGGCATACTCAATAATTGGAAGAAATAGCAAGATAGCAATACCGGAAAGTGAGTAAAAGAATGATAGTAAGTGACTGGAATCTAGTATACGATACCATCAAACGAGGAAGATTCGAATGATATAGAAAAAGGGTAGCAGCTGGTACAGACACAGCTTGCTAAGGACGAAAAAGGCAATAAACTTAATTGAATAAAACGAAATAACTTAAAATTCAAATTAGTTTAAGCAACTTCACTTCATTCCTTTTATTATTTTGAGCTCTAACAATCAGTTATTAAATAAATTATTTAATGTATTTAAGAGCTTCTCCCCGTATAATTCTTTTCCTATTATTTTCCCATTAGGATCGATTAAGTAATTATAAGGAACAGCAAATATTTTATATAATCTTGTTATACTGCCCTCCCAGCCTTTCATTTCAGAGGCGTTTGTCCATATTATTCCTTCCTCATAAGAAATTCGAAGCCAATCAGGCTTATCGCTCGTTATAGCAATGCCGAAGATTTCTAATCCTTTATTTTTGTACTTTTTATATACGTCTTTTAATTGACGTATTTCGTCTTTACAATGATCACAATCAGGAGACCAAAAGAATAAAAAAACATATTTTCCCTGAAAGTCAGATAACTTAACTGTATCGAAATCGATATCTTCTATCTGAAAGTTCGGAGCAATTCCTCCAACTGTAAGTGTTTTATATCTTTCTATCAATTTTGCGAGCTTCTTACCATGAAATGTATCTCTTATCTCTGGTGACAACTGATTAAAGACCCTCTCTATAGCTTCATTCCCAGGATGTGTCTGCACTTCAGACAATAACATATAGATACCAATTATGCTTTGCGGATGGCTTTCAATAAAATTTAGAGACATTTGCTGGTATCTCTGTTGTATATCCATATAGCATCTATTGATAGAATCGGTATATGTTTTTGTTATTCTTTGTGCTAAAGATGCATTTCGAAAGGTATGTTCTAGCAATTCATATTCTCGTTGATAAGCCTTCTGTTTATTATTGTACTCTATAAGCAGATCTGTTGTAAGAGATCCTGTTACTATCGCCGATTCAATATTTTTATCGCCAGATATCTTTATCGTCTCTGGATCAACATACAATTTTAAAACATCGGCATGAGGTTCACCAAAACTTTTTCCATCGTGATCAAGTGTTATTCGAGCAAAAAAAGGGTACTTTGCACTTCCCTGAAAAGAGAACTTCCCATTTGTTACATCACACGAATCTATCTTATATCCTCCCTCACTATCTTCATACGTCATATATGCTTTTACCGAATTGGGGATATTAGAAATATCCCCGTCTATATTATATGGTCTAGATTGAGCATTTAAGGATAGAGATACTGTCAGCAGAAAAAAAAACAGAATAATTTTATTTAGAAATACCATCTTTGTTAAAATTTTAAAGGAGTAGCTATAGAAATGTAACTACTCCTTTTGTTTTATAAATATTATCTAGTTTTTATTATTTTATCCACCATTGTAAATAACGTCCCTGATATGTACCTATATTCGAATCATAATTGAAATTATGAACAAATTTATTTGCTGAGAATGAATAACAACTAGCCGTAGAAGAGGTATTTGGTGTAAAATCATAATCATCGGCCGACTGACTACCACATTTACCCCAATGGTGAGTTATATCTAGTTCTCCGTGATACCCAAACAGGTTATTTATCAAAGCAGGATTAAATTGATATGAGGAGTTATCCACAGTACCGTCTTCTTTAACAACAATAGCTGTAAGGCGTGTAGGAAGACCGGAAAAATAACCAGATGATATGCGTGTTCCTACATCCCAATGTGTACCGTAGACATCTGTGCCGTAATATGGGGCTGTAACTAAGCTATTGCTCGATGTGTAACCTGCATATGAAACTACGTAATTAGCCGTATTTTGCTTATAAGCAAGGCCAAAAACCTTACCTGTAGTGGCAATCTGATTTCCCCAAAAAGTATATAAATTACCAACAGCCTTCAGATAATCATATGTACCAGAAGCAGGTTGCACTAAAAAATAGTTATTCTCTCCATAAGCATCATTAACGTTAACCGGATCATATACTATTCGTACCCTGTATGTACTAGCATCACTTCTCTTTATATTAGTCATAGTAGTCAAGCCTAGTCTATAATTATCATACTTAATTGTACCATTGATGTCATTTGCTATAACATTTTGAGGTTTATCAGCCCCTAGTGAATAGTAATTTAGTTCAAAATTATTAGTCGGAGTATAGGTCATTTTTGACGTATATTCGGAATACGACCATAGTAGTGTATAACCACCATGCGTCATGTCGCACATAGTTTTAACCGGGGTAGAGCTTCCACTTGATTGTTGTATCCAATATTCTCCATCGGGTAAAGTAGGGTCTGCACTCAATATGGCAAAACAGCTCTTCGCTGGATTTTCAAATGTACCCAAAGTGGTTTCTACTTTTACCGAAAAATTACAAGATACTATATTTGCTCCGCTAGTGGAAAAATTAAACGGATAAGTACCGGCATTTGTTGGAATACCATATCCGCGCAATGTTATTGATGTAGTGGATGCATCGGCATCTATTTCTCCTGAAAAGTAAAATCCATTGTTAGTACTGGTTGTAATAGATACTTTTCCCGGATTATTTACAACGATAGGTATTATAGCGTAATGTTCTGCAGCATTCAGCGATTCTCCTTGGCTATATTCACCATGAACCTCTATGTCTCCACAAGATATTTCATAATTAAGCAGTGTCGACCCCACAGGTATTTTCACATCATTACATGCTACTGGCTCTTCATTGCAAACGAAGATAACCGGAGTTCCATCCGGTGCAGGGTTAGTTGTGTTAATTGGAGTACCTATTCCAACAAGTGTTATCGTATAATTTCCGGTGGATTTAAATGTACCGGATGCTTGAAACTGAAAACCGTTTGTAGTTGTCGCCAAAATAGTATAATTCCCCTCTTGATTTACTTTTAGGGGAATAGTTATTGTGTTGCTTGTATTAAGCCCTACTCCGGCATAATACTTCCCGTTTACACGTATTTGGCTACAATCTTCTACTTCTACTTTAGCCATTGGGGGTGTTTCCATTATTTGTGTCCATTTTTCACCATCCCATTTATAAAGTCCCATTTCTAAATTTTCAGATTCTACTGGATTTAAATTATACACTATCAATCCAGTATGATTCAATTTAGCATCAGCTTTGGCATTGCCAACATAATCAGAAGCTCCGTCGGTATAAAAAGGATATAATTCTGTCCTTACAGTCAAATTTACACGAGGAAGAAGTAATCCTCCGGTTGTAGCTGTTACACCTCCGACTGTGTTAAGATCATTGTCTTGTAATTGCAGCAATGCTGCTTTCTGAGGAGGATTGCCAGAACCAATGGTTACTTGTGCTTGTATATCCAAGTTTATACTCATCAAAATTATCAGCGGTAATAAAATGGGCTTAAATAGCACTATCAATGCCCGTTTGTGTTTCAAGTTTGTTTGCATCATTGTAGCTTGTTTTGGTTAATAATAAATACATTTACCCGATGTTATAAATATGTTCCATTAAGAGAACATTGATCGAAAATAAATGATTGTATTTCTATAAACATATTCGAACAATATTTTGTTGATTATCTAATAAGAATATGATTATGTGTTTATAAGGGTAGTTTAATATCTTATTTCTATGATAAAAGTTTATATTTTGTTGTCTTTTTATAGTGTATATAATTGTTTCCACCAAATGTTACTCAAATATTAGACATAAGAGACTCTCTTATAATTTCATATTAGCACAAAATCTGTTTAGCTGGCTTAGACTCATAACAAGACATATTCTGCTACATTATACAAAAAAACACTTGCATCATGAACTGAAATACAACAATGGAGTTTAATGGTGAAAGTTTGTTATTGTAAAGTTTGTACAGACTTGAATCTCTTTTCGGATGCAAAGGTAGCCCTTATATTTAAACTTCCAAATTTCCCACTAATGTTTTAATATTAGATATTAAATAATAATAAGAAAATTATCAAAAGAGTGCTATATTATTAAGATTATCAGCCAATAAACTTATTATTTGGTTAATATAAACCTAATTATTTATATATGTAAAACTATAATTATTATAATGAAAATCCACCTAGTTTATGAACGGAGTGGATTTTAGATAAAAAAGAGGAAATATATACGAAATTAATAAAGTAAACTATTCACTTCAGTTCGCGATTAAACCGTAGAATAGTGCTAAGCCTATTAAGAAGGTCTTCACCATATAAATTCTTAGCTATTATTTTCCCCTCTTTATTAAGTAATAGATTAGACGGAGTTTGATGTATATTATATAATCCTGATATCTTTTTTTTCCCATTTATCCGTTCATCAAACAAGTTAACCCATGGCAGTTTTTTATCTTCCACAAATTTCTTCCATTGTTCCTCCCTATTAGAAGCATCCACCGCGACTGACAGTATCTCGAAATTTTCGTCCTTTAACACCTCGTACACTTTTTGCACATTTGGTAATTCTTCCAGACAGTGACTACAATCAGAAGCCCAGAAATTAAGTAGCAAATATTTTCCTCTAAAATCGGAGAGCTTGACAAGATTTCCATTTATATCTTTGCAGGTAAATTCAGGAGCTATAGCACCCATTGCAAGAGGTTTCCTTTTTTCCAATTTATCATTGAAGTCTTTACCCAATATTGATTCTTTTATATTTTTAGATAATGAAGAGAATACTGTTTCAATTTGCATATCATCAGGAACATTATCTAATTGCACCTGTAGAAGGTATAAGCTTATAAGATCGTTACGATGATTGTTTATAAATTGATATATGAGTTTTGAATTCATATTATATACGTTTTGCTCGCGCCTCTTAAGAGAATCTGTAAATGAAGAGGATGCACGTTGTTCTGCAGAAGCCTTATTGTAAGTAGTATGTATATTATTCATTTCTTCCTGTATAGGCTTAAGCTCTGTAACAAATTCCAAATGCAAATCGTGTGTGTGGGATCCCTGAATGGCAATCGATTCTTTCACAGGGTCAATTGTTATTGATATGGGAGAATTTTCTAAATAAAACTTTATTGCATCATTATTATCCAAAGACGGATTTTTACTTTTTAGTTCCAATATAGCTATAACCGGATATTGAACAGATCCTGAAAAACTGAATTTCCCATCCTTTACATAGCAAGAATCTACAATATTGTTATTTTGTTGAGAGTAATAAAGATAGGCTACAGATATGCCTTCTGCATTTTCTATTTGCCCAGATAAAGTATAATTATTCTGAGCAGAAATTAAATTAACAGTCAAAAACAAATATAATAATATAATGGAACGTATCATAAATTTTGTTTTATTTGATTAAATAAGAGCCGGACAATTATCCGGCTCTCTGATATATTAATTTATCTTTAGGTATGTTATTTAACCCAAACCTGAAGTATTCTACCTTCATAGTTAGTATCTGGTCTTTGGTTAAATCTATGAGGCCTCCAATTAGTCCAGCCGGCTCCACAATAACTAGCTCCACCAAAATCATCAGTGCTATTACTACAAGTACCAATATGATGGTTTAGCTGAATTTCACTATTCATATACAATCCGTATAAATCATTGATATAATATTTATTGTAAGTAAATGTTTTACCATTATTTCCATCAGTACGACCGTGATATGTATAGGTTATATCATTCGCTGTAAGATTGTAGGCAGCCCAACCTACTGCGCCATAGAATCCAGTAAAGAAGTTCGCAGAACTATAAAACCCTGGAGGATTAAGAATGAACGGAGCCCCATCAAAGTTATAATTCATACTACTAGCTGATGGTTTACCCCAAGGACGACCAAATAGTTTACCTTCTGTAATATTATTTGTCGTAACATAGTTTCCTGTTGCAGGATTACCATCAAAAACAGTGACATTCCAATAGTTATCCTGAGCCCACACATCATTATCCGGAGAAATTGTAGAACTTTCTATATCTTCAACAGTTGCGCCACTAGCAGTTGTATGCCCTTTTTCCTTGATGGTAAACCGGAACTTTCTACCACTAGTACTTGCTGTTGAGTTACCAATACTACCTACCGTTGCTCCATCTACAGCAAATGCGTATTCATTGAATTTACCAGCCTGAGTTGTCACTACATTTCTTGCTTGCTGCGTCTGAATCGATTCGTTTTGTGTTCTTTCTACTACCAATATTTGTCTTTCAGATAACGATTGCACAAGAGTCCATGCATCAGCATTGTCATTATCCATATCGCAATAGGTCTTGAACTTAACACCACTCGCATTTCTTAGCCAATAATATCCATCCGGAGCATTTGGCACTTCGGTAAGTATCTCTTGACATCTGATTACCGGATCTTCAAAAGTTCCCTTGGTGCTTCCTACAGTTATCGGTATATTTGAACATGCAGGGGTTCCATTATACATAATATCAACATTAAATGTTCCTGCATTGACAGGAGTACCACTTCCATATAATTTCACGGTCCTTATACCATTTTCAAGGTTGATAGAACCGGATCTAAACGTCATACCATTGGCACTTGTTGTTTCAATAACCACAGTTCCCGGATTAGTAACCTCCAACTGAACTTCTATATAGTTAGTACTATTCAACCCTTTAGCTGCCGTATATGTACCTTGAGCTACCGTTGTATTACAAAGGAAATCAAATGTAACAGATGCCGGATTAACATGAACTAAAGGCAGTGTACAGAGAGAAGTAGCAAGTTCACCATTGATTGTCACAGTTACAGGGTCATCTCCCACTCCTACTGGAGCTCCCTGCCCATCTAATACAATATTATAATTGCCCGTCGATGTAAAGAGTCCCGATTTCGAATAGGCATAGCCATTGGTTGTTCTTACTATTATTTCATAAGTACCGATTTCGGAAACATTTACAGCTAAAGTATATGTGTCTGAAAGGGTCAAAACTTTACCAACTGTTAAATCCCCGCTTGGTCCAACAGGAGGATCACAACTAATTAGTCCAATAATAGCAGGATCATACGTTCCACACATACTAAGCCATCTCGAAATGGGTGCACTATAATAGTTAACACAATTAGATGTCGTATTAAATATAATCAAGCCATTTGCCGGATCAGCAATAGCATCTCTCTCAATTTTTGAAAGACGAGGTACCAATAAACCCTTGGTTACCGAACTAATCTGAACTTGAGCAGAAGGATGGTTTTGTGTAGTACCCATACCCACTGTCCCCAAATGATAGATATCCTCACCGACGTTCATGGCTCCGGCATTCGTTGCAGAATTAAGCCATGGTTCGGAAACTGCATCTTTTATACGAATCCATTTTTGCCCGTCATTCACATAATTACCAGGCTCAACCTGTGCATTTCGATTAGTATTGTATACATACATACCATCTACATGTTCTGTGAGTGGACTGGGATCGTTCAATGCAATTAGTACCACACGAGGTAGCAACAATCCTTTTGTCGAAGAGCCATCTTCATGATCTTTCAGGTCTAGTAAAGCTCCCTTATCCGGAGGCAATCCAGATCCAATTGTAACCTGAGCTTGTACTTTAAAAAAAAATACAGTGAACACTGTAAGAAAAACAAGAGTCTTTTTCATCTCTACTTTTTGTAAAATTTGTTTATTGTATATGACACATTCCAGTGTCTTTATCTAGGGTAAAGTTCTTTATATAGTCTGTATTGTCTGTTATTGCGCTGCAAACATAGTAAATATATTTGATTATAAATACAAATACTACATCAACTGATATATTTTCAATAATCAACAACCAATATCTACGCCTCAAGTTGTGCCTAGTAAAGGCATTACTTTCTATCCTAAGAGCCAAACAGAGAGATAAAATTCTAAATTATCGATATTCTAAAGAATTCTTTTTCTGTTGATATACTTAGTTCTTTTTGTAATTTGTAAATAGTCGGTCATATCTTGACATTAAATATATTAACAGAATTTAATCTCAAATTGTTCAATAGAAAATATGACACTTGTATCTTGTGTTTTGTTCTCTGCATTTTTATATTTTGTCCATTTTTCCATAAAAATGAAACTATCCCTATAAATAAACACTAAAAATACACATTAAAATATAAGCTTCTTATCAAAAAACTGTCTCACATTCATCTTTACTAATTTCGATTTCAAAATAAATAAAAAGGCATCTATAACAGATGCCTTTTTGCATAGTAGTTAAGTAAGTCTTTAATAAGGTATGGAAAATGCCAGTTTTGCTTTTATCCCCAAAGCTATAGGTATAACCTTTCCTGTCATAGAACGGTTGGTATCGTTCTCTGTATAGCGTGATTGTAAAATACTACTTAATTTGAAGTCCTCTGCTTTTACACCATAATCAGAAGATTGATAGGCTAAAAACTTTTGATTATTATTGCCTTTCCGTATATCGTTCAGCCCATAATCAAAATAAACACCTGTGTAAAGAGACATTGAAGGTGATAATACCCATTTCATACCGGTTTCGAGCGACAGCAAAAAAGAAACCTGATAATCGAGATCTTCGTTTACTTTTTTACCTGTAAACTCATAAAAACCCAACCCCGGCACATCACTAACCGTTGGACTTCCTCCTAGCTTATCATACGTACCAGTAGTCTCAAAATTGGCTCCGGATGTCTTATACGATCCACTAAGAGGAATACCTATTTTACCTCCGGCGGCAACATAAAATTTATGTTCTTCCAAAACAGGATGTTGATATTGTACCATAATAGGAATGTTCATATAAACCGAACGTTGTTTCTCCTTATAGTCTGAAACCGATGTGTTAAACAAAAAATCACCTTCGGTATCCGTCGCTCTATAAGTATCAGTAAAGGAGTTTAGCTTTGCTTCGGCATTATACAGGGTTATTTCTAACCCTGTATTT
>POVV01000539.1_pt1 | contig 23073 bp, 32 predicted proteins | sample 1560271 | NCBI WGS metagenome assembly POVV01 (sample SAMN08337232, study PRJNA429181) | Bioreactor metagenome, whole genome shotgun sequencing project. | biome: cows' rumen and soil; feature: anaerobic; isolation source: anaerobic chemostat enrichment culture, galacturonate as sole carbon... | reverse complement strand
CTGGACATGTCGATGTGGGAAGCGTCTGGAAGAAGCTGTTTCATGGTGTAATTCTCACGGTTTGAAATTTGACGCTGTAAATGAGAATCTGCCGGAAATGATAGAGCATTTCGGTAATGATTCACGGAAGATATTCGCTGATGTTTACATAGACGATAAGGCAATAATAAAGGACCGGTATCGCATTCCATATAAGGTGGTGCAATAGATGGAAGAAAATCAGCTAAGAAAGTACTGGTCCGCTTATACGGATGCATGGAAACTAATGAAAAATCGCCAGATGGTCAAGCCGGAGCATGTGGCACAGATGATAAAGAAGCATGGGAATCCTGTCATGAGCCGGCTGTTTTGCCTAGTTGTCTGGCAGGAAATAAAACGGATTAAATCCGGGGGCATTCCGCTCAAGGACAAGCAGTATGAAGAATGTTTAACTGGGGCTTGGAAGCTGTTTAAAAAATACAGTGAACCGAATGATACAGACGAATACTGGAATGGCCTTGTTGATATAATCGGCGCCATGTCCAAAGAATATGGCAATTGTAGTTTTATAAGCAATCTCCTGATCCATGTAACGCTGGAAGAGCTTGAACGAATTTGGAGAGCAGGAAAACAAAAATAATGAAAGGAACCGTTCCCCGGCCGGGAAAGTGTACACGGAACCTTTTTGAAAAATGAAAGATGTAATTATAGATTATTTCTGTGGCGGTGGAGGTGTAAGCGTTGGTGGCCAGATGGCTTGGGGACGTAGTTTTGATTATGCAATCAATCATAGTCCCTCTGCAATAGCCATGCATAAATACAATCACCCGTATACACACCACTTCACCGAAGATATCATGAGAGTTAAAATTGGTAAATTCCTTTCGTGGGGTCAAAGGGTAAGTTTTGTATGGGCAAGTCCTGATTGCACCTCCCACTCCAACGCAAAAGGAAAAACCCCGATCAAACGGGGACTGAGGATTCTCCCCATGGGAGTGTGGAAACAATGTAAACTGATCCTAAAAGCAACCGGCAAAGTACCAGATGTCATCATGATGGAGAATGTGCCAGAAATCCAGAAATGGGGACCATTGGACAAAGACGGCAGGCCTATCAAATCCAGAGAGGGAGAGTATTATAACAAATTTATCCGGCTTATGAAAGATTTGGGATATGAATTTGAGTGCCGGGTTTTAAATTCTGCAAATTATGGAGCCCATACTGCCCGGACACGTTGGTATGGAGAGTTCCGCAGTGATGGCCGGCAGATCGTCTGGCCGGAGCAGACGCATTCTAAAGGTGGAGTAAATGGTCTAAAGCCCTGGGAGCCGATCAGTCAAGATATTGATTTTACCGATTTAGGAAGATCCATATTTACAAGAAAGGTTCCTCTTAAAGATAAAACTTTATGCCGCATAGCTGCCGGGATTAAAAAGTTTGTAGTTGATGATCCGAACCGGTTTATTCTTCCGGACAAAATGGTGGCACCGTTTTTAATACAATATCATTCCGAAACAGTAAAGGGAGAGGTCCGGGGTCAGAGTTTAAAGGAACCAATACAGACAATTGATACTGCAAACCGTTATGCCCTTGTAACCTGTTTTCTATCGAAGTTTTATAAGACAGGAACGGGCCAGACTATAAATGAGCCAATCCATACGATAACCACTTCTCCTGGGCATTTTGCTTTAGTGTCAGCTTTCTTGATTAAGTATTACAGTGGAGACATCGGCCAGAGCTTAAACGAGCCAATCCATACGATTGTCACAAAGGACCGGTTCGGGCTTGTCCTTGTGGTAATAGATGGAGTAACATACCAGATTGTTGATATCTGGTTCCGAATGCTGAAGCCTGAAGAATTGAAACTGGGACAGGGATTTCCAAAGGATTATATCATTGATTTTAAAATGCCGAATGGAAAGCCTTACCCGAAAACCATGCAGGTTGAGAAAATCGGAAACAGTGTTGTCCCTTTGATGGCAGAGAAGCTTTGTTATACGGCTTGTCCATATCTGAAAATCGGAGAGCGAATGCCGAACATGAAGATCGATGATAGCCAGGTTCAGCTTAGATTTGCCTGATATATCGTAGAATTAAAGATTTATTGTTCCTTGATAATTGAATATTGATAGTTGGAGTGGTAAAATAATCATTAAAAATGGAGGTTTTCACTTTGGACGAAAGTAAAGAAGAACTGATAAGAAAGTTGCATGAAGCAATATTTGTGGAGCGTGATGATTCGTTAGCTAAAAGTATATACGATAAAATCGCCATAAAATATCTATATCAATACAGGTCAGGTAAATGTACAAAAGATGATGAAGGTATGAGTCATCTGTACGATGTAGAGAACCTATATCAGAATGTTGTTTGGGCATCGCCAGCAAGTAGCTTCAATGATCCTTATGATAGCAGATTTTTACTTAGTATTGAGATCGATAGTAAATCTGAATTACAAAAGGAACATATAATTGGATTTAATGAGTTTATACAAAATCTTACTGAGCATACATATGTTTCTTGCTTCAGTGAAAATGAGACCTCACTTTGTATGTGGAGTTATTATGCTAATAATCATAGAGGCTTTTGTGTGGAATATCGAACTGATTGCCTTGAAGAAGATGTTTACCCTGTGAATTATTCTAATGAATGTGATCAAGAAGCAAAATTTGGCAATATTGCTGAAATTGAAAAAAGAATGTTAACCAAGGCCACTGATTGGAAGCATGAAAGAGAATGGAGAATGTTAACGGCAGGAGATGAAGATAAAAATATAGAAAATGGAAGACGATTTAAATCTTGTAGACCAAGTAAAATTTTTTTAGGATGTAAAAGTGAAGCCTATTTAATAGATGCACTAACCGTATATTGTAATAAAGAAAAAGTGGATTTATATCATATGACAATGGATATAAAGTCTTATAAATTGATCCCAAAAAGTATTTTGAAATTTTAGGTTTATTCGCCAACTATCAATATTCGGTAGTTGGTTTTTTATTGCGAAAAATCAAGTAAAACTAGTAGTTTTATACCAAAATTAAAATAGAAGCCGGGGCATAGACCCCGGTAAAAAAATAGATGTAAAAGAACATACATTCGAATCGACAACAATAAACAAGCGGTAGAGTCCCCGACCAAAGTTCTTCTACCGCTTCACGCTTAAGGATATTATAAATCAATTTGTCTCCTTAAGCAACTGAAATTTATAGAAAAGGAGATTACATATTGTGAATGGACAAACTGTTAAAGCACAGGTTATAAATAATATCATTGTTGCCATGGCAGGGCATGTGGCGAAAGAAGTTCTAGACATACTTCATCAGGTGGTAATAAAGGAATTTGTTAATGTCAATATGGAGGAGATTACAACTCTCCCGGTAGAATATCAGAATGATATGTATCAAAAAAACAAATACATTATTCAGCTATTCATTGTTAAGAAGAAAATCAAAGATAATACAAAGGAAGCTTACCTTAGTGCGGTGAAACGTCTAATTACCCTGATTGACAAGCCCCTGGATAAAATCGAGGAATCAGATATCAGTTATTATCTTTCATGGTATGAGAAGCGTAATATTAATGTAGGCGGGAAAAAGAATCAGGCCGTTACTGTGAATAATGAAAGACGGTTCTTGTCTGCTTTCTTCACTTGGATGCGGAAGGAAAAGTTAATAGGTGAAAATCCGGTGGAAGCTACTGATCCGCTGAAAACGGTTCGGAAACCGATTGATTATTTCAAACCAGAAGAGATGGCGAAGATGAGAGATGCTTGTAAGAAACCAAGGGAGCGTGCATTAATAGAAGTGCTACGGAGTACAGGTGCTAGAGTTGGAGAGCTGGTCGACATTACTATTGATCAGATAGATTGGAGGACTGGAGACATTGTGATTCTGGGAGAGAAAAACGACAAGTATCAGCCCATCTTCTTAGATGACGAAGCTCGATATTATTACCGGCAGTATCTTGACTCCAGGAGAGATGATAGTCCGTTTATGTTTCCTCACTGTAGGGAACCTTATAAGAAACTTACAACTTCCGGGATCCGGAGCATTTTAAAAACTATTGGTAACCGAGCCAAATTGAAATGCCGGGTATACCCTCATAAAATGCGCAAGACATTGGGAATGAGTCTTAAAAATAAAGGAGTTGACATTGGAACCATTCAGGAAATTTTGAGGCATTCCAGTCCGTCGGTGACAGCTATTTATTATGCTCAGTCAACACCGGATACATTAAGAAACGTGAGGGAGAGGTGTTCTGCATGATGAAAAAAAAGGTCAAGGAACAATTAAAGAGTTTTGTGGCACTTAATGCTGCCATCGCAGAGGCTGGGGAAGAAATCCAGGCTATACAAAAGGAAATTAATATATATGGTTATGATGAAAAATACTCCTCTGCTTTAAATGATCTAAAGCAGAAAACTATCTACCACCGTTATCTAAAGGTGAAAAATTGTGTAAATCTATATGATAAAATAGAAGCGCTGGAAGACGAGCAGGAAAAACGCTTGTTAAAATACCGGTATTTACGAGGCTGGCGTTGGGAGGCTATTGCTGATAAAATGGGATACTCACTTAGGCAAACTTTTAATATACATAGCAAAGCCCTCCAAAATATTGAATAGTATTTGTTCATAGAAGTGCAGTTAAAGTTTGTGATATGCTGATCTTATAAATTAAAAGGAAAGGAGGCGAAGTTTTCCGGATTAAAGCTGCAGCGACTTCTTTCTAAATGAGTTTAACATTTTTAGATTTTTTTGCTGGCGTTGGAGGATTTCGTAGAGGTATGGAATTGGCAGGTCATAAATGTATAGGTTTTTGTGAATGGGATAAGTTCGCAGTCATGAGCTACACTTCAATGCATTTGATTACAGAAGATCAAAGGCAGCTCCTTCTTCAACTTCCAATAAAACATAGGCAAAAAGAAATTTTAAAGGAGGAATATAGGAATGGAGAATGGTATGCAAACGACATCAGAACAGTTAATGCCAGAAACCTGCCCAAAGCTGATGTATGGTGTTTTGGATTCCCCTGCCAAGACATATCTGCCGCCGGGAAAAGACTCGGATTCGCAGGAAAGCGTTCAAGTCTGTTTTTCACAGTTACAGGACTTATTAAAGACCTTGAAGAAAAAGATAAACCCTCAATGTTATTTATTGAGAACGTTAAAAACTTACTTAGTGTTAATAGAGGACTTGACTTTGCCAAACTTCTCATTGAGTTGGATGAAATCGGCTACGATGTTGAATGGCAAGTTCTCAACACAAAAGACTTTGGAATTCCACAAAGCCGAGAAAGAGTGTTCATTATTGGATTTCTTAGAGGAAGATGCAGAAGAGAAGTATTACCTATCAAAGGAACAGGCTGCAAAAATAATCTTCAATTATTAAAACCTAAGAAGCTTAAAGACGGCATATTAATACGAGATATAAATAAAAAAGGTTATACATTAGCCGAAGTAGGGGATAGTATAAGTCTTGATTTTCTAAATAGTAAAACGAAGCGTGGCAGGGTTGGAAAAGGTAAGGCCCATACATTAACAACCGCATGTAACCAAGGTGTTGTTTGCATGAAGGATAAGGTTCCTAAGATTCGCAAACTTACACCACGAGAATGTTTTCGCCTGCAAGGCTGGAAAGACAATTATTTTGATCAGGCTGCTATGGTAAATAGTGATAACCAGCTTTATAAACAGGCAGGAAATGGTGTAACAGTAAATGTAATTCAGGAAATAGCAAGCAAATTTCATCTTTTAGATTTTTGAAAATTGTTCTATTAAGATTCTCCATAAAAGAGGAGGTTTTGTTATGAATAGTTTTATTAGTTGGATTGGTGGAAAGAAGTTGTTACGAAAGCAGATACTGGGGCAGTTTCCGGATCAGACTTCCTATGGACGTTATATTGAGGTTTTTGGAGGAGCTGGTTGGGTATTATTTTCAAGAGATAAACATGCGCCACTGGAAGTATTTAATGATGTAAACGGCGAACTTATTAACCTATACCGTGTGGTTAAATATCATCCGGAGACTCTGAAGAAGGAACTGGAATGGCTATTGATGTCCAGGGAACAATTCTTTGATGAATTGAATCGCAACACAAGAGGAATGACAGACATACAAAGGGCGGCCCGTTTCTTTTGCCTAATTAGAGAGAGCTTTGGGACGGACTGCAGATCATTCGGAGTAAGTTCCAGGGACATACATAAGGTGGTGAATTACTTGAAAGATGTTTCATGCCGGCTTAACAAGGTGGTAATTGAGAATCAGGACTTTGAACGGCTGATAAAAACGTATGATAGGCCAGTTGCTTTATTTTATCTGGATCCTCCATATTACGAAGCAGAGAAATACTACCCGGATCGGTTTAACCCAGAGGATCATAAAAGGTTGCGAAAATGCTTAGGAAATATAAAGGGAAAATTCATTTTGTCTTATAATGATTGCCAGCAGATACGGGAATTATATGAAGGTTATACCATCATTGAGGTTGATAGAACGGATAATCTGGTAAATAAGGATAGGAGTCGGAGATATAAAGAGTTAATCATAAAGAATTTCTAAATAAGGTAAAAGATTTTGATCTTCCCGGGTATACAGAACGGAATTTGGTAATTTGAAAAGGAATTCGTAAAATCATTAATATGAATTATATCTTGGTAAGATTCTGCGGCAGGGTCCAGGTGGTTGAAAAACAATCCCCCCGGATATTCATATTGAAATATGAAAAATCCGTTTTGAAATTGTAAATTTTTTTATCGTAAGTCTACCTTAAGGTTGTGAAGATTTCCGTTTGAAATCCGCTTCAGATAGTTGCTTTATTCTTAAAGATTTCAGATTCACCCTGCAAGCGGCCGCCGTCCTCGCAATAAGTAAGCGCAGACTTTACCGCATGGCTTAATCCCCGCCCTTGGCTATATATTTGCCCCGTAGACGGCATTAAAGCAACACATAGCCAACTAATCGCATTAAGAGGGCCAAGCCCATATAAAGGCTATTTGGTGCTATGATATCATATGCCAGTAGAGACATCAAGGATAAAATCAGAAAGCCAACTGAACTACCAGAACGGCGGCTCACCTATAACGGCCCTGATATCCAAGTAAGGCGTCAACATATTTCGGTATAGTCATCTTTCCCTTTTCTCCCCTTATTCCTGGGGGCCAGGATATAAAGAACGGCGGCGGACTGGGCCGCCGTTTTAATTTATGCTGTCAATGCTTCTTTAACACGTTTTAAACTATATCTTGCGCTATCTGTAAGTTGCCGTTGCCATGCTCCATATGATGGTGCCCATCTGAAACCGTTCTTTTTTAATATGCTTCGTGTTGTTTCGTCTGGCTTTCCGTCAAAGAATAATTGCAAGCGCATGATTTCAGTGTTTTCCAAGACCTTGAAAAGTTCGTTTCCTGTCTGATCCACGGTTATTTCTTCTTTGACCTCGGATTCCTTGGCCTTCTTTAAATTGTCGAGTCTGGATTTATACCTTCTGATATTGGAAGTATCATTGCAAACGATAAAGGGAGGGAAGAAAGGATTGCGATTTATAAAATCTTCAATTTCTTTAATTTCTTTTTCTGCTAACCCTTCGCAACCTTTAAGTGTTCCATGCTTTTTGTAATAGTTGTTGCAGTATAATTTATGTTTGTGTTCCTCTTCCAACTGGCTGATTTTGGTTTCTAACTGTTCTATTGCATCTATATCGCCTGATAAAATCGGCTGCTCCTGAGTCAGCAAATGATTGATCTTCTCAGCGTAGCCTTGTAAGTATTTCCATGTATTGTGTAATGTCTCGCGTCGACTGTTTTGCTTATATTTTTTGTTAACCGGAAAATTAGAACCGCCTGAAATCATGATAGAAGGGCATGAGGCTTCATTTCTGTAGTAGTCATTAAAATATTCAGCTAATTTCCTGCAATAACGATCTGTCATTGATTCGCCTTTTTCGGTTAATTGGGGCTTCAGTTCCCTGATCTGGTCCAGTACATCATAAACTTTATTACAATAATACTTATATGTTTCAGTAGCTTCTCCGTCTTTATAATTTGAAAAACTGTTCATGCTTTTAGCTAATCGGGCAGAAGATTCATTAATAGGGTAATATTTTCTAAAGCTGATACCTGCTTTTACAGACTCTTTTTCTTCCTGATGATCTATGCTTTGTGTTTCAGGTTGGTGTTCATCCTTTTCCACTGATGGGGTTGCTTGTTCCGTTATTTCCTTAATTGGCTCTTTCTCTGTTTCCATTTCGGAAGCTAAAGAAAGATAAAACTCATAAATTGCCTTTTCGGTGTCTGTTCTGCTGCATTTTCCATAATATAAAATATTGTAATCATATTGTTTTTTGCATATTTCAGCTTCGCTTCTGAAATGCTCTACAACTGCTGTATTATCTACAGAGAAAATAATTTCTATGGTTGCGTTTGTCTCGTTCCACTCCCTGCATTCTCTGTTCTTCTCTCTGTTGTTTGTAAATGCACTTAATGGCCAAAAAGCTATATTTCTTGAAGTGATGCTGATCTTCCCATTTTTGCACATTTTACGCAGTGAATAATCGTTACCGCTCCATGTTGGATCACCGGGTATGGGCTATAAAATAGATCCCGTTATCATTTTTAAAGAAAGCGTTTTTGATTTCAACAATATTCCCTGTTTTCATTTCAATACCGTTAATGTCTGTTTTCTTCATGTGTTTTTCCTCCTAAAATTTGATAATCCGACGGTTGCTTTGACGCTACGGCTTGACCGCCGCCGGCTTAATTAGATAATCGCAATTCGCCTGTCTCCGTTGTCAAGTGCTTTCTGAAGCTTGCCAGACGTGCTGGTTAAGTTCTCCGCTTTGAGATTTAAGAGCTCCTTTTCAAAGGTGCTTGCTTCAGGTGACGCTGCAGCATTTGTATTGATTGCTGCATTCTTAACAAGTTCACCAATGATCCATGTAATTTCTGTTGTAGTTAATTTAATCATTCTGATACCTCCATTATGATTGTTTTCCTCCGCTCTGTATTTACCAGGGCTTACGACCTGCGGAACTTGTCCGGCTACATTAGAGGGGCGGCGGAGGCCGCCTAATATACGAGTACCGCCTTTCGTGTTTTATAGGTAGTAGTTTTCAATGTGAGCCTTAACAACTTCCATTGTTATAACAATCGATGATTCTAGCTCTGTTAATTCATCAATAACCTGTTCTGTGAAATACTCATCACCGCCGATTGATTTTTTAATGTAATCTGCTATTTGCTGTTTAAATTCGTTTGTCATTAATTTTCCGCCTTTCGTTTAACTTGTTTAGTGTTGCTTGCTATGTTTATATAATATCACTTTATAAAGTGACTGTCAAGCGACTTATAACTTTTATAAGTGATAAATATAATTTGACTTTTTGTCGGAGATAATTTATACTGTTTTAATAGTAGGAGGTGCGTTATGTTACGATATAAAATAGATGTTGCTGATGCTCTGGAGCGTAAAGGGTTTAATTTATATAAGGCAAAGACGACAAAGCTTTTAAGTCAAGACACACTAAAGAAAATAAAGAAAGAGGATACAACTATATCCCTGGAAAGCCTTAACCGGATATGCCTAATATTGGATATGCAACCCAAGGATTTAATAGAGTTTAAAGCAACGGAAGAAGAGGAAGAAATAAAAAAGAAACATAACTTTTAAAAAATGTCTTGAAAATAACTTTTAAAAGTTATATAATAGAGGTATCAACCGAAAGGAGATACCGGAATGCAGATAGAGTACAGTAGGCTGTCCGTAAAGTACATTAATTCACAAGATAAGCCGACAAAGAAACGGTTAAAAGATGCTATTGAAAAAATACCCCAAGGCGATATAAAAAAGCTAAAAGGATTGGATAATGAATACCGCTTAAGAGTTGGTGATTTGAGGGTTTTATTTTCCATTGAAGGAGACATGATAATTATTGATGATATCTTACCCAGAGGGCAAGCATATAAGAGATTATAGGAGGTGCCAGAATGAGCAGAGAAGCATTAAAGAATCTCATTGAATTAGTACCGGAACAGGATATAGAAACCCTTTTCCGTGTGATTGTAAAATTTGTTCCTGGGGATATAGCAGATCAGGACGAGATAGAAGCAATAGTTGCGGCGAAAAGAGATATTAAAGAAAATGGGACAGTTTCACATAATGACATTAACTGGGATTAATTTTAAGGGCCGGCGGTTGCTGGCTCTTTTTGTGAATGCATTTGACTTTTTTGTTATTTCCATTTGACAATTTTGTAAAATGGATACTCCCGATTTGTCAAATGTTTAAGGATGTATTATATGATAAATATATATACAGATAATAAACCAGATATAAAACCAAATAAATAATACAGTATAAAATACTGTTTGTGCTCCTGCCCAATAGCAGCGCCATAATTTTGATTTTTTGACATTTAAAACACCATGCATTTTCTCCGGGATGGAATCTTAAAATATTATATCACCATGCCCACAATATAAACTGTATATATAATATATAGGCACAACATATAGGCTTATAAAGTTATTGACAGATATTTTATAATGTGGTATTATCTGGAAAACGATATAAATAAAGCGTGCATGTGCTAGCCTGGTTGGCCTTGACCATATGCAATGTCCCCGTAATAGGCGGGAAAGAACCAATGACTTTTGAGTCCTTGTGTTGTACGGTATTCACTCCGTATGGCGCGAGGACTTTTTTATTTGGCCCGTAAATCGATTTTAAGAACGTAGACGAGAAAATGTCCATGGAAGATAATGAAAACGATTTAAAAGGCATTAGCGAACGTAAAAACGGCATTTAATTCTATGAGTTATAGCACAAATAGAACTTTATAAGGCGAATCTAGGATTGAGAGTGATCAGATGAATGAGATAAGTGATAAATGCAACCGGGAAAGTTGCAGGTTTTGTAAGGCCGGAAGATGTACGGATCAGGACAGCGGAATGAATGTCTGGATCTGTTGAACCAAATCATTCCACTTCCAGATGACCGGATAACATTTGCACTGTCAGATCAGGGATTTAAGTTAGAGTTTATAAGCTTATGGAACTTCAAGAGTATTTACCAGGTATTAATATATAAAGCTCTTATATGTGTCTGTATGATGATTATATGATACCTGTATAAGAGACAGAAAGGAGTTATATAAGTTATGGCTAAGACTGATGATTATACAGTAGATGGCTTTGATATAGAGCTTAATACAGATGATAGAGATACAGATGATAGAGATTATATTAATAATATTACAGCTACCATTATGGAGATATCTAATGAGTTTATTAAGAGACATAGTAATATTAATCTATGTTCTTCTCAAGGTTTATCTGAGTTATTAAAAGATATAGGTCGTAAGTATAAAGCTGATATTAATAATATAAAAGAATTAGATATACTATGGGATATCTATACAGTTATCTGTTGTACTTGCAGGATTAAGCCTACATTACTTCGTTTCTGTATGATGATAAGCATTAACAGAGATACACTTAACAGCTGGCTAAAAGGTGAATTTGAGAGCCGGGTCACCTCTGGCCATTCCGTCACGGTGCAAAAATGGAAATCTGAATGCGAATCAAGCTTGTATGACGAGGTAATCCAAACAGGCAACATCGGCTGCATGTTCGCCCTAAAAGCCAACTATGGGTACCGTGATAACGTCCAGATCATAGCCTATGATGATAAGGCCGGACAACCGGAATATAGCCGGGCAGAGATCGAGGAAAGAGCGAGAACGGTGGACCTGCTGCCGGGAGCAGCGGAAGAGTTGCCGGATTAAGGCATAAGAAAAGCCCCGGCGATAGCCAGGGCAGGTGTTAGATCAGCTGTATGTGCTTTTGTAATGCCTCTTCGACTTCTTTCGGCTGAATGCCTAAGTATCGTTGAGTGATGGCAGTACTGGAATGTTGTAGGAGCTGTCGTACAAGTTCGATATTGTATCCATTGTCTGTGTAGATAGAGGTTGCAAAGTATTTCCGGAAACTGTGAGTGCCTATGTTATCAAGGTTTAATGCTTCGCAGACCAGCTTTAAATGCTTTTGTATGGCTCTTTCGCTTATGTCAAACAGCTTTGCACGGCTTGAAATGCCGTTATCAAGCGCATATTGCAAGATGTAGTTGTAAATCTCATTTGGTACTGTAAATGTTCTTTGCTTCCCGGTTTTTGCTTCTGTGATGTCAAGCCTATAACGATTACCATCTTTGATTATGTCGCAGGCGTGGAGCTGAAGGACATCACCAATACGCAACCCTAAGTTCGCTTCAAGTACCAGAGCCGTTGCTATTCGATTGTTAGGCTTGCAGATGGTTCCGTCCTTGGCTGTGAAACCAGAGCGTATGGTGTCAATTATTAGTCGATATAACTCTTCGGTTAATGCAACAGTCTTTTTGTTCATTCTGTACTCCTCCTTAAAAGTTCGTAAAATACATTAGATAAGTTCGTATTATTCTCTATGGACACTATACCACACATTGAAAACATTGTAAATACGTAATAGTTCGTATATTGACTATTTTACGAACTTAATAGCACAAGTGAATCAGGCACCGGGAGGGGGTCTAGAGTAAAAGCTTTTCGGGCGTAGTTAGGTCCCGAAGTTCCGAAAAATTTAAAAAAGGCTTTTCGTAAAAGTCATGAATCTAATCAAGAGAGTAAAGGAGCAAATGATATGGTAGACCTTACAGGAAAGTTTATAACTACTATGACAAATGAAGAAAGTGAAAGACTGCTTAGAATGGCATCTGCACGAGGATATAGAACAGATATTGGATTGAAAGCATTGGTCAATAAGAGACTTTTCCATTTTTCTGAATTTCCTAAGTGGATATCTACACCGGCTCTTTTTAAGGCACCGAACAATTTATACACATACCAGGAATTATTTGGAGAAGAAGATGAGGAGATGAACAGAATATTATCTGATTCATTGCGCTTCTGCCGGGCTCATGGTTATAGCCTTTTCAGAATTTATGTAAATGAAGAAACAATGGCGTATAAGGGAAAGGCGATTGCTAAAGGGGATTCCGGGGATCGTAAAGATATTGGATTAAGTATTGGGAAACCTATTAAGCTTTCAAAGGCTGATATTGAATTGCTTGTAGGATGCCCTGTGGAAATTGTTTCTTAGAGAGCAACTCTTAAAATTTTCAAAAAAACAAAAAGGCCTTTTCCCGGGAGGATACATAAATGTTCAATCGAAAATTATTGTTTGCAAAACGGCATAGAGGAACTTTCCTGTTTGCCTTTGTAAATTTCAAAACTCAGGAATGCTATGAATGGTATTTCCAGTTCTCTTTAAAAAAACCATGGTGGATTCCCAAATATGATCCGTACTACCTGAATGGAAAATGGCCGTTGGCCGGCTGGTTACTTTTCTATTTTGGCAGACATACAAGAGGGGCGTTAATCCCATGTAAGCAAAGTGAAATCAGTAAGGGCAAAAAGCCATTGGTCGATAAAGCCGGGAATCTATATATGATTTATAACCTGCCTGATGAAGAACTTGCCAGGAAATTTAGACGAACGATTCTCCGATATAACTGTGAAGTTGGTATTGAGAAAGATGGTGATAACGTGACAATAATTAATACAGTCCGGTCCAAAAGATGGATTTCAATTTTTCTCAAAAAATAAAAAGGTGTTGATTGCTATGAAGAAAAAGCTGTACATGGCAGTTGAGATTGATAAATATGAGTTGCCGCTTTATGTGGCTGATACATCAAGGGAACTGGCTGACTGGTCCGGATTCAGCATTGGATATGTATTGAGTGCAATTGCTCATGGCTATCCTGGAAAGAAATCTGGAATGAAGTTTCTACGGATTGAAGTTGATGGGGAAGATTGATGCTTGGCTTTAAATAGCAATTTAGCATTAAAAGCAAATGCTAGTGCATTGGAAAACACGAATGCTGTATTGAATAATACAACAAATGCTCTCAATTATCGAATATCCTCCAGGGTATCTATTAGATGGGATGATGGAGGAGCCCTTCAATTATTTGTAGATGACATTTATGTGGGAGCCTTCAAATTGGTTTAAGAATGACTTGTCAAAATATTAAATGATTATTTAAAAATATACATCTTGGAGCACAATCTTGGCCCCGGATTCTAGGTTAGTGACTGGCAATAAATATATTGCCTTGTCATGTATGCTCACATAACCGTTTTTACCACTATCAAACTGCATGTATTTATAGTAACTACCATCAGGGATAACGCCCGCTGGGAGATCACAAAGTTTGACTTCAACACCGGCTTCGGAATACCACTCGTTTATTGCCCACATGCTAAAGCGTTTAATATTAGCACTTTTTACAAATGTCACTTTATAGGCTGTATTGGAATTGCGAGCAAAATTTGCCTCGTAGTTTTTATAAGCCAAATTGCTATTTTGGGGTTCTGGCGTGCATGGGAAGCCGGATTAAATGCGGTCAATCAGGTGGTGGCATCTGGGCGTAAAGCAGCCCATAACTGAATTTGTGGAGGTAAGTAGAAATGAAAAATTATAAGATCATAGCAGCCGATGAAGAAATAATGAAAACTGCTTCAGATACTTTTTTCAGACAGTTTGTTGAGTGGCTGAACAGTGAAAGTATTGAAAACACTGATAGTCTCCAAGATGCTGCTGAGATTGTCAGGAAAGAATTTCTACTGAAAAGTAACTGGTATAATGCCTTAGTGTCTTCTATTTTTGGATATCTGCAGGAAACCGATGGTTCAATCCCTTATGACCAGATGGCGGTAGAACTGGCAAATAGAATTGTCGGAATTGAATCGGACTCGGACAGCATTGATAATCTGAATCTTTCAGTTCGTACTTATGTCTGCCTGAAGCGTGCTGGCATAAATACGGTAAGCCAGCTCCGTAATATGTACTCAGGAGATTTGAGGGAAACAACAAATCTCGGTTATCAGGATATTGATGAGATTGCAGAGAAACTGGAAAAGTATGAGTTTTGAGAAAGGTGCTTTTTATGAATAAGAAAGAATTGGCGAATCTCATTGATGGCCGGGAATATGGTTATGAACCTTTCCGAGATGTTCGGCAGGTGGCGAAAGAAGCAGGGTTGGTTATTGTCAGCGGCGCGTCTGATGATTTGATGGAATTCGATGGAGCGATTTATGACGAGGGCGGTTGCTTTGATGGTGGAAAAGTATTCTTTGACCAAGACGGAGTTTCCCAAGATGATTCAAAACGTGCAAATTACATTGAAGCTTTCTGGTGTGACAAGACCGCATTCGATGAAAATGGAAATAGCATTGCCTGGACATATAAAACGGATATACCACATGAGACTTTTATGATTTATGAGGAAGGGGCGCCTTACTGCAGGGGTATAGTGTTTGATTTGGCAGATGTGAAAAAGAGGTGAGGGATTTGGTATTTTTGAAATGGATTATTACGGTTTGGCATATTTTCATGGCATTATTTATTTGCTGGACTTCTAGAGAAATGACTTGGGAAAGGAATAAAGCTGCCGTAATAGGATTTGGCATTATGGCAATTATGTATGTTTTGGCCTTGGTACCAATATGGAGGTAAAGAAAGATGAAGAATTGGAAAGTTTTCGTAATCGTAGCGGCTGCATTGATTACAGTAATTTTGATGGGAGTGTTCGGAATTCAAAGTAGTCAAAATAAAGCAATCAATCTGGAAGAATTCATTCAGACAGCTAAGTCTGATATTAAGGTGCAGGAAAAGCGTCGTGTGGATCTGGTTTATAATCTTGCCGATTGTGTGAAGCAGTATGATAAGCACGAGGCGGATACCCTAACAGCTATTGTAGAGGGCCGGGGCAGTACCGGAGATATTGAGAATGTGACAACGGCAATAACGGCAGTATCTGAAGCTTATCCGGAATTAAAGAGCAATGAGAATTATAAGCAGCTCATGACCGAACTGGCAACGACTGAAAATCTGATGGCACAGTACCGGGAAAATTATAACCAGCAGGTAGGTACATATAACCGTTATGTCAAAAGATTCCCAGCTAGAGTATATCTTGGCTGGTGCGGATATGATCGGCAGGATTACCAGAGGCTTGATTACAATGCCTCGTCAGACGCTCCCCAGAATCTCTTTGGAGAATGATTATGAAAAGGTCATGGGATTTTGGAGATTTTGACATCACATTGAGAGAAATCATAGCAAGCGTTACCATTGTTGCTGTTATGTTCCTGATTGGATTTGTGATAGCTGGAAAAATAGAAGTTCACCAAATGGACAAGAACGCTGAATATAACAAGGCGGTACATATTACGGATCCGGCCATGTTCCGTTATGGCATGGACACAAACCTCGGGAATGCATTTGTGTATGGTGATCTGCAGGCGGTTGATCCGGTGACTTTTCCTGAACTTGGTGGGGATTTTCTGTATGTGGAAAAGGTGGAAGAGCATTACGTCAAGCACACCCGTACAGTTACAAAGACCCGTACTAAGTCAAACGGAGAAACAGAAGAGTATGAGGAAGAAGAGGAGTATTCAACCTGGGACTATTACGATAGCTGGGAGAAACGTTCTCAGAAGATACGATTCTGTGGCATAGAGTTTGATTATGGCAAAATCAAACGTCCAGGAAGTAGATATATAAAGACTGAACAGAGTTTTCTTTCTGACATACGCTTTGTATATTCTGGTTGCCAGACAAAGTATTCAGGAACTATCTATACCGATTTGCGAGATAATACAATGTCAGATGGATCACATTTCTATCAGAATCAGGATATTGATAAGACTATTGATCAGTTGACTTCTGGATTTGGTACAGTGATGTTCTGGATATTTTGGATTGTTTTAACCTGCGGTGCGGTATTTGGTTTCTATTATCTGGATAACAGATGGTTGGAATAAACTGAGAAAAGAGGTTCTCATGATCTTTGCATATTTGGGAATTGTCCTGTTCTTTATTACAGAATGGGTGCGATTCATAAAGGAGCGGCCGACAGCAGCTTTCAAGGGCCATGCGTTGTCCTTTGAGGCTGATAGGTCGAGGCACCCAGTATAGCTGGTGCCAAGCGAAAGATGTGTAACTATAAAATATCTTTAAAATTTTAAATCACTAAGTGCCAACTTAAAAATTCTTTCGCAGGCCAATGGCAATGCAACCATGATGGTAAATTGCTGAAAAGTCCATCAGAGTGATCAAATTGTACTAACTCCCCATAGCTGAATGCTTGTCAGGGGCCGTCACTGGCCCGTGGGGATTTGCTCGGAAGCGGGCATTGACGTTTTACTATCCTTTCACCTCATAGCTGTTTGCTGTTAATGCGGAGCGAATCCGATAATCCCCTCGCGAGAAGTGTTGACTTTTCCTGATTTCAAACGACTCTGTGATAAACGGTAGCAAATCAGACGTTTACGACCGGCGGTAGTGAAGCTCCGACTTGTACGAAACAAGGGAGAACTACACTGTACCTTTAGCGCAGTGGTCAGCGCACCCGGCTCATAACCGGGCGGCCCTGGGTTCGAATCCCAGAGGGTCCATTTAACGAGGAGGGAAACTATGTTTGAGAAAAATAAAAGAAATATTACTGCAGAATCAGAAATTGGCAACTTTCCGACTGGATATTGCCTTACACGTAAGTCAGAGACAAATCATTCTTCTATTGTTATCGGAGGAAAACTTTATCGAACTGATAAAGCAGAAGTCTTAGGGTACAAAGAGGGGAGGACTTTTTTTAGGACTGCTAAAGGAAATTGTTTTTCAGCAAGGTATTGTGTTAGTGATTATAGAACATCAAATGAATTCGGAGTTGTTACAGACTATTCGGATATCACAGTTGAAACGGAAGAAAAAGCCAAAGAAATACTTGGATTGTTTAACGTCGAAAGATACCAGGAACTATTTGGTCCGGTTGAAGAAGCATGATAATTCGTGGGCTATCGCCAAATGGTAAGGCACAGGATTTTGATTACTGCATTTCCCGGTTCGAATCCGGGTAGCCCATTTTGCACATTGGAAATTGAATATTAATGGTTGGTGTGTTATACTAAGCTTATAATATTACTATTAGAGGAAGCATTCATGGAAGAAATTATAGAATGGATTAATAAACACAAGATAACATCATTTATTATTTTATTGAGTTTTATTGTTATTCCAGCATCGTTTTGCCAAATAATATATAAGTTTAGTGCTTCCAGCGTATGGCTCCATGGGGAGTTTACTGCAGGAGAGTTACTGGGATATTTGGGTAATGCAATGTCATTTATGGGTACAATTATACTAGGATTTATAGCTATAAAGCAGAACAATGAATTAAAAGATTTAACAAGACATCAAAACGAAACCAATGATAAGATGATGGAACTAGCTAATAAGGCTAATGAAATTAGTTTGCAAATGATTGACTTTGAAAAGCAAAAGAATACTCCGTTTGTATCTTTTGCAAAAGAAGAGAGTCAAATAACCTTTGTATCTAATGAGAAGTGGACTTGCCTTTTTTTTGAAAATAAGACAGATAATGATATTGTAAAATATGAAATATCATTTGAAGATATTGATGTAATAAATAGATTAATTCAGGAAGAAAAAATAGATTTGGAAAAATGGTGCGTTCCAACAAGGTGCGAAAATAAAACTCGAGATTTAACACGATTTGAATGTAATGAATATATGAATATAGATTTTAAAGATAATGAATCTGTTTTGCTTTACATAAAAATCAACATATTTGGAATTGACGGATATAAGCGAGAACAGCATTTTCAAATATTGATTCTTAATAATACTATTAGTTATGGGAGACAAATATTAATTTAAGCCAATCATCAATATTCGGTGGTTGGTTTTTTATTGCGAAAATGAGGTGGAAGTATGGGGTGCATGGACGAAAAGGAAGTTCGTAAAGCAGTTCAATTTGAGTATTTTAAAAGAATGTTTGGCTTATGTGATAAAGAACCGTTAGTTGAACTATTTGCGGCCCTGCTTATGAAGCTAAATGATAATGGTGTAATGTTTAGTTTCCCTGATATTCAGACTGAGGATTGTTACGTGCCGATTTATGATAGCAATGGGATATTCCAGGAGAGATTGAAACTGCCTAAGCCTAACATGGTTTTATGGGAGGAAATAAAACTGAATTTTTTACAGCATGATATACAGGTTTTACAGAACTTGAAAGGTAAGGTATGAATATGGAAAAGAATAAACTAATAGTAGTATATCGTTGCCGCCGGTGCGGTAAAGAATTTCAAGAGACAGGTACTGTAGAAAGAAATATGCAGGTAGATGGTGTTGATGTGCCTGTGGGTCCAGTTTATCAGTACCATCTTTGTGATGATGGCATATATGGACTGGGCGATTTAATCGGTGGATATGAGGTGAAAAATGAGCATTAGCAAAGTAATTGAATCAATAGAGCATGACGCATTCAGCAGGGTCATGAATCCTCCAGAAGACGGATTTGACGGGCAGGCGGATATAAGAGCAAATGCCCAGGGCCAGAAGTGGGTATACTGTCCTTGGTGCCATAAGAAACATTTCCCGGTGAATATCGGGGCAAAAATACAGAATTTTCAGTACCAGTGCCGGAATAGTAACTGTAAAAAGATTTTCGTTGTAAATGTGGAGGAATGACATGAGTGATTTAAAAATCTTCACTAAAATTATAGAGCCAGAAGCTTTGGATCAGGTCTATACGCTAGTTAAACAGCCGGCCTTTCAGGATTGCAAAGTTCGGATAATGCCTGATGTTCATGCAGGAAAAGGCTGCGTAATTGGATTTACTGCTGATTTAGGAAATAAGGTAATTCCAAATATCGTTGGTGTAGATATTGGTTGTGGCATGTTAACAGTTGGCCTGGGGGATATTAATATTGATTATGCGAAACTGGATTCAGTTGTCCGTGAAAATATTCCTTCTGGTCGTAATGTTCGAAAAGAAGAAATTCCTTTTCCCAATATTGAAGAATTGTATTGCAGGTCTGAACTTAAAAATATTTATTGGTTACGTTGCAGTATGGGAACATTGGGCGGAGGAAATCATTTCATAGAAATTGATGAAGATACTGATGGAAATAAATATTTGATTATTCATACCGGGAGCCGTAACCTTGGTAAACAAGTAGCCGAAATATACCAGCAGATAGCCATTGACAATATGCAAGGTGCAAAGAAATTAGAGAAGGCCATTCAAGCCTTGATTCAGGAATATAAAGCTACGGCCAGAGCAAAGGAAATTGAACGTGGAATCCGGGAATTAAAGAGAAAACTTCAGCCAGATAAGTTAAATGTTCCAAAGGAACTTTGTTATTTGACTGGAGAAGACAGAGATCGTTATTTGCATGATATGAAGATATGTCAGAGCTTTGCCGGAACAAATCGTGAATGGATTGCCTCTATTATCTGCCAGAAGATGGGCTGGGAATATTCCAGGGGAAGGTCATTCCAAACAATTCATAACTACATTGACCATGATACAAACATTGTTAGGAAAGGGGCTATTTCAGCCAGAAAAGGTGAATTACTGTTAATCCCCATTAATATGCGTGATGGTTGCATTATTGGAAGAGGCAAGGGTAATCCGGATTGGAACCAGTCAGCCCCTCATGGAGCCGGCCGGATAATGAGCCGTTCCAAAGCGAAAGAAAATGTTTCATTAAAGGAGTTTGAATCTTCTATGGCTGGCATTTTCACAACTTCTGTAAATTCTTCTACTATTGATGAATCTCCTATGGTATATAAGCCAATGGAAGAGATTATCCAAAACATTAAGGAAACAGTTGATATTGAAAAAATAATAAAGCCGGTATATAATTTTAAAGCAAGTGAATAACTAGAGCCGAGAGCCAAAGAGCCGAGAGCCGTTGTAATTTTAGCGGAAGGAGGCTCTTTTCTATGGATTTCCAGGAACACCGGGAAATAATCAAAAAATTAAAGCGGCAGATTGGAACACCGCCTTCTTACGACATTCTAAACATTCTGTTATCAGAACTCCAATATACAATGCAAGATAATCCGGATTTGTCAGTTAGGGACCGGGATTTTATTATGACCTATTCCGGATTTATCAAGAAATGGGCGGTCACAAGGTTTGTCCAGACCATGGATATACGCTGGGATGATCTGTACTGGAAAACTTTGCATTTTGAGGCTCCATATTTATTTGAATCCTATCTGATTTATCTGGAGAAGAACCGGGAAGCAAAGGACCGCTTTTATTTACCGAAACGCAAGCAGTTGAATAAACACGGCTTGATTCAAGCAATGCAGGATCTGGAAGATGATAGACTGGATATCTTAAGCATATCAATGCCGCCTGGGACGCAGAAGACAACCTTGGAGAAATTCTTTGCCTCGTGGGTAATAGGAAAGCACCCGGATGATTTCAGCTTATTCTATTCTCATAGTGGTGATATCACCAGAATGTTCTACGACGGTATATATGATATCACAACAAATTCAGATGAATACACTTGGAACGAAATTTTCCCAGATGTGAAGCTTGAAGGTACCAACGCCAAAACGGAAACGATTAATTTTAAAAAGTACAAGCCTTTTCCCAATATTCAATGTACATCAATTGGTTCAAAGAACGCTGGTAAGGTTAGGTGTAATCGTTACCTGTATTGTGATGATCTTATTGGTGGTATTGAAGAAGCCTTGAATAAGGTCCGGTTAGATAAACTTTGGTCTCTGTATAGTGTTGATGGCAAGCAGAGAAAGATGGACGGCTGTAAAGAAATTCATATTGCGACAAGGTGGTCCGTCCATGATGTGATTGGGAGAATAAAAAATTTATACCACAATAGTGACCGGGTGAGATTCATTGAAGTCCCCGATATTGACCCGGTTACTGAAGAATCAAACTTTGACTATGAATATAATGGTTTTTCAGTTGCTTTCTTCAATGATCAGGCACTGGCTATGGATGAAATCTCCTACAAATGTTTGTATAAGAGTCAGCCGATTGAGCGTGAAGGTCTTCTATATCATGAAGATGAATTAAGACGATATTTTACTCTCCCGCCAGGAGAACCGGACGCTCTCCTTGGTATATGTGATACAAAGGATAAAGGGACAGACTTTATGTTTCTTCCTTGCGCAGCCCAATATGGGAATGATTATTACTGTTTGGATTGCATTTGTGATGATAATTCTGATTATGGCGTTCAGTATGAAAGGTGCTCCCAGATAATCGTGGATAATAAACTGCAGCAGTGCCAATTTGAGAGTAATAACGGCGGCAGCCGGGTAGGGTATGAAGTAAATAAACTGGTGGAGCAAAAAAATGGCCGCTGCAATATCACCACTAAATTCACTGATAGCAATAAGGAAACGAAGATTATTGTAAATGCGGACTGGGTAAAGAAACATGTTTTATTCAAAGACTCTTCACTCTATAAAGCCAAAAGCGATTATGGTGTAATGATGAATTTTCTACTTAGCTATTCTGTAAAAGGCAAAAATCCGCATGATGATGTACCTGATGGTTGGGCGCAATTCGCATTATTCACACAAAATATGGGTGGCGGTAAAGTGACCGTCTTCCGAAGACCGTGTTAAGGAGGACTTGATTATGAAATTGACGAGAGAATACTTAGCAACTTATACGTATCTGGAATCTGAAATAAACCGACTTAGGCGCAGAATAAAATACTATGATGATAATCCATTGATTTCTGAATATGGAATTGTAAAAGGATCCCTGCAGCAGTTTCCGTATACGGAATGCCATTTCGTGGTTTCAGGGGCAAGCGTTAAATCAAGCGAAGAGCGGGATAAAATGGTTCGGCAGCTTTTAGTTGACTTAAAGGGCAATGAACAGCTTTTTGAGGATATGAAGCTTGAAATCGAATGTTTCTTAGAAAAATTACCTCCTGAAGAAGTTGAAATGAAGCATATATTGGCTTTGAAATATATTGATAGAGTTACGGAGAATGATATAGCTAATAAACTGGGATACGAAAGAAGAGCTATCGGCAAAAAGATAGATAGATTTTTAATAAAACAGTTAGAAAATAATAATTAAAATAGCAATTTAGCTACACACCAGTATGATAACGTGTTTAATACGGTGAACTTTGTAACAAGGTCAACCGCTGGAAGCTTTGTCCAAGCGAATACAATGACGTCAGGTATTTTGAA